>Ga0116135_1000368_pt1 | contig 24939 bp, 25 predicted proteins | sample June2015DPH_20_1_FD_89738 | JGI IMG/M metagenome (GOLD analysis project Ga0116135, IMG submission 89738) | Peatland microbial communities from SPRUCE experiment site at the Marcell Experimental Forest, Minnesota, USA - June2015DPH_20_10 | ecosystem: Environmental > Terrestrial > Soil > Wetlands... | reverse complement strand
CTGATCAAGCAGGGTCAGTCGGACGGCTCGATCTCCTCCGCGATCGATGCCGAGAATACCGCGCGGGTGCTGGTCTGTCTGACGCAGGGCCTGCGCGTGGTCGGCAAGACCGGGCGCCCGCCGCCGGCGCCGGCGATAGTTGTCAACACAGCCATGAAACTGCTCACCTGATTGGCGCCAACGAAAATGTCTCGCACAGTTGCAACTAATTAGGAAACAATCGTTTCCATTAAGAGAGCTGACAATGACCCTCGCAGTATCCACCGGTCGTCCCGTAAACCAGCAAGCTATCTCGTCATGGATCACATGGCTGCTGGCGACGGCCTGCGGGTTGATCGTGGCCAATCTGTATTATGCCCAGCCGCTGGTAGGGCCGATCAGCGCAGCACTTGGCCTCTCCCCCGAAGCCGCGGGGCTGGTGGTGACGATGGCACAGGTCGGTTACGTCGCGGGCCTGCTGTTGATCGTGCCGCTCGGCGATCTCGTCGAAAACCGCAAACTGGTGCTTTGCGTGATCGGCCTTGGCGCGCTGGCGCTGTTCGGCGCGGCGTTTTCGACCCGCCCCTCGCAGTTTTTGTTCGCGGCGTTATTGATCGGGCTTGGCTCGGTCACGGTGCAGATCCTGATCCCTTACGCGGCCCATCTCGCGCCCGAAGCCACACGGGGACGCGTGGTCGGAAACGTCACCACAGGTTTGATGATCGGCATCATGCTGGCGCGCCCCGCCGCCAGCTTCATTACCTCGGTCTCGTCGTGGCATGTCGTCTACCTCGTTTCCGGAACCGCCATGATCGTGCTGGCGCTCGTGCTGGGCTGGACCCTTCCGCGGCGGCTCCCAACCACTGACGTCGGCTACCGCGCGTTGCTGGCATCGCTGGGCCACCTGATAGCGACCACGTCAGTGCTGCGCAGGCGCGCGCTCTACCAGGCCTTTCTGTTCGGCGCATTCAGTCTGTTCTGGACCACGACACCATTATTGCTGGCCGGTCCCGAATTTCACTTGTCCCAGCGCGGCATCGCGTGGTTTGCGCTGGCGGGCGTGGCCGGCGCCGTCGCCGCACCCGTCGCGGGCCGGGTCGCCGACCGTGGCTGGAGCCGCGCCGCCACCGGCGCGGCGATGCTGGTCTCGGCACTGGCTTTTGTGCTGACCCACATCGCACATGCCGGTTCGACGACGTCGTTGGCTTTACTGGTTACCGCCGCGATCCTTCTTGATTTCGGCGTGCAGGGGAATCTGGTTCTTGGCTACCGCGCCTTGTTCGTGCTCGGGGCCGAGTATCGCAGCCGCCTCAACGGCCTCTATATGGCGACGTTTTTCATGGCCGGCGCGATCGGCTCCGGTGTCGGGGCATGGGCTTATGCACGGGGCGGCTGGGCGCTCGCCTCCGGCATCGGCTTCGCATTGCCCGTCATAGCGCTGATCTCTTTCGCGACCGAGTCCCGCAAATAGAGACTTTGGCTTAACGCCCGCAAGGACGTAAGCGTTTGCGATCGTCTCGAAAAATTGGCTTTTTTTCGTCACAGAAACATTTCGAAAAATTTTGAAACGCCTGCGCAACAACGTGATCGCCCGACTCCGATTTCGCACGAGCAATCCGCCGGCTCCCGACAACTTCAATCGCGCATGAACGATCTTTAACTTGTGATCCCGCAGGCAGCCTCTAACTCTTTGGTCAGTTCGACGACGGTGGATCGGACGGTCTTGAGCTTATCTGCCCCGGCTTTATCGCGACATGACAGTTCAAGGCAAAAAGCTGCTGAAGGACACCTTGCTGCGGCTTCCGTTTGTCGGCGAACTTCGAAACCACATAGTCGGCATGAACGGCCGTATTGCCGCGTTGGAGAGCCGACTCGCAAAGATCGAGCAGTTCAGTCTTGAAAGGGCAGAGCAGCTCGGTATCGAACAGGAAAAGCAGGCCGCGCTGAGTGCCGTATCTGACTTCTGGCGCGCCTACCCCGGCCATGTCGAGCCGAATCGGCCTCCGATCCTGGTCGATCTCATGCACAACGATCCCGAATACCTCTTGCGCTCGCTGGTGATCGCAAAATTCTGTCAGCTGATTTCCGGCGCCCCGTTGATTGGCATTCTGGGCATTCCGGGAATGCTCTATCCGATCATACGATCGAGCTACAGTCCGTCGGACAACGTCCGCATGGCGAATTCATTCGAGATTTACAACGTCATCGAGGCGCCGAACACGGATGCCGACGACAATTATGAACGCGACGGACGCTCCGCGATCGAGCGCATCGCGCTGCAGGCGCCGGAAGGCGACGCGCTGCCGCCCAAGGCAATCGCCGAGTTGCGAAACGTTCGAACGCTGGGCGGGTTTCCGATCGGAAAGGTGGTTCAGGAAACCTTTATGCGCGGCGATCGCGAGGCGACGGTGCGCGCCGGCAGGCGGTTGATGCACTGGACCGGAAAGGTATTCGGTTTCCATTCCTTCACGGAACAGACGCTATCGACGCTTCGTCCGGGCGCGTTCGTGACTGGACACATCGACTATTGCCCGTGGGGCCACCTGGCGGAGGCTCTGGTCAGGCGCGGCGGCCGGGTGGTCTGGTACAGAAACGACAGCCGCCTCAGCATGCATGTTCTGGATCGAATTGAGCAAGGCCGCACCCTCAACGGAATGGTGCGCCAGTTGGAAAGCGATTCGTTCAAGTCCTTTGAGTCGAAGATGGCTGCCCGCCCGGAGCGCCGCAAGCGCGCCGACTCCGCCGCGCAGGCGCATTTTGATTCCGTGAGCCGCGGTGTCGGCCGCAACTACCGCTGGGTCGATCCCGCCGCCGACGTTCACGATGAACCAATCCCGCTGGCCGGGGAACGGCCGACCTATTGTCTGTTCACCCATACCATGACCGATCAGCCGAACGCCGACGAAAGTCTGTTTATCGACTATCTGGACTGGCTAGAGCAAACCTGCCAGCACGCGGCCGAATGCCAGTCCTATAATCTGCTCGTCAAAATTCACCCGCTCGATCGCGCTTATGATGGCTCGAATGCGGTTGATCGCGTGGCCGAGGCCTATGTCGATGCGCCAAACATTCATTTTTCCCGCAACCAGATCGCGCCGGAGACGATCCTGCAGCGGTGCGTTCTGGGCATCACCGTGCGCGGAACGCCAGGCATCGAGATGACCGCGCGCGGCCTGCCCATGATCCTGGCGGGGCGTGGCGCCTATAGCGACGCCGGCTTTTGCATGGCCCCCAAAACGCAGTCGGAATATTTTTCACTGCTCGAACGCGGCGGCCCGTTCCCGATCGATATCGCCGAGCAGGCTCGGCGGGCGCGGCTGTTTTCAGCCTTCGACAGGCATTGGTCCCCGCCGATAACGGGTCTCGTGCCGGCATTTGGCAACCGGCGAGCCAACGACCTCAATTTGTGGAAAGTCGTTGCCGAAGGTGTCCGTTCGACCTGCCTTGAAACGGATCAGGGATTGCGGGCCATGGCCGCAGCCTGGAAAACCGGCCACGCCAAAGTTGTAACCCGTGAAATCGAGGACCTGTTCGAGGAGACCGCTTGACGAATAGCGGCCAGACCGACAGAGGCACCGTCGCCTATATACCGGCGCGGCTTGGAAGCGAGCGCGTGCCTCGAAAAAACCTGCGCCCCCTCGGCGGTGTGCCGCTGGTCGCGCACGTCGCCAGGACCGCCCGCCAGTCATCGCTGCTTGACCGGGTCTACGTCAACACCGAGAGCCCGGAGATTGCGCAAGCATCGATCCCGACCGGGGTCGAAACCTATCTGCGATCCCCGGCCCTTGCCGCGTCCCATGTGACGACCGACGAGATATTATATGATTTCGCCCTGAATATTGCCTGCGAAACCATTGTCGTGATCAATCCGACCGCGCCCTTTCTCAAGCCGGAGACGATCGATGGTGTGATGAGGGCGTATTTTTCCGGTCCGCCCGACGCGACACTGTTCACCACCACGCGGTTGCGCAGGCACCTCATCATCGACGGCCAGCCAGGCAACTTCGCGATCGAGGGAAAGTCACCGCGAACGCAGGATCTACAGCCGTTCGATTACATCAACTTCATCGTTTTTGTGATTTCCCGTGCCAAGGTGATCGCGGAATATGAGCGAAAAGGACGCTGTCTCTACGCGTCATCCCTTGCCTTTTTTCCGATGCAGGGACTGGAATGCCATGACATCGACGACGAAGATGACTTTCTTCTCGCTGAATTGCTGTTGCGCAGCTCCCGCGGCGGTCCGATCGGGAAATAGGCCGGTCGGCTGCTGCTGGCGTGCCCGCCGTTGATCAGAACCCGCCCCCACAAGACTTGATCTTGGTCAATTCAGCGACCTACGCCATGTATCAGGCTGGTTCGCTATAAAAAATCAATGTCAGACCGAAATTGCAAGGCAGGCATCGATGACCGAAATCACCCGTTTCGTGGCCTTGGCTTTTGATCTCATCGATGGCGGTCTCGTCGCCACGGAACCTGTCGTCTGCGCCAATCCCGCGGCCGCGATCCAAACCGCGCAAGGACAATGGAAATTCCTTGGTCATGCCGGTGCCGTTGCGTTCAGCCGCACCAGCGATTTCGAAAGGGGGAAATTCAATCACCGGCATGTGCTTCGCTGGTTCGGTCAGGTACCCGATGAGTACTTGGAAGATGGAGAAGATGATGGTGAATGAATCAGGGATCGCCGCCATGATATTCGTTTTGTCGGCATCGTCGGCACTGGCGCAGGATATGGCGGCCGGGGAAACGACGTTCAGAAGATGCCAGCCGTGCCATGCGATCGGCGCCGGCGCCGGCAACAAGATCGGACCGCAGCTCAACGGGATCGAGGGACGCAAATGCGGAACCGCGGGCGGATACAGCTATTCCGAAGCGAACAGGAATTGCGGCTTCAGCTGGAACGAGGCGACCTTTCTGGACTACATCAAGGACCCGAAAGCCAAAATCCCCGGTACCAAGAAATCGTTTGCCGGCCTCAAGGAGAGCCGTGATGCCAGCAACCTGTGGGCCTATCTCCGACAGTTCGGTCCTGACGGCAAGCTGAAATAGGCGGTGGATAGCGCGCTATGCCAAAGCCCGCCCCTTCAGTCAGGCGGGGTCTCATGAGACGGTTCGTCGTCCGCGATGGCGCGCCAGGCCGCGCCTTCGAGATCGTCATACTGCCCGCTTTTGAGCGACCAGAGAAACCCGAGCAGGCCGACAAGCCCGAGGCCAAGCGCCAAGGGCACGAGAATCACGAGCACTTCCATCACGACCTCCCATGCGCGACACGACGCGCGCGAAGCGCGTTCAGCATCACCAGCAAGGAGGAACCGGACATTGCCGCCGCGGCGATCAGCGGCGTTACGACTCCGCTGATCGCGATCGGCACCGCCAGCAGGTTGTACCCGACCGCAAGCCAGAGGTTCTGCCGCATCAAATGCAGCGCCTGGCGCGAAAAGTCGATCGCCGCGATCACCGGGGCGAGCGGCTTGCCCAGGAAAACCAGATCGGCCGTGGCCTGACTGAGATGCGCGGCACTGATCGGCGACATCGAGACGTGCGCCGCAGCCAGCGACGGCGCGTCATTCAACCCGTCGCCGACCATCATCACCTTGACGCCCCGGCGTTTCAGATCTTCAATCCGGGCAATCTTGTCGGCCGGCGTCACGCCGGCACGCCACTCGCTGATCCCAAGTGTGTGCGCCGCAGCTCGCACGGCGGGCTCCCGATCGCCCGAGACAATCTCGACCGCGATGCCACGCGCCTGCAATGCGGAAACCACGGCTTGCGCATCCGGGCGCAGGCGCTGGCGAACCGCGAACACATGACGCTCCCCGCCCCGCATAAAGGCAACGACCGATACTTCCGGATCGAGACTCAAAATCTCGTTAGCCAGCTCGTCCGCTTCGCAAAACGACGGCCGGCCGAGCCTCACTTCTTCGCCATCGACGACGCCACAAACGCCCTGCCCCGGTTGCTCCACGATTCCGGCAAGCGGCGATTTGGCATTCGCGGCGCGCGCCACCGCGGCGGCGACCGGATGATGACTTGCCAGCGCCAGCCGTCCGGCGAGATCGAACACCTCTCTGGGGATACTGGCCGAATTGACGACATCGAGTTCAGGCAGAGTCAGCGTGCCGGTCTTGTCGAAGATGACGTGATCAACCTCGGCGAGCCGCTCGATCGAATCGCCCGAATTCAGCAGCACTCCGGCCCGGAACATCGCACCGGACGCGACGGTCTGCACGGTGGGAATGGCGAGGCCGAGCGCGCAGGGGCACGTGATGATCAGAACCGCAATACCGGTGACGATGGCGTCATGCCAGCTCGCGCCGATCAGAACCCAGCCGAATATCGTCAGCAACGCGGTCGCGTGCACCACCGGCGCATAGAGCCTGGATGCCCGATCCGCGAGTTGCACATAGCGGGAGCGTGCCTGCAACGCGTTGTCGAGCAATCGCGTGATCTCTGCCAGCAGCGTGCCTTCCGACGCCGCGGAAACCCGGACGCGCAGCGCTCCGGAGATATTGAGCGAGCCGGCATAGACAGCGGTGCCATGCTCGGCGGTCACATACAGGGTCTCCCCCGTGATCAGGCTTTGGTCGATCTCCGATCGTCCTTCGATCACCGTGCCATCGACCGCACAGCGTTCGCCCGGCCGCAGCAGAACGATATCGCCAGGCTGGATGGCGGCGACCGGCACCACGGAAATCTCGCCGGCGCCGACCAGCCTGGTCGCGGTCTCGGCCTTGAGCGCCGCCAGGTTTCCGGCAAAGGCGCGCGTTTTCAAACGCATGCTTTGGTCAAGGTAGCGCCCCACCAGCAGGAACGTCAGCAGCATGATGGCGGCATCGAAATAGGTATGCTCGGCATGGCGCAAGGTTTCGACCACCGACATCGCAAGCGCCAGCGTGACGCCGATGCTGATCGGAACATCCATATTGACGTTGCGCGTGCGCAATGCCCGGAACGCGGAGCGGAAGAATGGCTGACCCGCATAGGCGGCGGCCGGCAGCGCAATCAGCGCCGACAGCCAATGAAAGAAGTCACGCTGTTCGGGCATCATGTCGCCGGCACTGCCGGACCAGACCGGAATCGACAGCATCATCACGTTCATGGTGGCGAACGCCGCAACACCGAGACAACGCAGCAGAAAGCGCGAATTGTCCGCTTCCACCGCCTCGGCGCGGACGGTTTCGAACGGATAGGCCTTGTATCCCAGTTCGGCGAGCCGATCGATGAAGCGCCCGGGATCGAGCGCGCCCTGCTTCCATTCCAGCGCCACGCGGCGGTCGGTCAAATTGACGCGCGCAAGCGTGACGTCGGGTATCGCCGAAAGCCCGCGCTCGATCTTCGACATGCATCCGGCGCAACTGACGCCTTCAACGGCAAGATCGATGTGGGAAAGGCCCGAACCCAGGTCCTTCACATAATGCGAAAAGTCGCGCGTCGCCTGCATGATATGGCCTTCCTAATTCAACAGCACGCGATTCCTGGACAGGAACATCCGCTGTCCCCTGGCGTCGCCTTCGAGCACCAGATCCCATTGTCCGGGCCCGATCAGCGGCGCACTGCCGCGATAGATGCCGCTCGCCACTTCAGCCAGCGCAACCGCCTGATCGTCGCGCCTGTCGGCAGGCCGTTCGAAGCGGCCCTGGAAATTCAGCCCGGACATCGGTAAACCGCTGTTATCGCGCGCCTCGACCTCAAGCGTTGCACCGCCATCCGGCGCGCGCTGAATATGCGCGTCGACCTTCCAGTTTCGCGCGTTCTGATCGTGAGCGGCTGCGATCTCGCTCTCATAGGCCAGGCTGGCGCCGTAGGCGCTATCGACCTCGGTACCCGGCAAGGTCTGGATCGCGAGCTTCGCCATGAGCGCGTTGACCGCAATCACGACCCCGAAAAACCCAAGCAGCATGAAAAGCACCTTGCGCCCGGTCAACGGCCTCGGCGAAGCCAACGGTCTGCTCATACCAAATTCCCCTGCAATCCTACGGAGTCACAAAATTATCAATCGCCGACGTCACTTCGCCGAGCCCGATATCGGTCACCCTGAACTTAACCGGGGTCGATTTCTCGGGATTGTTCTCGGAGGGCGCCGTGACGAGAACCCTCAATTCGGTGGTCTGATCCCGTCCGAGGACGATCATCGGCCGATCCGGCGTCACGGAATCGGCGCCGACGACGTGGACCGTCGCGTTGATCGGGCCATCGATATCGATCGCCACGACGCGATCGAAGCCTCGCTTGTTCAACAGACGAATCGTATAGGCGTTGCGAATCGAGCCGTCGCTCAGTTTCACCGCGACCGGGTTGCGATCGTGCAAGACGTTGATATCGAGCAGCGTCCGCGTCAGCAGGGCGTACAGCATCATCGCGCCGACGGCTGCGATCATGACGCAATAGACGACGGTGCGTGGCCGCACCAGACGATAGATTTCCGGCTTTCCGGCCTGACGACGCTGGATATTGATGTCGTTGTCATATCCGATCAGCCGGGTTTCCCTGCCGACCTTCTTCATCACCGTATCGCAGGCATCGATGCACAGACCGCACTGGATGCAGCCGAGCTGCGCGCCGTCGCGGATATCTATACCGGTCGGACAGACCGCGACACATTGGTAGCAATCGATGCAGTCGCCGACGTGTTCGCCCAGCGCGCGCAAATCGTTGGCCTTCTTCAGCGAGGTACGCTGTTCACCGCGGTCGTATTTGTAGGTGACATTGAGCGCCCATTCGTCGGTGAGGGCAGCCTGGATACGCGGCCACGGGCACATATAGACGCAGACCTGCTCGCGCATGAAACCGGCGAGCAGATAGGTCGTGGCCGTCAATATCATGATCCAGATATAGGCCAGCATCGGCGCCTGGAACGTCACAAGCTGCTTCACCAGCGTCGGCGCGTCGTTGAAATACAGAACCCAGGCGCCGCCGGTCCACCACGCGATCAACAGCCAGATCGAATGCTTCAGCGTGATTTCGGCAAAACGCTGCAGCTTCATGGTGCCGCGCGCCGCGTCCTTTTTCATGCGTTCGCGGCGATCGCCTTCGACCAGCCGCTCGACGGCATAAAACAGATCGGTCCATACGGTTTGCGGGCAGAGATAGCCACACCAGATTCGCCCGCCGACCGAATTCATCAGAAAGAGCGTGATGGCAGCCAGGATCAGGAGACCGGTGAAGTAATAAACTTCCTGCGGCCACAGCTCGATGAAGAAGAAGTAGAAACGGCTATTGGGGATATCGACCAGGACGGCCTGGCTCGGCGCACCCAGGCCGCGGTTCCAGCGCACGAATGGCAACAGATAATAGACGCCGAGGCAAAACGCCATCAGGCCCCATTTGATGCGCCGAAATGTTCCGTGGACGCTCTGCGGATAGACTTTCTGATGGGCGACATAAAGCGGCCCATCATCCAGTTCCAGCTCGATCGGACGTATGTTCGGGTTCATGGGCGGGTTTCAACTCGCATCCTCGATTGAGCGTAGGCCCAATCCCGGACGCGCCATTGATCCACCTCAACATCACGTCACGGGAGGCTGTGGTTTGGCCGCGGTTTGCCTTGCCGGGAATTACTGCCCGCCGCCAAGCGAATGCACGTAAACCGCCATTGCCTTGATGGTGGAAGGGTCGAGACGACCGATCCAGGCCGGCATCACGCCGGAGCGGCCATTGGTAATGGTTTCGATGATCGTCGCTTCGTCCGAACCATACAGCCAGATCTTGTCGGTGAGGTTGGGGGCGCCCATCTCCTGATTGCCCTTGCCGGCATCGCCGTGACAGGACACGCAATTATCGGCGAATATCTTGCGGCCGGCGACGGGATCGTAGCCTTGCCGGGTCGACAGTCCTGACAGGGACCTGACGTAATTCGCGACCGTGACGATTTCGTCGCTCTTGAGCATCCCGTCCCGGCCGAAAGCCAGCATCGCGCTTTCGTGGGTCTTCGGGTGTCCCGAGCGTGCCCCGAACTGGATCGTCTGCATGATCTGATCGAGCGTGCCACCCCAGAGCCAGTCGTCATCGTTCAGGTTGGGATAGCCTTTGGCGCCAGCGGCGCCGCTGCCATGGCACGGCGCGCAATTGTCACCGAACACGGCTTTGCCGCGCGCGCGCGCCAGCGCCAGCAATCCAGGATCCTTCTCGATATCCGCCAGCGAGGCCGCGCCCAGCGTAACCATCTTCTCTCCGCGAATTTTCTCGAGATTGGCCAGCTCGACGGCAACATCCGCGCGCGAGGAATAATGCAGGACGCCGGTCGTATATCCCGAGACCAGCGGCCAGGCCGGATAGACGATCCAGTACCCGACCGCCCAGACGATGCAGGCGTAGAAGGTCAGGATCCACCAGCGCGGCAGCGGCGTATTCAATTCCTTGATGCCGTCCCACTCATGGCCGGTCGTCGCGGTGCCCGTGACTTTATCGATTTCGCTGTGATCGGTCATGATTTCGTCATTCCTCCCGCAGCGGCAGTCTCGACGCTTCGTCGAAAGCCGCCTGATTGCGAGGCCAGAGCGCATAAGCTACAATCGCGAGAAATATTCCGACGAAGATCGGCGTCCATGCCGTCACGACGAAATCCGACACAAAATTCTGAACCGTCAGGATCGCTTTCATCTTCATGCCCTCTCAGCGAAGATTTGCTTTTTCGTTGTAGAGTTTGAAGTCGACGAGGGTACCGAGCATCTGCAGATAGGCGATCAGCGCGTCCATTTCGGTCGGTATGCCGGTCTTGTTGCCATCGAAATTGCGCACCACCGCTTTTGGATAGCGCTTGGTAAACGCATCGACCCCGTCATTGTCCGGATCGGCCTGGGCCTTCAGATCGGCAACCGCATTGGCGATCTGGTCGTCCGAATACGGCACGCCCACGGCGCGGCTGGTGCGCAGATGATCGGCGATCATCGCAACATCGACTTCCGTGTTGGCAAGAAATGGATATCCCGGCATCACCGATTGCGGAACGATCGCGCGCGGATTGGTCAGATGCGTAACATGCCAATCGTCCGAATATTTGGCGCCGACGCGCGCCAGGTCGGGCCCGGTGCGCTTGGAGCCCCACTGAAACGGGTGATCGTACATGCTCTCGGCCGCAAGCGAGTAGTGGCCATAGCGTTCAACTTCATCGCGCAGCGGCCGGATCATCTGCGAGTGGCAGAGATAGCAGCCTTCACGGACGTAGATGTTGCGTCCGGTCAGTTCGAGCGGCGTGTAAGGCCTGATGCCGTCGACCACCTCGATGGTGCTCTTGAGATAAAACAGCGGCGTGATCTCGACGAGGCCGCCGATCGCGATGACTGCAAGAATCCCGACCACAAGAACGATCGAATTCTTTTCGAAGATGTGATGCCTGGTCCAGAATGACATTTTCGACCCCTCATTCCGCCGGCTGAAGCGTGAGTGACGGTGACATCGGCGCGAGTTCTTCCGCCTCGCCGACCCGCACCGTCATCCAGAGATTATAGGCCATGATCAGCGCGCCGATCAGGAACAGGGCGCCGCCCGCGGCGCGGATGATGTAGAATGGATGCATCGCTTCGACCGATTCAATGAAGGAGTATTCGAGAAAGCCGAGCGAGGTGTAGGCGCGCCACATCAGGCCCTGCAAAATGCCGGACACCCACATTGCCGAGATGTAGAGAACAATGCCGATGGTCGCGATCCAGAAATGCCAGTTCACCAGCTTGAGACTGTAAAGGCCCTTGCGATTCCATATCCAGGGCACCAGGCAATACAGTGCGCCGAATGAGACAAATCCGACCCATCCCAATGCACCGGAATGAACGTGGCCGATGGTCCAGTCGGTGTAGTGGCTGAGCGAATTCACCACCTTGATCGACATCAGCGGGCCTTCGAAGGTCGCCATGCCGTAGAACGCGACGGATACGACCAGCATTCGAAGCACCGGGTCGGTGCGCAGCTTGTCCCAGGCGCCGGACAGGGTCATCAGGCCGTTGATCATGCCGCCCCAGGACGGCATCCACAGCATGATCGAGAAGGTCATGCCCAGCGTCTGCGCCCAGTCCGGCAGCGCGGTATAGTGCAGATGATGCGGACCGGCCCAGATGTAGAGGAAGATGATCGCCCAGAAGTGGATGATCGACAGCCGATAGGAATAGACCGGCCGCTCGGCGCGCTTGGGAATGAAGTAGTACATGATGGCGAGGAAGCCGGCGGTCAGGAAGAAACCGACCGCATTGTGCCCGTACCACCACTGGAACATCGCATCCTGCACGCCGCCCCAGAGGATGTAAGACTTCGATCCGAACATCGACACCGGAATCGCCGGATTGTTTCCGAGGTGAAGCACCGCGATCGTGATGATGAAGGCAAGGTAGAACCAGTTGGCCACGTAGATGTGCGGTTCCTTGCGCTTGATCAGGGTCATCAGAAATACCAGCAGATAAGTGACCCAGACGATCGTCAGCCACAAATCGGCGTACCATTCGGGCTCGGCATATTCCTTCGATTGCGTCACCCCGAGCAGATAGCCGGTGCCGGCGATCAGGATGAAGAAATTATAGCCGAGCACAACGAACCAGGGCGCCAGATCGCCGGCGAGACGCACCCGGGAGGTCTTTTGAACGACATAGAATGACGTCGCGATCAACACGTTACCGCCGAATGCGAACACCACCGCGGAGGTGTGCAGCGGCCGCAGCCGGCCGAAACTGGTCCACGGCAGATCAAAGTTGAGGATCGGCCATGCGAGCTGGCATGCAATCAACAGCCCAACGGTGAATCCGGCGATGCCCCAGAACACCGCCATGAACGACGCGAACTTGATCGGGCCAAAATTGTAGTTGGGCTTGCCGTTGATCTCCTGCGCCGGCGGAGACGCCGGTCGGTCAAAATACCGATTGAAGATGACGAAAACCGCCGCGAGGCTGGCGACGGCGCCCAGCGAGGCATGAAAGGCGAATGGCGCATCGACGGCTTTCGCGGCGCCGATCACGCAGAGAAAAGCGCTGACCGTAAAAAACACGGACAAGCCTGCTTCGCCGTGCGTCATCCATTTCGTCGATTGAGACTGGTTCATGGGCTGATTCTCTTCGGGGCGGTGCCTGCCCCATCAACCCTGATTTCGCTTTCGGCGATTTGATCGAAATCAATCTTCACCAATTTGAAGCCTGGCGTGACCAATTTCGCTGTCGATCACCAGCCTTGATGAATATCAATGATGAAAGTCGGGCCCGTCGTATCATTGGTGAAAGAAGGAGACGCCGGATGCGATTCTATTTCGAGATACGCGACAAGCTGGTCATCCATGACGAAGTCGGTCGCGACCTGAACTCCGTCTCGGAGGCGGTTGTGTACGCAAAATACCTGGCCGCCGACCTGCGTTGCCTGGAGTCCGATGCCAGGCCGAGCCTGTCCATTCAGGTCATCGGTGCAGGCGACAAGCCGATCCACGAGGAAGTCGTGTTCGCTTAAATCCCGCCGGCCAATGCAACAGTATTCGCACGCAGACGGCGTTTATCCGCAGCCATGTCTGCCGGCATTACCGTGGAGAGGCGATCATCCGCAGCATGAGCCCGGGAAATGCTCGAGGTCGATGCGGGCAACGACCGCCCCCAGGAATCGGAGGACGCGGCGGCGGGTGAAACGATAAAACCCGGAGATCCCGGATCTTGGCGGGGAACGAACAGATCGGCGCAAGCCGCCGCCAGACCACAGGCTTGCCGAAGCATTCCGCAGGACCACGCGCGCGGGATCACCTTGCCGCTTCGCATCGGGCAACCACGGGCGGGGCGATCTCACGATCTAACCGTATTTCCTGGCGGGTTCCAGGGAACGCAACGCCACGCCGCTCTCCGGCTGGTTGCCGCGGCGTTGTTGAGAGGGTGCAGCGGCTTTTTGTCCGGCCGTCCGCGTTTGAAAATCACCCCAAGCGAGCGCGCACGCAAACACCACGAACATGGATATCACGGCCGCACTTACCAGCATTGCATCGACAGGCATGATGACGATCTCCGTTGAACTGGAACCATTATCCCCGGCGAACGCCCGCAGTCATTGATACGGATCAAATCTCGAAAACGGCGTTTCAGGCTTGCCGGCGTCATCTAGGCGGCGGCCAGGACCTCGACGCGTTCCAGGTCCACCAAACGGACGCCTCCCGGCACGATTTCGATCACTCCGTCGCGTTCAAGCTTGGTGAAGGTACGGCTGACCGTTTCAATGGTGAGGCCGAGGAAATCCGCAATGTCCTGACGGCCCATCGGCAACGGCAACGTATTTGTCGCGTCCCCGAGCCGAGCCAGTCGAACGCGCCAGCCGATCAGGAAACTCGCGACTTTTTCCTCCGCCGAACGGCGTCCGAGCAAAACCATGTGGTCCTGCGCCTGACCAAGTTCGCGAATCACCAATTCATTGATGCGGCGCAGCAGGTGCGGTTTATCCGCGATAAACTGCATGAAGGCAGTTCTGGAAAAGCGGCATACGGCAACCGCTCCGACCGCATCGGCGGAGAAGTTGTTGCGTGCGGAAATCGCTATTCCCAGGAAGTCGCCGGGCAAGGCAAATCCGACGATCTGCCGGCGGCCGTCGGGCAACAACTTGTAGAGGCGCATGACGCCCTCAAGCAAATTGTAGAATGAGGTCGTCAATTCTTCCTGCGCGAACACCGTCTCATGCGACGTGAAATGGACGTGGCGACCGAGATGATCGAGTTCCCGCAACTCGCCCCGATCGAGCGCCGCGCAAATGCCAAGCGGGCGCACCGCGCAATCATCGCAATGCGGCTGATTTGGCTCACTTGCAGCGAAGGGAATCTTCATGCGCCACCCCAGGACGATGCCGCTACGCATAGCCGACAGGTCAATTCTATTTTAGCGGATATCGGGCCCGCTACTTGATCGAGATCAATGACCTGCTGAAGACGACAGAATGGAATTCTGTTCTGCCGTCACGGCAGCGCCTGCACAGTCCAGGCGATCATATCCTTCGCAATTCGGCCGAATGCAGCGTCAAAAGCCGTGACGGCGATCTGAGGCTCGAGCTTGTCAAATTTCTCGCTTTGTTCGAACAGGCGCGACGCGATGACCTTTCCATCCTTGTCGACAATGCGCGCCGACAATCCGATCTGAGCCTGCGGCCCGGAATCCATCATCACCCGGAAATGCCTGACGTCGATCAGAAGCTGAAAGTCCGCCTGTCCGACATCCGCCGAGCGCAACGGCGCGTGACCGATATCGTAGTTCTCGAAGCTCTCGATCAATCTCGCCTGGATCAGCTTCGGTATCGCGTCGGCCCAGAGAAATTCCGCAAAACCGGGAACCTCGCTCGTTGGCGAGAACAGCATTCGCTGTGTCTCGAGCATCGCAACCGCGGTCGGCTCGGGGATAGAAAATTGGCCTTTGATCGTCTTGGCCGGCGGCCCCTGATTTCGCAGGGCCTCCAGATCGTAGGTGATCTTTTGCGCCGGCGTACCTCCACCCGTCATTTTTTCAACGCCGGCGATGATGCTATCGAGTTTTCCGGTGTTGCGCGCCAAGCCGTCCGTGAAGGTCTGCAGATTGGCAATCGTCTTCTTTAACGGCTCGGAATTCTCGCTCAGCACGGAATCGACTTTGCTTAACGCATCGCGGGCGGCCTGGGTCATGCTCTGCCCTGCACCCTGCTCGGCGATCAGTGTCGGCACGACCCCTGAATTCGTCAGCAACTTGCCGCCTTCCAGCGCAATGACGGGCACCCCGGTCAATCCCTGGAAATCCAACCCGACCTTGGTGTCGGCACGTACGGGCGTGTTGGAGGCGACTGAGATCGTCGCATTGACGCGTCGGGGGCTGTCCGGCGCCAGCGCGAGATCCGTCACCTCGCCGACGTGGATCCCATTAAACAGCACGCCGGCGCCGATCAGCAGCCCGGGCACCGAGCCATCGAACTGGACGTGATAGACGGCGCGCGGACCGAGGCCTCCAGTGTTATTAAGCCAGTAGACGAAGCCGAATACGGCGACGATAGCGGCCAGAACAAAGGCGCCGATGACGACGAAGGGAGCGCGGGTTTCCATCTTTTCAGCTCGCTTTGGGTTGCAGCATCTGGGAGCGCTTGCCGTGGAAGTAGGCCCGCACCCAGGGATGCTCGGATTGAAGAAGTTCATGCATCGGTCCGATGGCGACGATCTTGCCGTCCGCCAGCGCCGCAACGCGATCGCACTCGGTATACATGCTGGCCAGATCATGGGTCACCATGAACACCGTCAGCCCCAGCGTCTCCTGCAATGTCTTGATCAGCGCGTCGAACTCGCCGGCCGCGATCGGATCGAGGCCCGAGGTTGGCTCGTCCAGGAACACGATTGCCGGATCGAGCGCCAGCGCGCGGGCCAGCGCGACGCGCTTGGTCATGCCTCCCGACAATTCGGAAGGAAACTTGTCGCCATCTTCCGGCTTCAGCCCGACCATTTCGAGCTTGGCAACAGCGATCTCGTCCATCAGCGTTTGCGACAGCGTCAGATTTTCGCGCAAAGGGAACTGGATATTCTGCCGTACCGAGAGCGATGAAAACAGAGCGCCCTGCTGGAACAGGATGCCCCATCGTCCGGCGGCGCGTTGGGTGCTGCGATCCTCGCTCCGCCCGATCGCAGCGCCCATCACCTCGATCTCGCCGCTTTGCCGCGGAATGAGCCCGATGATGGTTCGCATCAAAACGGTCTTGCCGCCGCCGGAGGCGCCGACCAGGCCGAGGATCTCGCCGCGGCGGACATCGAGCGACAGATGGTCGATCACGACCTGCCGGCCGAAGCCGACCACCAGGTCCTTGACTCGGATGGCGAACTCTGGAGCCGCTTGCTGCATCATCACATTCCGATCGATGCAAAAAATATCGCAAACAGCCCGTCGAGCACGATCACCAGAAATATCGATTTCACCACCGAGGTGGTCGTCTGCTTGCCGAGCGACTCGGCGCTTCCCTTCACACGCAAGCCTTCGCTACACGCGACGATTCCGATTGCCAGTGCCATGAACGGCGCCTTGATGATGCCGACCTCAAAGCTGGTCACGGATACGGCATCGTGCAGGCGCGCGATGTAAATCGCCGGGCCCATGCCGCCGTATAGCTGCGCTACCAGGCCGCCGCCATAGAGCGCGGCCATCGATCCGATGAAGCTCAGGATCGGCAATGCGACAACCAGCGCGATGATGCGGGGCAGGATCAGGACTTCGATGGGGTCGAGGCCCATGGTCGACAGCGCGTCGATCTCCTCGCGCATTTTCATCGAACCGAGCTCGGCGGTATAGGCGCTGCCGGAGCGGCCGGCGACCATGATCGCGACGATCAGCACGCCGAGTTCGCGCAACACCAGAATGCCGACCATGTCGACGACGTAGGAATCAGCACCGAACTTGCGGAAATGGAAGAAGCCCTGCTGCGCGATGATGGCGCCGATCAGAAAGGTGATCAGCGCCATGATCGGGATTGCCTGCCAGCCGACCCTGTAGAGCTGATAGACCAGCGATGTCAGCCGCAGCGACCTTGGCCGGCGCAGCACGCCGACGAGGGCCAGAAAAAGCGAGCCCAGCATCTCCAGGAACGCGGCGACGTCTTCCCTGGCGCCGACCGCGGCCCGGCCGATTTCGTTCAAGTTGGCCACGACCGGATTCAGAGCCGGCACCGGCGCGGGATTGTGACGGTTGACGTGATGAACTTCTTGGATCAGGCCGGCATAATTATCGGCAACGCCGACGATTTCGGCCCGACGCCCGGCTGAGGTCGCACGCCGCGACATCTTTTCGAGCAGCCAGGCCCCGAGCGTGTCGAGCTCGCGTACCCCGGCCATATCCAGCCTCAGGGCCTTCGACCGATCGAGCTGTGCCGCCACGGTGCCGGAGAGGGCCTCCAGCGTCGTCACATTGGCCGCGGTCCAGGACCCGGCGGGACGCAATTCAAGGACATCGCCTGATGCCGTAGCCGTTAGCTGAGGGGTCGTCGCCAAGATCCGTATTCCTCTTCAATAGAATACGTCCCTTCTAGACTTCGGTTCCGCACTCAAATTGACCTGCCTCAAGCACCGCCGCGATCGGGCGGCGGTTGACGCAAATCAATTGCGCTGTCGCGGTCTGGCATAGGATTTCGATTAGATAACGCAACAGAGACAAGACCGATGTTCGACGGAAGCGAGATGACAGATGAGCTGCAGGCGCTCAAAAGCGACGTCGCGCGGCTGCTGAGCACGACAAGCGAGGGCATTTTCGATGCCTCGAAGAACCGCGCCGATGCGCTCGCCGATCAGATCAAGGCGGCGCTGGATGAGCTCGGCGAGACCTTGAGCGAGCAGGAAGGCCATGTCGCGAATATCATATCGGATCGGCCGATCACCTCGCTCGCTTCGGCCTTCGCGCTCGGCGTGGTTGTCGGCTTCATGTTGAGGAGACATTAGGGTGAACACGGAGAACGTCGTCAAACACCTGCGGGTGCTCTGGCGCACCGACAGGATCATCGCCGATTTAAGAATGCGGCATCTGCTCGTGGGCCTGGGCCTGCGGGCGTTCGCCGCATTGATTGCCGCATTCGGCCTGTTGATGCTGGAGCTGGCGGCCTATTTCGCGCTGGTTCAGTACTGGAACGCCATTTCCGCCGCCGCTATACTCGGCGTGGTCAACTTCGTGATCGCTGGAATTCTGTTCGCGATCGCGGCGAAACCGCCGGCGGGGCGTGAGCTCGAACTCGCGACCGAAATCCACGGTTCTTCGATCGATGCGCTGCAGCTTGAGGCGCGAGCCCTGCAGTCGCAGGTGTCCGGCGCGATTCACCATCCGCTGAATGGAGTTCTGCCGCTGCTGATCGTGCCGCTGATCACGATCATCATCAAAAGCCTGAAAAAATCAGCAGCACACCCGGCCGCCGCCGCGGCGGCCGCTGCGGAACAAAAATAGCAGGTCCATCACCTGAGTCACGGAGGGTCGAATGCGCATTTTTCTCAAATCCTTCCTGCTGTTCGCCCTGACCTTCGCGGCCGCCTATATCGTTCGCATCCTGACTGTCCCCCAGGTCGTGCCGATCGCGGACGGCGAGCAATCAGGCTGGCAAGTTCAGGTCGCCTTCCTGTTGACGTCGGTGCAGAATATCGGGCTGTTCGGAATGGCCCTTGTCATGATATTGGCACCGTTGAACCGGTTCAGAAGCCTGCTCGCACGATAGACGCCGCTGATGCGGTCAACGGCAGCCCTGCACAGTCTTCAAATGCTCCCAAGCTCCAGCGTCACATCGCAAAGGGTGGGTTCGGCCACATCGGACTTGACCGCGAAACCGAGATCCCGGCACATTTTCAGCATCACCGAATTTTCCTGAAGCACCTCACCCGATATCCGTTTCAGGCCTTCCGACTTCGCGTATTCGATGATCAGCTGCATCAGTGCCCAGCCCAGCCCCCTGCCCTTGAGATCGGATCTGAGCAGGATCGCGTATTCGCCGTTCTCGTAGATCGAATCCGAGTGAATCCGAACCACGCCGACCAGTTCGTTGCTGGCTTCGTCGAATGCGACAAAGGCCATCGCGCGGGCGTAGTCGAGCTGGGTCAACCGGGCGATGAACTCATGGGTAAACTGCTTCATCGGCGCGAAAAACCGCAGCCGCAGATCCTGACTAGTGACGTGCCGCAGCAATTCATGAATCAGCGGTTCGTCCTCCGGGCGGATCGGGCGCACCAATATCCGCCAGCCATCCTTGACCTCGAGATGCCGCTGCCATTGCGATGGATATGGCCGCACCGCGAAATTGGCGGGACCGGCCCCTGCGAATTTCCGTGCCACCTGCCCGACCGCGACGCGCGCATCGACGGCCAGCACGCCGGCTTGATCCGCCAGCAGCGGATTGATGTCGAGCTCGCGTATCTCGGGAATGTCCGCCGCCATCTGCGCCAGCTTGACCAGAACCATCGCGACGGCGTCCTGCCTGACCGCGGGCACGTCGCGGTAGGCACGCAGCAGCCGCGAGACGCGGGTGCGCTCGATCAGGTCGCGGGCCAGTTGCAGATCGAGCGGTGGAAGCGCCAGCGCCTTGTCGTTGATGATCTCGACCGCGGTGCCGCCGCGACCGAACACGATGACGGTGCCAAAGGTCGGATCGTCGGCGATGCCGAGAATAAGCTCACGCGCCTTCGGCTGAAGCACCATCGCCTGCACGATAACGCCGGCAATCCGCGCCTCCGGGCGCAGTGCTTTCGCCCGCGCGAGGATATCGGCCGTTGCCGCGCGCACCGCATCGACATTGGTCAGATTGAGAACAACGCCACCGACATCGGATTTGTGAACGATGTCGCGCGACATAATCTTGAGCACGACGGTCGCACCCTGAGCGAACAGCGCGGAGGCGTGAGCGGCGGCCTGCTCGGCATCCGCGGCTGCAAACGTCGGCACCATTGGGATTTGATAGGCCTCGAGCAACCGCGCGATCTCAACCGGGTCGAGCCAGTGGCGGCCCTCGGCGAGCGCCGCCGCCACGATTTGCCGGGCCGTATCGCAATCGGGCACAAACTCGCCGGGCATCGCCGGCGGCACCTGCGCCAGTGCCGCCACGACCTCGCGATGCCTGACCAGATGCATGAAACCGCGCACCGCATCGTCCTCGGTCGGGTAATTCGGAATCCCGGCGCCGCTTAGCATGTCGATGATTTTCTGGTCGGCGCCGACCCAGACCGCGAGCACCGGTTTGGCCGCACCGAGGCAGCGCTGGCGGTACTTGCCGACAACGCCGGTCACCGTCGCCGCGATCTCATCGGCCGGCGCGATGGCGGTCTGAACGTTCATGACCAGGACCGCGTCATTGTCCCCGTCGGCCAGCAGCACCTCGAGCGCTGCCGCATAGCGCGCGGCGTCGGCGTCGCCAACGATATCCACGGGGTTCGATCCGGACCAGGTTGGCGGCAGGACCGCGTCGAGTTTCTCGCGCGCGGCGGCTCCGATGGCCGCAGGGATGCCGCCGAGTTCGACCAGCCGATCGATCGCAAGGACCCCGATGCCGCCGCCATTGGTCAGGATCGCGAGCCGCTTGCCCGCAGGCTGCTCGACGCGCCCCAGCGTCTCGGCGCAGTCGAACAATTCGCGAAGATCCGATACCCGCAGGATGCCGGCGCGGCGGAATGCGGCGTCATAGACCGCGTCCGAACCGGCCAGCGCGCCGGTGTGGGTCGCAGCCGCCTTTGCTCCCTGCGCCATGCGCCCGGATTTGACGACCACGACCGGCTTGATCCGCGCCGCGGCGCGCGCCGCGGACATGAACTTGCGGGCGTCCTTGATCGCTTCGATATAGAGCAGGATCGCGTGGGTCTTGCCGTCCAGCGCGAAGTAATCGAGCAGATCGGCGATATCGACATCGAGCTGGTCGCCGATGGAAACGATTCCCGAAAACCCCACCCCGCGCTGCGCCGCCCAATCCACCATGCCCGCGGCAATGGCGCCGGATTGGGAAATCAACGCCAGACTCCCCGGACCCGGCATATGCGCGGAGAAACTGGCATTGAGGGCAGCGCCGGGCATCATGATGCCAAGACAGTTTGGTCCAATCAGCCGCATTCCGTATTTGCGCGCGGCGCGCTCGGCGGCTTGCGCCAGCGATCCCGTACCGTGGCCGAGTCCGGCCGAGACAATGAGAGCGCCCGCGGCGCCGGCCTTGCCCGCTTCGTCGATAAGGCCTGCGACGGCCGTAGCCGGCGCCGTAATCACCACGAGTTCGGGAGCAAAAGCCAGTTTACTTAAATCACCCACCGTGGCGACGCCGTCGATCTCGGCATAATGCCGATTCACAAGTCCAAATTCGCCTTTGAACTTCGCGTCGCGCATATTCCGGAGAATGGCCCGCCCGACGGAGCCCGGACGCGGACTGGCCCCGACCAGCGCAACCGATCGGGGTGACAGCAGATCTTTCAAACGATAGGTCGACATCAGATCAATCGTTCGGGTCGCTAACGCGACATCATAACCCAGCACGGCGGCCGTGTGATGACGGTCTTGGTCGCACCACCCCATACCATTTCATTCAGCCGGGAGTGACGATAGGCCCCCATGATCAACAGGTCGATGGTATTGGCCTTTACATACGCCTCGAATACCTTTCCGACCGAGCTGCCGTCGATCCCTACGGTTTCAAACCTGGCCTTGATTCCGTGTTCAGCGAGATGGCCTGCAAGCGCGGCCCCGGATTCCAGTTGCGCCGCTGTCTTGTTGTCGGTCACAGTGATAATGCGAACGCTGGCCGCCGACTGAAGTATCGGCCGCGCATCGGCAACGGCCCGTGCGGCCGGCGCCGTATGATCCCAGGCTATCACGACCTCGTCGAAGGCCACCGGCAATTCGCCGGCCAATTCCTCCGGGCACATCAGGATCGGCCTGCCCGATTCGAAAATCAGCCGCTCGACGATCCTTTCCGACCGGTCATCGTCGGTCTTGACCGGCACCAACGATAGATCGTAGAGCCGCGCGGCCACTGCAAGATTCCTGGGAATCTCCGATGCGGCGAGCCGGCTGAGCTTTTGCTCGTTGCGAAGGCCGAACCGGGTCGCCGCGGCGTCGAACGCCTTCAGCAAGCCCCGCGCGTCCGTTACGCTGCGCACGGCCTCGACCGCCGCCGTATTGTCCAGATCGTCCGAAATCACGACCTGCGGCCGAACCAGAACATCCTCTTCAACGGCCATCGCCGTAATCCGGGCGCCGAAATCGCCGGCTACCGCCACGCACTTGTCGATCGCCGCAACTGCCGCGGCATCGGGCTCGCCGACCAGCGGCAAGAAGATATCCTTGATCGCCATCGCCATTCTCCTTTCATCATCACCATAGGCGTTCGCCCGCGTCCGCTTTTGATCTTCATCAAGACGATCGGTTCAGGAACGATCCCCAGGCGTTGCCGTTGATCGAGGTCAAGGGCTCGCCGGTTTCAGGCCGTATGCGTTATGCTGTCCGCCAGTCAGCTGCTTCCGGAGAAACCGATGCGTGCAATGGTGTTATCGGCCCCGGGGACGCCTCTCCAGCTGCAGGAGCGCGCGGACCCCATTCCCGGCGACGGGCAAATTCGCGTCAAGGTGAGCGCCTGTGGCGTCTGCCGGACCGACCTTCATGTCGTCGATGCGGAGCTTCCCGGCATCAAATATCCAATCATTCCCGGGCATGAAATCGTCGGCCGCGTCGATCTCGTCGGCGGCAACGTCACCGCCCATCAGGCCGGTGATCGTGTCGGAATCCCCTGGCTTGGATACACCTGCGGTGTCTGCCGGTTCTGCACGGAAGGCATGGAAAATCTCTGCGATCATCCCCTGTTCACCGGCTATACGCGTGACGGCGGCTTCGCCACCCATACCATCGCCGATGCGCGTTATGCTTTTCCGCTTGGCGAGGACGGCGACGATGTTTCGATTGCGCCGCTGTTGTGCGCGGGCCTGATCGGCTGGCGATCGCTGGTGATGGCGGGCGATGCCGAGCGGCTCGGCATCTACGGTTTCGGCGCGGCCGGGCACATCGTCGCCCAGATCGCGCGCTGGCAGGGCCGGTCCGTCCATGCCTTCACGCGACGTGATGACACCGCGGCGCAGGAGTTTGCCCTCCGGCTCGGCGCGGCATGGGCCGGCGCGTCGGACCAGCGGCCGGACACCCCGCTCGATGCCGCCATCATCTACGCCCCCGCCGGCGAATTGGTGCCGGCCGCACTACGCGCGGTGCGCAAGGGCGGCAGGGTGGTGTGTGCCGGAATCCACATGAGTGATATTCCGAGCTTTCCTTACGATATTCTCTGGGAAGAACGGCAACTGGTATCGGTTGCCAATCTGACGCGGCAGGACGGATTGGATTTCCTCAAGATCGTGCCCCGGGCCGGAATCCGGACCCAGACCACGGCGTTCCCGCTCGGTGAGGCCAACGAGGTCCTGCAAAAGCTGCGCACAGGACAAATACTGGGTGCCGCAGTGCTCCAACCCTAGGTCCAGCGGCGCATGACAGCTTCAACAACAGCCGGCTCCGGCGCACAAGAGAGCGTCTTTGCATTTCTGACGGATCCCGCAGCGCATCCGCTGGTCCATCGTATCGATACGCATGGGGCATCGGTTTTTCTCGAAGGTGACCGCGTGCTGAAGATCAAGCGTGCCATCCGGTTTCCATACCTGGATTACTCGACGCTGGCGAAACGCAAGGCCGCCTGCGATGAGGAGATAAGAATCAACCGTCAATTCGCACCGCAAATCTACCGTCGCGTCGTTGCGATTACGCAAGGCAGCAACGGAGCGCTGAGTATCGACGGAGACGGTACACCGGTCGAATTTGCCGTCGAAATGAACCGCTTCGACGAGCGTCAGACCATCGATCATCTGGCAGAAGCGGGCGAGCCGGATCGCGATCTCGTCGAGGCCATTGCCGACGCGATCGCGGCCTCCCATGCCGTTGCGCCACTGGCGCCGGCCGAACCCTGGATCAGATCGATCCCGCTGTTCATCGAGGGAAATACCAGGGCGTTTCGAACCGCCGGCTGTTTTCCGCAAAGCTGTATCGACGATCTCGACGCCGCATCTCGATCCGCGTTTCTTAAGCTTAGCGAGCTGCTGGGGCAGCGCGGCAGACAGGGATATGTGCGGCGCTGCCATGGCGACCTGCATCTGGCGAACATCGTGCTGATCGACCGCAAGCCCGTCCTGTTCGACGCCATCGAATTCGACCCGGCGATCGCATCCGTTGACGTGCTCTATGATCTTGCTTTCCCGATGATGGATTTCATCCGCTATGGCCGGCACGCGGCCGCGAACGCCCTCCTCAACGGATATCTGAAGACGACATCGAGCGAAAATCTCGACGCGCTCGCCGCACTTCCGCTGTTCATGTCGCTGCGCGCCGCGATCCGTGCCAACGTGCTGCTGGCCCGCCCCGGCAAGACGTCCCGCGACCACGCAGATATCATGCAGTCGGCGCAGGCCTATTTCAGGCTGGCGCAGCAGTTGATTCATCCGGCGGCGCCGACGCTGGTCGCTGTCGGCGGGCTGTCCGGAACCGGAAAATCGGTTCT
>Ga0116135_1000363_pt1 | contig 25081 bp, 19 predicted proteins | sample June2015DPH_20_1_FD_89738 | JGI IMG/M metagenome (GOLD analysis project Ga0116135, IMG submission 89738) | Peatland microbial communities from SPRUCE experiment site at the Marcell Experimental Forest, Minnesota, USA - June2015DPH_20_10 | ecosystem: Environmental > Terrestrial > Soil > Wetlands... | reverse complement strand
TCGCCAGCCAGCTCAGCCTTCAGCCCGCGTATCACCTTCTCGAAGTCATCCGCGACAAGCGTGGCGTTGGGGCCAGCAGACTTGAGGGAACGCGACACGACCCACTTCGGCTGGCTCCGCCACGCCACCGCGAAGTCGCGATCCTCCGCGTCCCAATCAGGAAGATCTTCGTCCCAATAACGCATGATCTCGTACATGCGGCGACCGTAGATGACGCCCGTCAGGCCCCGCACCAGCTCGATGAAGTGACGGAAGCCCGCGGGTACAGGCGGCCCAAGCTTCGTGTGGTCGACGTAGCCATCGAGGGACTGGTTCAATCCGTAGACAAGTTTTGCCATGCTGCAAATCTCCCTCCCACGTTCTTCAGAATAGCTTGAGCCGACGTCGCGCGGAGGCGAGGTTGAACACCATCTGCGCGCCGCATTGTCGGTGTGACCAACAACCGGAGGTCCGTTTCCCAATCCCGAGATTCAAACTGAGACACTACCTGCGCCGCTACAGCGTGGCAACCTTCCTCTGAACAAGCAGGAAGTACAACCCTAAGATCGCGAGCAAAACTCCGTTCCAGGCTATAACCACGGGGGCGGTGAACTGCTTCACCAGCGCGCCGACAATGAGGCTTCCGAAAGGCATCCCGCCGCGAAACGCTACGTTATACACGCTCATCACGCGCCCGCGCATTTGATCGGAGGTGATCATCTGCACCAGCGAGCTAATGGTCACGAAAGCCCCCAGCAGGATTCCTCCTGCCAGAAAAATGAGAACGCAACTCAGCACGAGATTTCGCGAAAGCGCGAAACTGGTGATCAATGCGCCCAGGGCGATGAGCATCGATAAAGCCGAACGGCCTTGGTGGCGATGTTTGCCGAGTCCGGCTACCACCAGCGCGCCGGTGATGGAGCCGCAGCCCGAGCACACCAGGAATACAGTGTAAAGCTTTGGCCCTCCGTGAAACACATCACGCGCGAATACGGGCACGAATACGATCAGCGGGAAAGCCAGCAATGTCATGGCGAAAGCCAGCACGATCAGCCCCTCCATGGCAGCCTGCTTACGGATGAAGCTGAACCCCTGCCGCATGCTGGTGAGCACGGATTCAGCAGTCTTCGCGGGCACGAATTTCGGCCGGATGATCAACAGGGAAGCAATCGCCGCGATGAATGACAAGCCGTTCAGCGAGAAGCACCAAGAGGCTCCGAGCTGTGTTAGCGCCAGACCACCAAGCGTGGGCCCGATAACGCGCGCCACGTTGAACTGAATCGAATTCAGTCCGATAGCGTTCTGCAGATCTTCGGGTTTGACCAGCGATGGTACCAGCGACAGATAAGCCGGCCCACCGAAAGATTGCGCGGTACCGACGATGAACGACAGCATCAGAATGGGCCACACTCCTCCGAAACCTTTGGGGCCGCCGACGTAGATTACACCGGTGGCGAACAGGGCTGCTAACAAAAACGCGCAGGTCAACTGGATTACCTGCGAGCCGACTAGGATTAGCTGTCGCGACATCCGGTCTGCCAACACGCCCCCGACCAGCGAGAAAAGGACAATCGGAATGCTGCCCAGGAAAGAATCCACGCCCAGCCAGAACGGCGAGCCGGAAAGCTGCAAGACCAGCCAGCTTTGGGCATAGATCTGCATCCAGGTACCGATGCTGGAAATACACGCTCCCGTCCACAAGATACGGAAGTCGCGGTATTGGAATGCCTTGAAAACCTTGGTGAGCAATCGTGATTCCGATCAGGGGAGCGGACGCTCGCGCTGGATCAAATGCAAGATGTTTCCGTCGGCGTCGCTGAAGAACACCAGCCGGTTCCCTTGATTTGCGAATGGTTCCGTGAGCAATTGGACTCCCCGGTTGCGCAATTCGCCTAGCGCCGCATCGAAATTGTCTACGCTGATGGCCAAGTGCCGGATGCCCGGGTCCTTCATCTGCTGCGGTACGCGCTCGCCTTGCGAAGGAATGATCTCGAGCATCGACCCATCGGCGGCGCGCACAAAATAGTTGCCGTCGTAGGTGTAGTTGATGCGGAAGTCGAGTTTTTGGACGTACCACTCCGCCAGACGGGCGGGATCGGGAGACGCAATGGCGGTGTGTTCCAATCCACGGAACATAAAGAGGATTGTAGCATTCGGGAGACAGGCAGCAGGAGGCAGGAGGCAGAAAGCAGGCGGTAACATCGGGGGTATGCGTGGCAGGTGGATGCTCGCGATTGCCGGGGTGGTGGCGCTCGGCCTCGTGGCAGGCGGGTTCGTTGCGTTCCGTCGTTCACCGATCGCGCCCGCGCTGCGACGGACTGTTCCTGTTGCGCCGGCGGAAATCACGTTGACTGGAACCATTCAGGCCGCCCATGTAATAAATGTTCCCGTGCCGGTGGATGGAACTATCGATCAATTCATGGCCGATGTGGGGCAACATGTAACGGAAGGCGAGGTTCTCGCTCGCATCCGGAATCCGAAACGGGCTGCCGGTCAGCAGGTGGCTAAGCTGGAAGCCGAGCAAGCACAGAATCATCTCAGCCAACTTGAATCGGCCCTGATCGCGGCGCGGCTGGAAGTATCACGCTCGGAAGCCGATGCGACGCGGATTGAATTGGATCTGACTCAAGCGGAGAAGACTTTTGAGCGGCAAAAGACGATGTTTCAGGAGGGCGTCACGCCGCGGTTGGCATACGAGAAAGCGGAGCACGAGTACAATTCGTTGAAGGCGGCGGCGCAAAATCTGGCAGAGATCGCCAAGAACGCGGCTGACCGAGTGGACTCAAACACAAAGGAACTCGAGCCTGCGCGAAAAGTGCTCGCACAAAAGACCAGCGAACTGGAAGATGCCGGGGCTGAGGCGGCGGTTGGCGAAGTGAACTCGCCCGCGGATGGAGTAGTCCTCGCAAGGCGCGGCCGGTTGGGCCAACCGGTGACACCCGCGCTGACGGATTTGTTTCAGATCGCCGTGGATCCCCTGGTTCTCGAAGCGGTAGCCAACGTTGAGCCGCAAGCCCGGATTCAACCGGGACAGGCAGCCGCGCTGTTGATCGCCGGGGCGGGTAATCCGATGACAGGTACCGTTCGCGAAATGAAATCGGGCCAGGTTTTCATCGATATCCAAAACCCGTCGCCTCTCGTCCAGCGGGGGATGGCGGTCCAGATCAAGATCAAGTGACGTAAAACGGACTACAGATTGGCCACGCGCTCGAGCGAGGCGCGCAACGTGGCCACGCCGTCTGACACAACCAGGGGCGTCAGCGACTGGGTCTGGTCAGTAGGTAGGCGCGGCAAGCGTTCCGAGATCAGGCGCAAAGGCGCCAGATGCTCGGCGAGCTGTGCGCAGAGCGCCTCGCCGCAGGCCTTGGCCGCGGCATATTCGGCGAAATTCTGGTCTAGCTGTTCGAGAAAGACGGTGGAGGGATACCAGATCAGGGCATTCGGCTGGGCGCGTGGGACTAGCCAAGCGGCGCAACGCGCGAGACCTGTGACATAAGTATCCAGCAGCTTGGCAAAAACTTCCGGCTGGAACTGCCCTGGCCGCCCGGCCGGAATGCGCGGCGTTGCGAAATAGTACATATGCGTGTAAGGCGCATCCGGAGCCGGCATGTCAGTTGGCGGTGCGGCAACATCGAACTGCGCAGCACGCACTGAGAGGCCGAGCGCCGCTGCCTCCGCTACGATCGCCAGCGCTTCAGCCTCACCCCGGCACCATGTTATGTCGACGCGCGCGCCGCCGGCTGCTAGCAGCTTGGCCGCTAGCTCGCCCAGTCCACGCGAACCGCCGATGATGATCGCCTGTTGGCCGGCGAAAGCGCTGCGCGGTACCGCGGCGCATAGCTCGGCTAGGCGCGGCTGGAAATAGGGCTTCGGCCGCAACAGTGTCATCACCGAGCCGCGCAGACTTCCCGCCGATACGGCGATGTCCACAACCCGCACACGCGGGTCGGCTCGGGTGACCTTCCAGCGCAACGTTTTGCCAGGAGCTGAATCAGGATCGCAGGTCAAATCCAGGGCGGAATAGATGGAGTGCAAGCCAGGACAGACCATGCCGACGAGCCGTGTTGTGGCGAGCAGCACGGATACATGCGACGGAGGGAAGCTCACGGCGAGATGCGCGAACATGGCTTGCCAAGTTACCGGCAGCGTGAGATCGATCTCTCCGGCGCGGCCCTCCAACGCTGGCATGTCGTGCTCTTGGCATTCTGCCGTGGCGATGCCGGTTGCCCCGGTCCAGAGTACCGCGGGGGTCTCGGAGGGCGTGAGAGTGATGCGAGCCAAAGAGCCGGCAGCACCTATCAGCTGGCCGACCAAGCGACCTTCATCCCCGCGCCAATCTAACTGCACCGTTTCGTCCACCAACACGCCACGGTCGAAATGTACGCGCAGGCGCGAGAAGCCCTTCAGACCACGCTGTGCCGCCAACTCGTCGAGTGCCCATAGCAGCAGATGGATGCCATGCACCGCCACGCCACCCAGCATGGATCGCCGGGCAACTAGCGGGTCAATGTGCAGCGGATTGCTGTCCCCGGAGAGCGCGATGAAGCGTTCCTGGTGCACCATAGTGAAGCGGCGTGTCGTCATGTCAGAAGCGGAAATAGATGAAGCTGTCGCTCTGTTCGCCCGACCCGCCGGCCGCGATGCGCTTAGCATCAAGTGAGATCTTCAGCGCCAAGGCGCCCGCAAAGACCACGGTCACCGCGAGTGTTCCGAGCGCTGTGCCGCGCAGAGCAGACAGGACGCGTGCGACCGGGCGACGGCGCACGTAATAGTCCACGGCCTGCACCAAAATCGTCGCCGCCAGGGCCACCAGGCACCAGCGCAACGCGGGGTCGCTCCAACCCTCGCGGCCCAGCCCGCGCAGGAATTGACCGATCACCGGCAGGCTGTCGGCACGGAACAAAATGAGCGAGAACAACCAACTGGTTTGCAGAGCTAGCAGGCTGGCGATCCAACCGAGCCGGCTGCGGGGCGCACGTCCCTTGGTCGCCACGGCCCAGCCGGCGATTACGAAGCCCTGCGCCACGCCGAACAGTACGAAGTGCCAGGCGCTGCCATGCCACAGGCCAAAGAGCGCCATTACCACCAGGATCACTGCGAACAGCGTGCGGTTCTGCCACTTGCGCCCGCGCACCCGTCGGAACACCGCTACAGCCAGTGTGTCGTAGAGGAAGGTGCGAATCCAGTTGGACAATGAGACGTGCCAGCGTCGATAGAAGTCGCTCGGGTTGCTTGCGAAAAACGGAGCCCGGAAATTCAGCGGCAGGCGGAAACCTAGCATGCGCGCGATCCCCCGTCCCATGTCGGTGTAGCCGGAGAAATCCAGATAAAGTTGGGCGGAGAAGCCGAGCAACGCTAACAGCAGCGCCGACCATTTAGCCTGCCCAATTGCGGCCCAGGTCGGGTCGATGATATGCCCGATTGGGTCGGCGGCGAGTTTTTTTAGAAAGCCGACGGTGAACAGATGCAGTCCGACACTGAGATTGCGCCAATGGAACCGCTTGGCACTTGCGAATTGCGGCGAGAGCTGGCGCCAGCGCACGATCGGACCGGCCACCAGGTGCGGCAGGAACATGATAAACAGCGCCCAACTCATCGCCGGTACACGCGTGCGGCGGCGCTGGATGTCGACGATCGCGCTGATTGCCTCGAAGGTATAAAAGCTGATGCCGAGCGGGAGCAGCAGTGCGAGCGTAGCCGGAATGGGCAATGACAGACCGAAGGCCTGGGCGATGAAGCTTCTATATTTCAGATAGGCCAGTTGCAGCACCAGAAAGGCGATCACCAGTCCAGCGCCGCGCCAGCCGAGACGATAGCGAGCATCCAGCCGGAACCAAAGATACACCACTGCCAGTACGACGAAGGCGGGCAGCAGATTCCACAGGTTGGTCCACGCCAAGAATAGCGCGCTGACCGCCAACAGCAGCAGGTTCTGCGCGAAGACGCCGCGCAGATTATAGAACCAGACAATCAGCGGCGGCAGCAGCAGCAGAAAATCGTAGTTGGAGTATATCAATCCGTGCTCAACCTTCGAAGCGTTAATGCACCACAGTCGCGCCTTTGGCGGAGCTTTGTTCCTCGACCCGCGCCAGCCACTGGTTGCGATCCAGCACCTCGATCGGCTTGTCCAGATAGGGGTGCAGGCCGCTCTTTTCCGCATTATCGTGCGGCACCAGCTTGTTGGCCAGATCATGCTCAAGCTGTGGAACCATCGCCTGGAAGATCAGCCAAGCGCGCAACTGCTGGCTGATGGCGACGTCGTGGTAGGGATCGATGTAGAGCTCCGGCAGCCGCGGCAAGCGCCCGTCGATATCCACCACGATCACGCCGTTCGCAGCTGCCCATGTGCTGATCGCGCTGTTATGAACAGCCAGCACGCGCCGCAGATCCGCATAGGAGAAGGGCCAAAACTGCGGCCCGTTCAATTTCTGATACAGAGCGCGGCTGCTGCCATTACGCAGCACCATACCATCCCACACACAAAGCCGTTCGGTTGAGACCAGCGGCTTCGCGTTCAGACTAGAGGCTATCACCTTGAAGCGGGAGAGCTGGACGAGCAAGCGCCAGAAATACGGATCTTTGGACACCTCTTCTATAACCACCTTGCCCCCGCTGACCGGCGGCAAATGCAATTTCACGCGGGGCTTGCCTGGTTCGTACAGAGAGCTATCCGCTGCCTCATGGACTATCCCGTCGCGGATGCTGCGTGCCAGGGCAGAAACTGGCGTCAGGGGATCGAGCGCGCGACGCACTGCGTCCAACCGTGGATGTCCGTCGAGAGGCGGCTTCCCCGCTTCGACGCCCGGCGGCAGCGTGGCAAAGGCAACCATCTGCTGCAAACTCAGCGAGAAGTTCGGCGCGAAATACTCATAAACATAATCGAGACCCATCGGGCCCAGCTCATATTTCAACGCCGCCATTTCGTCCTCGAAACCCAGTCCCTGGCGAGCTGCGTTCATTACCTCGAAGCGTATGTCGAGGCCATGCGCGCGAGCCCAGGCATCCAGGAAACCCTGCAGATAAAACCCGTAGCGGTTGTGGGATGTAGAATCGCCAACGATGCCGACTCGGATGGTGCGCGACGGCTTTTTTACGGTTACCTCTGGGCTGAGCCACCCCCAGTGGTTCGTGATCCACGGGGTCGGCCGATAGTCGTTGTCGGGATACAGACGATAGGGCGGATTCACCGATCCATCGAAGCTCGGGAAGGCGAACAGCGTGGCGATCTTCAGCCGGCGCAGCAACCTGACTAAGTTCGCATCCGGATGCGATAGTAAAGCGTCGTTCCAGAGATAGTTCTGCTGCTGCTGCCCTTCAGGATTGGCGGCGGTGCGCACCCGCAGCATCGAGCTCGCGGGTTTTTCGATGCTGGCCGGCGGCAAAAAGAACCAGGCGGGGTCCACTCCCTTCTGATACGTCACGGTGGCAAGCAGCGCGCGCTCGCTTTCGCGCGCCCGGTTCGGATCAGGTGGCGCCGCCGGCCGCCCCGTCAGGGTCGCGATGTCGAGCCGCCAACCGCCTTCGAAGCGACAGAGCAACTCCCCGCCGATCGCAAACCATAGGAACGTCCCGATGCCGAGCAGCAGAAGGCGAATCAGGTGCGGTCCACTCATGCCGGCACAAGACTACTGGTGATCGTGATCGGGACGTCCCTCGCGGTGAACTGGGCGAGATCCAGCATCCAGCGATCCTCTCCCTCTCGAGCGGCGACGCGGACGAAACCGAGCTTGGCATAGTGGTCGCGCGCCATGCCGTTCCGCTCGGTAGGGCGATAAACACCGATCAGGCGGCGGATACCCCGCGCACGAGCCTCGGCGGCGACGTGGTTGAGCACCGCATACTCCACCTCACGACCCAACACACGGCAGCTCATGACCCAGGTGTCCAGTACCCAGTCGTCTCCTTCGGGGACGGCGATTACGGCTGAGATCATGCCGTTGTCGCCGAACTGATCAACCAGGCGCACCTGCAATGTGAGTGTCACGGGATCGGCCACCAATGCAGCGATCTCGGCCTCGTTGTAGCGCCGCGTGGTCAAATTGAACTGGTTGGATTTGTTGATCAACTGCGCGAAGCGCGACCAGCCGACTTCACCGCCAGTCGTGAATATCGCTTCCATCTGCAGCGAACGCAGGAATGCACCGAGATCGCACGACTGGGCCCGCAGAGTATCGCGACGAGTATTGGCGGCATACTGCTCTACACGAGTATGATCCTCCTGGGAGAAGGTCACCGCCTCGAACAGCCCCGCATTCATCAGCACGGACGCGTAACTGGCCGGGTCGGAGGGCAGTTCCAACACCATCACCTGGGGTACAAACTGGCGCACTTGGGCGCGCTCGAACGGGTTGTCGTCAAGGAAGACGAAGCTCGCGAGCCCGAGCGATAGGCGCTCGGCGAGGATTTTCAGATTAGTAGCCTTGTCCTCCCAATTGATCTGGAAGGCGCTGAAATCGTTTTCGCGCAGGAGCATTTCCGGATGCTCGCGGATCGCCTTCCGCGCCACCGGCTCGTCGTTCTTCGAGCACACGGCCAGCAGCACTCCACGCTGCTTGAGCGCCAGCGCCGCGCGCTGTACACAGAGGAAGGCCTCGCCACGTGGATCACCCTGGCCAAGCTGGATTCCGTCGATTCCATCCTCACCGACGACGCCACCCCACAACGTATTGTCGAGATCAACCACCAGAACCTTGCGGCTACGGCCACGCATGGCGCCAACCACCCGCAGCACGTGCTCTGCGTATAAAGGTACGCATTCATCGGCGAAGGGCAGGCGAGCCGTCATGTATTGGGTGTGGTCATACCAAAGTCCGAGGCCTACCTGCGCCGCCAGAGCCTCAACATCTACCAGGATTACCCCAGTCTCAAGGATTTCCGCGACCAGCCGGTCATTGAAGCGAGCCGCCAGCCAAGCAGGCGTACCGGGTTGGCGGCGATCGAAGGAACCGAACAGACGTTCGGGCGGCGCGACGATGCTCTGTACAAGAATTGCGGCGCGACTGGACGCTTGAAACGCCCGCACCAAGCCACGCAACTTGTCGAGCGCATCGTCGACGGTAACATCGGCGTCGGTGTCGCGCAGGGCGTAGTCGGCAAAATAAGCTCGATAGTCGAGCGCCAACAGGATTGCATCCGGATCGGTTGCCAATACGCCGAACTCTCGAGACAAGGCCGCCTGCAAGGTGACGCCGAACGGAGCGGCCTCTACCTTAAGTGCGAACCCATGGCGCAATCCAGTACCCTCGAGCGCGGGGACGATAAAATCGCTGGCGGCGTTACTAACCAAGCCCAGAGTGAAATTTGAAAGCGGGCCCTCGGCTCCCGCGGCACGCGCCAAGTTCAGTGACCGTGCCAGACGCAGTAACTGATTATTATTCAGCTCATGCGCCGCCAGTTCGCGCAACGCGTCCCCGCGCCCGCCATTCATGGAGTCGATCGCCTCCGAGCGCCGCCGGAGATCTTCCGGCCCCTGCAGCAGCCAAGGCATTCTCCGAACAGCCATTAGTGACTCGCTAAGCGCCGCTTCACGCCGGCGGCCAAATCCCCGACATTGCGATATTCCTGGAACTCGCCGACGTCGAACTTGACCCGGAACTCTTCCTCGATGGTGATCATCAAACGAATATTCGCCAAGCTGTCCCAGCCTTCCACATCGCGCGCGGTCATTTCTGGCGCCAGAGTAATTCGGTCATTGTCGAGCACATCGCGGAATACCGGAGTAAGCTTGGCCAGAATCTCTTCGGTGTTCATGGGGCTTCCTATAACTGATCGAATCTTCAACCATCAGGTATTCGCTCTAGGTTGTCATGAGTCGGCCAGAAGCCTTTTTGTTCTTCGGACGGCTGAAGGGGGCTGCGTGACTTTAGAAAGAGTCTAGCCGCTGTCCAAAGGCCCTCACGGCCCTAGAATTATCCAAGACCCAAGTATAGAGGCTGTTCATATATTGAGTCAATTTTTCGCATGACTCTCTCCAAATCGAGGGAAAAATTCCGATTCCCAATGTTGCGAACGAGAATCGAGTAACGAGAAACTAGAAGCGAGAGACCAATGATCCATCTAAAATCGGCGCTGCTTGAATTGATCACTGAGACTTCCACCAATTTGCCTCCCGATGTGCGAGCGGCCATGGGCTTGGCGATCGAGGACGAGGCTCCTGGAACCCAAGCGTCGCAGGCGCTCGGGATCATCGCAACCAATATCGATATGGCGCAGCAGGACCAAGGTCCTATTTGCCAGGACACCGGCATGCCGACGTTTCTGGTGCACACGCCGGTGGGTGTGAATCAGATCCAGGTCAAGCGAGCCATTCAGGAAGCGGTGGCGGAGGCTACGCACCGCGGCAAGTTGCGGCCGAATTCGGTGGATTCGCTGACCGGCAAGAATAGCGGCGATAATTTGGGCGAAGAGACGCCGGTGATCCACTTCGAGCAGTGGGAAGAAGATGAGATCGAGGTAAAGCTCATCCTCAAGGGCGGCGGCTGTGAGAATAAGAACATCCAATATTCTCTGCCTTGCGAATTGGAGCACTTGGGCCGCGCGGACCGCAATCTGGAAGGTGTCCGCAAATGCATTCTGCATGCCGTCTGGCAAGCGCAGGGGCAAGGCTGCGCGCCGGGCGCTCTCGGCGTCTGCATCGGAAGTGATCGGGCGCATGGCTACGCGCTCGCGAAGAATCAACTTTTTAGAACGCTGGACGATGTGAATTCCATGCCCGAGCTGGCCCGGCTCGAAAGTGAGGTAATGGAGCAGGCCAATCGGATCGGCGTGGGCGCCATGGGCTTTGGAGGCAAGGTCTCGCTGATCGGATGCAAGATCGCGGCGGCCAATCGTCTGCCTGCGAGTTATTTTGTTTCGGTGGCCTATGATTGCTGGGCGTTCCGAAGACTCGGCGTTCGGCTAGACGCTTCAACGGGCGCGATAGACCGCTGGCTGTATCGCGATCCCGATCAAGCCGTGGCGCGAATGGCGCGCTCGGAGGGCTTTCCGCTAACCGGCCGCGAAGTAGTGTTGACCGCGCCGCTAACGGAGGAGGGCGTGCGGCGTTTGCGAGTCGGCGATGTGGTGCTGATCTCCGGTGAAGTCTTCACCGGTCGCGACGCGGTGCACGCGCACCTGATGAAGAACGCGCCGCCGGTGGATTTGCGGGGGGCTGTGCTCTATCATTGCGGTCCCGTGATGTTGAAACAAGGCGACGATTGGTTGGTAAAAGCGGCGGGGCCAACCACCAGTAGCCGTGAGGAGCCGTATCAAGCTACAGTGATCGAGAAATATGGTGTACGTGCAGTGATCGGCAAGGGCGGCATGGGCGCGAAAACTCTGGCGGCCCTCCAAAAATCAGGCGCGGTATATTTGAATGCCATCGGCGGCGCCGCGCAGTTCTATGCGCGCACGGTGGAGAAGGTGCTGGGCGTCCATCTGATCGAGTTCGGGATTCCCGAAGCGATGTGGCACCTGCGTGTCCGAAATTTCGCGGCCATCGTGACCATGGATGCGAACGGTCATAGCTTACACGCTGGCATCGAGGAAAAGACCGGCGCGAAGCTCGCCGAACTGCAACAAGTTTAACGGTCTGATAAAATGAAATTCTCGCAAGCGGCCAGGTAGCTCAGTCGGTAGAGCGCAGCCCTGAAAAGGCTGGCGTCGGCGGTTCGATTCCGTCCCTGGCCACCAATCCTTCCTGTTTTGAGGGAGTTAGCGTTTTGAGCCACTTGCGGCAGAGCGCAGCCCTGAAAAGCGTCGGAGTACCCAACGAGATCTTCTAGCCGTCTCCGCACGCATGAGATCGATTCACGAGTTCGCTGGGAGTTTGCCCGCGATCGTTCCCTTCAGCGTCCTCGCCCAAATTCCGCGAGCTGGACATCGAACCTTGATGCCGAAATGGATCCGCCGCCCGACTCTATGCAGGCGGTCGCTTCTCACACGGCTAACGAATCACGTTTCGAGTTCTCACCCGCAATTCACCCCGCGGACGTGAATAGTCCGGTATAATTTTCTTACCCCCGGGAGAAAGTTTTGAGCCTCGGCGTGTCACCACAAAGTAGCGGAATCGCAACCAACATCCGGCAGCTCATTATTGACGGGAAGTCGAAAACCGCCCTCGATAACGCCAAAGAGTTCCACAAGAAGCAAGGCAGCGCGGAGTCTGAAATTCTTCTGATTGACGCCTATTTAGCGCGGATACGGGCGCTGTCCGATCAGAATCTTGTTGTCGAAGCGAAATCGCTGATCGCACTGGTGCGGGAGCGGTTTCCGTCCGCAAAGGAGCGGCTCGATAATCTAAATTCGGCTGCGGCCGCGCGTGGCGGCGATCTCGACGAGTTGCTCAAGCCGCTCAACGATCCGGGATTGAGCGCCGAGCGCCGCGCGGCTATCGAACAAGTTATTCAAAACCAAGTGACGGACTTGGCGGCGCTCGCATGTTGCGCGGCTCTGCCCCCGGATCACGGGCTGCGGCAGGCAGCGGCCGCGATCGACCTGGCTTTCGGCGCCGTCACTAGCGGGCCGGTAACCGACCAGCAGATTGCGTTGCCCGAGGTTTCGCATCGCAGCCCTTTGGCGAACTGGAAGCTCCTGATCCGCGCGATCGCGTGCTTCTATCGAAACCAGGACAACGCCTGCGAGGACTGTCTGGCTGCCATCCGGCCTGAATCGGCGCCGTGGCGGCTGGTTCCCGCGATGCGCGCCATGCTGGAAGCAACGCCGGGAGCAAAACTGGCCGCGAAGCCCGCCGTCGATCTCAAACCAGCCGAGGCGGCGCTCAAATCCAGCACCAGCGGCAGCCTGGGCGAACTCCAGCGTGCGCTCGCCGATCTGGACCAGGCCTTTGCCCACGCCGAGCAGCCGGCTCAGGTTTTCAAGGCCGTCCGCGCGGCGGTGCGGGAGTGCCGCCAAAGCGCGCCGGACCTGCTGGCCGAATTGCGGCGAATGGTATGCATAAGGGGCGAGGTGGCCTGTCTCGACACCCAGCGTATGATCGTGGCTCTCGACGGCGCACCGCGCCGGGACGCGATTTTCTTCCGAGACCTCGCCCGGGCGCTGGAACGTACCGGCGACAGCGAGGATCTCATGCGCGCCTGCGAATGCTGGGACTGTTTCCGGCAGGAAGCGGTGCGCGAGGGCTGGTTTGCCGAACGCGGTCTCGAGGTAGCCGCCTTGTATCTGCACATGGCCGGCCTCCTCGGCCGGATGCCCGCGGTGCTGTTGAGGGAAATGCAACGGACTTTTGGCAGAGCGGTTCCGAGGGAAAGCAACTACTTTTATTTTCCGGAGGAACTCTACGCGCGCGCCTGCCTGATAGACCGGCATCCGGACGCCTTTTCGCAGTGGCTGCGCTGGGCGCGCGGAAATTCGATGGTTGAGGCCGAGAACGTAGCGCGCGCATGGAGCAAGGCGCTCCCGGACGCCGTCGAGCCGCTTTTGTTTCTCATGGAGGAGTCGGAAAAGCGCAACGCCTTTCCGAGCGCGCTCTCGTATCTGAACAAAGCCGAGCAAATCGACGCGGTGAATTCCACCGTGCGCGCCGCTCGTCTGCGGTTGCTTGCCGCAGCCGCCCTGCAACAGCTGCAGAAGAAGAAGCCGAATCTGGCGGCGCAAAGATTGGCGGAGATCGGTGCGCTCCCACAGTCGCGGCAAGGCGACCGGCCTGCGTTCCTGGACACTCTACGCTGCTTGATCTGCCTGGTTTCCGGCGACCAGCCAGGCGCCAGCCAGGCCCTACTCGAAGTGGAGCGCGTGCTCGGCGATGGGCTTGCTGCGCTAATTTTCATTTCTGGATGCGCGGCGTCGGCAAAGCGGAAGGAACTCGTATTTCTGCCTTTGCCGGGCACACTCTCCGAACAACAAAGGTCTCACCTTCCCGCTTCCATGGCCAGGGCGATCGCGCTTGCCGCCGATATTGGGCTTACCAGGAACTTCCGGCTTCCGATCGAATACTTCGATGAGACGGAGGCGCAGTTTCCCCGCATCAGCGGTTCGCTCAAAGTGGAACAGATTCGCTTGCTGGGAGAGTTGGGGATTGTCAGTGAACACCCTGGACTCGCGTGGGCCGCATCGGCCGCCGGTCTCGATCGCGGAGGACCCACGGAAGCTCATTTTCTTTTGCTGCGCGCCCGGGCATTGCCGGAAGGTCTGGATGATCGCTACCAGGCGTTGACGGCGGCAGCCGCGGAACTGGGCCGCACGCAGCGCGACATGGAGGTGGTCAGTCGGGCTGTCGAGGCCGGCCGCGATTTTCTTGACGAAGACCCGTTGTCCCTCACCGCCGATCAGGCACGCGAGGTGCTGCGGAAGGAAAAAGCGTCTCCCGACTTCCCCTCTCGCTCGAGCGCGGGCCCGGATTATTCGGATCTGTTCCTCGATGACCTTTGCATGTGCCCGGCCTGCTGCGCCGAACGGGGCCAGTCTTCGGATCCGGATCTGGACGACATATTCGATCCGGGTGTACCCGAATTGGATGAAGACGAAATGAAGCGATCCTTTTTCGAAAAAGCCCCCAAGGACATTCCGCGTGAGATCCTGCCGGCGTTATTCGAGGTGGCCAAGGAATCGTTTTTCAGTGGGGAGGATCCCGCAGAGATCCTGTCGCAGATTTTTCTGGAAGCTGCGCCCGCCCGAAAAAACGCGCCGGGCCGAAAAAAGAAGAAGGGCAGGCGCGGGTAATGGACGCGAACCAGATATTGGGCGTGGCGGCCAATGCCGGCGACGAAGAGATCCGCGCCGCTTATCTTAGCAAGGTGAAGGAGTTCCCGCCGGACCGGGCGCCCGCCGAGTTCGAAAAGATTCGCGATGCGTATGAAGCGATGCGCGACCCGCGCCGGCGGGCCCGTGCTATGTTTTCGGCCGGCGAGTCCGGCGCGCCGCTCGGTTCGCTGATCGAAGGCCGCGGGGTCCCTCGCATATTTGCCGGGCCACAACCTTGGCGCGAGGTATTGAAAAACAAATGACGTTGGGGACGGATCGCGAAGAGATCGTTCGCCGCTTTGAAGCGCTACTCGACGCCGCTCTCGCCAGCGAGAATCCGCCTGCGGGAATCGACGCGGACATACTCGAATCCGTGCTAAACGACTCCCCCGATCAGGCGGGGAAAGACCCGGACAATGCCCGAGCCTGCGATTCGTATGCGCTCTGGGCGGCGATGACTGCCCTGACGCAGGAAATCAAACTACAAGGTAGGGCGTTTCAGGAACTAAACCACACTCTGACCGCGCAAACCGAGAAGATCGCGGACGAGCTTCGGGCGGTGTACGCGGAGCGCGAGCGAGCGCTGCGCCGCGAGACGGAGCGGCGCTCCCGCAAAGATGTATTGGGGGCGCTCATCGATCTGCGGGACCGGCTGGCGCGTGGACGCGAGTCGGCTGGGGTTCGCGAAGAGGAGATCGCCGCTGCGGACCGTGCTGGATGGCTACGGAAGACCTTTTCACGCCAGCCGGCCGGCGCGACCGCCGCGGCAGTGGGCGCGCTGATCCGAGGTTACGAGCTCGGTATCGAGCGCCTGGATCAAACTCTCGATGAGTTCAACGCCAGGGAGATCCGGTGCCAGGGAGAAAACTTCGACCCGCGCCGCATGAACGCTATCGACAGCGAAGAATCGGCCACCGTCGCGCCCGGTACTGTGATGGAGGTTTATCGAAGCGGTTACGAATGGGATGGCGAGGTGTTTCGCCCGGCGCAAGTGAAAGTGTCGCGGCCGCCAAGCGGAGCTCTGAATGAATGAAGAGGCGAGCGAGAGAACATGAGCGATCTGATCGTCGGTATTGATCTGGGAACCACGAACTCCGAAGTGGCGGCGTTCACGGATGGGCAGGTGCGCGTGCTGGGACCGGGCGACCGCCGGATCTTGCCCTCCTGCGTCGGCCTCTCGGCATCCGGAGAACTTCTGGTGGGTGAACCCGCGCGCAACCAGCAGGCTCTCTATCCGGAGCGGACGGTGCGCAGCATCAAGCGCCGGATGGGCAGCCCGGAAACGGTGATGCTCGGATCGAGGAGCCTGACGGCGCCCGAAATCTCGGCGGTGATCCTGCGCGAGTTAGTGGAGTGGACCTATCTGTCGCTAGGTGAGCGGCCCGAAGCTGCCGTCATTACGGTGCCCGCTTACTTCTCCGATGCGCAGCGCGGCGCCACGCGCGAAGCGGGCGAACTGGCGGGCCTGGAAGTGGTCCGCATCCTGAACGAACCCACCGCGGCCAGCCTCGCTTATGGCTACGGCGACGGCTCCCGGCATACAGCCCTGATTTACGATCTAGGAGGCGGCACGTTCGACGTTTCCGTGGTAACCGTGGAGGGCGACATCACGGAGGTACTCGCCAGTCACGGCAACAATCGCCTGGGAGGCGACGATTTCGACGATCTTCTCGCCGAACGTCTGGCGATGGAATTTCAGAAACGGCATGGAATCGATCTCCGCAATGGACACCCGTCCGCGAAGGCGCGCTTGTGGTGGGCTGCCGAAGAAGCCAAGAAGAAGCTGAGCCAGGAACCATACGCCCGCATCCGCGAGGAGTCGCTGGCCGAGCGGAACGGCAAGCCTCTGCATCTGGAAATGGAAATTTCACGCACGGACTACGAGGCGCTCATTCGTCCTCTGGTGGAATCGACGCTCGATAGCGTCTCCCAAGCGTTGCGGGACTCCGGCCGGAAGCCCGGAGACATGGATGCGGTGCTGCTGGTGGGCGGTTCCATCCGCACGCCGCTCGTATTTAACTCGCTCGCCGAGCGGATGGCGATCGAGCCTCGCCAGGATGTCCATCCGGACCTGTGTGTCGCCCTGGGAGCCGGTGTGCTGGCGTCGCGCCTGTCGGGCCGCGGCGTCGATCGCGTGCTGGTGGATGTCTCCCCTTATTCTTTCGGCGTCTCGTTTCTGGGTGAGCGCGGCGGCGTTCCCTACCCGCATTGCTACAAGCCCATCATTCGCCGCAATACGCCTCTGCCCCTGACACGTACCGAACGGTTTTACACCACACATCCTTTTCAGCCCGAGGTGAATGTGCACGTATATCAGGGCGAGGACGAGGATGCGCTGAAAAACATACTGGTGGGCGATTTCAGCATTGGGGGTCTTACGGAGACGGAAGATCTCAACGAGATTCTCTGCCGCATGCGGCTCGATCTGGATGGCATTCTCGAAGTGACCTCCGAGGAGAAGTTGACCGGTCGGTCGAAGCAGATCACCATCGCGAATGCCATGCAGGCGAAGACTCCGGAAGAGATCGCCGCTGGGCGCAAGCGAATTCAGGATCTCTTTGAATCGCGCACCGGAGATCTCGCCGATTTTAACGACTCTCCCGGCGGCGAAGAAACGGACACCGGGATCGTCGAAGGGGAATTTGAGGAGATGGAGAGCAGCGGCGTGGTGGTGGAGCGGATTGCGGTGGCGGGCGCAGCGGAGGCGGAGAGTCTGATGGCGCGCTCGCGAAAGCTGCTGGACCGCATGCATGATGAGGATCGCGAAGAAGCCATCGACCTCCACGAGCGGATCGGGGCGGCCATCGAATCGGGTGATAGCGAGGCGCTCGCCAAAGCCTGCCGCGCACTGACGGAACTGCTCTTCTTCATGGAAGGCCAAATCGGGTTCATGGAAGGCCAAGTCGGGAGCCGTCCGAATTGAGCGAGTCAAACGGTTTGGCGGAAGCGAATCGTTGTCCGGTTTGCGAGGCTCGTTTTCGCGGCGCGTCTGTTTGTTCGCGATGCGGAGCGGATCTCGCGCGCCTGATGCGGATTGCGGCCGAAGCATGGCGGCTGCGCGAAGCGGCGCGGAGGGCCATACTGAGGGGCGAGTTCGAGCTTGCCCTTGAGCTTGCCGGCAGCGCACAGCGAACTAAGGCCACGCCCGCTGGGGAAGCGTTGCTCAGGCTTGGCGAGTGGCAAATTCGGCGCTCCAAGCTCGCTTTCGACGAAACGCCTGGTAGACGATCGCAGTCATAACTTAGCTCGGTTTGGCGGCATGCTTCCACTTGCTTTCACCTGAGTGACCCGGAGTTGACACTAACACCCAACTTCGGGTGTCAGAATTTGAGGATTTCGGCCCCAGCCGAAAGCTGATTCCGGAGCGAAGCCGAACTGCATTCCGGATGAACCCCAACACCCTCGGAGCGAAGCGACGTTGGCACGTCGACCGTGCAAGAAGTGTTCGACTTCGTCAAGAGAAACCGATCCGAAGCGCGGCGAGAGCGCCGCCCAGCGAGAAAAGGGCCGTGAAAGGCTACGTCACGTCCATCGGATGAACGACTGTAATGCCCCTATATAACGTTTGAAGTCGTTCAGATCGAACGTAAGGATATGATCCACCTGGTGCACCATCATTGCAGGTCTGGACATCCGCATTTGCGCCCGTTCGACTCTTCCGGTCGATTTGTCGGGAAGTACCGGCATTGATCCGACAACCCAGGTGACCCTGTATTATGAACCGAACCTCGTCTCTGGCCAGCCCATATACTTGTACGGACCTCAGCTTGTGGACGGAATGGCGACGTACCGCGTAACTTCGTACGCGGCCTGGATGCCGTGCAGGTGGATGTGTCGGTGCGGCCCGATTTCTCCTTAACCGAAAGGCTAAAGCTGCAGTTCCGGGCGGAAGATTTCAACGTGTTCAATCATCCTCAGTTTGGGAGCATCGATGGAAACGTCACGGATGGTCCTGAGCAGTTCGGGTGGGCGTCTTCCACATCGAACAAAGAGGTAGCGCGCTGAGTGCGCTGTACGTACCGGGCGGTCCGCGGTCGCTGCAACTCGCATTGAAGCTCCGTTTTTGATCCCTGTGCAGCGGGCAGATTATCATGAATGGCGTGAAGGCATCCACTCTCTATACGTTCTTTTTCACCAGCGCTATGTTTACGCTCCGCGCCCAAGGCCCGACCTCGTTCACGCTCTCGACCGGTCAACTGCTTAGTGAGCCAGGACCCACGTTCCGAATCGGCGATGACCAGTTGCCTTCGCCGCTGACGGTGATCACCTACGGGGATCAGCGTTTCACGGACCCCGCTAATGTGCGGCAGACTAACCCTCGAATCCGCCGGTGGTTGGTGAATCAGATTGCGGCAGAGCATGCAGCCGCCCTGATCATGAACGGAGATGTGCCGCTGGCCGGCAACATCGCAAACGATTATGCGGTGTTTCAGGCTGAGACCCAGGCTTGGCGCGATACGCACCTGCGCGTGTTCCCGGCGTTGGGGAACCACGAGTGGCATGGCGATCCCGAGCAGGCTCTGGAGAACTGGTGGAACGCGTTCCCGGCGCTGCGCAACCGGCGCTGGTATTCGGCGCAGCTTGGATCCCGGCTGTATCTGCTCTTCCTGGACAGCGGCGCTTCACTCGCGCCCGCGAGCGACCAGGCGCGCTGGATCGAGAAACAGGTGGAAGGGCTTCCTTCCTCGATCGATTTCGTCGTGGTGTCGCTGCACCATCCTCCGGTAGCCGACATTCAGGAGCACATCGAGGTGAGTCACAATCCGAGGCCGAATGAAATCGCCTTGCGGGACTATCTGTCAAAGGCTGCGCGGACGGCTCACGCAAGTTTTCTCATCAGTGCCGGACACATCCACAATTACGAGCGCAATGTCGTCGATGGGGTTACGTATCTGGTCTCCGGCGGCGGCGGAGCGCCGCCGTATTTCGTCGAGCGGACGCCGGAGGATCTTTATCAAAGCATCCTGTTCCCCAACTATCACTACGTAAAGCTCACGCTCGAAAAAGACCGTATGCATGGGGCGATGTACCGGGTGGTTGACCCGGAGTCGGAGACATTGACTGTCGGACTCAAAGACCACTTCGACCTCACGGTCAAGGCGCGCTGACTCCGCGAGCGAGCGGCGGGTTAATGCCTTGGTACGCGAGAACGTGTCCACAACGGCGGCGCCGCTGGTGGGGAACGGCGGATAGCAACCGGAAGCTTCAAGCTTCGTCTCCGCGGGGGAACTGCCGGCGCTTTAGTGGTGTCTCTGGAAGAGAGGCCCCTAGAACGGATGAGCGCCGCACGACTGGTCAGGTACTTGGTTGTGATTCCTCTGTTCGCGTTCGTCGCCGTGTTCCAATGGCGTGCCTCGCGCGATACGGTTCATGTGGAGAGGATGCTGGATCTCTACGTGCCGTTCACGCTTCAGCCCTTCTCAGGTCGCATCAACTCCCGCGCTTACACCCGGAGCTGGGAAGAAGGTCATTTCGATCCCGAGCACCACTCAGCGCTGCGCTGGGGGGATGAATTGTTGAGCGTGAATGGGCGCGAATTCAGGGGGATGTCAGTTTACCTTGGGGAGCTATGGAATCGATCGCATCGGCCCTCAATAGGGGGCGCAATCTATAATCAATTTACCGTCACAGTTCGTTCCGCCGACGCCCATATCCGTCGAATTCTGGTAGAGTTCCCGCATTGTACTTGCGGGGTTCCCACCATGTTCCAGGCGGCTGCGATCTGGATTGTTCCACCTGCGTTTTGCGTATTGCTCGGCTTCGCGATCGTGACCTTGCGGCCGTGCGCCATGGGGAGTTGGGCGTTCCTCTTAGCAATGTTGTCGCTGTCTCAATTGCAACTCTGGTCTGAATGGTACGCCGGATTTCAGAACACAATAACGCCGATGCAGTGGACTGACTGGTTGCGAGTGCCTGGTGTTGGATATCAAGCCTTCGTGCGGTGCGCCTGGCCCGCTGCGCTTGTGATTTTCTTGGCACGCGTTTTTGGAGCGCGCCCTGCAGTCCGCCGCGCCGCGCAGACGGTTGCTGTAGCGTTCCTGGGCTTCGCAGCGCTCCAGGCTATGCTCCAGATTGCCTGGTCCGAGAACTTCCGAGGATTCGTTTCTTTGTATCGGCAGTTGGAGTCGCAACGCAGCGAATTGATCGTTGTAGGGCTGGCTGCAGCCGCTGGTCTGTGTTGGTCGCTGAACCGCAATTACGGGCTGATCGCGGCGGCGATGGGGTTTTCCGCCGTGGCCGCGCTCTATTGGAGCCCCTCGCCGATTACGCACGGCAACTGGTACAACTACTCGGATGGCTCCTTTCGTTTCGTTGCGACCATTCCGGAATTTCACGATACGCCGGGTTTGATCATTCTTGCTTTTAGTACCGGCTGCATTCTGGTGGGTGTCGCGACTTTTCGATCCAGGCTTTCGCGGTGGGAGCTGGGTGGCTCGATCTTGCTCGTGCCACTCGCAATCCATATTGGAGGGTGCTTTGGTGGCTACTGGTATCCGCTGGGATGGGGCATGTTCGCTTGGGGCTGGTTTGTCCTGGCATCCGCAGGGGCTGGATTGATTTGCTTGGGGTGGCCGGTTTTTAGAGCGACTTGGGCGTCGGCATGAGTGCCTGCGGCACGATTGCGTTAGGCGTTTGTGCCGCCGTCCACGGTCAGGTTCGCGCCGGTGATGTACGAGGCCTCTGGACCAGCTACGAACGCCACCAGAGCGGCAACCTCGTCCACCCGCCCGTAACGCCCGAGCGCCGTGTTGGCGATCTGTGGCGTCGCCCAATCTCCGGCTGCCGGATTCAGCTCCGTGTCGATGGGCCCGGGCTGTACGTTATTCACCGTGATGCGCCGGCTCCCGACCTCTCTGGCCAACCCTTGCGAGAACATCTTGACGGCGCCCTTGGTCGCCGAGTATGGCGCCAGCCCAGGTGTCATGTTGCGCTCACCCACACACGAACCGATCATGACGATGCGGCCACCATCATTCATGTGCTTCAGCGCCGCCTGCGTGGTGACAAATGTTCCCCGGATATTGATGTCGATCAAGCGATCCAACTCTTCGAGGGTAGTCTCCTCGAAAGGCTTCGGAATGGCTGTGCCCGCGTTGTTCACCAGTATGTCGAGCCGGCCCAAGGCCACCACCGCCTTTTCGACGGCCTGCTTGACAGCCTGGGCGTCAGCGGCGTCCGCTTGGATCGCGACAGCCTTTCCACCGCCACGCTCAATCGCGTCGACCACGGCGGAAGCTGCCTTGGCGTCCTTCGCGTACGTGATGGCCACGTTCGCTCCATCCTCGGCGAGCCGTTTCGCGATCGCTCGGCCGATGCCCCGAGAGCCGCCGGTAACGAGTGCGGCCTTTCCTTCCAGTTTCCTAGACATTATTCTCTCTTCTCCTTGACAGTTGGCTTTCGGTGGAAACAACTCCTGCTACACAGTGTGAAGGAAGGCGCTCCTTGGCGAAACCCCAAAAGCGGGGATCTTAAAGTACCACCATTGGTTGGTGTGAGCAGCAAATCGTGGGACGCGCCTTATCGGGGGAAAATGCTGCGCCACGATTGCTAAACTAGAAGGCAATGACCGAACAGGAGCGCATGTCCCGTCCTCTTTCCGAGGTTGATCCGGAAATTTATCAGCAGATTCAGCATGAGGTGGAACGCCAGCATGGGTGGCTCGAGCTGATTGCCAGCGAGAACTTCACTTCCGAAGCTGTGCTGCAGGCTACCGGGAGCGTCTTCACGAATAAATACGCGGAGGGTTATCCGGGGAAGCGCTATTACGGCGGGTGCGAGTACACGGACGTAGTGGAGAATCTGGCTCGCGATCGGGCTAAGAAACTGTTTGGCGCCGAGCACGCTAATGTTCAGCCGCATTCCGGATCGCAAGCGAATCAGGCCGCGTATTCCGCGGTGCTGCAGCCCGGCGATACCATCCTTGGAATGAATTTGGCGCATGGCGGGCACTTGACACATGGGCATCCGCTGAATTTTTCGGGCAAGACCTATCACGTGATTCCTTACGGCGTGCGGCGCGAGGACGAGCGCATTGACTATGACGAACTGGCCAAGCTGGCTCTGGAACACAAACCCAAGCTGGTGATCGCGGGCGGCAGCGCGTATCCGCGGATTATCGATTTCCAGCGTTTTCGCGAAGTGGCGGATTCGGTGGGGGCGCTGTTCCTGGTGGACATGGCTCACTTTTCGGGATTGGTCGCCGCGGGATTGTATCCGAATCCTTGCGAGTACGCCGATATTGTTACGTCCACCACGCATAAGACGCTGCGGGGCCCGCGCTCCGGCATGATTCTGTCAAAAGCGGCATATGCGGCGGCTATCGACAAAGTGGTGTTCCCGGGAGTGCAGGGGGGGCCGCTGGTGCACGTCATCGCCGCCAAGGCCGTCTGTTTTCTGGAGGCAATGGCGCCGGAATTCAAGGCCTATCAAAAACAAGTGATCCGGAACGCGCAGGTGCTGGGCGAGGTACTGGCGGCGAAAGGCTTCCGCATTGTTTCCGGTGGAACCGATTCGCATCTGATCCTGATGGATGTATTTGCCAAGGGAATCCGCGGCAAGGAAGCGGAGAAGGCGCTGGACGAAGCCTATATCACCGCGAACAAGAACGCGATCCCGTTCGATGTGAATCCGCCGCTGAATCCGAGCGGCATCCGTTTGGGCAGCCCGGCCGTAACCACGCGCGGATTCCGGGAAACGGAGATGCGCGAGGTGGCGGGGCTGATCGCGGAGGTGCTGGATAATATCAGTTCCGCGGATACATTTGCATCGGTGCGGCGGCGCGTGACTGCGCTGGTGGAACGATTTCCGCTGTATGGTTGGAAGCTGGCGCGGGCGACGGCGTAGGAGCACCGGTGCAGCGCTCCCTTCCGGTCGCGGCTCCCTAACATGCCACTTCGGATTGTACTGGATGCCCGCCGGGTGGCGGACTTCGGCATCGGCACCTACATCCGGAACCTGGTTCGTTCGCTCGCCCGGCTGGACCATGCGAACCACTACACGCTGATCACCCCCGGGCCGGCGGTTCCGGAATTTAACGATCTACCTTCTAATTTCGAAGTGGCTGTTTACAAGAAGAAGGGCCGGGCGGGTTTCACGCAGTTGGGTTTTACGGTGTATCTGAGCCGGTTCGCGGCGGATGTGTTCCACATTCCCTTGAACGCTGTTCCCTTGTGGATGCCCAAGCCATATCTGGTGACCATCCACGATATGAGCACGTTGCTGTTTTCAAATCAGAAGGGTTATCGAAGTAATTTGCGGCTATATTATCTGAGGCGGGGCCTGGCGCGGGCGGACCGCGTGCTGGCAGTGTCCAGCGCCACGCGCCGTGATGTGGAGGCGGTGCTTCAAATCCCGGCCAGCCGCATTCAGGTGGTGCACAACGCGCCGGATCCGACATTCAGCCAATACTCAGCGCGGTCCGCGGCCGAGATACAGCGCGTACTGGATCGCTATCGTATTCACTATCCATTTCTGCTTTATGTGGGAAGAACCAATCCGCAGAAGAACATTCCGCGGCTGGTGGAAGCGTTCGCGGTGCTGCGTGGCGAACTGCGGGAGGAAACGCGCTACCGGGATCTCCGGCTGATTATTATCGGCGATGAGATCGCGCGGCATCCGGCGCTGCGGCATGCCGTGATTCAAAGCCGCGTGGAAGATAGCGTGCGGTTTCTTGGATTCGTTCCCATTGAAACATTGCGGGCCTTCTACCAAGCCGCTTCCGCCTTCGTGTTTCCGTCGTTGTACGAAGGGTTCGGCCTGCCACCACTGGAAGCTATGGCGTGCGGGACGCCGGTGGTTTGCTCGCATGTCAGCTCGCTGCCGGAAGTGGTGGGAGATGCGGCGCTGATCGTGAATCCGGAGAACGTGTTCGATATAGCGCGCGGTATGCAGGAAGTGCTGCTGAATAACGAACTCAGGAGCGGGCTGATTGAACGAGGGCTGGAACAAGCCCGCAAGTTCAGTTGGGAGCGTACGGCCGCGCAGGTCCTCGAGACCTACGAGGAGATCACTGCGTACAAGAAAAGGCCTCGTTGATTCATCCGATTCAGGCGTGTTTTCAGGTGATTACGCCGGGCGAAGTGGGTCGAGAGAGCAGATCCAACAGTGACAGATGGAAGAACCTTAATATCGCGTCCAGCACTTCGGGCGAGAGAGTCCGGACGCCCTTCAGCGCATTGTGAGCATGAGGTTGGGAGATGCCGATCTGCCGCGCAAATCCCCTCTCCGTCAATTCGCCGTTGTGCACGCGATCCCGAACGTAATCTAACAACTTGAGCTGTGCTTCCTCGAAGGTCCCTAACGCTGCCAGACGAGTCGTGACCCGAGGCGCTTCCGGAAATCGGCGATCGGCCGGAGCGATATTGATCTCACAAAACATTGATTCTCGCGTTCTGATTTCAATTACCGTAAAACCGTAATAACG
>Ga0116135_1000354_pt1 | contig 25297 bp, 19 predicted proteins | sample June2015DPH_20_1_FD_89738 | JGI IMG/M metagenome (GOLD analysis project Ga0116135, IMG submission 89738) | Peatland microbial communities from SPRUCE experiment site at the Marcell Experimental Forest, Minnesota, USA - June2015DPH_20_10 | ecosystem: Environmental > Terrestrial > Soil > Wetlands... | reverse complement strand
GGGGCGAGAAGTTCAAGAGCATCCGCAAGAAGGCTACGGGCGAGATTGCGATCAGCTCGGCGGGCGGGGATGCGCGGAAGATTACGGTTACGCTGAAGGAGCCGTAAAACAGTGGACAGTGCGTAGTGGACAGTGAACAGTGCGCGGTGATTCAGTGAACAAATAAAGAAGTGAATGAGGGATGGGCTCCGAAATACCTGCTCTATAGGCTAAGGAACATGTTTGCGGTTAGAAGCCTTGAGGCTCGCTACAGGTGAGCGTGTAAGATTTCTGCATGTTCCCTGACGTTCCTTTAGCGGAGGCGCCCATGTCTGCGATGCATAGAGCTCGATTTGTATTCCTTTTCACCTTGGTTCTGGCGTGCGTTGCCGGGATTTGCCCTCATGTTGCCGAAGCGGCTACGAAGCCACACATCTATCAGCATCCTGCGCTGAGCAAGGACCTGATCGCATTTGGCTACGCGGGCGATCTGTGGACGGTGCCGCGCGAGGGTGGACGGGCGACGCGGCTGACGGTGGGCGTGGGGATTGAGTCCGCGCCGGTGTTCTCGCCGGATGGGAGCACGATTGCGTTCACGGGCGAGTATGACGGAAACACCGACGTATTCACGATTCCTGCAACGGGCGGCGTGCCGTATCGGGTGACGTATCATCCGGCCGCGGATTTTGCGGTGGGCTGGACGCCGGATGGAAAGCAGATTGTGTTCCGGTCGAATCGCCAGTCGGCGAGCCGGTACACGCAGCTGTATGAGGTTCCGGCGAAGGGCGGCGTGGCAACGGTGTTGCCGCTGCCGATGGCCTACCAGGGGGAGATTGCAAACGATGGCGGACATATTGCGTATTCGCCGCTGCCGCCGGCGTTCGGATTCGACTACACATCGTTTGTTTCGTGGGGCAATTATCACGGAGGACGCGCCGGCACAATCTGGATTACGTCGCTGCCGGGACTGGATTCTGTTGAAATTCCGCACGAGATTTCATCCGACTTTTCGCCGGTGTACGTGGGCGAGGATGTGTATTTTCTATCCGGGCGCAAGGGCGCCACAGAGATCTTCAAATACGATCCCGCAAGCAAGAGTGTGACGGAAGCGCTGCACAACGGTGGGCCGGATATTCGCAGCCTGTCGGGCGATGGGACGACCCTGGTGTATGACCAGCTGGGCGAGATTTATCTTTTCGACACCGCGACAAGCAAGGCGCGCCAGGTGCCGATTGAGATTGATGCGGATTTGCCGGAAGTGCGGCCAAGGATTGAGAGTGTTGCGGACCAGATTGATCACACGTCGCTTTCGCCTACGGGATTGCGCGTGGCCGTGGAGGCGCACGGCGAGATTTTGACGGTTGCGGCGAAGCACGGGCCGACGCGGGATATAACGAATACGCCGGGAGTGATGGAACGCGCGCCGGCATGGTCGCCGGATGGGCAGTCGATCGCGTACTTCTCCGACGAGTCGGGCTTGTATGCACTGCATGTTGCCTCGCAGTTTGGCAATTCGCAGACCGGCACCGCGGCGGTGAAGAAGTTTGCGCTGGCGAGCGAGCCGGCGTATTACTTCGATCCAGTGTGGTCGCCGGACTCGAAGAAGATTGTTTTCCACGATAACCGCCTGCACATTTACATGGTGGACACGACGACGGGCAAGCTGACAACGATCAGCGATAACAATGTCTTCGGTGGTTTCTCAAGCCAGACGTACGAAACTTCGTGGTCGCCGGATTCGAAGTGGATTGCTTACCCGCGTTCGATGGCGAATCATCTCCATGCGATCTATTTGTATTCGCTGGAGTCGGGGCAGTCGACGCAGGTGACAAGCGAGATGGCGGATTCGAAGTCGCCGGCCTTCGATCGCGAGGGGAAATATCTGTATTTCATTGCCAGCACCAACGCGGGCGCGACGTCTGACGGGCTGGATATGACGAGCGATCTCTACCTGGTGACTTCGAATATCTATGCGGCGGTGCTGGCGGCAGACCAGGCTTCTCCAATTGCGCCCGAGCTGGAGGACGAGAAGCCGGCGGCGGAAGCGAAGGCTGATGCGAAGAAGGGCGAAGGGCCGGGTGGGGACGAGAGCGCGAAAGAAGGCGGCGACGAGAAGGCTGCGAAGCCTGCGCCGGTGAAGCCGACCAGGATTGATCTCGCGGGGATTGGATCGCGCATTGTGGCGCTGCCGCTGCCCGCGGCTGCTTACATCGGATTGGCGACGGGAGCGAAGGGAAGCTTGTACTTTTTGGAGATCCCCGACTCGGGACGGTTTGCGGGGCGAGCGGCAACGCTGAGCCGCTGGGTGCTGGAGGATCGCAAGGCGGAGAAGTTTGCCGAGGGCGTGCTGAGCTTTGAGCTTTCCGCGGATGGAAAGAAGATGCTGCTGTCGCAATCGCATCGCGATCCGGCGATTGGAGATGGGCCGGGGACAGGACCGCCGCCGGGGTGGGTGATTGTGCCGGCAAATGCGCCGGTGAAGCCGGGCGAGGGCGCGGTTTCATTCGCGGATTTGAAGGTGCACGTAACGCCGTCGGCTGAGTGGGAGCAGATGTACCACGAGGTGTGGCGCATTGAGCGGGCGTTCTTCTACGATGCGCATTTTCACGGAACCGACACCGTGGCCGACGAAAAGCGGTTTGAGCCGTATGTCGCGTCGATCGCCTCGCGCGCGGATTTGAACTACATCTTCCAGGAGATGCTTGGCGCGTTTTCAGTGGGACACCTGCGCGGCAACGGCGGCCAGATTCCTGAGGCGAAGCATGTCCCGGGCGGACTGCTGGGCGCGGACTACGTGATCAAGGACAACCACTATTGCCTGGCGAAGATTTATACGGGCGGGTTGTTCAATCCGCAGATCAAAGCGCCGCTGGCGCAGCCGGGACTGAACCTCTCGGTGGGCGATTGCATCCTGGCTATCAATGGCGAGGAATTGACAGCGGCTGTCGATATTCAAGAGCCGCTGGAGGGAACGGCCGGGCATGTTGTGAGCCTGCAAGTGGCTTCAGGCGATGGGAAGAATGCGCGGGATATTTCGGTTGTGCCGGTAGCGAGCGAGGCGACGCTGCGCAATATCGACTGGATTGAGGGTAACCAGCACAAGGTGGATGAACTTTCCGGCGGAAAGGTGGCGTATGTTTATCTGCCGGATACGGGCGGCCCCGGATTCACCAACTTCAACCGGTACTACTTTGCGCAGACGCAGAAGCAGGGAGCGATTATCGACGAGCGATTTAACGGCGGCGGGCAAGTGGCCGATTACTTCGTTGAAGTGCTGGGGCGGCACATTGAATCGTATTGGGCACCTCGGTATGGGCAGATTGAGCACACGCCGAACGCCGCTGTTTACGGGCCGAAGGTGATGCTGGCGAACGAGTTCTCTGGCTCGGGCGGCGATGCGCTGCCCTGGCTGTTCAAGCAGGCCAAGCTGGGGCCGCTGGTGGGCAAGCGGACATGGGGAGGGCTGGTCGGGATCGGAGCGATTCCGGTGCTGATGGACGGCGGGCACGTGACGTCGCCCAGCGTGGCTTTCTTCTCGCCGAAGGGCGTGTGGGACGTGGAGAATCACGGCGTGGATCCGGACTACGTGGTGGAACAGGACCCGAAGGCAGTGAGCGAGGGGCACGATCCGCAGCTGGAGAAGGCGGTTGCGTTGGCGCTTGAGGAGTTGGCGAAACATCCACCGGCGGAGCCGGTGAAGCCGGCGTACCCGAATTATCACCAGAAGTAAGCACCTGCGGCGCGGCCGACCACCTGCGGTGGGGCAGACGCTCGCTATTCGCTCGCAGGAGTACATTGCTCTCCATCCTTGCGCCAGAAAAAAGGCGCAAGGCGGGGCACGGGGCTCTCGCTTTCCCACCCATTCCGCGGAAATGAGCGGAACGTATGGGGTACGGAGATCCTTGCTGGATAACCTGGTGTGTGCGCTTGAAGCGCTATTGGCGGACTACTTTGTAGCCCATCTTTTCCAGCATGGCGGGAACGCTGTCTTTGCCGACCAAGTGGCCGGCGCCGACCGCTACGAATACGGTCCCATCGCCTTTGAGAATGCCGTCGATCTGGGACGCGAAGCTCTGGTTTCGCTTGACGATGAGGATCTGGTAGAGGTTGGGGTACTTGTCACAGAACTCGGCGCTGAAGAGGTTATCCAGCTTGGCTTCGTCGCCGGCATACCAAGCTGCGACGATCTGGCGGAACTTGTCGGCGGCCTGGTCGAAGTTGTCGAGGTCGGAAGTCAGGTATTCAAGCTGCTCCTTGTCGGGCAGGTCGGCGAGGAAGTGCAGCTGCTGCTCGGCGGTCTCGAAGCCTTTGACGGGCTTGCCGGCCTTGTCGAATTCGGGCTTGAGCACCTCTTCGACGCCGCTGTGGATGTCAAAGCCGGCCTGCACCATGGGCGCGGTGCTGAGGGTGACGGCTGCGAGCCAGGGCTTCAGGGGTTCAAGGGCCGCCTCGCCGGGGAAGCCGACGCTTTTGGCGATCTTGTCCAACTGGGCCACCTGCTCTCTGGTCAGCTTAGACGAAAGAGGGTGATCCTCGTCGAGGCCGAGTTGCAGGACGAGCGGCTGCAGGGCCTTTTCGTCGTCGAGGTCGGGAACCTCAAGCCAGAGGCTGCCGCTTTGCTGGATGGCTGCGTCGATTTTGGGCGAACGCCATGGCTCGTCCTTCTTGAGGGCATGGACGGAGCCGAAGAGATAGACGGTGGCGTGCGGGCCTTTGACTACCCAGAGAGCCGGTTCGGCGAGGGAGGTCGAGGCCGAGAGCAGCAGGGCTGAGAGTAACAGTCCGACTACAGCGATTCTTCGCTTGGATTGCATGAGATGGTGCATGTCCAAGGGTGGTTCTTCTTCGCCGGTTCGTCAAGTGGCGCCTGGGGTGCGGCAGCTGACATCTCCGGTGTGGCAGACGCTTGCGGGTGGCTCGCATGGGCCTGGTTCAGGAGGCGGGCTTTGGGGATTCAGGCTTGGTTGCTTCGGGCCAGACGGGGCTGGCCAGTTCGATGGTCATGACGGGGCCATCTTGGTAGATGGGGCCTTGTTCTTTGACAAAGGTTGGGGCCTGGCCGCCGATGATCCAGAGTTCGATGTTGGGGGGCGCCTTGCCGACGAAAGGCGCGACCATGCCTTCGATGCCGCCGATTTCAATCTTGATCTGGTAGTGGATAGCCTTGCGGGGGGAACCGACTATGTCAAAGGACTCCTCGCCCTGGGGAGAGATGAGGAGTTTGATCAAACGCGGCTTGGGCGCGAGGACAAGCATGGGTACCGTGGTTTCCGAGGCAACACCGGATTTGATGTTTTCCTTGATGTGCTCGGCGACGAGGGGCACCATGCCGTTGGCCAGATCCACGGGCAGGGTAAGGTGGTCGGTCTTGACTTCTTCTTTCCCATCTTTGCCAGTGGAGTGGGCGGTGACCTGGCCGCTGCGGGTGTCGATCAAGACATCCGAAGGATGGGGGAAGAACGATCCCTTCTGAATGTGGTGGTCGGTGATGAGGTGGAAGGCGCCACGCTGCGAGAAGACAGTGGTTTCATCGTCGACGGAGCCGTCTTTGAAGGTGAACGTCGTGTGCGACGTGACCTGATCGCCGCGAACGGTCTGGATGCTGTCTCCGGTCGCGACGACTTTGCCGTCGCCGGATTTGAGCACGAGGAAACCGTGGACGGTTCCCTGGAGGTAGCGAACGGGGATGGGCTGGGCGGCGGCGTGCTTGTCGGATTTGCTTTTGCCGGGACTCGTTTTGCCTGGAGAGCCCTGGTTCGGCGCGCCTGACGATTGGGCTAAAAGGGGCAACGCAAGGAGGGTAAGGGCAAACACTGAGGCGAGCTGGAGGGGCTTGAATCTTGAGGTTTTCATGCTTGCGGTTGGATGAGGGCGCCGGGGATGGGGTTGGCCCAGCGGGGTGCGGCAGACAGCCTCAACATTCTATTTCGGGGTTTGCTTCGCGGATTGCTTCGACATCGGCCAGGTCGTGTAATCGGCCGGAATGTATTTTGTTTTGGATCAGGTGGTTAGCTGAGATCACGTGGGTCTTGATGTGGTCGAGGGCAGTTTCGGCGCGTTGCTGCCAAGCCTCATCGAAGGTTACGCCGTCAATGTGCTGCAGAATGTCAACTCGGGCTGGGGGATGACCGATGTGAAAGATGGAGTCCGGATCATCGCGAGAATCGGCAGGAGTGAGGCTGGCGACAGGCGCGCCGTAGGCTGCAAGGGCACGAAAAGCGGCTTCGCTGTCCCTAACTTCGGAGCGCATGAAAAGATCGAGATCCTTGGTTGCGCGGCTCGGCGTAAATGCCGACCGCGTAGCCTCCGACGATCAGGTATTCAACTCCGTTTTCGTTGAACGCGCGTAAGAGTTGTTTCAGATCTTCGGGTAGGATCATAGGAAATTCCCTTGAGAGCGTAGGCCGTAGCAGACGCGTCCCATAAGGCCATGAAGCGCTCCGCAACGGAACGACTCCGCCAGTAGCGATATATCTGAGCCTTCTGTTCTCCGTGGCTCGTAAACCGTCGAATCGTCTTCGCCGCAGGCATAGCTTGATCCTGACTCAATTCTATTTCTGTTCTTGATACCGCAGTCAGGAATCGAATGCAGCCCCCGACAGCGCAAAGGCCGCTCCCGAGGGGAACGGCCTTTGTGGTTTTGCGCCGAGGGGCGGCTGCTGCATGCAATCCCTAGTCGCCGGCGACGGGTTCGGCTTGCTTCTGGGCGGCGGGCTTGGCGGGGGCGATGGAGTCTAAGCGAACAAGACCCTCGACCGGCTTTTCGCCGAGAACGTGCTCGCGATAGAGCTTGGCCATGCGCGCGTTTTCTGCATCGTCTTTCAACTTGTTGTCGCGTGCCTTCAGCTTCTCTTCGCGGGCGTTCTTGGCGATGCCCAGGTTGTCGAGCGTGTGGTTGGCTTCAGAGTTCACGTGCTCCATGTTGAGCTTGAGCTCGTGGCCCACGTGAGACATGCCCACCTTTTTGCCGCCGGCGAAAATTTCATGGCGGCCGTGCTCCTCATACCACTTGGTGAGGGTAGCCGTCATGTGCATCTTCTCGATGATGTTGCGCCAGCCCACGCCGGTGTTGTATGCGCAGAAGCTGATTTCGCCTTCCTGCGTGGCGTAGGGAATGATGCACTGCTCGGTGCGGCGGAAGTCGTAGTTGAACAGATCCTGGAACCACATGCCGGCGATGAAGAGGAAGTTCCAGCGATCGGCGCGGCGCTTCTTGATGTCTTCCAGGGTGCGGTCGCCCTTGACGCTGCCGTAATCCTTGCCGGTGGCGTTGAAGGTCTTATCCATCTTCTTCATCATGTCGGTGATTTTGAAGTGGGTGGGCGCCTGGAAGGGATCGTAGTTGCGCATGAGGGAGAGGCCGAGACCGATGATGGACATGGTCTTGCCGCGGGCGGCGTCATTGACCTTGGCGAGGTCCTTGGCCACCTGGCCCATATCAAGGAAGGCGGTAACGGGCGCAGACTCCTTGGTTTCCTTGTCGATCATGAGCGCCATGCCGATGCCGCAGTTGGGGTGGCATCCGCAGGAGAGCTGGCCCCACTCGGCTGTCGGCCCGTGAATCAGGTCAGCCCAGTCAGAGAAGGTGCTCATGAAGCTGATGGGGAACCAGTCGCGCTCCGGCTCGCCGATGCCTACCTGGTTCTTTACATCGTGCGCCATGTGCGAGAGCGTGTAGCGCTGTGCCTGGCGGCGGTCGTCGGTGATGTCTTCATCACGGCCGGTGAAGCTGACCGGCTGGAAGCTGAGGAAGCTGATCTTCTTGGGGTTGTCGAGCGCGAACTCGATGATGCGGCCGACCTGCTCATTGTTGATGCCGTTGATGATGGTGGTGACGGGGACGATGTCCACGCCGGCTTCATGCAGGTTGTTGATGGCCTGGAGCTTCACGTCAAACAGGTTGCCGACCTTGCGGTGCGAGTTGGCCGCGTTGCCGATGCCGTCGAACTGGAGGTAGACATAGCGGAGGCCGGCTTCAGCAGCGGCGCGGCAGAGCTCCTTGGACTTGGCGAACTCGATGCCGTTGGAGGCGGCCTGAACGCTGTTATAGCCAACCTTGCGCGAGTAGGCTACGGCGTCAAGGAAGTAGGGCGACAGGGTGGGCTCGCCGCCGGAGAACTGAACGCTCATCTGACGTTTCGGCTTGATGGTGATGGCGTTGTCGAGCATGGTCTTGATCTCGTCCCAGGTGAGCTCGTGGACGAAGCCAACCTGGTTGGCGTCCATGAAGCAGGGATCGCACATCATGTTGCAGCGGTTGGTGAGATCGATGGTGAGGACCGAGCCGCGGCCATGGGTGACGGTGGAGGTGCCGTGGTTGTGAAGCTTCTCGTCGCCTTTGCCGTGGGCGCGCATATCGCGGCCGGGGAAGCTTTCTTCAAGATGCTTGAAGAACTTGGTGTCGATGGACATGACGTCTTCAAAGTGGCCGTGCTTGGGGCAGTCCTTGACCATGAGGATCTTGCCGTCGCGCTCGATGATCTGGGCCTTGATTTCGCCGACCTTTTCGTTGAGGAGGACTTCATGGGGTAGTTTGCCGTCGAGGATCTGCTTGCGGATCTCGGGGACGCACTTGGGACAGAGCGAGTCAGTGGTGCGCGGCCAGCCGAGGGGCGGCTTTTCCTTCTGCCAGCTTTTCTGAAGGGGCTTGTCGCTCCACTTGGGCGTGAAGGACGGGTTCGGACTGATGCGGTTGAGGCGGTCAAAAACCACCCACGCACCCTTCGCCGCATAAACCGCGGCCTTCTCGACATACTTGATAGCTTTGGGCATAAGTTGCTGTCTCCTCAAGTGAAGTGTATGACCGGCAGTGTAACTTCCCCGGCTCAGGCCGCCAGAAATAAATGAATTCCGGCACCTGAAAATGCATTCATAGGGTAACCGGGAGGGCTGGTCAACCCAATCCAGATGCAGCGAACGGCGGAAACGGTGGGTGAACGGTAATTAGAAGACGGCGAACGGGTTGGCCCGACAGAGCCTGGAAGTCAAACCGGACGAAAACCAGACAGCTTGCCTGCCGTGTGTATATCTCCGAAACTGTTGCTGCGCCACGGCTTAAATCATGTCTTCGCCTAGGGCGCGTTGTTGGTGGCGTCCTTGTTGGCGACCTGGTTGATGATGCGCTGGATGACAACGATTTGGATGTGAAGGTGGCGGGCGATGTCGGGGAAGAACTCGGTGACGTAGTTGTCGATGGGCGCGGTGGCCAGGGCGATGCCGTATCGTTCCGCGCTCGCGGAGGCGCGGGTCTGGCGGCCTGGGACGTAGAGGTTGCCGATCTCGTCGTCGATGCCGAAGCCGACCAGGTCAGCGTAGTTGGGCATTCCGCGGCCGTTGTCACCCTGGGTCCAGAGCACCTGGTAGGCGGCGTGGGCGATGCGGCGCTTGATGGATGCGGTGGGCATGCGGTGATAGTGCGGGTCCTGGTGGACGATGGAGGGGATCGCGAAGGTTCCGAAGAACTCACCCGTGATGTCCTGGGTATAGCTGACGCCGACGTAGCGGGCAAAGCCCCACATTCCTGGGCCGTAGGGGGAGTGAGAGTTGGCGCCGACGGCGATGGCGGAAAATGCCAGGATGGTGAGGCCGTTGAAGGGGTCGGCAACGTTGCGGAACGCGAGCCAGGCTTTTTCTTTCGGCGTCATGGGCTTGACTGTCGGACCGTCAAGGAAGCGGGCGTACCAGTTGATGAGCGGCACGAGTGGCGGGATGCGCGGCAGTAAGGGGGGGCAATAAATGGATTGTTCTTCTGGCTGGGCGGCGGCATCTCCCTCGGGGTGGGCTTCGACTGTTGCGGAGGGGGTGGGCGCCGGGGTTTCGTCTTTTTTGGTGCCGCAGGGTTCGGGCTTGGCGAGCGCGGGTTGGGTGGACGCGGATTGGGCGGGCAGGGGCTGGGCCGGCGCGGACTGGGCGGCCTGAGGAGCATCCGGGAGCGGTGGGGTTGGGTTTTCCTGCGCGGCGGCCGAAGAGAGAGCTGCGATCAGCAGAGCGACGACTGTGAGGCGCCGGAGATGAAGGCACGGAATGCACAATGCGCGCCGTTCACTTGATTTTCCTCTTTTGATGGTTCGAACGAAACGGTTGAGCAAAGACCGGCGCCTCACTTGGAAATTGGGCTGGATGTTTGTCCCACGGTCCAGCAGCCAGCTTTCAGTTAAATGGTGTGACGCAGATTTCAGGACAAAAGTCGCCTGAAGGGGGAACAAAGTGCTGAGAGGCATGGGGCTTTGAACCTGGCCTGTGCCCAGAGCGTATTGACCATTGCGGCACCTTCGCGGCTTCAGTGATTGACGCGCCGCGGCTCGACCGGCAGACTAGAGCCTGATATTAACTTTCGCGCGGGCGGCGTTGCGGACGAAAATCGGGCCAAACGAGGCGGAATCCGAAAGCTGTGGCGGGTCCACAGTCGAGGATGACAACGAAGTATGGCCAGATTTGCGCCGCAACCCGAAGGGCTCGGGCCGATTTTCCAGATTTCTTCGTCAATCGTCGCTCGAAGATGATCGATATTCGTCGCTCCTCGCTACTCGAACTCGAAAAAGTAGGCTCCCAGCGCCGCTCGTGGGAAAGTTAGTATCAGGCTCTAGAACTGGATGGTCGAAGCAATGGTGCCCGGAGGTACCTGCCATGAGTTCCTATCCACCACCCCCGCCGCCGATGGGCGGGCTGGGCAGCCGGATCGAAGAGGCCATTGAACTGATTGAGCTGGAGCTGCGCCACGCTGCCGCGTATGTGAACGACGCGGTGCTGCCGCAGGTACGCTCGGAGTCCATCTCCGCGCTGCGCAATGTGGCCGACTCGCTGCGCAACTTTGCGGACAAGCTGGACCGGCAACCGCCGGCTCCGAACCCAGCCGCAAACCAATCTGGCACCAAGGATCCACGCGCCTGATGGCCGGACGCATCCAGGCTGGCCGGAACGCTCTTTGGGCGGCACTGCCGCTGGTGGCGGTTTTGGCGTCAGGGTGCGCACACCACGTACAGGTTTCAAAGCTTCCGCCGCAGGAGACCGCTCCGGCGCCGCAGCCGAGACCTGCGTCCGGCGGCGCGCCTTCGAGCGGTACAACCGGCAAGGGCGCATATGACAACGGCGCTATTGCGAAGCGCATTCCGATAACGCCGGTTCCGCAAGGCGGAGTGAGCGCGGATGATTTGGCATACATCAGCGCTCACCGGCCGATTTTGACTGAAGAGGGAATGGCGACGTGGTACTCGACGCCTTACAAGGGACGCAAGGCCGCTAACGGGCAACTGTTTGACGATGACGCACTGACGGCGGCGCACCGCACGCTGCCGATGGGCTCGCTGGTCATGGTGACGAATCTGAGCACCGGGCAATCGAGCGCCATGCGGATTACCGATCGCGGGCCGTTTGTGGATGGCAGAATTCTGGATCTCACCATTGCTTCAGCAAAGGCTACAGGCGTGTATCGCGCGGGACTGGCGCGGGTGCGGCTGGATGTTTATCGCGCGCCGAAGCCGATTGGGACGGGGGGGAGATGGTGCGTGCAGATTGGTGCGTTCAAGAGCGAGCACAAGGCGCAAAAGCTCAAGGAGCAACTACTGCATCGATATCCGGATTCGAACGTAATTGAGTTTGCAGGAGTCGATAGCTACTGGGTGCGGATCCGTCCGCAAGGCGACGATCGCGAGCAGGCGGAAAACATTGCGCGGCATCTTCGTCCCGACGAATCGGAGGCGGAGGCTTTTCTTACGCGGCTGGACTAAGGTTCGGGGCGGGTCCTGGAATCGCCGGAATCGATACACCAGAAAAACATTGGTATGAAAGCGGAGGGAAGTGGGCTAGAATTCCGCCAGCCCCCCAGTGTTTATGGTTCGAGTGCGAGAGGGTTTGTTTCTTCATGGTGCAAGGCTCGCAGCATTTCGATGCTGCATGGAGCTTGTGCACCGAGAGATTGAAAAGGTGGGTCGATATGACAGAAGAGAAACCTAAAATCCGGCAGAACTACCTGGCCATTGTAGTAGCCGCAATCGCCTGCTTTTTATTTGAGGCTGTCTGGTACTCCTATTTCCTTCGGCCCTGGCTGAGCGGCATCGACCGCACCCAGGAGTGGCTGATGACGCAGGGCGCGAACCCGGAGTTCCAGTACGGTACGGCGCTGGTGTGCGCGGGAGTGATTGCAGCGGCGATCTCCTATATTGTGCAGTACACGGGTCCGCAGACCGCCGCGCGAGGAATCCGGATTGGGGCGCTGCTGTGGTTCAGCATGGTGCTGACCACGTGGTCAACCGAATACGTGTTCGAGATCAAGCCATGGAGTTTGCTGGGGATCAACGCCGGTTTCTGGGCGTTCGGCATGATGATCATGGGCTGGATTGTCGGCGGGTGGAAGAAGAAAGAGAAGGCCTGAACGGACCGCCAACCAACTATTTGTCATCGGCGATATCCATTGCCTTAGTGCGCGGGAACAGGAAGGCGAGAGGGTTGGTGAGCAACTCTCGCCCGACTTCGCGCAGGAAGCGATGGGATTGCGCGTCGGCGATGTTGCGAGCGCGGACGGCAAGGATAAAGCTGAGCACGAACGACGTTGATATATTCAGAATCCCAATGAAGGCGATGCCGGAGAAGGCGAGGATGGCTTCCTGGCCGTCCAGATGGCCGTAGATGGAATCGGCATCGAGGGCGTAGCCGAGGCCTGCTGCGGCGAGCGTTACGTGACGCACTTCAAGCGGAATTCCAAAGAGCTCGAAGACGATGGGCATGCTTCCGAGCAGGATGCCGAGGACGATGAAGCCGGCTGACCCGGCGGCGTGATGGCGCGTCCAGATGGCGAGCCTGCTGGCGAGCGCGGGGCCAAGCCGATTGCGAATGCGAATGCTGTTGGAGATGGCCGCGGCCATCTTGTGGACGGCGATGTAGTTTGCGGTCCATCCCGTTGCCAATGACGAGAGCCAGAGAAAGATGCCGGTTACGATGGCGAAGAAGATGGTTCCCGACGTGTGCGGGAAGAGCATGTGGACGCCGTGGTCCGCCTCTGCTGCGGTGAGGAAGGGGTGGCCGGTGACGCGCAGGAAGATGCGATCGATCAGCATCGAGACAGGGACTGCGCCGAGCAGGTTGGCGATGGTGACGATGAACTGAGTGTGGGAGATGGAGCGCAGGCTGGCCATGTGATCTTTCTCAGGATCTTCCATGGCGTCGACCAGCGCGGCGGCGGTTGCGGCGGGCATTTTGGAGGCGAGCAGGAATCCACCGGCCTGCATCAGCAGGAAGCTGACGATGTAGTTCATGGAATGCGCGAAAGCCACGAGTAGCGGGGCGTGCAGCATGGCAGAGAGCGAGTACTTGAACAACGCCGTGAATGAGGTGATGACGCCGGCGAGAATGGCGCCCATGCCCATCACTCTCCACTGCGCGGCATCGCGCGCGATGTAGTGGATGCCGGTGCGGCCGGTTTTTTCAACCACGCTGCGCGCGAGGCGGCGAGTACTGGCAGCGAGCACTGTTCCGATATGCCGCTGAGTCGCGAAGCCATGCACAACGGCGATGGAGAGCTTGCGCGCGCCGGAGCCAGGCTGATCGAGCGTGATGACCTGCTGGATTCTGCCCAGCAAGGAGCGGAGCAGGCGGACGCGATAGATCAGATCGACCGAGGAACCCTTCTCAGACAAAAGACGATTCACGGATTGCAACTGCGCTTCACAGGCGGCTCGCTGCTGCTCCCAACGAGCCAAATCTTCAGGGTGACGCGCGGCGTGTTCGACGACGGAGGGAAGGTCAAAGAAGCTGGACTTGGTGATGTCTTCATCGTCTGAGAATTCAATCATGTCGCGCGACAAGGCGATGTTGGTTGCGCGCAACGCGAGGATCTTGCAACTTGCTACAACGGAAGAGCGGGAAGGGCGGAAGATGTCGGCCCACTCGACTACAAGCTCATCGGGAAGGGAACCGATCCAGCGCGCGTCAGACTCTTTGAGGTCGAGGGAATCCATCAGCACGTAGAGGTCGCCGTCAACCTCGTCGACGGGCAACAGGGGCCGGAGGGCGCGGGCGAGGAGTTCGCGCAACAGGAAGGCTTCATCGGGCATTCCTGCTTCAGAGATCACGCGCACATAAGAGTGGTGCGACCAGAACTCGTTCAGCGCGGAATGGATGCGGGCGCGGTCAGGATGCTTTTCGATGGCCTGAGTGAGCAGTGCAAGCGCGGCGGTGCGGGACGCTTGATCCGCAGAGCGGGATTCGACAGGAATATCGAGGAAGGTGCGCAGAAGGCCGAAGATCCGGGTGGCACGCTCACGCGCGGACAGATCTTCGAGAGCCAACAGATCGTCAATCGCAAACACGGCGGCGGCACCTCATCCTGGTCGCTGATTCGGTGTTCAGCAATCTGCTTGAATTCGCCGCCAGCGCTATAGCGGAGGCGGGTAGAACGGGAGCTTGTCGTTCTTTTCGTTGGCGCGTTTTACGGTGACGTCATCCATGAGCAGTGCGGGGCCGATGACGGTGCTGGGGATTTCGCCGAAGTAATTGGCGACCCAGAGATTTTTGCCGGCGGCTTCAACGCTGGAACGCAGAGCGCGCTGATCGAGATCGTCGAGTGCCGCGCCGCGCACCAGTTCGCGCTTGCCGTCGAGACTTATGCGATAGAGGAGGCGAGGGCGCATTTCTCCGCCCAGCGTCTCAACGTAATACACGCTTTTGAGCCCGCGATCCTTGGCGAGGTCAAGGAGTTTTTTGTTGAGGTCTTCATCGGAGAGGCCGTTCTTCGCGGTGATCTTGATAACACCGATGGCCGGCCTGGCTGCGCCGGCAATGCCTGCGCGCGCGTGGCCGTTTGACTGGGGAAAATCTTTTACCGGCTCGCGGCCGATGAGATAGCCTTCGAGCTTGCCATCGGTCACCAGCGTAACTGCCTGCGCGGGCACGCCATCGTCGTCCACGTCGTATGCGCCGACGAGACTCTTGCCGTCAAATGACTTCAGCTTGGGATCATCGACTGCTTCAAGGAGCTCAGGCATGATGCGCGTGTGATAGCTGGAGGCAAAAGGGCCGTTGGTGCGGGCTTCCGTACCGAGCTTGGGACGCGTGGCGGTGATGCCGCCCTCGAGGAGAGCGCGGAGCGTGTCAGTGCCCGCGTCGGCGCTGAGAAGAACCGGACCGTGATACTCCTCTTCAACGAGGGGCGCCTTGCGCAGATCGGTGAGCGAGGCTATCTCCTCGACTGCATGTTTCTCGAACGCCGCTTGCGGATCGAGATCCTTGAGGGTGACGCCGGTTGAGGCAAAGGAGCGATCGAGGCGCATGCCGTCGGCGGCCTGCGTGCCTACGGCAAAGGACTCCTGGTATTCCGACGCCGACTTGCGCACGATGGCGCCTTCACTATTGACGAGCCAGGTGGTGGTGACACGGCCATGAAAGCTGGCAACGGAGTACTGCACATCGTGCTCGCCGGCCTTCACGGTTTCGTCGCTGCGATAGAGACCGCTGGCGTGCGCGATGCGGTCGGTCCAGAGGGCATCGTCATAGGTGAGCTTGAGCGGCTCGGCGAGCGAGATGAGCGGAGTTTCCTTGCTGAAGTCGTCGGCCTGCGGCGGGGTCTGCACCTGCTTGAGCGCGGCCTGTTTGGCTGAAAAGGCGGAGAGTGCGGCTTTGTAAGCCTGGTCGGTTCCGGCCCAGAGCGCGGAGCGGATGGCGATGGGATCGTCGCCGAGTGCGGTGAGTTCGAGTGCGCCGTCGCCGCGGCCGCCGGAGCTGTCGGTCTTGTGATCGCCCACGCGCACGGTGATGCGCGCGACGCGCTCGTGGCTGTGCTCGGAGCCCTCGGTGGCGCCAAACTCGGCCTTGGTTTCGTAGTCGTCAATGTCTTCAATGCGGTACTGGATGAAGAACGGCTTGGCGAAGTCTTTCAACTGAAGATCGGTTTTGCTGCGGTCAAGCTCCGTGAGCATGGCTTTGAGCAGAGGATCTTTTTCCGCGTCGGCGCGGGTTTGCGCTGCGATTAGCGAAGGCGCGCAGAGAGACGCGGCGAGGAACCCGACTCCGGCAAGTGTCTTCAAAGGATGAATCGAGTTCATTGGGCCTCCTTCTTGGCCGGGTCTGATGCAGGGGTCGCGGGCGCGCCGGGGATGGGCAGGATTGGAGGGCGGGCTGTGCCTTGGGCTTGCTTCTGCGTTTCCATTTCGCTGAGCAGCATGGCGGGTGCGATGGCGCTTACGGGGATGGTGCCCGACTCGGCGCCACATTCGCCGTTGAAGACTTCGCTCTTGTCGCTGGTGGCGAGGATGCGTTTCATTGCGGCCAGCGGCGTGCCCACGATGCTTACGCCGCGCACCAGCTCATCGGGACGGCCGTCGACATAGATGCGGTAAACGACGAGCGGAATCACGGAGAAGGCTTGGGGCGAGTTGCGCGTGGTAACTGCGAAGCCGGAAGAGATGTCTTCAAAGTAGAGGCCGTAGGGCTTGCCCTGTTTCTTTGCTTCGTCGATGAGCTGCTTCCGCAATTCGCTTTCCGGTTCGGTCTTGGTGGAGGTGACGATCAGGTTGCCCTGGCGTCCGGTGGGCATGCGGCCGGTCTGCGCGCGGCCGTGGCCGTTGGACTCGTCAAAGTTGGCAATGGGCAGGCGCGACATGAGGAAGGTCTTGAGCACGCCATCGTCAATGAGATCGACGCGGCGGCCGGGCTGTCCTTCGTCGTCAAATTCGTAGCTTCCGCTCAGCCAGGTGCCGTCGAATTTCGTCATGGTGGGATCGTCCGCGACCGAAAGGAAGGTGGGCAGGACCTCTTTGCCGACCTCCTTGGTGAAGGTCTGTCCCTCTTCGTCGCCGCGCTGGCGCTGACCCTCGAGGCGATGTCCGAGCACTTCATGGAAGAAGACGGCGGCCGCGCGTCCGCTGAGAATTACGGGTCCGTCGAAGGGCTCGGTCAAGGGCGCCTTGCGCAGCGCTTCCAGACTCTTGCCCAGCTCGCGGATTGCGGATTCCATGGCTGGCTGCGCGGGCAGGCCGGCGATGGTTTCGGCTTCGAAGGTTTGCGCGCGGAAGAGATCCATGCCGTCGTCAGCGCGGGTTATGGCAAATACCACGAGGCGCGCGGCCTGGTGCGGCGCAACGATTTTGGAGCCCTCTGACGATGCGAAGTAGTCGGTCTCATTCTGCACGGTGAGGACGACGGCGTTCTGATAGACGTCTGGGTATTCGCGGAAGATTCTTGAGAGCGATTGCACGCGCCGTTCCCACGCGGATTTGTCGACCACCGCGAGGGGAGCGGGGTCGCCGATGTGAGTCTGCGGAGACTGCTTGCTGAAGTCGGGTGAAGTGTCTTCTTCCTTGGCGCGGACCTCGGCTTCGGTCTTGACGCGGAGGTAGTTGTCGAGAGCGGAGCTGTAGCCGGAGTTGGTGGCCAGCCAGAGAGTGCGCGCGAGAGCCCGGCGATCGTCGGTGAGCGGGAGCTGCATGCTGTTGACGGCCGTGCCGCGATGGGTGCCGTGGGTGTTGTCGAGCTTGGGGTCACCAAGGCGCACCTGGACGTCGGCGACGCGAACATGGTTTGAATTGCTCTCGACGAGCGCGCCAAACTGAGCCTGAATCGAGACGGAGCTCGCGTCGCTTACGGAATAACTGAGGAAGTAGGGCGGAAGCTGCTTGTCGGGATCCGAATTGGCAGGACCTTGTTTACCCAGGGTTGTAAAGGCGCGATGCAACTCGGTGGTCATCGCGTCTAACAGCACGGGCGTGGATGGCAGCGCGGGAGTGGACTGGGCGGCCGCAGCGGCCGCGGGAAGCATCAGCGCGGAAACGGCGAGCACTGCGCACAGGCAAGGCTTCAGTGCTTTGTGTTTGGGTACGGCCGGAGAATTCTGTGGCAATGGGCGGTAGGAATCGAGTAAAAGCATCTGTATTCACGATTGTCTCAAAGTCAGCCGCCGCGAAGGGCCGAATTCATGACTTTTGTTCGACGTACTCTGCTGGTGTTTTGTTCGGTTCTTGTGCTTGGCGGGCTGGTTCCGACGGATTGCCGGGCGCAGACAGGTCCGGCTTCCGCGCAGGATTCTGTTGTCACGTCCAACGCGTCGGCCGGTACGCAACAGGCGTATACGCTGCCGCCTGAAAAGATGGCCAAGGCCATTGCTCTCAGCCGCATCCGCAACATCCTGGACATTGCCGGCACGATTTGGAGATTGCTGGTGCTGTGGATGCTGCTGGCGACGCGGGCGATTGCCGCCATTGAAGCGTGGGTGGAACGCGTCTTACGCCAACGCTGGCAGCAGGGGCTGCTTTTTTTTGCCTTGTTTTTTGTGATTACGACGCTGGCCGGGCTGCCGATTGACACAGCGGGGCACCACTTCTCACGGGCATACGGGATCAGCGTTCAGGGCTGGGGAGGGTGGCTGGGCGACCAGGGAAAAGGGTTGGGACTGACGGTGGTGATCGGTTCACTGGTGCTGTTGCTGCTCAACTGGATTGTGCGCCGCTGGCCGCGCTGGTACTGGTTTGGGGCCTGGCTGGTGGTGGTTCCGCTGATTGTGCTGGGAACATTTCTCGAGCCGCTGGCTGAGCCGATCTTCTACAACTATGAGCCGTTAAGTCAAAATCATGCCGCACTGGTGGCGGACCTGGAGAAGGTGGTGGCGCGCACGAGTACGGAGATTCCGCCGAACCGCATGTTTCTGATGAAGGCCAGCGAGAAGACCAATGGACTGAATGCGTATGTGGACGGCATTGGCGCCACCAAGCGCATCGTGGTGTGGGACACGACCGCGGGACGCATTCCAGACGACGAAATCATGTTCATTTTTGGGCATGAGAGCGGTCACTACGTGCTCAACCACATTCCCAAAGGGATGGCAATCACTGCGGTTGCGCTGTTCTTCATGTTTTGGGGCTGCGCGGGGTTGGGGGATTGGATGGCGCGGCGTTTTGGCGCGGGGTGGGGGGTAAAGTCGCAGGATTCCGGTGCTGCTCCGCCGGCGTCGCGCACGGGCTTCGTGGTGCTGATCTTCGCAGTCAGCCTGGCGGGACTTGTGGTGCAGCCGGTGGGCAACGCCGTGAGCCGGCACTTTGAACACGAGGCGGATGTTTACGGGCAGGAGGCAATTCACGGGCTGGTTCCGGACCCGCAGAAGACCGCGGTGGCGGCATTTAATGCGCTGGGCGAGGCGTGGCTGGAAGATCCCGATCCGAGCCCATTGATGGAGTTCTGGGAGTATAACCACCCGTCAGTGAAGTCCCGCGCCAACTTTGCGGCGCACTACGACCCCTGGAGGGATGGTGGGCACGGGGAGTTTTTCTGAAATAGGAGCTGAGGGACTAAGGGGCTAAGGGAACAGACGTTGGACTTGAGGGAGGTGCTGTGAAGAGATTCTTGATCCTGCTGGTTTTGAGTGTTGTTCCGATCACCGCGCATGCGCAGTACGAGGGGATCTGGGAGGGGTACGACGGGGAATTGACGCATGTGACCAAGCAACTGATCGAGCTGGCGGAGGCGACCCCGGCGGATAAATTTGCGTGGCGGCCGGGGCCGGGGGTGCGCTCATTCAGCGAGGTGTATATGCACATCGCAATTGCCAACTTCTATTTGTTGAGCACTACGGGCTTGAAGGAGCCGGAAGTGACGCTTGAGATGGAGAAGACGGTTACGGCGAAGGCGGACGTGATTGATTGGCTCAAGCGGTCATTGGAAGCGGTGAAGACGGCGCGCGCGGGATTGAAGCCCGGCGACCTGGAGCGCAAAGTGAAGATCCAGGGGAAGGTTGTGCCGGTGGACGGGATCTACCTGCGCATCATCATTCACAACAACGAGCACATGGGGCAGCTGATTGCGTATTCGCGGGTGAACGGAATTGTTCCGCCATGGTCGAGAACGAAACCGGAGTAAATATGCCCGTGCAAGAGGTGTGCGAGGCGGCTTTTCCTTCCACCCCAGCGACGAAGACCCGTCGCTGGGAGCCCAGGCTTGAGAGAAAAAGCGCTTGAGATCGTGCTTTCAGGGTACAGCTACTCTGGTTTCGCTTCAGGCCGGGGGTGAACTGAGAAGATGGGGCGAGACAAAGTTCAAACAAGGGGTTCCGGATGCAGCAAAGAAAAATGATTGCGTATGCGGCGGCGGCCGGCTTGCTGATCGGGGCAGTGATTGTGCGGATCAAGGGAGGGGTGCAAACGCATGTGCATCAGGGCTGGTTTGGCGACACACCGTTGGCCCGGTGGCAATTGGTGGCAGCAGCTGCGCCCTGGGTGGTCTTCAGCCTCTACTGGGAGATTGCGGCGAAGAACGCGGCTGCGGCGAAGAGTTCCGAAACGAGCGTTTCGCGCGGGGTTCACGTGGTGCTGGCGAATGCGGCGCTGCTGCTGGAGATTTTCCCGTTTCAGCAATGGGGAAGATTCCTGCCGGCGAGCTATCTGTCGGTTGGAGCGGGCTGCGCGCTGACGATGTTTGGGCTGTGCGTGGCCATCTGGGCGCGGCGCGTGCTGGGACGCAACTGGAGCGGAGAGATCACGATCAAGGTAGAACATGAGCTGATCAGGAGCGGTCCGTACAAGCGGCTGCGTCACCCCATCTACACAGGCATTCTGATCATGTATGCGGGGACGGCTGTTGTGAATGGGACGAACCTGGCGATTGTGGGATTCCTGCTTGCCGCGATCGCGTATGCGCGCAAGATCCGGCTGGAGGAGGCGAACCTGCGCGTAGCATTCGATGCGAAGTACGACGAGTATTGCCGGGAAACGTGGGCGCTGGTGCCGTGGGTGTATTGAGACGGATGGGGTTGGGGGTGTTGGCCCCAGGGATGAGGGCTTTACAATTCCTCCATGCAATTTCTCAGCATTTCGCGCCGTCGCATTGAGCAGTTTCCGCCCGAGGCCTTTACCGGTCCAATTGCCGCCCAGGAGAGCAAGCAGATCAGGGAGCTGTATGCCTCCGGGGTGCTGCGCCAGGTGTGGAAGCGCGGCGATGTGCCAGGAGCAGCGATTATTTGGGAGGCGGGCGGCGAGGCGGAGGTGCGCGCTGCGCTCGAAAGCCTGCCCATGTTCCGTGCCGGGATGCTTGAAGTTTTGACGGTGGCATCGCTGGAACCCTACCCCGGATTCTTTCCTGCCCCATAACCTGTCCGAATGGCCGGGTTTCATCCTGTGCAAAGGGCCGCTTTTTCCTCATGGTCCCCAGGTCGTACACTAGGGAGTCGAGTTCCTAAATTCTCTGAACCAGGAGCCTGTCCGCCATGGCCTACCCCGCAAACTATCGCTATACCCGCGAACACGAATGGATTTCGCTCGATGGCAAGATCGGAACCATCGGGATTACCGATTACGCGCAGAACTCGCTGGGCGACATTGTGTATGTCGACGCGCCCAAGGTGGGCGACACGGTGACGGCCAACGCGACCTTCGGGTCAGTGGAGAGCGTGAAGGCAGTCAGCGATCTTTATTCGCCGGTGAGCGGCACGGTGACCGCGGTGAATGAGGAACTGAAGACCTCGCCCGACAAGATCAACGAGAAGGCTCACGAGGCGTGGATCATCAAGGTCGAGCTGTCCGATCCCGCGGAGTTTGAGAAGTTGCTGGACGCCGCGGCGTATGAGGCGTTTATCTCGGAAGAGACGCACTAAAGGCGAGCTTTTAGTTGCTAGCTTCTAGCCTCTAGCTCGTTCTTCGGGGTTGCAGGCTTTGTGACGTCGCCGCAGGTATTGCAAATTGAACGAACCCAATTATTCGAAGGGCTTTTAGCTAGAGGCTAGAAGCTAGAGGCTAGAAGCTAACTATGCGCTACTTACCTAAATCGCCCGATGAACGGAAGCAGATGCTCGCCGAGATCGGCGCGGCTTCAATTGACTCGCTGTTTGAAGTTATCCCCGAGGAATATCGCCTGACGCGCGATCTGGATGTGCCGCGCCAGCATGCCGAGAGCGAGATCATCGACTACTTTCACACGGCGGGCGCCAAGTACACGCACAAGCACACCAGCTTTCTGGGCGCAGGCGCCTATCGCCACTATCGGCCTGTGATTATTGATTCGCTGGTGCAGCGCGGCGAGTTCCTGACCAGCTATACGCCGTACCAGGCGGAGATTACGCAGGGAACGCTGCAGGCGATTTTCGAGTTCCAAACGATGATTGCCGAGCTGACGGGCATGGACGTGGCGAACGCGAGCATGTACGACGGCTCTACGGGCGCTGCCGAGGCTGTGATGATGGCGGTTCGCGTGACAGGCCGGCACAAGGCTGCTGTTGCCTGCACCGTTCATCCTGAGTACCGCGAAGTTCTGGCCACCTACACCAAGTATCAGGAAATCCCGTCCACGCTGGTCCCATACGATCAGGAAACCGGACGCATCGATCTGGCTGCGCTTGATGCCCAGGTGACGGAAGAGACCGCTGCGGTGCTGGTGCAGAGCCCGAACTTCTTCGGCGTGATCGAAGACATTCCTGCGATTGCCGCAATTGCCCATGCAAAAGGCGCACTGCTGATTGTCTCCATCGCGGAAGCCATCTCGCTGGGTGTGGTGAGACCTCCGGTGGAGGCGGACATTGTGAGCATGGAGGCGCAATCGTTTGGCGTGGCGCTCTGCTATGGCGGACCGTACTGTGGCGTCATCGCGGCCAAGGAGAAGTATCTTCGCCAAATGCCCGGGCGGCTGGTTGGGCAAACGGTGGACAGCAATGGCTACCGCGGTTTTGTGCTGACCCTTTCGACGCGCGAGCAGCACATCCGGCGCGAGAAGGCTACGTCAAACATCTGCACAAACCAGGCGCTGGTGGCGCTGATGGCCACCATCTTCCTGACTGTTTATGGAAAAGAAGGCATTCGCGAACTGGCCGAGCACAACCTGGCCAAAGCCGCTTACGCCGCGCAACAGCTCAGTGCACAGCCGGGCGCCAGGCTGCGGTTTCAGGGAGTGCCCTTCTTCAACGAGTTTGTTCTACACACGGCCGAAGAACCGGCGCTTTGGGGTCAGCGCCTGCGCGACGAGAGGATTGTCGGCGGCATCGATCTGAGCCGCTGGTATCCCGAGATGAAGAACTGCACACTTTGGTGCGCGACGGAGATCATGCCTCGCGAACGAATTGATACAACCTGCAAGGTGTTGGCGGCTGGGCTGGTGGAGGCGTAATTTAGCCGGGAAAATGCCGCAGCATTGCCTTGCAACAAGGCACAAAGTTGCAGTGCAGGGAAAGATTGTGAGGCGAAAATGGCAACTGTTGGAACGATCGAAAGAAAGACACTCGGCAAGGTACGTCCGCACCAGACGCAGAACGAGGCGCTGGTTTTCGAGAAGTCGTCGCCGGGCAAAAAGGCTTACAAGTTGCCGCCGCTTGACGTGCCCGTGGTTGACCCCGCGGAGCTGCTGGGCGATTCGCATCGCAAGACGGCGGGGCTGCTCCCGGAGCTGAGCGAGATTGAGATCATTCGCCACTTCACGCGGCTCTCGACGTGGAACTATGCCATCGATCTGGGCATGTATCCGCTGGGCTCCTGCACCATGAAGTACAACCCGCGCGTGAATGAGCTGGTTGCACGCATCGTGGGTCTGGCCGAAGCGCACCCGTACCGCCCCGACCATCTCGCACAGGGCCAGCTGGATGTGATCGAACTGCTGCAGCGCTGCCTGATCGAGATTACCGGCATGGACGCGATCACGATGCAGCCGGCAGCCGGAGCGCACGGTGAGTTCACAGGCATCCTGCTGGTGCGGGCGTGGCATGAGTCGCAGGGCAATGCGCGCAAGAGGATTCTGATTCCCGACTCGGCGCACGGGACTAACCCGGCCACCGCGGCGATCTGCGGCTACGCGGTTGAGAATCTGAAATCCAACGCCGATGGCGGCATTGACCTTGAGGCGCTGGAGCGGCAGGTGGATGAAGAGACCGCGGCGCTAATGCTGACGAATCCATCGACTATCGGTGTGTTTGAGAGCCAGATTCACAAGATCGCCGAGATTCTGCATGCCAAGGGGGCGCTGCTCTACATGGACGGCGCGAACATGAACGCACTGGTGGGCAAGGCGCGGCCGGGCGACTTCGGCGTGGACGTGATGCACCTGAACCTGCACAAGACGTTTTCGACGCCCCACGGAGGCGGTGGCCCCGGCTCCGGGCCGGTGGCGTGCAAAGCATTCCTCGAGCCTTTCCTGCCTATCCCGGTGCTTGTAACGGCTAGGGATGGTCAGAAGACCTGGGACTACAATCGGCCTCGATCCGTCGGCCGCGTGCGGGCTTTCTTTGGCAATACCGGCATGTTTATCCGCGCGCTGGCCTACATTCTGGCCAACGGGCCGGACGGGCTGCGGCAGACCACCGAAGACGCCGTGCTGAACGCGAACTACATCCGGCACAAGCTCGAAGACCTGTACGAGCTGCCTTACAAGACAGCGTCGATGCACGAAGTGGTTTTCAGCGACAAGCGGCAGGCGGCGAAGGGCGTAAAGACGGGAGACATTGCCAAGCGGCTGATCGATTACGGGTTTCATCCTTACACGGTGAGTTTTCCGCTGATCGTACACGGTGCGCTGATGATTGAGCCGACGGAGAGCGAGTCACTCGAGGAGCTGGACCTGTTTATCGCGGCGATGCGGGCGATTGCGAAGGAAGTAGATGAGACTCCGGAGTTGGTGAAGACGGCGCCACATTCGACGCGAGTTTCGAGGCTGGACGAGGTGCAGGCAGCGAGAAAGCCGATTCTGCGCTGGAAGCCGGATGAGGTTGCGCCTGCCAAGGACCCGACGCAGACGAACCACAGCGCAATGGAGAACCTGCCTACCGCTTGATGTGGGTCACGCGAAGATTCATGGACCGGCTAAGCGTTTCAGCTGCGATTCGATGCGGCGTCGCTTTTGGGGCTCGTTTTCCCTCATTTGTACCCTGATCCTCACAGGTAAAATCGGCGAATCTTGCACCGCAAGACCGCCTAAACTTATCTTTATGGCAACCATCCCCGATCTTCGCCTTGATGCTGGCTTGCCGGCTAACGTGGACGCTGAAAAGACTATTCTCGGCGCGATCCTGCTGGACAATGCTGCGCACTCGGAGGCGGCTGAAAAGCTGGAGGCCAGCGATTTCTCGCTGGAGTCGCACAGCCGCATCTTCTTGCGCATGACGGAGTTGATGGACGCGCAGCGGGCAGTGGATATCGTCACGCTGGCGAATGAACTGGCGCGGAACAAGGAAGTTGAATCGGTGGGCGGGGTGGCCTACCTGGCGAGCCTGACAGAGGGATTACCGCGGCGGCCGGTGATTGAAGAGTACATCCGCATCGTCAAGGACAAGAGCCTGTTGCGCAAGCTGATGGGCATCTGCTCGATGGCCATCGCCCGTGCCGCCGACCAGGGCGAGACAGCCCTCGAAGTCCTTGGCGCTGCCGAGTCT
>Ga0116135_1000352_pt1 | contig 25379 bp, 16 predicted proteins | sample June2015DPH_20_1_FD_89738 | JGI IMG/M metagenome (GOLD analysis project Ga0116135, IMG submission 89738) | Peatland microbial communities from SPRUCE experiment site at the Marcell Experimental Forest, Minnesota, USA - June2015DPH_20_10 | ecosystem: Environmental > Terrestrial > Soil > Wetlands... | reverse complement strand
TACCAGGTCGGGATTGATGACCTGGCCGCAGTCCACCGCGACGACGACGCGATCCACGCGCAGCGTGCCGTCTCTTGCTACGGTTACTTCCGCGACGTGGGCGACGTAGCTGCCGAAACCGTAGAGGCCGGCGATGCCGCGGCCGCGCCCCGCCGGTAGCGGCTTACCCCAATCTGACTTTTCCGCGACGAGATTCAGGACACCGAGCAGTCGGTCAACATTGACGGGCGTTTCGCCCTCGTTATCAGCGCCGCCGGCTGGTTTCTGCTTGGTCGCGATCAATTCGCGCCTCAGCGCGAGCGGATCCTTGCCACTGGCTGCGGCAATTTCGTCGATGAAGCTTTGCACTGCGAAATGATTCCAATTCGTGTCCACCGCGCGCCAGTAACCGCGCGGAACGGCGGTGTGCAGGAAACTTTGCTGCAGAAAATAATTCGCCACTGTGCCGTTGGGAAGCCCGGTGCCAGCGATTTCGGTGCCGCCCGTGTCGGGTAGCTCACCGCCAAGAAAAGTGCTGTCGGTCGAGGGAGCGGCGATGTGATGCAGCCATGAAGTGACTTGACCCTGCGCGTCGAGTCCGGCGCGCAGGCGATGGTGAGAGATGGGGCGGTAGTAATCGTGACGGATGTCGTCATCGCGGGTCCAGATCACTTTTACAGGCGTGCCCGCCGAGCGTGAAATCAAGGCGGCTTCGACGCCGTAATCAATGCAGAGCCGACGGCCAAAGCCGCCGCCGATCAGAGTGATGTGAATCGTGAGAGCGGATTGCGGCAGATTCAGCACGCTGGCTAATGCGGTGGCCATGCCATTCGGATTTTGCGTAGGAGCCCAGACCTCGCATTTGCCGTCGCGGACGGAGGCGGTGCAGTTCACGGGCTCCATGGTCATGTGCGCGAGAAACGGAGTTTCGTAATCGGCTTCGACGGTTTTCGCGGCAGAGGCGATGACCGCGTCGGGATCACCGATTTTTTTCAACTCCTTGCCGGGAGTTTTCAGCAGTTCGGTGAGGGTGGCGCGTTGTTTTTCGGTGGATTCCTCGGCACCGGGGCCGTTGTCCCAATCGATGGTGAGTGCGCGACGGCCAGCGATGGCTTGCCAGGTGGAATCGGCCACGACTGCGACGCCGCCCCACAGATAATGCTGATGGCCGGAATCTGGCTTGCGCTCTTCGCCGAAGAGCGGCGGCATTTCGACAGCGGGCACTTCGAAGACTTTTCTGACGCCGGGGACAGCCAGCGCGCGAGTGGCGTCGAAGTTTTTCACTTTGCCGCCGAAGACCGGAGGGCGCGCGACGACAGCGTAGAGCATGCCAGGAACTTTTGTGTCGATGCCGTAGTGCGCTTCGCCAATGACGATGTGCTGGTTATCCACGCGGGCGCGCTTGGTGCCGACGATGCGATAATCCTTGGGAACCTTCAGCGGGGCGTCCGTCGGAACTGGTACAGAAGCGGCTTTGACCGCCAGCTGGCCGTAAGTTAGCTTTCGCCCCGTTTTTTTGTGCTCGATCACACTGCCGCCGGCGGCGCTGCATTCGTCTTTCTTTACGCCCCAGGTCTCGGAAGCAGCGGTGAGCAACATATCGCGCGCGGAAGCGCCGGCTTTGCGCAGCGGATCCCAAGTGCTGCGGATACTCATGCTGCCGCCGGTGGTCATGTCGCCGTACTGCGGATCGCAATCGCCCTGCTCGATTTTTACGCGCGACCAATCGGCATCCAGTTCCTCCGCGAGGATCATGGCGAGGGCCGTGCGTACGCCTTGGCCCATCTCCGAGCGAGTCACGACGAGACGAATGTCGCCTTGCGGGTCGATCGTGATGTACGCGTTCGGCTTGAAGCCCTGTTCGGGCGCGCTCGGCGCTGCGGCGAACGCGGGTACATAAAACGCGAGCAGGAGGCCGGCGCTGCCGGCAGCGCCGGATTTCAGAAATTCGCGGCGCGAAGCATTTGTTGCAGCGCGCAGCGTGCTCACTGGGCGCCTCCTGCGCTGGCTCGCAGGCGGGCGGTGGTCAACAGCCAAAGCGAGGGAGCATCGGGCGAAACTTCCACAAAATGTTGCCGGCCGTTCACGGTGAGCGAAATTGCATCCATGCGGTTTTCCCCCGGCGTGCGTCGGGTGAAACGAAACTGTACGTTCAGACCGCGCGAAATGCAAATTGTGTGCGCCGATTGGCGAGCGCGGGCATCAAAAATTACAGTTTCGCCAGATCCAGCCGAAAAGGGTAAAATCGGGTGGATCGATTTAGTGCTAAAGGAGCCGTTATGAGCGCGCCATCTTCCACAGGACCTTCCGCCGCCACGGTGAGTGCAGTAAAGGAAAAAGCGAAACTGCTGAGCATTTATTCAATGATGGCCACGACGGCCGCTGGCTCGGGACACCCGACTTCGTGCATGTCCGCCGCTGAGCTGGTCGCGGGCGTATTTTTCCACGCGATGAAGTTCGATCCGAAAAATGCGAACTCGAATGACGCTGATCGCTTTGTGCTATCCAAAGGTCATGCCGCGCCGGTGCTCTACGCGGCGCTGGCCGAAGCAGGCGTGTTCCCCGTTTCGCGCGTGATGACGCTGCGTGAGTTTTCCAGCGAACTGGAAGGACATCCTACGCCCCGGATTCACGGCGTAGATGCTGCGACCGGATCGCTCGGGCAAGGGCTTTCAGTAGGCGCGGGTCTGGCAATTGGCGCTCGGATGGACAAGAGCCCAACGCGGGTGTACGTGCTGACTGGCGATGGCGAATTGGCCGAAGGGCAAGTTTGGGAAGCGGCTGCATTCGCGGCGCACTACAACCTGGACAATCTGACGGTGATTGCGGACATCAACCGGCTGGGTCAGAGCGAACCGACGATGTACCAACACGATATGGAGCGCTACCGGCTGAAGTTCGAGTCGGAAGGCTTCGATACTCAGGTGATTGATGGGCACGACGTGGCGGCCGTGCTGGCGGCGCTGGACCGCGCAAAGACGGTCAAGGGCAAGCCGCAGGCGATAGTGGCGCGGACGATCAAGGGCCACGGGTTCAGCCAAGTTGCGGACAAGCTGAACTGGCATGGAAAGCCTTTCTCGAAGGAACAGCTCGCCGCGGCGATTCAGGAACTGGGCGGCGGACCGACGGTGCCACCCGACCCGGGAAAGTCCTACGAACGCACGCCTCTGCCGACGCCACCTGATTTCCCTGAGCCTCCGGCTCCAGAATATGCGGCGGATGCCAAGGTGGCTACGCGCGAGGCATACGGATTCGCGCTGAAGCGGCTGGGCGCTGCGAACAAGCATGTGGTGGCCATTTCTGGCGACGTGAAGAACTCGACGTTTTCGGAGATATTTGGCGACGCCTACCCGGATCATTTCTGGCAGGGATACATCGCAGAGCAGAACTTGGTGAGCGTTGCGGTGGGATTGCAGGCGCGCGGCAAAGTGCCCTTTGCCGACACATTCGCCTGCTTCCTTTCGCGCGCGTACGACAACGTGCGCATGGCGGCGATCAGCCGCGCGAACATCAATTTGTGCGGCTCACATTGCGGGGTATCCATCGGCGAAGATGGGCCATCGCAGATGGCGCTGGAAGACATCGCGATGTTCCGCGCGATTCATGGTTCGGCTGTTTTTTATCCGAGCGACGCCGTTTCCACCGAACGGATCACGGAGACCATGGCGCGACGTCCGGGGATCAACTATTTGCGCACTTCGCGGCCGAAAATGCCCATTCTGTATGCGAAGGACGAGAAATTCCCCGTTCCCGGCTTTAAAGTGCTGCGGAAGAGTGCAGACGATAAGGTGACGGTGATCGGAGCGGGCGTGACGCTGCATGAGGCGCTGAAGGCAGCGGATCAATTGAAGGCAACGGGCACCGCAGTGCGCGTGATTGACCTGTACTGCGTGAAGCCTCTGGACGGCAAGGCGCTGGCTGCCGAGGTCGGTGCTACGGGTGGGCGGCTTGTGACAGCGGAGGACCACTGGCCGGAAGGTGGTTTGGGTGAAGCTGTGCTGCACGCATTGGCTGCTGCGGGTGCACCGCCTGCAAAGTTCAAGCTGGTCGCCGTTACTGACATGCCTCACTCGGGAAAGCCGGACGAGCTTGTGGATGCGTTTGGAATCTCGGCACGGCACATCGTCGAGGCTGTGAAGGGCGTGCTGTAAGCACGACTCACTGCCGTGCGGTCTGAAGAGCGTTGCAAGGTCCTCCGGTGATCCGGAGTTTCCGCCGAAGTTGGGGACAATCTGTTCACGCGAGCCGGTTTCGCTCTCACATTAAGTGTTTTCGTCACTATTGCCCCAACTATCGAAGCGTTGGTGTTCCACACGGAACTAAATCGAGGATAAATTGACGGAGAAGCGCGTTCTAGTTGGGGTTTTACCGGAAGTAGTGGTGCTCGATTCGGGCGATCAAGCGGAATGGATATCGAATGCGGGGAACATCAAGATTGAGTTCGACTCGCAGCGTTGCCCGTTCTCTTCTAACGTATTCCAGGCGCCGCCGGGAGTACGCCTGGTCAGTGGACCGCTGCGCCCGGGACTGAATCCGGGCTCTTATAAGTACCGGTTGTCGCTAAATGACGTAGTTTTGGCGCAGGGCGAGGTTCTGGTCCGGGAAAAATAGACACCCGGCACCGGGAACCATTGCGAGCCCTTCGTGCGCTCCTAGTCGCCGGCTGCGGCTGAGAATGCCCGCTCACGCTCTTGCGACACCGAATCCGCTAGAACGCGGCGGACCGGCGCCAAGAGCGACGCGGGAACGGGTCGTTCGCTCGCGACGCTCATTTCCGCTACTTTGCGAGGGTATTCGCGACGACGGTCCAGCCGCAGACCGGATTCCTGCAGCAGGTCGCCGGTGAGATTCGGGTCGTCGGTGCGTTCCACGCCCCAGAAGCGCAAGCGCTCCTCGCTTTTCTGCAAGAGTTGCAAGGATTCTTCGAGCTTTTTCATCCCGGCGTTGAACGATGAAGCGAGAAAATAGACCGACAAGGACCAAGCGCCGCGTTCAAATTGCACGCGGATGCGGATGTTGTACTTGCCGTTCTGATTCTTCTCCATCGCGCAGTGGTATAGGTTTCCAGACGCACCGCTTTTGGTGGACATCATGCTCCTCAACTTCCCGTTACCGGCGGACTCGACCGATCCTGTCCGGATGCGGCCTCGCTTTGTTTCCGAAATACCCGCTGCGAGCCTGCCTGCCCTAGAATTCTTCAGCGCCATAGGAACACTCCTTTAAAACGTCTGTCTGTTGAGCGCCAAGCGACATAGGGCTGGAAGGCAACTACCCTAGATCCCCGAGTTACCAGGGAAGAGGACCCCGCTGGCTACGGGGCAGGCTCTGCGGATAGAAATAGTCTAGCGAAGAGGGTACCGGACGGCAAGAGAAGAGTAATAATTATTTAAGCTGCTTATTTTCAGATACTTAAGATGATTTTGAGCCTGTCAACTTCTTCATCGCGTCGGCGTTGATTACCAACTTTCCTTCGCTCTTCAGCCGGTTCTCAAGAGCCACGCGGAAGGCCTCGAACGCAGCGTTCTGCTTAGTTTGGAGCAATTGCTGACGGATTTGGTCGGCCTGCAGCACCACCGCAGCGTCGTTGACGGGCTCGTGGGCAGCGACGCGATAGACGAGCCAGTTCCCTGTGACGGCCTTAGGGTCGCTCACCTGGCCTACGGGCATCGAGAAGGCTGCGTCTAGCAGCTGGCCAGAGCCGACGTCCGGGATCGAGCCCGTACGCGAGAACGAATCCGACGTCTTAATAGCGAGATTGAGGGATTTCGCAGCTTTGTCGAAGGGCTCTCCGCCTTTTGCGATTTTGGCGAGTTCCTCGGCCTTGGATTTAGCCAGCTCGAGTGATTTCTCCTGCTGATAATCCGCGAGCACGCGACTGCGGACCTCGGCGAAGGTTCCCTGGTGGCCTGGCTGAATATCCTTCGGCGTGACAATCGCAAAACCCTGTGGAGTCTGAATCGGCTGGCTCAGCTCACCGGGACGGAGCTGGAATACGGCCGACTTTACATCCTGTGAATTGGCGAACGCCGCGACCGGGTCAGCAGCGGACGCAAGGGGCAATTCTCCTACGGTCAAATTGAATTTTTTCGCTAGATCATCGAGTGGCTGGTGATTCGACTGGCGAATAGCGGAGGCCATCTTCTCGGAGATGTCGTTGGCCTCGGCGCTGACCTTCTCATCGAGAACCGTGGGCTCAATGCTGCTGCGGACCTCTTCGAACGGCTTGGTGTGAGCCTGCTCGTGATCGATAACCTTGATGATGTGAAAGCCGTATTGAGTCTTCACCAGATCCGAGATGGACCCCTTGGGCAGGGTGAAGGCAGCCTGCTGGAATTCGGGCACGGTCTGACCTTCGACGATCCAGCCCAGATCGCCACCTTTGGGTTTCGTGCCGTCGTCCTCAGAGAACTTCTTGGCGAGATCCTCAAAATTCGCGCCGCTCTTGGCCTTCTTCAGAACATCTTCGGCTTTCTGGCGAATTTCCGCGATTTCGGCATCCGTCTTGCCGACCGTTTTGAACAGGATGTGCTCAACGTGGACGCGGTTCTCGACCTTGTACTCATCGATATGGGAATTATAGTACGCGCGAAGCACATCATCACCGACCGTGGTGGTGGCACGCAACTTCGCCAGATCCAGCAGGGCAAAGCGCGCCGAGCGCTTCTCTGGAACCTGATAGAGCCCCGCGTGCTTGGAATAATAGGCCGACAATTCCGCATCCGTCGGCTGGATCGTAGGCGCAAGTTCCGAGGGCTTTAGCAGGACGTATTCAAGCTGAACTTTTTCGTTGCGACGGCGATATTCCGCCTGTATTTCGGCGGGGCTAACGGTGATCCCATCCGTGACCAGATGTCGGAACTTATCCTGCAGCATCTGGTCCCGCAAGAAGTCCTCAAATTCCGGAATGGACATACCGGTGCGGGTCTGGACCTCGGTGGTGTAGCGGTCTTTGAGCCAAGTGTCGCCGTTCCACGCAGCCGGGAGAATCAGCTTAATGCGATCCGAGAGTTCCTGGTCGGTAACACGGATACCGAGCCGCTGCGACTCTACCGTGAGCGCCTGTTTGAGAATCATCTGATCCAAAACTTGTTTGGCGTACAGGCCCTTCAGAACATCGGGGACCGATTGGCCGTGGAGCGCGGTATTTAGCTGGCGTTGCACGTCCGTGGCGGTGATGCTCTGCCCGCCTACGGTGGCGACGGCATCGGGACTATTGGTGAACGCGGCGCTGCCCATTCCCGGGATCAGATAGGTCAGCATGCTCAAGCAGATGACCCCCAGCAGAACGCTCATCCCGATCTTGACCCAGCGATTCCGTTCCAGGTCCCGTTGCTGAATGCTTTTCAACATGACTGTCTGTAGCTCCCTCTGCCTTGGCAAATCACGCAATTATAATGGAGTTGACGTGCGCGGCTCAACGAGATTCATGCCGAAGCAGCCGAAATGCGCGACCGGCGCCTGCTGGCGCCTAACCGCCGTATTGCCAGGGAGAACCGGTGACGGTCAGCGGCTCGACCTGTTTGCGTAGCACGGCATCTAAGACCTCAAAGACTACGACAGCGTGATCTCCCGGTGTGGCCACAATTTCCAGAGCCTTACATTCCAAGTAGGCACCCAAGTTTTCCAAGACCGGCGCGCCATTAGATCCTGCGACGTAGGGCTCGCCGTTCAACAGCCCCTGCGACTCGCTGGTCGCTGCAAAGAATTTCTGCGCGATGAGTTGCTGGTCGCTGCTGAGCACGTGAAGCACTGCAGCGCGGCTTTCGGTCACACATTGGAACGCGCTGCCATCTTTTCGCAGAGCAACCATTAACAGCGGCGGTTTGAAGGAAGACTGCGAAACCCACGTGATGGTGGTGGCGCCAAAGCGCTCTGCGCTGCGGGAAGTGAGGATATACATGCCGTTCGTTAGCAGACGCAGGACTTTTTGCTTGGTTTTGGAATCCATAATTGCGAGCGCATTTTACTGCAGTGGACGGAACAGGGAGGACACTATTTGTAACGGAAGTACTGTTCGCAGATTGTTGCTGTGCCAAATCTTAAATTTTGGAGTTACCGCGGACAGGGTGGGTGTTTTTCGGCGGTCGCCAATCCGACTGCGATCGGGCTCCCCGCTCTCCCCTTTTTCTGCGCGCACTACTGCGCGAGGATTTTCTTGATTTCTCCGGCTTGGCTGTAATTCGGATTGATTTGCAGGGCGTATTGCAGCTGTTTCTTGGCCATGTCGATGTTGTTGGACTTCAAGTAGGCCATCCCGAGGTGATAGTGATAGGTGGCGTTTTCCGGATTGCCCTTCACCGCATCCTGGGATTTGATGGCCTCCTGGAACAGATCAATCGCGGCACTATAAACGCCCTGCTGATAGTAAGCCCATCCGAGCGTGTCGGCGGAATTCGGGGAATCGGGCATCCCCTTGCGGCCAATTTGCGCCAATGAGAGCGCAACATTAACGTTGCCACCGTGCTCGAGCATCAGGTAGGCGAGATTGTTTGCAGCAAGCGCATAATCGGGCTGAATCTCCAGCGCCTTTTTATAGAGATCTTCGGCCTCCTGCCACTGGTCGCGTGTTTCGAGCAGGCTGCCCAGCGCAACGTAGATGCGAATGTCGCGAGGATTGGATTGCAGGGCGCTGCGGTAACCGGCGATCGCCTGATCGACGGAGCCGCGGGAAATCTGAACGCTCGATAGAAGCAGGAATGCATTGACGTTGTTCTTGTCGAGATCAGTCGCTTTCTGGAAGGCTTGTTCGGCTTTGGCAGAATCCTGGTTGCGAAGCTCGACTTGACCGAGCAAAACGTAGAAACCGCTGCTATCGGGGACTTTCGCAATCTGATCCTGCACGATGCGCAGGGCGGCGGGCAGTTGCTTCTGTGCGAGAGCGACATTCACCAAACCGGTGAGAGCGTCAAGCCCAGATGGATTTCGCTGCAAAGCGTCGGAATAATATTTCTGGGCTTCGTCGAGCTTTTTTTGAACCGCGCGTAAATCGCCCATGCGCGCATAGCCGGCACTCTTGTCTGGAGCTGTGCTGATCGCTCTTTTGAAATCCGCCTCGGCCCCCGCCTGATCTTTCTTCATTAACAGAGCTTGACCGTGCAGGATGTAGCCTTCCGGGGAGCGCGGATCAAGCATCATGAGCTTTCCGCCGGTTTCTTCGAGCAACGACTCGTCACCGCGATGGATTGCAAGCGAAGCCAAGGCGCGAAGGGGTTCCATCATGCCCGGTTGGAGCTTAGAGGCCTGCCGCCATTCGGATTCGGCCTGGCCGACATTTTGCGTCGCGGCGTATGCCAGACCGAGTTGAAAATGAGCCATGGCGTTGTCCGGAGAATTCTTCACGACCTGCTCCAGCAGGTGGACGGCGTCGCCGGATTTTCCCTGGCGAATCAAAATCTGACCGCGCAGCGTCATGGCGCCCGGATCGGAGGGCGAATTCTTCAGGAGCGCGTCGGCAACCTTGCTCGCATCGTCCAGGCGATTTTGCTGGAACAGCAGCTCCGCGTACATTTTGCCTACGATCGAGTCCTTGGGATGCGCGGAGAAAAGTGAAGCAAGCTCCGCAAGCGCTTTGTCCCACTGCTTCTGACCCAAATAGAATTCGGCGAGCATCCGGTAAGCCGACGGATTGTCCGGGAGAGCGGTCTTAGCATCCTGCAAAACCTTTTCCGCCACGTCCAGCTTGTCTTCGCTCATGTAGAGTCCCGCCAGTGACGCGCGGGGCGACGGGCTTTGGGGATCCACAGCCATCGCGGCTTGAAACTGTTTTTCCGCATCCGACCAGCGTTTCTGGCGTTGGTAGAAAGTTCCCAAGGAGAGCAAGGCGGGCAAGGATTTCGGGTTCAGTGAAACGGCCTTCAGATAGCTTTGTTGGGCCCCGCTTTCATCCTTGGACTTTTCCTGAATGACCGCAAGGTTCAAGTAAGTTTCGGGCCGGTTTGGATCCATCTGGATGGCTTTTTGCGCTTCGGTTAAAGCGTTGGCGAGATCCCCCTGCGCGGCGTCCGCGCGGGAGACAATGGTTTGTGCTTGAGCGTTTTGTGGTTCGCTCTGCAGCACGAATTCGGCGTGGGCTCGCGCCTCGGGAATCTTGCCCGCTGCGAGGAACAAGTCGGCCAGGTCCAATTGGGCTCTCAGATTATTGGGATTAATTTCGACAGTCTTCGCAAGTTCCTGATAGGCGCGAAGCCAGTCGGCCTCCTTCAGATAAGTCTGCGCCAGCGCGTAATGCGCCTCTGCATACTTGGAATCGATCTGGATCGCATTCTGAAACTCGATGGCCGCTTCGCGATATTGGCCATGCTGAAAATAACCCTCGCCTTTGGCGAGATGCTTTTGCTTCAGGACATTGGGGTCTCGAGTACACCCTGTGAGGAAAACTGCCGACAACGCAATAGACGCCCAAAAATAGGAGTGCTTTCTGACGATCATCGCGCCCTCTCTAGGTGGAAGCCTGCGTAATGGCAGTAAAATCCTACACCTTCGGACAGAAGCAATCCAGCAGACTAAATCTGCCGTTGCCACCCGATATACGGCTCTCGTAAACAACTGGACGGAAGGATCTTAGAGTCAACTCACATGCATTCGCGGATCGCCTGCGATTCTGAACTGTGAACACTGCGGGAATCAGCAGAATGAAGCGACGACCTCGATTGGGCTTTACCTTCATAAAATAAGCGACTTACACAAATATCGATGATTCGGCAACCCTGTAGCCGGGCCGGTTGACGAAATGCCAGCACTTGGGAACAAATGGAAAGTATTTTGCCCTTTCGTGGAGTATCATCGGGATTCCGCGGTCCGACCGCGCCTTTTGCAGTTCGAACAGGTGAACTCATGTTTCCACTATGTCATTACAAACACAATACTTAGACGAACTCTGCGATACGGCGCCGTGGGCTTGCCAGGTGGCAGCTGCATTGCATTCCTAAATAGGCGCCCCGGGGCAGGTTTCGGCATGCAACGGCACGAGGCGAATATCGGGCAGTGAAGGCACAAGAACCAATGACTAGCAACGGGCCTGAGAGCGTACTGATCAACGAGGATTGGGGTTTCGTGACCGGCATTTGTCCGGCGATGCAAACGCTGGAGAGCGTTGTCGCTGAGATCGCGCCGACCAATATCCCGGTATTGTTCTTGGGCGAGAGCGGAACCGGCAAAGCGATGTTTGCGCAACGGCTTCATCAGCTTTCCACAAGAGCAGAAGAACCGCTTATTACGGTGTCGTGCGCCGCAATGAACGCAGCGCAGCTTTCCGCCGAGCTGCGATTGAACGCCAGCCGCGAGGCGGGTGCCGGCCTGGGCACTGCGGGCAGCGTGATTTTCGATGAAATCAGCGAATTGGACTCCGCCTGCCAACGCAATTTGCTGTACGCGCTGCCGGACGGGCTTGCCGATGCGGGGCGCGGATTGCTCGGAGCGCGCGTGATCTCCACCACGCGCCGAAACCTGGATGATGAAATGCGAGCCGGGCGATTTCGCACCGAGCTGTACTACCGGATCAATGGAGTCTGTTTGCGCCTGCCGCCGCTGCGCGACCGCAGAGAAGATATTCCCATACTGGTTGAGTCTTTCCTGAGCAAGCATGCGGCACAGTTCGGACGCCCGCGTCCGTCGCTGAGTCCGCGAACGCTACGAATACTGCTGGAGCATTCCTGGCCGGGAAATATTCGCGAACTTGAAAATGTGGTGAAGAAAATTATTGCGCTCGGCGATGAGCAACTCGCGGTCTCCGAGCTGGCATCGGTGCCCCCCGAGCCTGCGGCGGAGGTGGCTGAGTCTCGCGGTTATTCGCTGAAGGCCGCGTCACGGGCGGCATCTCGGGAAGCCGAGCGGGGCCTAATTCTGAAAGCGCTGGCGCGCACGCGCTGGAATCGCAAGCGAGCCGCACAGGAATTGCAAATTAGTTATAAATCGCTGCTCTATAAATTGAAACAGATCGGCGTTTTGGATTCGGAAGCCGACTAAGGCAGCAGGAGAAACGATGTCCAGACGATTGCAAGTGTTGACAATACTTTGGCTGATGGCGCTGGCTGTGCCGGCGCGAGCGCAGGACCAGTCCGGCGTCGGGAAGCCTGCTCAACCTGCCATTCCAGCAATAGCTAGCGATGACGCCAAGAAGCCCGCAACTGCGGACCCGAATTACGTGATCGGCGCCCAAGACATACTGGACGTCAGCGTGTGGAAAGAGCCGGAAGTTTCGCGCATCGTGCCGGTAAGGCCCGACGGGAAAATTTCGCTGCCCCTATTGAATGACGTGCAGGCAGCTGGACTGACGCCGGCACAACTGGCGGCGCAGATCACCGAAAGTCTGAAGAAATATGTAACAAGTCCGCAGGTGACGGTGATCGTGACAACGATCAACAGCCAGCGAGTTTACATCCTGGGCGAAGTGACGCGACCGGGAGCGTTTCCCATGCTGCCGGGAATGACGGTGATGCAAGCGCTATCCAGCGCGGGTGGTTTTACGCCTTTTGCGAAAATGAAAAGCATTTATGTGTTGCGCACGGATAACGGTAAGAAAGTGAAATTTCCATTCAATTACAAAGAAGCGATTAATGGCAAGAATGCTGAACAAGACATCCAGTTGAAGGCCGGCGACACGATCGTGGTGCCGTAGTGAAAATGATGCGCGGACTGAAATACATTTTGCTCGCTGCGCTGGGCGCCGTTGCGCTGAACGGGACAGCCGCGCGTGCTCAGCAGCAGCAAACCACCGATCCGCAACAGGGGCAGCAACAGGGCCAACAACCTACGGCGCCGATTCCGGCGATTCGTTCGCCGCTGGCGGGTGCCACGGGCGACCTCGATGTGGACGATTCGCAACAACTGACCCCTGACACGCGATCGCTCACTGGCGCCGAAGATCTGTCATTGGGCACCATGGCGCTGAGTCACAGCTACTGGCAGCCCCATCTCTCCGTGGCTGCAACAGTGGATTCGAATCCTTTGTATTCGACCGGCAGCAGCGATTGGACCACGTGGAGTTCTCTGCTCGGCGGAGTGGATATCCATCACATCTCAGGAACATCAGACATGCTCGTAAGTTATACGGGCGGTGGGATGTTTTCGAATAGTGGTGACGCGGAAAACGGAATCATTCAGCAACTCGGGTTTCAGGACAAATTTTCGTTCCGGCGCTCGACGTTTTCCGTGTTTGAGCAGCTCGGCTATCTTCCCGAATCGTCGTTCGGCTTTGCCGGCGCTGCGGGCGCCGGGCTACCTGGGGGAGGTAGTTCGGGTCTGGGAACGGGCTTCACGCCGGGTCAATCGATCTTGACGCCTCGAGGTCAAAACCTGACCAGTTCGACGGCGATCGAGTACGACAACAAGCTCACGCCGAGAGCGTCGTTGACTTTCGTCGGTGGGTATTCGCTGCTGCACTATTTCGAGAACGACCTCGCAAATTACGGTGGGGTCAATTTTCAGGCCGGCTATAACTATCAGCTCACGCGGAAGGACACCATTGCGGTCTCGTACTTATTCAACGGAATTCGATACAACAATTTGAATCAATCCATTAACGCGAATACGATCCAGGGTTCCTACGGTCGGCGCGTCACAGGGCGCCTGGCGTTTCAAATCGCTGCGGGTCCCCAATTCGTATCGTCCACCAGCCCGATCACCAGTACGACCTCGACGTCTGGTTCCGGCACAAGCTCGGTATCGGCGTTGTATTGGTCGCTGAATTCATCGGTGCACTATCAGCTTCGTCGCGCCTCGCTCAGCGCGAGTTACAACCACGGTGTGACGGGCGGGTCGGGCCTGCTGGCCGGCGCTGAGACTGATATCGTATCGGGCTCCGTCAGCGAACAAGTGACGCGGACGTTCAACCTAGCGTGGAACGCGGGATATTCCCGCAACAAGGGATTCGGGCTGGGGACAACCGGCACATCGCAAACCTACGGCTATTGGTATACAGGCGTGAACGTGGCGCATCCAATCGGCCGCTCGCTGGATGTGTTCGCGAACTATCAGTTGCAGTACCAGAATACCAACGACAACACCTGCGTTGGCACCGGCTGCGCCACCAGCGTGATTCGCAACCAGATCGCGTTTGGCGTGAATTTGCACAAACAGCCGATCCCATTTTGAGAGATCGTGAAAACGTCGAGAACCGGCGAAAGAGGAAGGAATGGCACAGCGTGAACTGACTCCTGCAGATTACATCGCAATGCTTCGGCGGCGGTGGGTATTGATTGTCACACTGGCGCTCGTCGGCGGGCCGCTTGCGTATGGTGTGTCGCGGGTTCTGCCCAACAAATTCAAATCGCAAACGCTGGTGCTGATCGAACAGCCGACGATTTCGCCCACGATTGTGGCCCCGGTGGATTCGTCGGACATCAATCAGCGGCTTTCCAGCATGCAGCAGCAGATCCTGAGCCGATCGCGGCTGGAACCGATCATCCGGCAGTTCAATCTGTATCCGCAAGACGTGAACCGAAAGAGCATGGACGAGCTCGTGTTGCGCCTGCAGAAAGCGATTGAAGTGACCCCGATTCTGCCGATGGCAGAAACCCGCGCGCAGCAGCTGCCCGGGTTTTACGTTGCGGTCACGATGGACAATGCGAAGAACGCGCAGGAAGTGTGCACGGCGATCACTTCGATGTTCATCGAGCAGAGCATTCGCCAGCGACAAGAGCACTCTGAAACGACGACCACCTTTCTGGCGCAGGAGCTGGCCAGTGCGAAAGCGAGTCTGGATGACCAGGATGCAAAGCTCGCCGCATTTAAAAGCCGTTACATGGGCGAGCTGCCGGAAGACGAGCCGACCAATCTGAATCTGCTTACGGGTCTGACTTCGCAGCTGGATGCCTCAACCCAGGCGCTGGCGCGCGCACAGCAGGACAAAACGTTCAACGAATCGCTGCTTTCGCAGCAAGTGTCCGCTTGGCAATCGTCGCAGACCGGACACGATCCCGAGACGCTCGAACAACAACTAATAGCCGCGCAGGCACACCTGGCCCAGTTGGAGATCAGTTACACGAACGATTATCCGGATGTGATCAAGGCCAAGGCTGACATTGCGAACCTGCAGAAGAAAATCGCCGAAAGTAGTGATGGGCCGAGCAAGGTGACGGGAAGCAGCAAGGGGCCAAAATCGTCGGCGGAGCCGGCACAGATCCAGCAGCTCCGCGCCCAGGTACACAACGACGACCTGATGATTGTGGCAAAGACAAAAGAGCAGGAACAGATCAGGAAGCAGATTGCGATGTATCAGGAGCGAGTTCAATCCAGCCCGGCGGTCGAGCAACAGTACAAGGAGCTGACTCGCGGGTACCAGACGGCATTGGACTCCTACAACGATTTGCAGAAAAAACGCGACAACTCGGAAATGGCCGTAAACCTGGAACGCAAGCAGGAAGGCGAGCAATTTAGCGTGCTGGATCCCGCGAACCTCCCGGATAAGCCGTCGTTTCCGAATCGGCCGCTATTTGCATTGGGCGGGCTTGCCGGAGGACTGGGGCTGGGGCTCGGAATTGCGTTTTTTCTGGAGATGAAGGACTCCTCGTTCAAGACGGAGCGGGACGTGGAATTCGCTTTGCACCTCCCGGTACTCGCTATGGTGCCGGCGATTGAACCGCTGTTGGCGAAGAGCAACAAGAAGAACGGAAATCAGAAATTGGCGACCGCCGACGTAGAAGTCGGGGCGAGGGCCTGAGGAACCATGTACCAGAAATTCTTTGGACTACGGGAAAGCCCGTTCAATGTCAACCCGGACCCGCGCTATCTGTTCCTGACGAAACAAATTCAGGAAGCGCTGGCGGGTTTGACGTACGGCATCCAGAATCGCAAGGGCTTCATTTTGCTGACTGGCGAAGTCGGCACCGGGAAGACCACGCTTTTGAACCGGCTGCTGGACTGGCTGCACGGCCAGCGCGTCAAGACGGCGTTTGTATTCAATTCCCAGGTCAACGTGAGCCAGCTGTTCGACTTCATGATGGCCGATTTCGAAATTCCGGTGGAATCGCGGCACAAAAGCCAAGTGCTTTTGAAGTTGAACCACTGGCTGCTGGAACGATATCGGGCGGGGGAGACGGCCGTCCTCATCGTAGACGAAGCGCAAAATCTATCACTCCAAGTGCTCGAGGAAATACGACTTCTCACCAACCTGGAGACGTCTACGGAGAAACTGCTGCAGATCGTGCTAACGGGTCAACCGGAGCTGGAAGAGAAACTGAAACTTCCACAATTGCGCCAGCTTCGGCAGCGGATTACGCTGCGCTGCCGCACCTCCCCGCTCACCCTCGAGGAAACGTTCGGATACATTGCCGAGAGATTGCGAATCGCAGGAGCCAATGGCGAGCCCATTTTCTCGAAAGAAGCGATTGAGACTGTGAACTTGTATTCACGCGGAATTCCGCGCGTGGTGAACCTGCTGTGCGAACACGCGCTGATCAACGCCTACGTAGATCACCTGCGGCCCGTCCCGGCGCACCTGGTTGAGGAAGTGGCGCGCGAATTCCAGCTCGATGAAATCGAACCGATTTTGGCGGCTCACGGCGCCAATGGGACAGGCCAAGCCGTGGACGCACAAGCCCTGCTCCAGAATCTGGATGAATTGCTCGGCCGTCTGCGCGAGGCCAATATCGTGCCGTCTTCTACCGGGCGCGAAAGGAAACCATGAGTCGCATTCACGAAGCTCTAAAGAAAGCAGAACAGGAAAGGGCCGCGGTGCAAGCCAGCGGCGCCAGCGTATTGACCGCACCTGCTGTGCTGAACCCATTAGCTCCGCCGGCCACTGCGCCACCGGAAAGCGAAGGCGAACGATTTCTTGCAACGGAATCGGTAGTAGCGCATACCGCCGGTTATCTGCGATTCGATGACTTGCGCAAACATTGTGCTCACCCACAGTGGCATATGGACCCCAACGTGAACGTCTTCATCAATCCCGCGCTGACGGCGCACGGGTCCGAGCAATTTCGTACGCTGCGTTCGCGCCTTTACCAGATGCGCTCTTCGCAGTCGCTGCGCACGCTGCTGGTCACCAGTTCGGTGCCAGCCGAGGGAAAGACGTTCGTAACCAACAATCTGGCGCAGGCAATCGTGCGCCAGCCGGACCGACGCGCCCTTATTATCGATGCGGACTTACGCTGCTCTCGTTTGCATGTGCCTTTGGGAGCTCCCGCTTCGCCCGGTTTGACCGATTACTTGCGGGGCGAAGTAGACGAAATGGCGATTATTCAGCACGGGCTGGAAGGGAACCTTTGTTTCATTCCGGGCGGGAATCAAGTGTCAAATCCGAGCGAATTGCTCACAAATGGACGCTTAAAAGTATTGCTGGATCGCGTGGGGCCTGTGTTCGACTGGATCATTCTGGACTCAGCACCGCTGCTGCCCGTGGCTGACTCGAGCATCCTAGCCGATCTCGTTGACGGTGTACTGCTGGTTGTAAGAGCGGGACAAACCCCGGCAGAAACTGCACAGAGAGCCTGCCAAGAGCTGCAAGGACGTAATGTGGTGGGAGTCGTGCTGAACGCGGTGGGACCGGATCACGCCTCTGGAGCTTATTACTATTCTGCCTACAACTATGGCTACGGGTACGGCCATGGCGAGGCAGCAGATTCAAGTAAGTAGCAAACCGCAAGTCCTCGGTTCAAGTGCGGGCCTCGGCTCCAGAGCTAAAGCCGAAACCAACTCTGCAGACGAATCGTTCCTTTTTCCGAATCTGAACCTTCGCGAATGGTGGCGAGCTGGCCTGCGGCGACACTCTTGAAAGTGTCCGTCGCTCCCAGCGGCCAGCGTACTTCAATGTCCGCGGCCTTCTCGGCGCCTAATCCGAAATGCAGCCGCGGATCATTCGCGGAGACATAGCTGGATTGGCTCATAACTTCTTGCGCTTGTATCTTGCCCCCGTAACGGACTACTACGCGTCCGCCGATTCCGCTGCGGTTGCTTTTCGTGCCCTCGAGGCGCACCTTCAGCCAATGGTTTGCCGGCGGAGCGTCGTTGCGCAACAATGACGGCGGCTCGTTCTGATTCATGATCACGATGTCTAGGTCGCCATCGTTGTCAAAATCACCAAACGCACATCCGCGGCTGACGTGCCGCGCGGAAATTCCCGGGCCAGCCTCTTCGCCCAATTCGCCGAACTTGCCGTTCCCCAAATTGCGAAAAACTAGTCTTGGACCGCGCCTCGGGTACTGCGCGTAAACAGGTTCAAGCTCGGGATAAACCGTGCCGGTCACGACAAAAATGTCGGGGTATCCATCGTTGTCCAAATCCAGCATGCACGTGCCCCAACTGATGAAGCGGCGCTCGCTCGCCAAGCCCGCCTGCGAAGTGACGTCCTCAAATGCACCATTACCTAAATTGTGATAGAGACCGGTCGCTTGTTTTTGAAAGTGTGTCTTCACAATGTCCAGGCGGCCGTCCAAGTCGTAATCGCCGACGCCTACGCCCATTCCGGCAACTTCTTTGCCCTCGCCGTTCAGCGCCACGCCGCGTTGTAATCCTTCTTCGCGAAACGTGCCGTCGTGATTGTTCATCAGCAGCAGGCTGGGCGTGGAATCACAGGCGAGAAGAATGTCGGGCCAGCCATCGTCGTCCACATCGAACGCGGCAGCAGTCAGGCCATAGGAACCTTTCAGCGCCGCCACGCCCGATTCTTTGGAGACATCCGAGAAAGTTCCGTTGCCGTTGTTCCGGTACAGAAGATGCGTGGGCAGGGGTAAACCGCTTGGACCGCAGTTGACAGGTACGCCCTCGTACTGACAGTTCGGCATTCGCAAGGAGGGCTTTGGCGCGTTCGCGAGGTCAATGTCCGCGTAATTGGCTACAAACAAATCCAAGAGGCCGTCGCGGTTGTAATCCACGAAGGTGCAGCCTGAGCCGAACCGTGTGTGGGCGCCCGTTTCCAGCAGCCCAGCTTTTGCCGTAACGTCAGAAAAAGTTCCATCGCCATTATTGCGATAGAGGCGATTTTGGCCGTAGTAGGTGACGAAAAGATCTTCGAACCCATCGTTGTCGTAGTCTCCGACGCATACGCCGACGGCCCAGCCTGCATCGCGCAAGCCGGCTTTTTCGGTTACGTCCGTGAAGGTGCCATCGCGATTATTTTTGTAAAGGCGGTTGCTGGCGCCTTTCGGAACGCTTTCCAGCCGGCGTCCGCCGAGGATGAAGATGTCCATCCAGCCGTCATTGTCGTAGTCGAAGAATGCGCAGCCGCCTCCCATGATTTCGGTGACGTAGGTTGCGCCGGCATTGTCACCGTAGAACATCGTTTGAGTAAGCCCGGCAGACGCGGCCACGTCCACAAATCGGGAAAACGGAGGTAGGTTTTTCATTGCTGGAAAAACATGGTCCCAGGTGGTGGGTACGAAAGCCGAAGCCAGCGCCGCGGGAACCATTTGCAACAGGCGGCGTCGGGAAGATGAAACGGGCATCCGGAGAATCATCGCGGCAAGTGTAGCACTGTGAGTCGACCACGCGGAGATCGCGCGGTCCGAAAGCGGCAGGCACACGTGAATTCGCTGGCATAACACGTAATCTGAACAGGAAAATAAACTTCCCGAAGTTGCGCTCGCTCTGGTAGCGTCGAAACATTCTTGAGCCAGACTGATGTCTAACGCCGCGTTGAAGCCGCCTGCAGGATCACCCAGTCTCTTCGGTGGTTCCCGGTACGTTGTCACCCTTAGTGCGCTCGCGATCTGTTTGTTGCCGGGTCTCGCAGTTTTAGGGCAGTCACCGCCGATCACTGATTCCCCGAGCGCTACGATGGATCGAGTGAATAGCCACCGGTGGTGGCCGACGAAAGGCACGATTCCATTCGAGGCCTTTGCCGGAGAAAGCGCATGCGGAGAGTGTCATTCCAGGAAGACGACGTCGCAATTGACCACGCCCATGGCGCGGGCTGCGGTGCGGTTGCCGCAGCGCGCGCCATCTCCAAAAATCGTTGCAGGGACCTTGCAGCTGGGCCCTTATCTTTACCGGGTTTCTTCCGATCAATCCGGTTCCCGGCTCGCTGTGAGCTCCGGCAAACAAACCATTACGGCAAACATCGCGTGGATTTTCGGCACGGGCGTGCATGGCCAGACCTACATTCTCGATCATGACGCCGCTTTCTACGAAAGCCAAGTCAGCACGTTCGCCGCTTTGCACGGCATGGATCTAACTCCGGGGCATACGCCGGTGGATGCAGGCAATCTGAAGAATGCGCTGGGAGAACAGCTTTCGACATCGACAGCAGCGCGGTGTTTCGCCTGCCATACGACTTATTCCACAACGAATTCCAAATTTGATGCTTCCCGCGCGGTGCCCGGAATTCATTGCGAACAATGTCACGGGCCGGGCTTAGCGCACATCAACGCAATTCACGCCGATCAGCGCGACGAGGCAATAAAGGCCATTCTCAATCCAGCGGATCTGAGTCCAGTCGAATCGGTGGACTTTTGTGGAGCCTGCCACCGGACCGCGATCGATGTGGTTGAGTCGACCGAGGCCTACGGGCCTATTAATGTCCGCTTCCAACCATATCGTCTGGAGAAAAGCCGGTGCTGGGGAACGGGGGGAGATGCTCGCTTGACCTGCATCGCTTGTCACAATCCGCACGAGCCTTTGGTTCACGACGCGAGCTTTTACGACCAGAGATGTTTGGCGTGCCATGCGGCGCGAGGAGGCGAGCTGCAGGCACACGATACGACTCTTGCTGTTTGTCCTGTGGCGACCTCGAACTGCACTAGCTGCCACATGGCGAAGTCCGATGTCCCGGGAATGCATGCGAAATTCACGGATCATTTTATTAGAATTGCACGCAGCGGCGAATCGTATCCGAACTAGTGTGACGATTTGCGGCAAGAAAGGGGAAGTGCCGTTTTTATTTCTGAGTTTGTGGACTTTCTATCGCGCTAAGCAACTTCTGAGCCTGGGGATTGCCGGGATCAAGCTGCAGCGCGCGTTGCACCGCATCTTTCGCCTCTGGGAGCTTCGAGTCCAGATACAAAGTCGCAGCCAGATTCACCCAGGCCTTGGCGTATCCGGGCGCAGCGCGGACCGCTCGCTGGAAATGCGCTTCGGCCGAAGCTGTGTCACCCGCGCGCGAGTCCAGGTACCCCAGCTGATTTTGCGCCTCCGCCATTTGGGGATTGATCTGGATCGCTTGCTCGAGAGCAGCGCGTTCGCTCCTGGAATCGCCCGCCTTTTCGCACGCCATGGCCAATTTGTAAGCAAGCGAAGCGTCTCGTGGATTCGCCACCAGAGCTTCGCGATAGAGCGCGATCGCTTGTTGCGTATCGCCTGCGGCCATTTTCTGGTCGGCAAAGTCGGATTTAGCGTACGCCTGTGTCAGGTCGGACTTCTCTTGAGCCTCTTGCTTGTAAGTCTCCAGCTGGTTATCCGCCGCTTGATTCTCGCCAAGCGTCCGCAGAACCGCGGCGAGTTCAAAGCGCACCGCCGGATCTTCATCTCCCAGGTCAATGGCTTTCTGCAGTTGCTCGCGCGCTGCCTGGGGATCCTTCAGCTGAGCCAGTACGCTGCCTAGATTACGCCGTGACTCGAAGTGGCTCGGATTTAACGTCACGGCTTGTTGCAGATGGTCGCGCGCAGCTTCATATTCGCCGGCGCGGCGTTCCAGGACTCCGTTTAAGTACAGAATTTCCCAATTGTGCGGAGCCTCGGCGAGCAGTTTCGTCGCGAGTTGCTGGGCTTTTTCCACCTCGTCCTGTTGCACCAGAATCCACAGATAGAGCACTCGGGCTTTCAGGTCTGCCGGGTGATGGTTGATCGCCGTTTCCAGCACGACGGACGCTTCCTGCCTGCGAGCTTGCAGGACAAGCGTGGCCGCTAAGGCTTCGGCGAGGGGCAGAGAAGCTGGCTGCGCGCGCAAGGCAGTGCGCAAAATTCCGTCGGCTTCATCCAGTTTTCCAGTTTGGCCGTAGGCCATTGCCAGATCGAGGGTCAAGTCGGACGTCAACGGCGCGGAATGAGCGCTCGCACCGAGAAGGGCGATCTCCGCGCTGTAATTTTTCTCCGCGAGCAAGTCTTTGCTTAGCGCGCTGAGCGCCGTCGCCGATTTCGGATCAAGCGCCAGCGCGGCTCGCCATTCGATTTCGGCGTCAATGATGCGATGCATCTGATCCAGCGCCGCGCCCAAAAGCAGGTGCGCCTTAAGCAAACTCGGATCGAGCCGCAATGAATCTTGTAACGGAGCGATCGCGTCCGCTACATTTCCGGAGGAATACAAGCTGTGGCCCAGCAGATATGCGAGGTGCGCGGAGGTGGGATTCAACTGCGCAGCTTTTTGAAAATCTTCCGCCGCGCAGCCAAATTGGCGATGTTCCTCAAACCACACTCCGCGTTCGCTGTAAGTTTCCGCGCTGGGCTTTGCTTCTAACTTTGCATCGAGAGTCGCCGAAGCGCTGCAGGTCGCTGCGCAGCACGGCGGGAAGCTGAACCAGGTCATCGCCAGAAGCAGCAGAGCAAGAGCGGTTGTTTTCGAGAAATTTCTCAGTGACATGATAGTGCGGAGCAACTGGCCAGAAGTGCAATGACGTTCTTAATTTTACGCTTTGCGATGTTTCTGCGCTACCGCTGCCGGGTTCAAGGTGTTCGAGTCTTCCACTTCATCGGACTCCATCGCAACTCGTTCCAGGAAAAAGCCGAGGTTGCTCTTCATAATCACATGCGGCGCGAGGCGCAATTGGTGCGAAGGGCAGCGCCCGCCCACGAGAAATTCATGCAGCATGCGCAGTGCCAGCTGTCCCTGGCTTTTGGGTCTCTGGTAGAGCGTAGCTACTACCGCTCCCGATTCGATATGCGGAATCAGCGCCGGAAACAGGTCGGTGGTGATCACGGTCATGTGATCATTCAGTCTTCCAACGTCGCACAGCGCTTGCAGCACCGGAGAAGAATTGGCGGTGCTGATGTATAGCCCATTCAAGTCCGGATGCTCCTGCAGCAGAGCGCGGGCCGTTTCGTAAGCTTCCGCTTCGTCTTCGTGGTTCTGCACCGGCTCCAGAACCTGCATTGCCGGAAACGAATCGTTCACCGATCCGCGAAACGAATTGTATTTCTCGGCGTGATCCATGATCGCCAGATCGCCGGTCATCACAGCGACTTTGCCTTTCCCCTGCAGCAAACGGCTCAATAGCTCACCTGCCAGAGCGCCGCTCGCCGGTGAATCAATCGAAACCACCGCGAGACGCGCCGTGCCGGGAGCATCGGTAACCACCGATACGACGGGGATACGGGCCCGTGATGCCTTCAAGATCGAAAGGCGGAGGTCTTGCGGCCGGCCGGTGGCGATAATGATTCCGTTGGCCTGCGATTCCAAAGCTTCATCGAATGCCGCCTGCTCGCCGAAGCCCATGCGCGGGAACGTTCGATACTCGACGTCAATGCCGAAAGCCGCAAAGGTCCGCGCCTCTTCCTCGATTCCTTCGCGAACCGTATCCCAGAACGAAGCGATCTGCGCGGGGAGATTCACTGAGATACGCAGCCTACGTTTGGAAGACAAGAACCGGGCGGCTGGATTCGGCTGGTACCCCATCGCCTTGGCCATTTGAACGACGCGGGATTTCGTCAGGGGATTCACACCACGCCGGTCGTGTAAGGCCCGGTCCACCGTGCCGATAGAGACACCAAGGGCCTTGGCGATATCCCGAATTTTGGCCGATTCGCTCATCGGGGTAGTGCTGGTCGTTTACGTCCACGTACACTGTACAGCAGCCCTGTTTTGCTCACGAAGATACAGATATCGTAAAATCTGATGAAAGTCATCAGAAATTCCTTGACAAGGGTCCGGGAATGGAGCGATTATGCGCGAAATCACCGTGTACGTTAACGCAAGCTGATTTGCCAGGATCAGGGGCTTTTGGGGTTACTGGGTGGAGCTGGCAGGTGAATTCCGTGGAGGCTTAGCCATGCGATTTTTGTTGAACCGATTGGTGTTTGCTTCGATTCTCGCGCTGCTGTTCCTTGGGGGGACCACAGCCTTCGGCCAGGGCACCAGCGCCAGCCTCACCGGCCAAGTTACCGATAACTCCGGCGCTGTTGTACCCGGAGCTACCGTCACCGCAACAAACACCGACACCAGCCTGGCGCAGACCGCGACCACCAACGGGGAAGGCATCTACCTGATCATGCCGCTGCCGCCCGGTCACTACAAGCTGACCGTCGAGTCCAAGGGGTTCGAGCGCTATCTGCAAACCGGCATTGAACTCTCAGTAGACGTCGCTTCCACTCAGAACGTAGTGCTGAAGACCGGCAGCGTGCAAGAAACCGTCACTGTCTTCGAAAACGCCGAGCTGATCAACACCACCACGCCGGAGCTAGGCACGACCGTCAACGAAGCCGCTGTTACGCAGCTACCTTTGAACGGCCGCGATCCGTCGTCCCTGGTCTTCCTCGCTCCCGGAACCACAAGCGTCCTCGCCGGCGGCGGTCAACCCGGCATTCAGGCTGGATTCTCGTTCCCGACGGAAACAGGAGCTTCCGCCAACGGCGGGCGCCAGGGCAGCACGGAATACTTCTTGGACGGCGTCCCCAACATGGATAACTACCTGGGCTTGACTGCGCCATTTCCTAACGCGGACGCTACCCAGGAATTCCGCGTCATTACCAACAATTTCAATGCTCTCTATGGCTTCGCGCCCGGTGCCGTGGTCAGCATCGAAACCCGGTCAGGCAGCAATAGTTTTCACGGCGGAGCGTTTGAATTCCTGCGCAATAAGGATTTAAACGCCAGCAACTATTTCGGGCATTCCAAGGATCCGCTCCGGCGGAACCAGTTTGGCGGATACGTCGGCGGTCCGATCAAGAGAGACAAGCTGTTCTTCTTCCTGAATTACCAGGGCACGCGGGCGTACAGCGCCGCCTCGTCCAACTTTACCCAGACGCCCACAACGGCCATGCTAAACGGCGATTTTAGCGCCGTACCTTTTCAGCTTTGCGCCCCCGGCCCGCACACTCCCGTGGGCTGCCCCTTCGCTACAGTCGGCGGCAAAACAAATCAAGTAAATCCCGCGCTGTTCAATCAAGCCGCAGTCACCGTCACCACCACAGGCCTTCCGGTCGGAGGAGACGCGCAGAACACCGTTGGCGGTGTTTTCTATCCCGGCGCCGCCGTAATTCAGAATTTTGACGAAGGCACGGCCCGCTTCGATTTCAACATTTCCGCGAACCAGCGCCTATCGCTGCGTAGCTTTGTGGACAACCTGATTCAGCCTTCCGAAGATATTCCCGGCAACATTCTTTCCGTGCTCAATCCCAATCCGTGGTCGGAAGTATTCGGCGAACGCATGGAGTTCTACAACGAAGCATTGAGCCACACCTGGACCATCAGCCAGACCACCGTGAACACGATTTCGGTCTTCTGGACACAGATGTCCGCCCACAACGCCGCGGCCGTGAAAGACAGCAGTGGCCAAAACATGTGCTGGTCGCGCTATATCAACGTCAACGAGCTT
>Ga0116135_1000348_pt1 | contig 25445 bp, 25 predicted proteins | sample June2015DPH_20_1_FD_89738 | JGI IMG/M metagenome (GOLD analysis project Ga0116135, IMG submission 89738) | Peatland microbial communities from SPRUCE experiment site at the Marcell Experimental Forest, Minnesota, USA - June2015DPH_20_10 | ecosystem: Environmental > Terrestrial > Soil > Wetlands... | reverse complement strand
TTTCTGGATGAAATCGGCGATGTGCCGGCGTCGGTGCAGGTGAAGCTGCTGCGCATTTTGCAGGAGCGCGAATTCGAGCGCCTGGGTTCCAACAAGGTGAAGCACATCGATGTGCGCGTGCTCGCGGCCACCAATGTGGATCTGCGAGCGGCGCTGGAACAGGGCACTTTTCGCGAGGACTTGTATTATCGATTGAACGTTCTGCCCATCAATATTCCGCCGCTGCGGGAACGCAAAGAAGATATTCCGTACCTGGCCGGATTTTTCGTGAAGAAGCTGGGGAAGGATTTGGGCAGCCCGGTGCAATCGATTTCTGACGGCGCCATGGAGCGCCTGCTGGGATATCATTGGCCGGGAAATGTCCGAGAGCTGGAAAACGTGCTGGAGCGCAGCATGGTGCTGGCGAATGGAGCCGTTCTGGAGGCCGGCGACGTTAAGCTGGACACTGCGCCAGCGGCCCGCTTTACCGTAGCCGATAATTTTCTGCCGGAAGGCGTGACGCTGGACGAGTATGAGCAGTCCATCATTAAAGAAGCATTGAAGCGCGCGAATGGGAACAAGAGCCAGGCAGCGCGAATGTTGGGGCTGACCAGAAATGCGTTGCGGTACCGGTTGTCGCAGATGGGGCTGGAGTCGTAAAAGGAGGCTCGGGTGAAACACTATCAACTTGCTCAGGTGAACATCGGACGAATGCTGGGGGCGCTCGATTCAGAAGTGATGGCAGGCTTTGTAGCGCAGTTAGACGAAATCAACGCTCTGGCCGATCGAAGCCCCGGATTTATCTGGCGGCTGAAGGATGCGACGGGCGTGCAGATTTACGACGATCCACTCATTTTGGTGAATATGTCGGTTTGGGAATCCGTGGAAACGCTTCGGCAATTTGTGTACAAGAGCGGCCACGTGGCTCCCCTGCGCGACCGCTCGAAATGGTTTGAGAAGCCAGCGCAGGCGCATATGGCGATGTGGTGGGTGCCCGCGGGGCACATTCCAACCGTGGAAGAAGCACGGGAGCGCTTGGAATACCGCCGCAACTGGGGCGACAGTCCAATTGCGTTTTCATTCGGCAAAACTTATCCCGAACCGGAAGAGCCAGTGGGCGATGGCGCCGCGCCTCCGATGATTCTCAACAATCGGATTTTTGCCGCCGCGTTCAATACACCCAATGGGGACTGCAACTCCGGAACCCAGTTTCACTACCGGCAGGACGGCGGTCGGGTGTGGGCGACGTATGCAGGCGGACGCGTTCAGTTTGGAAGCTTGGTGGCAATCGGCGATGCGGAAGGGTGCTTGGACATGCGCTACCAGCATGTCGACGCCGGCGGCCAACTTCGTACCGGAAAGTGTCGCGCCACGCTCGAGACTCTCGCGGACGGGCGAGTGCGCCTGCACGAACGGTGGCAATGGACGAATGGGGATCTGTCGGAAGGGCAGTCTATTGTGGAAGAGCTAATGAGTTAATCGGCCAACGCAAGATTCGCTTGAGCGCGCAATGTGAGGTCAGCAAAGGCGCCGCGGCGGAATTTCACGAATGCAGCGGCGGCGATCATGACGGCGTTGTCGGTGGAAAGCGCCGGAGTCGGAAAATAAAAGGGGCAAGGGAGGTGGGCCTCTCGCGCCGCGGCACGCAGGCCGGCGTTGGATGCCACACCGCCTGACACGATCAATGCTCTGGCGCCGGTCTCCTCGGCAGAAGCAATGGCGCGGCGCAATAATTCCTCGATCACGGTTCGTTGAAATGACGCCAGCATGTCCCGCGTGGCCTGGGGCGTCAACCGCAGCCAATCCTCGATCGAAGGATTCTGCAATTTACGCCGGGCCTGGATTTCATCCGCGAGATCGCGCTGCTCCACCCAGCGCAAGACGGCAGTTTTCAATCCACTGAAGCTGAAATCCAGCTTGTTGCCTTTCATGTGCGCGAGCGTGAATTTGACGGCGCGCGGATTGCCGTGGGGCGCGAGTTGATCGATGATGGGGCCGCCGGGATAACCGAAGCCGAGCAACTTCGCCACTTTGTCATAAGCTTCGCCGGCGGCATCATCGCGAGTTCTTCCCAGCAAGCGGTAAGTGAATCCTTCGCGAACTTCGAACAAATGCGTGTGGCCGCCGCTTACCACTAAAGCCACGGCCGGCAACTCAACGGGCGCTTCGCTCGATTCCAGAATCACGGCATGGATGTGCCCTTCGATGTGGTTCACACCGATGAGCGGCAAGTTCCGCGCGAAGCAGATGGATTTCGCGTAGGTGATGCCCACCAGCAGCGAGCCCACCAGCCCGGGGCCTTCGGTAACCGCGATGGCGCTGAGGTCATCAAAGCTGGTCCCGGCTTGTTCCAACGCGAGGCGCGTAACCGGAACAATCGCGCGCAGATGCTCGCGCGAAGCCAGCTCGGGAACCACGCCACCATACTTGCCGTGAGTCGCCATTTGCGAGGCCACTACGGACGATAAAATCCGGCGGCCATCCTCGACAACGGCGGCGGCGGTTTCATCGCACGAAGTCTCGATCGCAAGGATGCGCACTGGTATCGTGAAGTTTGGATCTCTCCCAGTTCAATTATCACTTGCCGGAGAGTTCGATCGCGCAAGCGCCGCTCCGCGACCGGGCAAGCTCGCGCATGCTGGTCTTGTATCGCGAAGAACGGCGCTGGGAAGATCGGATGTTTCGCGACTTCCCTGGTTTCTTGCGTCCTGACGACTGCCTGGTGTTGAATGATTCGAAGGTTCTTCCATCGCGCTTGCTTGGCCGGCGCGCCGGCGTGCATTCGCCGCAGAATCTGAGCGGTGAGGTTGAGGTTCTGCTGGTGGAACCGTTGAGCGAGGATTCCAAAACCTGGACCGCGCTGGTGCATCCGGGCCGCAAAATGCGCACGGGCGAGCGCATACTTTTCGGCGACGTGGAAGCTGAGATTATCGGGCGCGGTGAATATGGCGAACGCACGGTGCGGTTCCACTGGGATGGGAATATCCAAGAATGGCTCGATAAGACCGGACATGTACCGCTGCCGCCGTACATCAAGCGTCCCGACACTATCGAGGATCGCGAACGATATCAGACGATTTTCGCGCGTGAGACCGGCTCCATCGCAGCGCCCACCGCGGGTTTGCACTTCACGTCCGAGATTCTGGACGCGTGCCGGAACCGCGGGGCCGAGATCGCGTATGTGACTTTGCATGTCGGGCTGGGTACGTTTCAGCCGGTGCGCGGCGAATCGCTGCACGCTGAGCGATTCTTTGTCAGCCAGCAAAACGCCGCCAAGATCAGATCAGCCAAGAGAGTGCTGTGCGCCGGAACCACCAGCGTGCGCGCGGTTGAGAGCATGTTCCTGGACAAGAGAGAAAAAACGGATCTCTTCATTCGTCCAGGCTTCGAGTTTCAACGAACCAACGCCATGCTCACGAATTTTCATCTTCCGCAATCCAGCTTGTTGATGTTAGTGTGCGCGCTTGCCGGTATTGAGTTTGTTCTGTCCGCGTACCGGCACGCCGTAGACGCGGGGTATCGATTCTACTCGTACGGCGATTGCATGTTGATTGTGTAGATACGGCGTATGATATCCACTAGGCGCCGAACCGATGAACCGAATAACCGAACAACCGAAGAACCGCGAAGCATGAGCGCCGACACAGCCGCCGTGCGCTCCGGCGAAGAGTTAGACCGGGCGGCGTTGACCGGATATCTTCAGGACAAGATTGAAGGCGGCACGAGTTTGACTATTGAACAATTCCCGGGCGGACACTCGAATCTCACGTATCTGCTGCGCACGCCAGCGCGTGAGTATGTGCTGCGCCGAGGTCCGCTCGGGCCCGTGGCGCCCAAGGCGCACGACATGGCGCGTGAATATATGGTGTTGAAGGCCGTGCATCCCTTCTTCGACGCCGCTCCGGAAGTTTTCCATTTGTGCGAGGACACTTCGATAATCGGAGCCGTTTTTTTCATCATGGAGAGGCGCCGTGGCATAGTAGTGCGCGATCGTATTCCACCGGAGCTCGCCGCTTTCCCGGACTATCCGGCGCGTGTCAGCCGCGGCTTTGTGGATTGCCTCGTGGAACTGCACGCCGTGGACATTGAAGAGCACGGCCTGGTTTCGCTCGGCAAGCCGGCCGGATTTCTGGAACGCCAGGTACGCGGCTGGTTCGAGCGCTGGAATCGCGCCAAGACGGAAGAAATTGCTCTGATGGAGCGCCTTATCCAGTGGCTGACGGATCATCTGCCGGTATCGCCCGAACCCACACTGGTGCACAACGATTTCAAGCTGGATAATCTGATGCTGGATGCGAACGATCCGGGGCGCATCGAAGCGGTGCTCGATTGGGAGATGGCCACGGTGGGCGATCCGCTGGTGGATCTGGGCTTGATTCTCTGTTATTGGTCGCAGCCGAGCGATCCTGGCGGCACCAAGGCGTCGCTCACATCCGAACCCGGTTGGTTTACGCGCGATGAACTGATCGGCCGCTATGCGGAGCGCACTGGCCGCGATTTGTCGCTGATCAATTATTACGAAGTTTTCGCGTTGTTCAAGCTAGCGGTAGTGTTGCAGCAGATCTATGTCCGGTTTCATCGCGGCCAGACTCAGGACGAGCGCTTCCGTCATTTCGATAAACGCGTCCACAACCTCATCCAGCAGGCCGTGGCACTGATATAATCCATGCAACACATCAGGAAAACATGGCCAATCAAGAGACCGTTTCGAACGTCAGTGAACGCGTAGCCACCATCACGCTGAATCGTCCGGACAAGCTGAATGCCTGGACCGCCATCATGGATCAGGAGGTTCGCGCGGCAATCTATGAGGCGGAGAGCGATTCCAATGTCCGCGTCATTATTCTGACCGGCGCGGGACGCGGTTTTTGCGCCGGCGCGGACATGTCGCTGCTAGGCGCTATCGCACAAGAAGGCCTGGAAAGTTATCGCGGCCCCGAGAGTTTTCTGCGGAACACCGGCAACGGCGAGCGCCAGAACGTGCGGCCCGATTTCCAGAAGAAGTATTCGTATTTTCCTTCGATTCAAAAACCAGTGATTGCCGCGGTAAACGGGCCGGCGGTGGGCCTGGGATTCATTCTTTCGCTCTACTGCGACCTGCGTTTTGCTTCCGATACCGCGCGCTTCGGGACGGCCTTTGCGAAGCGCGGACTCATCGCCGAGTATGGTCTGGCTTGGATGCTGCCACGCTTGATTGGCCCAGCCAATGCGTTGGATATGCTGTTCTCGGCGCGATTGGTGGATGCGAATGAAGCCTTGCGAATGGGTTTGGTGAATCAGGTGTTTCCCCAAGACAGCTTCATGCAGAGTGTCTACGCATACGCCAAGGACCTGGCGAACAATGTCAGCCCACGCTCCATGGGGATCATCAAAACGCAAGTTTACAACGCAATGTTTCAAACATTAGGCGAGGCCTTTGAGACTTCGGAACAGGAAATGTTGAAGAGCCTGCAATGCGAGGATTTTAAAGAGGGCGTGGCTCATTTTGTTGAGAAACGCGCGCCGGTGTTTACGGGGAGATAACCGAACCGCGACCGTAAGGGAGTCGGTGCCTGATAAGGAATCCTATGAATTTCGAATTTACAGACAAAGTCAAATCGCTCCAGAAAAAGCTGCAGGCCTTTATGGACGAACACATTTATCCAAACGAGCAGCGCTACGCGGACGAACTCAATCCGGATGACCGATGGCTTCCCTCCGAGATCATCGCAGAACTCAAACCCAAGGCTCGCGAGGCAGGACTGTGGAACCTGTTTCTGCCCGAGAGCGAGGACGGCGCGGGGCTCACCAATCTGGAGTATGCTCCGCTGTGCGAGATCATGGGCCGCTCCACGATGGCGCCGGAAGTCTTCAACTGCTCCGCGCCCGACACGGGGAACATGGAGGTGCTGGCGCGTTACGGCACTCAGGAACAAAAGGATCGCTGGCTGAAACCGTTGCTTGAGGGCGAGATGCGTTCCTGCTTTTCGATGACGGAACCAGGTGTTGCGTCTTCCGATGCCACCAACATCGAGAGCAGCATTGTTCGCGATGGCGATCAGTATGTGATCAACGGCCGCAAATGGTGGTCTTCAGGCGCGGGCGATCCACGCTGCAAGATCTCCATCTTCATGGGTAAGACCGATCCCACGGCGCCGAAACATAAACAGCAGTCTATGATTCTGGTGCCGATGGACACGCCGGGCGTCACCACAGAGCGCATGCTCACGGTTTTCGGCTACGATCATGCTCCGCATGGGCACGCAGAGATCACGTTCCGGAATGTACGAGTGCCGGTTTCGAATATTTTGCTGGGCGAAGGGCGTGGTTTCGAAATCGCGCAGGGCCGCCTGGGCCCCGGCCGCATCCACCACTGCATGCGGTTGATGGGCGTGGCCGAACGCGCGCTGGATGCGATGTGCCGGCGCGCCGATTCTCGCGTGGCCTTTGGCAAGAAAATCTCCGAGCAAGGCACTATACGCGCGGATATCGCGGAATCGCGCATGGAGATTGAGCAGGCGCGCTTGCTGGTGCTGAAAGCCGCTTACATGATGGACACGGTAGGTAATAAAGCCGCTCGCGAAGAGATCGCGATGATCAAGATCATCGCGCCGAATGTCGCACTGCGAGTGCTGGATCGCGCGATTCAGGCGTACGGCGCCGCCGGAGTTTGCCAGGACACTTTTCTCGCTGGGGCGTGGGCGAATTCCCGCACGCTGCGCCTGGCCGACGGGCCGGATGAAGTGCACCGCGAATCCATCGCCAAGCTGGAGCTGGAACGCGTGTTGGGTAAAGCTCGCGCGTCCGCACCGGCTAAATGAGCACGCTGGTGCTGGTCCGGCACGCACAAGCAACAGTTTTCGAAAAGGATTCGGACCGGTTGTCAGCCATCGGCGAGCAACAAGCCATTGCATTGGGCGAGTTTTGGAAGGCGCGCAACATCCGCTTCGATGAGGTTTACTCAGGCACTCTGCGCCGCCACACTCGCACGGCTGAGTTGGCGGGCTTCCGCGAATTCACGCCGAACCCTGAACTCAATGAGTACGATGCAAATGGCATCCTGGGGGATGCGCAGCGCGATGTCAAGGACAACCGCGATCTGCAAAAGCTCTTCGACGAAAGGATGCCGCAATGGATCGCGGGAACGCTACAATCGCCCGGTGTTGAATCGTGGCAGATGTTTCGCGAGCGCGTGCAGCGCGGCTTTCGCGGCATTGTGGAAGCGGACCGTCCCAGCCGGCGTATAGTGGTTTTCACCTCCGCCGGACCAATCGGCGTGGCTGTTCAAACCGTAGTTGGGGCCAAGGAGCCGATGGCGATGGAGCTGAATTGGCGAATTCGCAATTGCTCGCTCACCGAATTCGTTTTCACGCGCTCTCGCATCTCTCTGGACACCTTTAATGCGACGCCGCATCTTGAGGAAGTGACGTTTCGGTGAATTGCTACACTAATCCTTGATCCCATGAAAATTCACGAATATCAGGCCAAGGCGATCTTGGCCAAGTACGATGTCCCTGTGCCGAGAGGCGAAGTTGCGTTCACGGTGGACGAGGTAGAGATCGCGGCGAAAAAGATCGGCGGCAGCGTGGTGGTGAAGGCGCAGATTCATGCCGGCGGGCGCGGAAAAGGCGGCGGAGTGAAGGTGGCGAAGGATGCTACTGAGGCCGCTGAAATCGCGAAGAAAATGCTGGGCATGAAACTGGTGACACACCAGACAGGCCCAGAGGGCCGCATCGTGCAACGCGTGCTGGTGGAAGAGACGCTCCCCATCGAGCGCGAGCTTTATCTCGGAATCGTGCTCGATCGCGCGCAAGGCAAGCCGGTCTTCATGGCGTCCGCGGCCGGAGGCATGGAAATCGAAGAAGTAGCTGCGAAGACTCCGGAATTGATCCTCAAAGAAGCGCTCGAACCTGGTTACGGGTTGGCCGCGTTCCAGGGCCGCAATCTGGCATTTGGCATGGGCGTTCCTGCTCCGAGCGTTAACGCAGCCGTAGCAGCCATGACCGCTCTGTCCAAAGCCTATCTCGCCAACGACGCATCGCTGGCCGAGATCAATCCGTTCATTCTCACTAAGGATGGAAAAGTCTACGCGCTGGATGCCAAGATTACCCTCGACGACAACGCCCTCTACCGTCACAAGGATCTGGTGGAGTTGCGCGATCTGAACGAGGAAGATCCATTGGAAGTTGAGGCGTCGCGCTTCAGCCTGAACTACATCAAGCTGGATGGAAACATCGCCTGCATGGTGAATGGCGCGGGCCTGGCGATGGCCACCATGGACATCGTGAAATACGCGGGTGGGAGTCCCGCTAATTTTTTGGATGTAGGCGGCGGCGCCAACGCCGAGCAAATCAAGAACGCGTTTCGCATTCTGCTTTCGGACCCCGGCGTGAAAGCGGTGCTGATTAATATTTTCGGCGGCATTCTGCGCTGCGATGTGCTGGCCACGGGCGTGGTAAACGCATCGCGCGAGCTGAACGTGCAGGTTCCCGTTGTTGTCCGCATGGAAGGCACCAACGTCGAAAAAGGGCAGGAGATTTTGAAAGCATCCGGATTGAATTTCACCATCGCGAGCGGAATGAAGGACGCAGCCGAGAAAGTGGTCCGCGCGGCCGCGGGGAGCGCACGGTCATGAGCGTCCTGGTGGATCGAAATACGCGTGTCATTTTCCAAGGTTTCACGGGACGCGAAGCCAGCTTCCATGCGCAAGCGTCCATCGATTACGGCACCAAAGTTGTCGGAGGCGTAACGCCCGGCAAGGGCGGCCAAACGCATCTGGATTTGCCAGTCTTCAACACTGTTGCCGAAGCCGTGAAGCAAACCGGAGCCAATGCTTCGGTGATCTTCGTGCCGCCGCCGTTCGCAGCCGACGCCATCATGGAAGCTACCGAGGCAGGGCTGCCGCTAGTGGTATGCATCACGGAAGGCATTCCTACCGCCGACATGGTCCGCGTTCGCACCTTCATGCAGAATCGTCCGACGCGCCTGATTGGGCCCAACTGTCCCGGCATCATTTCGCCCGGCAAATGCAAAATCGGAATTATGCCGGCGCACATTCATAAACAGGGAAATGTGGGCGTGGTTTCGCGCTCAGGCACGCTGACCTATGAAGCGGTGGGGCAACTGAGCAAGCTGGACATCGGTCAATCGACATGCATCGGCATCGGGGGCGATCCGATTATCGGAACTACATTTGTGGATGCGATCGAGCTTTTCAACGCCGATCCGGATACGCACGCCATCGTGATGATCGGTGAGATCGGCGGCAATGCCGAGGAGACCGCCGCGGCGTACATTGAAGAGCATGTTAAGAAGCCGGTGGTCGGTTTCATCGCCGGCCAAACCGCGCCTCCCGGACGCCGCATGGGTCACGCGGGCGCGATCATTTCCGGTGGGGCTGGAAAAGCGGAAGATAAAATGAAGGCCATGACACAGGCTGGCATTACGGTGTGCGCCAGTCCGGCCGAAATAGGGGAAAAGATCAAGAGCCGCTTGGGTGCGGCGCGATAACTACGAAAATGGCAATCCAACAAACATTCGCAATCATAAAGCCGGACGCAGTTGCGGCAGGACACACGGGTCAAATCTTAGGGATGATCGAAAAGGCCGGGTTTCGTGTCCGAGGCATGAAGATGACGCGTCTTTCCAAACAGCAGGCCGAAGCGTTTTATGAGATTCACCGCGAGCGGCCATTCTTCACCGGACTCGTAGCATTCATGACGGAGGGTCCAGTGGTGGTGCTGGCGCTGGAACGCGAGGACGCGATCAAGCATTGGCGCGAAGTGATGGGCGCAACTAATCCGGCGCAAGCCGCGGACGGGACCATTCGCAAAAAGTTCGCCAAGAACATTGAACGGAATGCGGTGCATGGTTCGGATGCGCCGGAGACGGCCGCGGTGGAGATTCCGTTCTTCTTCACCTTGGCGGAGCTGCTGTAGCCCCGCGCGTCAGCAAGGGGACGTTCACCAACCGGTCTTCGTCATCCGGTCCAGGATCTCATCGCCGTATTCATTCATCTGCGTGGGCTTCCGTTTTAGCGGCGCCGGGATGATGGCGGCCAGGCGCGCGGCTTGCTCGCGACTCAGCTCCGATGCCGGCACGTGATAGTAATGCTCAGAGGCCGCTTCCGCACCGTAAATACCGGGCCCCCATTCAATAACATTTAAATACAGCTCCAAAATCCGGTCCTTCGTGAGCATTGCTTCCACCATCGGCACCAGAGTGAACTCCACTCCCTTGCGAACAAGAGAACGTTCCGTTGTTAGAAACAGGTTCTTCACCAATTGTTGCGTGATGGTGGATCCGCCGCGGCCGAGTTTGTGGCGCTGGATGTCCTTCTCCAGCACTTTCTGCATTTCAATCCAGTCGAAGCCGTGATGCGTTCGAAATCTCCCATCTTCGGCCGCCACTACAGCGTGTTGGAGATTCGGCGAGATCCGGCGCAATGGAACGAAATCATATTGCTTCCGGTAGGGGTGGCGTTTAACAACGGCGCCCACGCGGCGCTCCATCTGCACCGCGGTGGTGACCGGATCTATCCAACGAAGTGCCAGCACGCATAGCGCGCAAAAGCCATAGAGCGCCAGCACGAGCAACACTACGCCGATGACAATCTTGCGCAGCCATTTTCTCGATCCGGACGATTTAGTACGCGCTTTGAGTTTCTTGACGGCCACGTTGGATTAGCATGCTCACTGCTATGATACGAACTTCGGCAATGACTACCGTTACTCACCTGGAATGCAGCGTCTGCGGAAAACGGCGCGAGGCCGGTCAGATCCACAATCTGTGCGAATGCGGGGGTCCGCTGCTGGTTCTCTACGATCTGGAATGGGCAAAAACTACCTGGAGCCGCGATGCGGTTGCGCAAGGACCTTGCAACATGTGGCGATACGCGCCCGTGTTGCCGGTGCGCGACCCGGCCTCTATTGTTTCGCTGGGTGAAGGAATGACGCCCATGTTCGCGACTCGACGCTTAGGCGCACGGCTAGGTGCACACGATTTGTGGGTGAAGAACGAAGGCATCAACCCCACCGGCTCCTTCAAAGCGCGCGGGCTCTCCTGCGCGGTTTCGATGTGCGTGGAGCTCGGCATCCGAAAAGTGGCGATTCCGTCGGCGGGAAATGCGGCGAGCGCTCTGGCTGCTTATGCCGCGGCGGCCGGAATTGAAGCACATATATTTATGCCGCGCGACGTTCCGCAATCGAACTATATCGAATGCAGAGTTTTTGGAGCGCACGTAACTTTAGTGGACGGGTTGATCAGCGATTGCGGAAGAATTGTTGCGGAACGCAAGGACCGAGAAGGCTGGTTCGACATCAGCACGCTCAAGGAGCCGTACCGCATCGAAGGCAAGAAAACGATGGGTTACGAAGTGGCCGAACAATTAGGCTGGACTCTGCCCGGCGCCATCTTCTACCCCGCCGGCGGCGGAGTGGGCCTGATCGGAATGTGGAAGGCGTTCCAAGAGATGGAGACTCTGGGCTGGATATCGAGCAAGCGTCCAAAGATGATCGCCGTGCAAACGGAGGGCTGCCAGCCGGTGGTGCGCGCGTTTGAGCGCGGCGAGTCGAAGAGCGAATTTTGGGAAAACGCGCACACCGTAGCCGCCGGATTACGCGTGCCCAAACCACTCGGCGATGCCTTAATGCTGGATGCCATTCGCAAGAGCGGCGGCACGGCCATCGCAGTCAGCGACGAAGAACTGCTGGATGCCAGCCTGGAACTTGGCGCGGACGAAGGGATTTTCGCGGCTCCCGAGGGTGGCGCATGCGTGGCGGCTCTCAGAAAACTTTTGGCCAACGGCTTCTTGAAGCCGGATGAGAGAATCGTACTGTACAACACGGGTGCCGGACTGAAATATCTGGAAGCATTCTCCACGCGATTTCCGCGCGCCACGAGTTCCGAACAGGACAAACTAGGCGGCTTGATTACACCTCGATGACAATCTCCAGTGGCCTTTTTTGACACCGCAGCGCGATTTTGGCAAACTAAAATCGTGTATTCGGAGTCAGTCCTACCCGTCGGCGTTCCTGCTCGGGATTTCGAGTCCGCGGTCGTGAACCTGCCTCTATAGTGCAATGACGTCAAGGAGAATTCAATGAAACTATTCGTCGGGAACCTCCCTTATTCGGCGACGGAGGCCGATATAACCGATTTCTTTACGCAGGCTGGTGTCGCTGTGGACAGCGTAAACGTGATGCGCGACCGTTTTACCGGAGAAGCCCGCGGCTTTGGATTCGTCGAAATCAACGATGACACCGCCGCGAATCACGCCATCGAAGCTTGCAACGGCCGCGATCTCATGGGACGGGCGATGGTGGTCAACGAAGCTCGCCCGATGGTTCCGCGCGAGGGACATGGTGGCGGAGGTGGAGGAGGACGGCGTGAAGGTGGCGGCGGCGGACGGCGTGAAGGCGGCGGTGGGCGGCGAGGCCGCTTCTAGCTCCCGCTCATTTCTCTAGGATTCTCGCAATAGCGTCCGCATCGTTCGGCGCCACAATCGGTTGGTTCCCGAATCGAGGCTCTATCAGCCTGCCTTCGGGATCTTTCAATTGGCCCGTGTGATATTGATAAATGTAATCCGGGTCTTTTAAAACATTTCCAGTCAATACTGCAACTACATCCGCATCCCGGCGAATGATAGAAGAACAAGTAAGCTTGCGAATGCCGGCTAGAGTGGCGGCGGAGGCCGGTTCGCAGCCGATGCCACAGCGGCCGATGATGGCCTTCGCGTCGGCGATTTCCTGCTCACTGACTTTTTCCACCACTCCGTTCGACTCTGTAATTTCACGGAGAGCCTTGGGCCAAGACACCGGATCGCCGATGCGAATAGCAGTAGCCAACGTCCGCGGTTCCGATACGCTCCGAAATTCGCCGTGCGTTTTGATGAACTCGTAAAACGGCGCTGCCCCTTCGGCTTGAATTACGGCCAACCGCGGCATTTTGTCGATGAATCCAAACTGCCGCAATTCACGCAGAGCTTTCCCGAAGGCAGAGGTATTGCCAAGATTGCCACCCGGAAGCACGATCCAATCCGGCGCGTTCCAATCCCGTTGATCCAGCATTTCGAAAATGATGGTCTTCTGCCCTTCGATACGAAAAGGATTGATCGAGTTCAGCAAGTAAATGCCGGCGCGTTCGGCAAGCACGCGCACCAGCGCGAGAATCTGATCGAAGTTGGCATCAATCTGCAGAGTGCGTGCGCCGTATTCCAGCGCCTGCGCGAGCTTTCCATACGAAACATTTCCGCGTGGAATAAAAACAATCGGATCCAGACCAGCCGCGCTCGCATATGCAGCCATCGACGCCGAAGTGTTTCCCGTGGAAACGCACGCCACGCGCTTCCGCCCAAGACGAACCGCCTGCGTCACGCCGCAAGTCATACCGTTGTCCTTGAAAGATCCCGTTGGATTGAATCCCTGATGCTTGAAGATGATGCGATCCAACCCGCCGTATTCGGCCGCGCGCGGAGCCTCCAGCAACGGCGTGTTCCCTTCCCGCAGCGATACCGCTTGCTGTTCGGCTCCGTCGAAAGGCAACAGTTCCCGATATCGCCAGACACCGCTTTGATCCAGCATCTGATTTGACGTGCGCCGCTCGCGCCAAAGCTTCTTGAGCGGCCCTGGATCAAATCGCGCTTCCGTGAAGCGTACTTCCAGCAGCCCTCCACAATGCGTGCAATTGTAAATCGCGTCGGTGAGTGGAAAGGTCGCGTGGCACTTCTGCTCGAAGCACGCCAACTCGGCTAGCATGATTAAAGTATCCACGATATGCTCGCCGTTCGTCTTGAAAAAGGATTGGTGCAGGTGCGCAAGCAATCGCGCCCACGCCGCCCGCAAGGATTCGCCTTGATCCGGCTGCTGGAAGGCGGAATCTGCAACACGGACCTGGAGCTGCAGCGCGGCTACTACAATTTTCGCGGCACGCCTGGACATGAGTTTGTCGGTGAAGTGATTGAGGCCGATTCATCGGATTTGATCGGAGAGCGAGTGGTGGGCGAGATCAACCTGGCGTGCGGCACTTGCGAGTGGTGTGCGAAAGGCCTGGGCCGCCACTGTCCGCGAAGGACGGTGCTCGGGATCGTGAAACATCCCGGCGCATTTCGGGAATTGTTGACACTGCCGGAGCGTAACTTACATCGCGTCCCACGCGGGATTCCAACCGAGCACGCCGTGTTTGTGGAACCGCTCGCCGCCGCCTGCGAGATCCTGGATCAGGTGCGAATACCAGCCGGCGCGCGCGTGGCCGTGCTTGGCGACGGGAAGCTTGGCCTGTTAATTGGCCAGGTCTTGAAAGCGCACGGCTCAGAGGTTCACCAATATGGACGGCATAAGGAAAAACTTCGGATTGCAACCCAGGCCGGTATCGACGCGCGCGTGGCCAGAAAATCACCGCAAGCGGAGTACGGCTGGGTAGTGGACGCAACCGGATCGAGTGATGGCTTGCGGCAGGCCGTCATGATGACCAAGCCGCGCGGGACGGTGGTGATGAAATCCACGGTGCACGGATCGGTCGCCCTAGATTCGGCGCCGGTCATCGTGAATGAAATTACTTTAGTCGGGTCGCGTTGCGGCCGCTTCGAGCCGGCGCTGCGCTTGCTGCGGACGAAACAGGTGAATGTGGCGAGCTTGATCTCAGAGATCCTGCCATTGAAGAACGCTGCAATCGCGTTCCGGCGGGCAGCCACGCCAGGCGTTCTCAAGGTGCTGTTGCAAGGATAAATGCCCGCTCTTCGAAGAACCTCCATCCTCGCGTGTTATCTTCTGGCCGCAATCGCGCCCGCTACGGCCCAGACTCCGCAATATGGCTATCAGGTTGTCCACGTTTACCCTCACGACCGCACTGCCTTCACGCAAGGATTGGAATTCCGAGCGGGATTCCTCTACGAAGGCACGGGGTTGGAAGGCCGATCCACATTGCGGAAAGTGAAACTCGAAACCGGCGAAGTGCTGCAGCAGATAAATCTCGCGCCGGAATTTTTCGGCGAAGGAATCACGGTGGTGAACCAGCAGATCATCGAACTGACTTGGCGTTCCCAAATCGGTTTCGTGTACGATCAATCCTCCTTTCGACGCTTGCGTTCTTTCAACTATCCGGGCGAAGGTTGGGGCCTGGCGAATGACGGAACCCAGATCTACATGAGCGATGGCAGCGCCCAGATCCGCATCTGGGACGCTGGAAGCCTTCTCGAAAAGCGCAGGTTCACGGTGCGTGACGCCGGCCGTCCGGTCTCGCTTCTGAATGAACTTGAGTACGTGAGCGGCGAGATTTATGCCAATGTGTGGCAGAGCGATCGCATCGTGCGATTTTCGCCGGTAGACGGAAAGGTGCTGGGATGGATTGACCTCGCGGGACTGTTGAGCGCCGCGGATCGAGCCGAGCAAGTGGATGTGTTGAACGGCATCGCTTACGATGCCCTGGGCAATCGCCTTTTCGTCACCGGAAAGCTCTGGCCGAAATTATTCGAGATCAAGGTCGTTCCAAAAACCGCGAAACATAAATAACCAATTGTTGGCAGGCGGAAGCGCCCAATGCCACTTAGTTTTTGTGCCACCCCGACAAAGTATTGAATCCACTGTGGCGCAGGCACTTCTGCCTGCCGCGTCGGCACTCTTGCCGACGCTTGGCTTGCCCGGTGGCGAGGGCTACGGCGAAACATCGGGCGGTTCCTCAAACAACATAAGTCCTTTAAAATGTTTGCGGCATCAAAAACTAAGTGGCAGGCGGAAGCGCCTGCCCCACAGCGAACGAGTTAATGAAACAAGCGCCGCACGCTATCTTTCATCCGTACGTACCAGGAACGCTCCTTCGGCGCCGACGGCGCAGGCGCAGCAGCAGCCTGGCTGGGAGGGTCCACCGGTTTCGCGACATGGTAAGGCTCCTTGTTCACCATGCGAACCCGATACCCTTCGAAGGTGAAAGTCTTGCGAACTAGTTGTCCACCATCGCCGTCCAGAATCAGCGAGAATCTTGGCACCGCTCCGGAGTTGTCCACCTCAACCGGATAGTGCCCCACTACTTTTCGTTCGATATACGCGGTCTCGTAGCGGTTGTGCTTGCGGCTCCAGACAAACACGCGGAAGCTATCGAATTCGTATGGCTCCAGGCCTTTGGTTATGGTCGTCCAAAGCCAGTCGTTCTTGCTGGAATCGCCGCCCTCAATGTGTCCCAGAGCGAAGTAGGAAGTAATCCGGTGGCCCTCCGCGTATTGCGCCACTTCGTCGGGGATAGCCAAGTTCAGCGCGCGCGTCAGAACCCAGCCCACCTTACCGTCTTTGGTGCGAACCAGGTTCCAATCATCCATCGGGACGGGCGCCACGAGTTTCTGTTCGGGTTTGGGTGTACCGGGTTTGGTTTCTTCGGAGCCGTCTTCTCTGGGAACGGAGAGCTCCAACCAATTGTCAGGAGGTTTAGGACCCGGGGGCAAAGGCGGAGAGGCCATCTTCGATTGAGCCTTATCCTTCGATTTTCGGCGCGGCGTTCGAGGCGGTTGTTTCACAACCGACGCGGCAGGTTCAGCAGCCTGCGTCCGAGGCGCAAGCTTATGGCCGATGACATCCACTCGGGCGGTGTCTGGTATTTGCCAAAAGCTGGGTGAAGCTCGGTTCGGCTCCGTGTGCATGTTCAACGGCTCATAAACTGTGGCTGCGCCTTGCGACATAATTTGCGATGCGTTCTCCGCCATACGGCGAAGCCCCGCCATCATCTCGGGCGTTAGCAGCTGCCGGTTGTCGGTCCAACCTTCGGCGCCCTGGGCGGTGCGAACCTTGACGAACCGGCGTCTGTATTCGAGAATCTCCAGCTTATCCCCGTGTTTCACCGTCGCCGATACGGCTGCTTTGGGTGTCAGCTCCTGCCGCAGCAGCAGGGTGGCGGGCCCTACGTAGGCTTCGCCAATGGAACGCGTCTCGCTAGATGGATTGGAGCAAGAAACCAGGAAGCTCAACAGCAAAAAAATCGCAGCGCGGGGCAATGTCACGAGCAGCAGTTTCTGCTGCTAGTGTAACAGTAATGGCCGACGAGGAACGCAAACAGGAAATCGAATTGTATTGCCCGCGTTGTCACTTGGCGGTGACGGATCCGTTGGCGTGCGGCGACTGTTCTGCCATCATTTGCCGCCGCTGTGGCGCACCGCTGGAGCAGGTGGACGAATTGGGGATCGGATAACGTGCCATCAATCAAACTCCCGCACCGCCGCCTTCTGCTCCGCCCCCACGCGCCCCGCGGCAATGTCTGCCTTGAAATAATTCTCGCCCCGAATCGGCGCCCCCGCCAGCCGGCGCAGCATCGTCAACTGACCCACGTGCGTGAGCGCATCGGCGATCGGCCCCTGGAACAGGCTCTCCGCCGGGACGTGCAGCGGCTGATCGGAAGCCAGGTACGCATCGAAGGCTTCGAGCGCCGCATGGAATCGCTGAACCCCAGCATCCCACGCGACTGGCGCCGACTCGTGCCACTCCTGCTTTCCCGCGGCCATCGATAGCGCCCAATCCAGCAGATCGCCGATATGGCCCACCAGTTGGCCAGGAGTGCGCGTCTTCTCCGATGCATGAAAATCCGCGAAGTGCGCGGGCGCACCGCGCATCGCCTTAGCGCCACGATAGGCCAACGTCGCCACTGTATGGCGCAGCATTTGACGCTGTGAGTCTTGAACTGGAGCTTGGCTTGCCATACAAATAGATTACTCGTATCGCAAAGCCTGAATCGGATCCACTCGCGACGCCCGCCGTGCCGGCACCACGCTCGCCAAAAACGCGATCGTTCCGAATAGCACCACTACCGCGCCGAACGTCACGGGATCGGTTCCGCTCACGCCCGCCAGCGCCCTCCCGGTGATCCCACCCGCCGCCAAGGCAATGCCCACGCCTGTGACCATTCCCGCAGCCACCCACAGTAACGATCGCTGCAACACCAGCCGCATCACCTGGGGCCGTGGAGCGCCCAGCGCGATTCGGATTCCGATCTCGCGCGTCCTCCGCGCCACGGTGAAGTGCAGCACACCGTAAATTCCCACCGCTGCCAGCACCAGCGCCATAATTGCGAAAGTTCCAATCATCGATGCGCCCATATCGTAGACCGACGTCACTCGATTCAGGAATTGCGGCATGCTTCGCACGCCGAACGCCGGCACCGTCGGATCCAGCGCGCTCAGTTGCTGGCGTAGAACCGGCATCAATGTTTCCGTACTCCGCTTCGAACGAACCAGCACCGTCACGCGCCCCTGATAGCCCTGGGCCAGCGGCGTGAAATAGTAAGAAGTCGCGCGTTCCCCGAATGTCACATATGTGCCATTCTTGGCCACGCCGGCAACTTCCAGCAACGGCTTGTCACGACCCGGAGCGAACTTGTGTCCGATGGCTCGTTCGGGAGTTTGCCAGTAGCGGCGCGCCATCGTCTCGTTAATCACCGCCACGCGCGGCGAGGATTCCGTATCGCGGCCGTCGATGGCCCTTCCGGCCACAATGCGCGTGCCCATGGTTTCGAAATAATCCAGTCCCACCACGCTCAGCATCGCCAAGTTTTGTTCGCTGTCCCCGCGCGGCACGTAGCCTTCGGGCAGCACCGCGCTGGAATAATCGTAAGCATCCAGCGGGAGAGGAAAAGCCATACTGACCGCGTCCACTCCGGAAACCGTGCGCAGGCGATCCATCAGATTGTGTTGAAACGCCCGTCCGTGTGCCTCGTCATAATGCCGCAGATCCAGGTTGACCGAGAACATCGTGATGCCGTTGCGATAGAATCCCGGATCGGTGCTGTTGGCGAACTGCATGCTCCGAAGAAACAGCCCGCCGCAAATCAATAGTACACAGGAAAGCGCCACCTGCAGCATCACCAACAGATTTCCGCGTCCAATGCGGAAACCTCCCACGTGCACTGTAGTGGATTCCCCCTTCATCGCCGAAACCTGATCTACTTTGCTCGCCCGTAGCGCGGGAAAGAGTCCGAAAAACGCAGCTGTCGCCAATGAGACGAGAAAAGTGAACGGCAGCAGCCGAAGATCGAACTTCGTATCGTAATCCAAATCCGACGTCTGGAAGTCCAATGTCGGATAAAACCGCCTGGATTGATCGTTAAACCACAAAGCAAAAAGCAGCCCCAGCGCCCCGGCGGCGAGTGAGAGCAGCACGCTCTCAGTAAGCAACTGCCGTACCAGCCGGAAGCGGCTGGCGCCGACGGCTACTCGAATCGCCATCTCTCGCGCCCGGCTTCCGGCGCGTGCCAACATTAGGTTCGCAACATTCGAGCACGCGACCAACAACACGCCCAACACCACCACAGCCAGGATGCCGGTGGTCACTGAAATCATTCCTTTCGCAACCATATACGGTTGCGTGCGCGTGCCGCCTGCGATCAGGTGCGCTCTCAAATCCTTATCTTCTTTTGGATATTGACGCGCCAACTGCGCGGCCACCACATTCAACGCTGCCTCAGCCTGCTTCATCGTCACGCCCGGCTTCAGCCGCGCGCGAGTATTAATCCAGCGATTGTCTCGCCCCTCCAGAAAATTCCCTTCCGACGGCGCGACGCTCTGCTGCATCATCGCCGGTACCCAAACATCCGGTACGAATTGAAACAGGGTAGTGCCGATGAATCCGTGCGGAGCCACTCCCACCACCGTCAGCGCATGATCGTTGATCTTGATCGTCTTGCCCACGATCGCCGGATCGCCCTGGAATCTCCGTTTCCAGAAATTGTAGTTGAGAACGCACACCGGTTTCTGACCCGGCACACGATCCTCCTCCGGCAAAAATCCCCGCCCCACCACAGGATGCACGCCCAGGCCGGAGAAATAATTCCCCGTCACAATCTCGCCCCAGATCAACTCGGACTCCGCGCCGTTCGTCATGCTCAACGGGATTCCCGTGGAACCCATGATGTCCCTGAGCCCGGTGTCCTGCTTCCGGTAATCCAAAAGGTCGGGATAGGACAACCAGCCCAGTTCGCTTCCCCACCGCGGCGCCGTAAAGTAGACAGCCACCAGACGGTCAGGATTGTCCACCGGCATGGGGCGCAGCAGATAGGCGTTGACGATCGAGAAAATGGCCGTGTTCGCCCCAATCCCGAGCGCGAGCGAAAGCACCACCACCAGCGTGAATCCCGGCGATTTCAAAAGCACGCGGGTAGCGTAGCGAAGATCCTGCCAAATCGTGGACATAGAGCTGCTCATGCACCTCGCGGTCCCAACATAACTGATAGCAGCGGCATGAGATGCCCCCTCCGCAGTGTCCACTTCTGGGAAGCCGTGTCTCGATTCCGGTGCGTTATACTGTGTGGGAGCTTATTCAAGAAATGAAACTTTACTTGTATCGCCTTGCGCTCCCCACGCTGCTGCTCTGCTCCACTCAGGCTTTTGCCCAGCAGCTGCACAAGCTGCACATCGATGACACCGGAAAAGTACTGAAGCAGCATAGCGAGATCCATGTGAAGGAGGGTCACAAAGTGACCTGGGTGCGTCACACCGGCGCCGCGAAGCCCTGGTACGCGAAGTTCGATGACAGCCCCTGCGCCGAAGGCAAAGAGTTCGGATCGGATCGCACCAAAACCTGCACCATCAAGGCTGCTTGCCACGCCAAAGGCGATGCGGGATGCCATGCCTATTCCTACAATAGTTCCACCGGCGCCACAGCATCCACGCAGGATCCGCACGTAGTAGTAGACCCGTAAAACAATTCGGGGACATGACGGGCTAGCGTCCTCGCCGGTTTCAAACTTCAACGAAAACAGTCGTGTCCCCGCAATTGTTTTTCGTCGGACCGTACGTATATGGTTGGTCGGACCATTTCGCATTTCGAAATTCTCGAAAAGCTCGGCGAGGGCGGCATGGGCGTGGTCTACTGCGCCCGCGACCTGCGCCTCGATCGTTTAGTCGCTCTCAAAATCCTACCGCCCGAGCAGATGTTGAATCCTCACCGCCGCGGACGCTTCGAGCGTGAGGCCAAAGCTGCCTCTGCCCTGAACCATCCGAACATCGTCACCATCCACGACATTGAATCTGTGGACGCCGGAGGCGGCCAGCGTATCGACTACATTGCCATGGAGTGGGTGCGCGGCAGCACCCTCCGCGAGCTGATCCCTCCCGGCGGAATGACTCTCGCGGACGTGCTCAATTACGCCAATCAGATCGCCTCCGGATTGTCCGCCGCCCATGGCGCCGGCATCGTACATCGCGACGTCAAGCCCGCCAACATCATGGTCACCAAATCCGGCCTGGTAAAACTTCTGGATTTCGGATTGGCCCAATGGGCCGAGGCTCAGTTCAGCGAATCCGCCGCCACCGGAACCGTCGGTCCGGCGTTTCTTACCAAGCCAGGAACCATTCTCGGAACAGCAGCCTATATGTCCCCGGAACAAGCGCAAGCCAAGGACATAGATCAGCGCTCCGACATTTTCTCCTTCGGCATCGTGCTGTATCAAATGCTCACCGGCTCTCTGCCGTTCCAGTCGAATTCCGAAGTCGGTCTAATGTACGAAATCGTCCACAGCCCCACTCCGTCGGTGTCCCAAGTACGCCACGATTTGCCGCCTGCGCTGGACCGCATCCTCTCCAGGGCTTTGCAAAAAGATCCCCAACTGCGCTATCCCAGCATGGATAGCCTGATCGCCGATCTGCTGTACGTCAGCCGTGAAATGCAAGTGGATGCTCCGCTCACCGCGCCTTTCACCGTTACTCGAACCAGGCGAAGCTGGCGACGGCCGCTCGAAATATCCGCCTTTGTCATTTCGCTGCTCCTTCTGATCGCGGTTTTGACCTGGAAGCTGGCACCGCGCTTCATCGCGAGCGTGCCTTCTGAACAGAAAATCGCCGTCCTGCCGTTCCGCAACGTTGGAAATAATCGCGACACCGAAGCCTTTCGCGACGGCCTGATGGAAGCGCTCACCACCGAGCTTACCGAGCTTTCGCAGTTCCACAATACGCTCTGGGTGGTGCCCGCCACCGAAGTCCGCCGCGAAGCGCCCGCGAGCGCCAAGGATGCCCAGCGCCAGTTGGGAGTCAACCTGGTAATCACCGGCAGCGTCGAGCGCGATGCCGATCACATCCACCTCACGGCCAATCTGGTGGACGCCAAAACCCTCCGGCAATTGCGTGCGCGCGAAATCACGCGCCCCGTCGGAGAAGTCGCCGACATGCAGGAAGCCGTGGTGCGCGAAGTGGCTGCCATGCTGCAATTGGAATTGGGCGCGAAGGACCGCCAGGCCCTCGCCGCCGGCGCCACCACAACATCCGGCGCCTACGATTTTTATTTGCAGGCCCGTGGACACCTGCAGCGCCGCAATCGCGCCGACGTGGAGCAAGCCGTCGATCTGTTCAAGCAGTCCACCGGCAAGGATCCCCGCTACGCCCTCGCCTTCGCCGGATTGGCCGAAGCCTACTGGTGGAATTACCGTTTTACCGGCGATACCGAATGGGTGGCCAAGGCCCAGGAAAACAGCAAAAAAGCGCTGGAGCTCAATGACAAGCTCGCACCCGTCTTCGTCACGCGAGGCATAATCGAAGCCGGCACCGGCCATAATGAAGAAGCCGTGCAGGCGCTCCAGCAAGCCTTGGATCTCGAACCCATCAACCCCAGCGCCGGCCGCGAGCTCGCCGCTGTGTATGAGGCCATGGGGAAACTCGACGATGCCGAATCCACGCTCAAGAAAGGTCTCGCTCTGCGCCCCAGTGACTGGACCAGCCTCTACGATCTGGGCATGTTTTACTACCGCCAAAACCGCTATCCCGAAGCTGTCTCGCTGTTGCAGCGTGTAACCGATCTCGCGCCCGACAATAACTCCGGCTACACCGGCCTCGGCGCAGTCTACTGGATGCAAGGCCAATACGAGCTGGCCGCGGCCAGTTTGCGGAAATCCTTGGATCTGCATCCCACCGCCTCCGCCTACACTAGTTTGGGCACCATTTATTTCTTCATGGACCGCTGCTCAGACGCCGTCACCCAAATGGAGAAGGCCGTGAAGCTTCTCCCCAAACGGGACCAATTCTGGGGTAACTTAGGTGACGCGTACACGTGCGTTCCAGGAAAAAAGACGGAGGCGGTTCAAGCCTACAAGCGCGCCATCGATCTCGCGCAAGCCAGCTCGGTGGTCAATCCCAAGGACGCCGACGTTTTGAGCCGCGTAGCTCTTTATCAAGCCCGGCTCGGCAACCATACGGAAGCCGAGGTTCACATCCGGAAAGCCCGCCAGCTTAAGCCGTCCAACCGCGACGTCCTCTGGAACGCCGCGCTGGTATATGAACTAGCCGGCCAGCGCGACCACGCACTCGATGCCTTGAAAGCGGCCATCCAAGCCGGGCAACCATTAGAAGAGGTCCGCCACGAACCAGCTCTGGCAAACTTGCGCAAAGACCCCCGTTACGCGCGTCTAATGAAATGACCTCCCTCGACGCACTCCTGGGCAAACTAATCGACTACGCCGGCCTCTATCCGCCCTCGAGCCTTCCCCTACCCGCCGTCATTCAGAACTACAACCAATATTTAGCGTCCAACGAAAACTGGATTCTCAACCGCCTGGTTCTCCCTCACTCGAAATTAAACGAAGTGCAGCCAGGCCGCAACTGGCACGTCACGCTGCTAACCGATCAAGATCCAGGCAAGTTGCCCCGCCAGATCGAGACTTTAGAAACCAAGGGCGATCAGCGCCTTTCCCTCCCCACCTATTGCGAAGCTCCGCTCGATCGCATCACCGACGCATTCGCCAAAATCCGCACAGGTGGTTTGACTGACGATGCCACCCCACCCGCTCCCGATCTCGCGGATTTCCTCCACCAGGCCGCCGCCCGCCGCATTCCCTTCAAGGCAACCGCCGGATTGCATCACGCCATCCGCGCCGGCATGCACGGCTTCATCAATGTTTTCGTAGCCGCCGCGTTCGCCTGGCACGGCATGGATCGCGAATCCATCATTCTGGTTCTCGAAGAATCCCACGCGCCCGCATTCGAATTTGGCGAAGACCAACTGTCCTGGCGTGGCTTGCAGCTCTCCACCGGCCAAATCTACACCGCGCGCCGCGATTTCGCCCACAGCTTCGGCTCCTGCTCCTTCGAAGAACCGCTGCAAGATTTACGAATGCTAGGTTGGCTTTAAATGATCGATCAAACGCACGACCCCGCGCTAAAAAGCTGGGTGGAATCCGCCAACCGCGAGGATACCGAATTCCCCATCCAGAACCTTCCCTACGCCACTTTTCGCAAGCGCGGCGAAGAGCGAACCCGCTTAGGAATAGCAATCGGCGACATGCTGCTGGACGCGACGGAAGCCTTCGACCTCGAGTCCATGCAGCGCGTGATGTCCATGTCTGGCGCCGAGCGCACCGCCATCCGGCGCACCGTGAGCAGCTACCTGGCGAGCTACTCCACCGCAGCCGAGCGTCACCTGCATCCAATCTCCGAAGTCGACCTGCTGCTCCCGTGCGACATTCCCGATTACACCGATTTCTACGCGTCCCTCCACCACGCCACCAACGTCGGCCGCCTGTTCCGCCCCGACAATCCACTGTTGCCGAACTACAAATGGATTCCCATCGCCTACCACGGCCGCGCTTCTTCGGTGGTCGTCAGCGGCACCCCGGTCCGCCGTCCCAGCGGACAAATCAAGCCGAATCCGGAAGCGCCGCCGACCTACGCGCCCTGCCGTTTGCTCGACTACGAAGTGGAACTCGGCGCGTTTCTGGGTCCGGGCAACGCAATCGGTGAGCCGATCCCAATCGCGAGCGCCGAAGATCATCTCTTCGGAGTCTGCCTGCTCAACGATTGGTCGGCCCGCGATATCCAGAGCTGGGAGTACCAGCCGCTGGGCCCTTTTCTCGGCAAGAATTTCGCGACATCCATTTCTCCGTTCGTCGTCACCATCGATGCGCTGGAACCATTCCGCAGCGCCACACCACCGCGCCCGGAAGCTGATCCATCCCCGCTGCCCTATCTTTCCTCCACCAGCGGCACCTTCCGCATCACGCTGGAAGTCTGGCTCCGCTCGGCCAAGATGCAGGACCCCGTGCGCGTGAGCAGCGGCGATTTTTCTTCCATGTACTGGACGCTCGCCCAAATGATCGCCCATCACACTTCGAACGGCTGCCCCCTGCGCCCCGGCGACCTGATAGGCAGTGGAACTGTCTCCGGCCCCGAAAAGCAAAATCGCGGCTGTCTGCTCGAAATCAGCGAATCCATCGAGCTGCCCACAGGCGAGCGTCGCCGCTATCTGGAAGATGGCGACGAAGTCATCCTGCGTGGCCACTGCGAAGCCCCCGGATTCCGCCGCATCGGCCTAGGCGAATGCCGCGGAACAATCCTCTGTGCGCACTGACGAAGCACTCCACCTTTTTCCGCTCCCGATTCTTCTTTCGATCCCGATTCTTCTTTCCGCTCCCGATTCTTCTTTCCGATCCCGATTCTTCCTTTCCGCTCCCGATTCTTCCTTTCCGACCCCGATTCTTCCTTCCGCTCCCGATTCTTCTTTCCGCTCCCGATTCTTCCTTTCCGATCCCGATTCTTC
>Ga0116135_1000346_pt1 | contig 25652 bp, 21 predicted proteins | sample June2015DPH_20_1_FD_89738 | JGI IMG/M metagenome (GOLD analysis project Ga0116135, IMG submission 89738) | Peatland microbial communities from SPRUCE experiment site at the Marcell Experimental Forest, Minnesota, USA - June2015DPH_20_10 | ecosystem: Environmental > Terrestrial > Soil > Wetlands... | reverse complement strand
TGAAGACGCCGTGTGGCGCACGCACTCTTGCGTGCTGCATCGACACTCGTGTCGATGTCCGCCCGACGCCGAGACGAGTCTCGGCGCAGCACGCAAGAGTGCGTGCGCCACGGCGTCTTCATGAACTTTGGTGGGCCAGCTGGCCCATGGACACTCCCTTCCCGTCGCGGTTCGGAATGTGCAGTTCGTTTAGTGACTCAGATGCAGCCAGCGCTTGATATCCGGCGCGAACTCGTGAAGAACATTTATGCCCGCGTCCACCAAAATCGTGTCTGATCCGGCAATGAATATCGCGGAGCCTGTGTGATAGCGCTCCGGCCACCACATGCGCGACACTGCGGCTGCACCGTAGTCGCCTAGAAATTCGCTGTAGGCGGGCATCATTCCGCCGCTATCGCTGTGGCGCCAGACGGTGTGGAGAAACGCATCTCCAACGCGGCCCTGGAAACTGGTCCGCTTCGATCGGAAATAGCGAGTGTCCTCATGATCAATCGCCTGCACTGGAAACATAATGCTGCGCTGGATGGCGTACTGCCCGAGATGCGAGGCATAGCGTTCCCCGAACGGGCCCCAGCCTTCGCCCCACGCGCCGGGGCGATCGCGCCATTGATCGAACGCCGCTCCGATGCCGGCGTAAACCACGTTATCGACATCGAAAAAATGCCGCCCATCGTATTCCAGCTTCTCCTTCACACTGAGAGCGTGCCATTCCGCGGATTGAGGCCCTGAGGTCTGCACGGATTTGGAGGTGGAAGTATTTGGGTCCGGCTGCTGGGCGAGCGTGAGAATTGAAACACTTAGCGCCAATAGGACAGCTCGAGCGATCATGCATAGAAGGACGTCTCTCTAATGATTACGTTTCAAGATCGAGAACCCTGCGTAGAAGATGTTGTTGTCCACTCCCGGATTCACTGGGCTGGTGAAAGCATTCGAAATATGGAGGAACTTGTAGCCGAGGCTGATGGCGTGGCGCTCACCCGTTTTTATGCGGACCCCACCGCCCAGGTCGATCAGAAAATTCAGGGCTGTGGCACCCGGCACGTTCAGGGGGATGGGTTCGGCGGACGCAATAATGCCTTCGTTGGTTTGAAGGAAAGGATAAATCTTGTGACGGCGGCCAAAGTCCATGGTGAAACCAAGCGGCGTTACCGCGAATCCGTACACGGCATTGGGCTGAAAGATCACCGCGGCGGGCATGAGCTCGCCCGAATACCATATCGATATGTTGGGCCACACCCAGCAACGGTAGCTGTAGCCGAATCCGGCCGTGACGAACCGGCGATCCGCGGTGGTGCCGATCAGGGTCGCCGAGACCGGTGAGTAACCGGCGAAAAACTCAAAATCGTGACGAGGCTCGGAGGGCGAGGGGTCCGAGGAGCAAAAACCGGCCCAGGCGGGCATCGCCAAAAGTAATAGGAGTAGCCCCCAGAAGCGCTGAAAAATACACTTAGTACTACAGAATCGTAACAACCTGGCTGAATTTCCTGTCGTAGAGAGAGATAATTCAAGGGAGGGGGACATGCGTAGACTCGCTCTTGGTATTGTAGGCTGGCTTGTCAGCTCCTGGGCGGGGGCTGGCGTGCCGAACACGGTGACCTTTGTCCCGCTGAATCAAACCGCCGCCGGCGCGGAGCCGGTGTCATTCGCAATCGGCGATTTTAATGGCGATGGAAAACCCGATCTCGCCGTAGTGGATCAGCGTTCCGCCACGGTGCGGATATTGCTAGGCACCGGCAACGGCAATTTCGAGCCCTGGGTGGATTATCAAGTCGGCATTGGTCCCGTTGCGATCGTAACCGCCGATTTCAATCGCGATGGAAAACTGGACCTGGTGGTGGCTAGCCGGCTCTCAAACACCGTCCAGCTTCTGTTAGGCAATGGCAACGGCACTTTTCGGCCCTTCACCACACTGGCGTCGTCCGGACCAACAGCATTGGCGTTTGGAGATTTCAACGCCGACGGAAACCTGGACCTGGCCGTGACGAATTCAAATTCCAATACGGTTTCAGTATTTCTAGGCGTTGGAGCGGGAATCTTCCGGGCACCGTTGAATTTTTACGTTGGGGAGGGCCCTTCTTCCATCGCCGTCGGGGACTTCAATGGCGATGGAAAGCTGGACCTGGCAGTCGCAAATCTGGCGTCGAACAATGTCTCAATCCTGCTTGGAACAGGCGACGGGATTTTTGAGCCTATCCTGAATTTCGCGGCAGGACTCAATCCCGCCTGGATCGCATTGGGCGATTTCAACGGCGACGGAAAGGTTGACCTGGCGGTAGTCAACGCAACCGGTTCGAAGAATACCGGCTTTAAGACTACTGTCTCAGTGCTGCTCGGCAACGGGAACGGAACCTTCCAGTCACCGCGGAGTTCCGTGGCTGGGACGAAGGCGTCCTTTCTGATATCCGCCGACTTCAATGGCGATGGCAAGCTGGATCTGGCCGTGGCCGACCCCGGCTCTAACGACATCGCAATATTGTTGGGATTTGGAAACGGATATTTCTTGCCAGCGATCAAAGTCGCCGCGGGGAACGGACCGGCCTGGATCGGTTCCATTGACTTCGCTCAAACGGCTGCGCCGGATTTGATTGTGGCCAACAGTGGATCGGACAATCTATCGGTCCTATCGAATCTCACTGGCGGCAAGAAGTAACCAGATTTCGGTAAAATCAATCTTCGCGAGTGAAGGGAGGGGACTCTTCTCTCCGCATATGGACCCGACTGCCAACTCCGGCGAAATCACACTCTGGTTGGACCAGTGGGCGCAAGGGGATCCGGCCGCGCTGGATCGTCTGGCTCCGCTGGTGTATGACCAGCTGCGTGCCATCGCTGACAATCTGCTGCGTAACGAAGCCGCGGATCACACGCTGCAGCCTACCGCACTGGTGAGCGAAACATTCCTGAAGCTCCTCGAGTTGCACAAGGTGTCTCTGAACGACCGGTCGCATTTTTTTGCGTTCGCGGCCAGGCTGATGCGCCGCGTATTAATTGACCATGCCCGGCGTGAGAAAGCGGCCAAGCGTACCTCCGGGGCACGGCTTCCGCTCGATCCCGAGTTGGGCTGGACCGGGTCCATCAACGAAGTTACACTCGATTTGAGTAGCGCGCTGGACGAGTTGGAATTCCTCGACGCTACCGGCGTCCGGGCCTTGGAGCTGCGATATTTTTTGGGCTGCACCGGGGAAGAGACCGCGGCGTTGCTAGGGCTTTCGGCGTCCACCGTGGATCGGAGCCTGCGATTTTCGCTCGCATGGCTCAATTCGCGCCTGCATCCCAGGGTTTGATGGAGTTTCACCAGGAATTGCGCCATACCTAAATATGCCGGGTGTTTCCCAGGAGCGCTTCCAGCAATTGGCCGTTTGGTTTGAAGCAGCCTTGCGGATCCCACCGGGACCCGTGCGCGACGAGTACGTAACTCAGGTCTCGGCCGGAGACGAAACGGTTCGGGAAGAGCTGCTGCGGCTGCTGGAATCGGACACGGACGTGCAAGGCCGTGCGTCCAGTGCCCCGGCCCGTTTACCGCGATTCGGCTCCTACCAGGCGCGTGGGGTGCTGGGCGTTGGCGGAATGGGCGCGGTGTATCGCGCTACGCGCGAAGATGGCGAACTGCGGCATGAAGTAGCCGTGAAAGTGGTGGCCGGCGTGATGTGGTCGCCAGTCCTCGACGAGCGTTTCCGGCGCGAGCGGCAGATTCTCGCCGGACTGCAGCATCCCTACATCGCGCGGTTCTTGGATGGCGGCATCACCAGTGAAGGCGCGCCGTATCTGGTCATGGAGTACGTGGAGGGCGAGCGCATCGATACCTGGTGCGATCACCAGCGGCTAACCATCAATGCCAGGCTGGAATTGTTCCTCAAGGTCGCCGAGGCCGTGAGCTATGCGCACCAGAAGCTGATCGTGCACCGCGATCTGAAACCCAGCAACATCCTGGTGACGCGTAGCGGTGAACCGCGGCTGCTGGATTTCGGAGTGGCTCGCACGCTGCAGCCTACCGAAGGCGGTGATGGCCAGTCCACAGTGACGACGGGCCTCTTCGCCACGCCACTCTACGCCAGTCCGGAAGTGTTGCGCGGTGAGAATCCCGGCGTGGGTTGCGACGTCTATTCGCTGGGCGTGTTGCTGTATGAAATGTTGTGTGGCAAACGGCCCTTCAGTGGCGCGAATCTGCCGCCGGCCGCAATCGTCGAGCAAGTGCTCTCCGTGGATGCCCCGCCGCCTAGCGCAGCTGTGCCGGATAATCCAGAAGTTGCCGAAGCTCGTGGCGTCGACCAAGCCCGAGCCCTGCGCCGTCAACTGCACGGAGATCTGGATGCGATAACGGGAAAAGCGCTCGCAAAGTCTCCGACGGATCGCTATGCTTCTGTAGAGCAATTCGCCGAAGACGTGCGCCGTTACCTGGCGGGATATCCGGTGCAAGCGTCAGCTGTTGGGGCTTTGCAGCGAACCAGAAAATTCATCGCGCGAAACAAAGCTCGCGTTGCTGCTTTAGCCGCCATCGCGCTCGCGCTGATCGCCGGATTGGTGGGAACGACATGGCAAGCGCGTGTGGCGCAGCAGGAACGCGTGGCTTCCGACCGGCGCTTCAATCAAGCCCGGGAACTGGCGCGTTACTTGGTTTTCGAGTTGCAGACATCGGTGGGTAACTTGCCCGGCTCTACACCCGTTCGAGCGGAGATGGTGAGCCGCTCGCTCGAGTATCTAGACCGGCTGTCCGCCGAAAGATCCAACGACGAGAAACTGCGCGTAGAGTTGGCAAATGGATATCTGCAGTTGGCCGACGTGCTGGGAAACCCGTTTCGGCCCAACATTGGCCAACCCGCGCGAGCCAAGGAAAGCTACCGCAAGGCCATTGCGATTCTAGGGCCCATCGCGGGGAAATCCCAGGACAATCGGGAGGCGCGCTTGCTCCTCGCAAGAGGCAAGCTGTTCTTGGGCCAGAGAATCGGTTTCAGCGGCGAATCGGCCGAAGGGCGCGAACTTGTTCGCGGAGCTACAGCAGAACTTGGACGATTGGCCGCGCGCTGGCCAACGGATTTCGCGGTGCGCTTCCAGGCGTCCGTCGCTTATTTATCGTACGCTCAGAGTCTGAGCATTCAGCAAGGTTACGTAGCCACCAGCAATGCTGGTCAAGCGCTGGCCGCGATACGCGAATCCACCGAACATGCTCTGGCGGCCCTGCGCCTGAAACCCGGCGATTTGGTGACGGTCCGCCAGTTAAGCAAAAGCTACAAGACCATGGGCGACCTGACGGAACTGCACGACCGGCCTGGCGCCACGCCATTTTTTCGAAAGTCGCTAGCCGCCCTGGATCAACTCAGCGCACAAGATCGCGAGTCCGTGGCCGCGCTCGAAGCGCGCAGCTCGGCACTCCTGGGGCTCGGCTGGAACCTGGGCAATCTCGGCGACTATCCAGCGTCGCTCGCCGCGTTGGAAGAAGCACGCCAGATTCGCCAGCAGGCTTCGGAGCAAGACCCAAAAAACGTCCAGGCGCTGTACTTCCGCACCATTCCTTCGCGCAATCTGGCGATCATCCACGGATTGGCCGGGCACAGCGCGGAGAGTCTCGCGAACTTCCTGGATACCTCCGCTATCTATGACCGCCTGCTAGCGCGGAGCCCGTCCAATCTCGCGTTTCGCTTTGGGAGGGCGGAGGTGCAATCCAGCGCGGCGAATCTCGCGGTGAAGCTGGGGCGTACCGCCGAAGCAGAACGTCTGGCCAACGCAGCTTTGCCCGTGTTGAAACAAATCGCGGGCAGTCCGGATGGGAGTGACGTGGAGCTGGCCATCGCCGCGCGCAGCCTGCTCGAAACGGAAGTGCAGCGTTTGCGCGAACCGAAACTCGCACTGGCCTTCGCGCTAAAGTCCAGCCAGATGAATGGCAAGGAAGCCGAAATTCAAGAGATTCTGGCGGAAGCCTACTGGTTCAACGGCGATCGCGCTCACGCTGTTGAATCCATCCAGAAAGCGCTCACGCTCATTGAGCAGACGCCAACGCCTACTCGCCAAGCCTACGAGAAAACTCTCCGAAAGTATCAGGCCGCGACTCTCCCCTAGTGGGCTGTCGGCATGAGTGCGAACGCGGCAAACACGAGTGTTCGCGCCACGCGTAGCGCACGCACTTTTGCGTGCCGCGTCGCCACTCATGGCGACGCACGGCAGTAACACTAGTACTTTTTGCGCCGTTCGCTGATGCCGAATCCGGAAGATCCGCGCCGTATCAGGTGAAACAAAAACTGTAGTTCCGGAGGATTCAGTGCTTCAAAAGACGTCCCATCTCTTTCTTTCAGGGCTTCTATTCGCGGCCCTGCCCATGCTTGCTCTGGCCGACTCGGTCAGCTTGTTCTCTAGCGGATTCACGATTCCAGAATCAATCGTGCCCGTCCCACAAGGTTTTGGAACCGTGGGTGGCGATCTCATGGTTCCCGATAAGGGCCCGAACGCGCTGTATGTGATCCCCGCGGGCGGTGGCACACCCACTCTATTCGCGAGTGGCGTGAGCGGCAACGGAGCCGTTTTCTTGCCTTCGAGTTTTGGCTCCTTCGGTGGGGATCTGCTGATCACCTCCACACCTGGCAGCGGCCCAGGAATTGTTGCGGTAAACGGGAGCGGAGGCCAGACCGTTGTGCCGGTTCCGTCATCGGATTCCATAACCGGCGGCGCCGCCGTGGCACCCGCAGGATTCGGATCCGTTGCCGGCGATGCCTTGATCGGAGGCGAGAATGGCGCGGGCCTCGACAACGGCGAGGTCTTCGCTCTCAGTCCGGACGGCACCGTATCGGATTTCGCTTCGCTCGGCACTGGAGGTTCTGTCGGGTTTGTAGCGCCTTTTGCTGTGGGGTTTGCGCCTGCGGGTTTTGGATCGATCGGCGGGGACCTTTTGGTGGCCGACGGAGCCTCCGGAACTATGTACGCGGTCAACTCTTCAGGCGTCGCCTCGGTATTTGCCAACGTTGCTGTCCCCACTCTAACTGGCGGCGACGTCGCCGGACTGCGCCAGTTCGCTTTCGCTCCAGCAGGTTTTGGTAGCTATGGCGGCGATCTTTTTGTGTCCGTCTCCGGCAGCCAGTTTGGCGGCGGAACATCCGGCAGCGTGGATGTGCTGAACAGTTCCGGCGCTCTGGTCGCGGTTCTGCTGCAAGGCGCAGTGGGCAGTCCTTTCGACCCACGAGGACTCTACTTCACAAGCAACAGCCAGCTACTTATTTCAGATACCGACCCCAGTATTCTGTCGGCTCCGCCATCGGCTTTCACGGCGGCCACGCCTGAGCCATCCACCACGATTCCCCTCGCGCTTGGATTTGCCGGAATTTTGGCCGCGGCCCGCGCACGGAGAAGAGTGTGAACCTGAAGCACGCTCTTTTTCTGGCTGTACTGGCTGCGGCATTTGTCTCGTTTCCGACGCTGGCTAATGCCGACACGTGCCCGATAACTGGTACAGCTCTTCCGCCGACGTGCTTTTATGCCGCGGGGATCGTAAATCTGTATTATGGGACCCTGACGCTGGATGCGCCGAACGGCTCTCTCATTTCGACCACGAACATAGAAACGGCCGCGACCAATTTGGGGGATTTCGGCAATTCTTTGAATCAGTTTTTACCGCCTCCCGCCGCGTTCGTCGCCTTATTCCCGACGCTGGTAGGACAACTCCAGAGCGATCCGCAAACCACGTTTGCGAATATTCCGTCGTGGGCGCTGAGCGGCCTTACCAATCTGGCAGACGCCAACGGCTTTGGATTGGTCGGCCCCAACGGTAACCCGCTCGATCTTACCTATCCAGGACTCGTGGCGTTCGATGCGCAACTCGCCAACGTCGGGGGACCCTACGTCACCACGTCGGACACCGGCTTCCTGGCGCCGCCCACCACTGTCGCGTTCTGCGAATACCTGAGTTCTGTTGACCCTTTCGCTCCATGTACGCCTCAGACCGTTCCCACCACATTCGATGACTACGCATTCACGTATCAACTCGGACCCGACACGATCGGCGCTGATACCTACACCTCGTTGGTGAACTTTCAGATTTACTATCGCGACGTTACTGAGCAACTGGTCGCTACGCCGGAGCCATCCACTCTGATTCCGCTCGCGCTCGGATTCGCCGCGATTCTGGTTGCCCGCCGCCGCGCGTGGTTGAAGCGAACTGCTCCGATCGCCCATTCGCCGCGGCTGTCATATACCACGGGACATTAACGCGGGTTGCCCCTCGCCGTGCGCCGATTGGCAATCTAGATTGGCAATCGGCGCACGGGTTATCAACTGTTATCAACCTGCCTCACAATCCAAGATGCGAAAGTTAGTGCATGGCTTTTTCCCACACAGTTCTTCCACTCGCCGGAATCCGCGTGATCGATTTCGGACGATTCATCGCCGGACCTTACTGCGCCATGCTGCTGGCCGACCTCGGCGCTGACGTGATCCGCGTGGATCGTAGACATGGCAGCGAAGACCGCTACACGGGACCGGTTACCGAAGGCGGCGAGGGCGGGGCTTTTCTTTCGCTGAATCGCAACAAGCGCAGCTTGACGCTGGATAGCTCCCAGCCTGCGGCTGCGGACATCATTCGGCGCTTGGCTAAGAGCGCTGACGTAGTTGTGGCCAATCTCCCAATCAACGTGTTGCGAAAGATGGGCTTGGATTACGATGTTTTGCGCGCTCTAAAACCCGATATCATTCTTGCCCGAATCTCCACTTTCGGCCCCGATGGTCCCTACGCGCACCGGGCCGGCTTCGATACCATCGCGCAGGCCATGTCCGGCGCCATGAGCCTCACCGGGTTTCCGGATGCTCCGATTCGCTCCGTGGTTTCTTTCGAAGACTACGGCACCGCGTTGCACACAGCCTTCGGGATCATGGTGGCGCTGTATCATCGCGCTCAAACGGGCCAGGGGCAAGTGGTGGATGGATCGCTGCTCGCCACCGGCGTCACGTTTATGCAGGCGCTGCTGGCTGAGCGATCGGTGACCGGAATCGAGCGCCACTCTCGAGGCAACGCGGGATTCTTCATCGCGCCCGCAGACACCTACCGTACTGTGGATGGTTGGATCACGGTTCAAACAATCGGAAGCGACATGTTCGCGCGCTGGGCAAAATTGGTCGGCCGGGAGGAATTGATCGAAGATCCGAGGTTTGCCGAAGATATAGCGCGCGCCGACAATCGTGAAACAATCACCGAGGCAATGGAATTGTGGCTCGCGAATCGCACCACCACCGAAGCCTTGGCGGAACTGGAAGGCGCGCGACTGCCCGCGGGTCCCGTGCTTGACCTGCACCAAGTACTCGAAGATCCGCAGGTGAAAGCGCGCGAGCTGCTGCATTACATGGATTATCCGGGCACGTCAAAACCAGTCCCATTAGCGAATCCCGCGGTGCGCCTGTCGGCAACTCCCAGCAGCATTCGCCGGCGCGCTCCAACGCTCGGCGAGCACACTGACGAAATTCTCGGAGAGCTGGGATATTCGGAAGCTGAGATCCAGGCGCTACACGTCGCAAAGGTGGTTTGAGGTAAACCGTTTGAGGTAAACCCTTTGAGGCAACCGTTTGAGGTAACCCTTCACCCCAATGGCGCGTCTCGTTGCTGGAGGTCTTACGCCATGAAAGCGTTTTGGACCCTTCCGTTGATCATCTCGATCGCGTATGCGCAGGTCGAGTTGAGAGTGGTCGCTACTGACCACGCAGGCCATCCTGTTACAGATCTTCAGCCGAGCGATCTCCGCGTCGTTGACGACGGATCGCCTCAGTCCATTACGTCCCTCCGCTTGGAAAGCAAAACGGCACCGGTAGTTGCCGTCCTGCTGGACTTGATGGACTTGAGTTTCCAGCAACGCAACGCTGCAGCGAATCAGCTGAAGGAAGCCCTGGCTGATGCGGAAGGTTCACTCCATCTTTACCTCTTGGTGTCAAATGGCGGTTTGTATCCCGTTCAAGGCACTGCACCGCAATTGGATCGAGCCTTGCAAAAGGTGAGTGGAGTGCGGCCATTGGATATCACGTCAAACCCAGTGGAGCGTTTCAAGACGATCTATTCCGCACTGGATTCAATGAGTCAAGAGCTGGTGCGATTTCCCGGTCCCAAGCAGTTGCTCTGGATCACTTACGGGATTCCGAGCAATATGAAAATGGTTGAGGGCTGGGTGGACTTGAAGCCGCGGTTGCTCCAACTGGCCGCGCTGTTCGATCGAGGCGGCATTTCAGTCTACACGCTAGATCCAGGTTTGGTGCTTGGCACTCTGAACCGGGATGGTCTGGAGGTGTTGTCGACAGCCACCGGTGGCCGGACGTTTAGTAGCAGCGATCTCAAGATGGCTTTGAAACAGATGGGAACGGACACCTCTACCACCTATCTGCTGGATTACAGCCCGTCGCAGGCAAAGAAGGCCGAAGGCTCACTCCACACAGTGCGGCTATCCAGCACGCGCAAAGGGGTACGAGTTCTCAGCCAACAAATTTATCTGGCCGACGCGATTAAGGAACCGCCGAAAGTGTCAGCGCCGGTGTCCGCTACCAAGGTACTTCCGCCGGAGCCCGCGTACACGTTCGTGGGACGGGTGCATTCCATGAACGGCCAGAGCATGATTTTGGAATTGGACGATTTGCGGTTCGTCGTGATTGACTTCGACCGGAATGCAAAGGCGAGTCTCAGTACCGGAGACCGTGCGACCGTGCGGAGCAATCGATATGACGGGCACGGGATGTTGGCAAAATCCTGGAGTCTGCTGCAGCACCCGGTGGAGACAAGTGCGGCGCCGACCGAACCGGTCAACGCTCCAGCGGCAGCGGACCCGTTGCTCTTGAAGGCTCGGGAAACAGCGGCACTGATGCTTCACGCGCTTCCGGACTTCCTTTGCAAAGAAATGGTCGCGCGATCGGGGAACGGACTCGAAGACACACTCTCAGCCGACGTTTCCTATAGCGGCAAAACGGGCGAAGATTATCACGAAATCCGGCTGAACGGCCAGCCGACTCAAAAATCGTGGGCGGAGTTGGGCGGCGATGTTTCCACGGGAGAGTTTGGAAGCATGCTCCGAAGTCTGCTTCGGAATCCGGATTCGGATTTCAAATTCATCAAGGATGACCAGCTCAACGGCGTGGCTGCTGAAGAGTACGGCTTTCATGTCAGTCGCGCACAATCGGATTGGAAGATTCTTTCCGATTATCAATTCATCGTTCCCGAGTACAGCGGCCGCATCTGGTTCGATCGGTCGTCGAACCGCGTCGTGCGAATCGAAAGGACTGCGGAAGTGATTCCCTCCGCGTTCCCGCTCCGCAGCGTGGAAGGCAACGTGAACTTCGGCGAGGTCCGATTGGGGGCATCGGATACGTACCTGCTGCCGTTACAAGCTGAGACGAGCGTTTGTGTGCGGGATCGCGAGGATTGCAGCCGGAAGACGATCGAATTCAGCAATTACCAGAAGTTCACGGCGGAGTCGAAGATACGCTTAGACCAATAGAGAATCTAAATCCAAACTTTCTCCGCCGGCACGCCCCGCTTGCACAGATCGCACGATCCAGCGTCTTTGTAGTAGGTGGCATCCAGCTTGGCCAGCGAATAAAAGGGCAGGGGACTGAAGTCAGGCGTCTTCGGCGTGGGCTGGTAGATGATCACCGCGAGCCCTACCACCTGCGCGCCATTCGATTCCACTAGCCGTTTCAGTTCCGACAGATTCCGGCCCGAGCGCAAAATGTCGTCTACCAGAAGCACCTTTTCGCCCGGCAGCTGCTCCAGGTACTGGCGGAAACGCATAGGGCCTTTTTCTGTTTCGCGCTCCGCCCAGTAAACCTTGTGTGCGCGCAGCGCTTCGCAAACGCCATAGGCAACCGGCAATCCTCCAGTATCCGGACACACGATGGAAAGCTCCGGAATAATAGCCCGGATTTCTGCATTAGCGCGCAGCAACCGGCTCAATCCCACGCTCAGTACTTTGGCGTGTTGGTAGTATCGCATCGCGAGCTGCACCTGCATGTATTCGGTAGCGTGCAGGCCATTGGGGTATTCGAAATGGCCGTCGCGGATGGCCCCGGTGCGCCGCAACAGGCTGACTACTTCGTCTTGTGTTGGAACTAAGTGCATAATCTCCCTTGCGCAGGATTATCTTCCAGTCTAGCGCCAGCTATCAGGTCCGGAAACAGCATAGCATGGCTAAAATACCCTGAATCCCAGAGTGAGCGCCGCGAATCTTTCTTCCATGGACACTGTTGACCTTCGTTACCCCGTTGGTAAGTTCAAATTTCCCGATGCGGTCTCTCCGGAAGAACGCGCGAAGTTCGTCGAACAGATTGCGGAAGCCCCGGCACGAATAAGAGCCGTAGTCGCCGGACTTTCCGATGAGCAACTCGATACTGCCTACCGGCCCGGCGGCTGGACCGTCCGGCAAGTGGTACATCACGTACCCGACAGCCATCTGAACAGTTACATCCGATTCCGCTGGGCATTAACGGAAGATGATCCGCCCATCAAGGCGTATTACGAAGACCGCTGGGCGGAGCTTCCGGATGCCCGCACCGCGCCGGTGGATGTTTCGCTCGCGCTGCTGGAATCGCTGCACGCCCGGTGGGGCGCGCTGCTCAGCTCGCTAAGCGACCAGGATTGGAAGCGCACCTTCCGTCACCCGGAGCTAGGTCCCGTGAGTCTGGAAAAGAACGCGGCCCTCTACGCCTGGCACGGACGGCATCACGTAGCGCACATCCGGGGATTGCGCGAGCGGATGAGCTGGTAGGGCGGGGAGAATCCAGGAGTCAGAATTCAGAATCCAGTAGGGGCTCCTCCGCCTTCTAGATTCTGGCTCCTGGATTCTGGCTCCTTCAGCGGCGCTATCTTAAGAATAATGCCGACGGCTGCCGATACCGCGGAACCTAAACTGGCTGGCTCTCGGGGTGGTGGCGGGCCGCGCGACTTGTGGCCGGACGATCCGGGAGGGGGCGGCGGGGATGATGGCGGCGACGGGCGTTATATTCCCGATGCCGGCCTGTTCGCCATGCGATTCGTCCTGTTGTCCATTACCACTCTGTTTATCACCATCGGCATGGCCTACTTCACGCGCTCGCGCACCGGATTCAACTGGCAGCACATCCAGATTCCGCGCTTGCTGTGGGTGAGCACCGCACTCATTCTCTTGAGCAGCTGGACGCTGGAATGTGCGCGTGCTTTCCTGGAGCGCAAGAACAGCCATCGCTACGCACGCTGGCTGGAGCTCACGCTCGGCATCGGTCTGGCCTTTCTCGCGTCACAGCTTCTGGCGCTCCGCGAATTAGAGTCACAGGGGATCTACCTGCGCCACAATCCGCACAGCTCGCTTTTCTATGTGGTAACTGGCGCCCACGGCATTCATCTGCTCGGCGGCATGGCGGCCTTGTGTTATCTGCTGTGGCGCGCCTCGTTGCGGCCGGAGTCCGTGCTCCTGGATTTCCGTAGGCAAAGAACGCGGGCCGCCGTCACCGCGCTGTACTGGCACTTCTTGACTTTGTTGTGGCTGGGGTTGTTTCTGAGTCTGCTGCTGTGGCAGTGAGCCGGCGCATCCGCCAGGCGTTTCTTCCAGGCCCGTAATAACGCTTCACTATCTTTTGACGTGCGAAGCCATACTTCTCGTAGAATCGAATGGCCGATTCGTTTTCAGTCGAGACCATCAGGCACCACGCCTTCACGCGAAGCGTGCGCAATTCCTGGAGCGTGTGATTGAGCATGGCTTGCCCGACGCCGTGACCCTGCTCGCGCGGATCCACGGCGATGGATGCCAGCTCTGCGTTTCTAGAACCTGCGCAGGTAATGATGTAGCCGGCCACGCGGCGGCGAATTGTGGCCACTAGAAAAAGGTCCGGACACTTGCGATAAAACGCGCGAAATAATTTCTCATCCCAGGCATCTTCTCCGAATGAGGCAAGCTCGATAGCGAGAATGCGATCGAGATCCGAGATTTCAAATTTCCGGATGCGTACCACCGGCCGCCTACGGCTTGGGCGCATCGAGGATCGACATATAGGCCACCCAAGGACCCACTTCGGCGCGATACTGGCTGGCCAATGCCCGCGACACCTGGCTGGTATGGCCCAGATCGTGCACCACCCATGCCGCGAGAAGATTCTGCATGGTCACCTTGCCGAGCCCCGGATGCATTCCCGTCAACGCCAGCTCGCGAGGTCCAATCTGCAAGCTTTCGAGCTCGCTCAGACTCTGCTCGCGGGCTTCTTGAAACATGTTGAGCAGATCCTCAGTGCTTCGTCCCTCGACCAGGGATGAAAAGCCGCGCCGGTCAAATGGATCGAACGGGCGTGATTCGCCGCATTCCAGAATGATCTTCGCGCGTGGAATCCAATCCGTCTGCTCGCCGTAAATCAAATGCCCAAGCACATCGATAGCGCTGAACGATTCGGGCGAATCGCGCGCGTCCAGCCACTCCCTGGGCAGATTTCGAAAGAGCGCGGCGAACACGCCCGGCGTCGATCTCAGAATCCGCACCGTCTCGCAAAGCCGAAACTCCATGTTGTCATTGTAATGCCGCTCGCCGATGCAGCATACTGACAACATGCTTTCGCGAAGAGATGTTCTGAAAACTGCAGTGGCGATGCCGGCGCTTTTGGAAGCTCAATCTCCCAACGACACCGTTCGCGTGGCGGTGATCGGCGTGGGGAACCGAGGGTCCTACGACCTGAAAAACATACTGAAAGTGCCTGGCATCAAAGTGGTCGCGATTTGCGATCTGGATACTGATCGCCTGGACAAAGCCAAGGCCGTCGTCAGTGCTGCCGGCTCCGAGCCGGCCATATACACCGATTTCCGAAAGATGCTGGACGAGCGCAAGGACATCGACGTCACCATCATTGCGACACCGGTAGATACGCATAAGATGATCGCGATCGACGCGTTGGAAGTGGGCACCAGCGTGTATTGCGAGAAGCCCATGGCCACCACGCCCGAGGACGTCAAGCTGATGGTCGCCGCGGCCAAAAGCGCCAAGGGTATTTTTCAGGCAGGCTTCCAGCTCCGGCACGACCCCAGGCGCAAACGCTCCATCGAGTTCATTCATTCCGGCGGAATCGGAGACGTTCTTTTTCTGCAGGGTTATCGACACACCGGCGATCTGCCGCATGAGACGGCCTGGTATTTCGATCGCAACCGCTCCGGCGATAATATTGTGGAGCAGGCCTGTCACATTTTGGATCTGTTTACCTGGACAGCGGGCAAGCATCCGCTGAGAGCCTACGGTTCAGGCGGTATCAACTTTTTCAAGAACGATCCGCCTGGCCGCACCACCATGGACAACTATGCAGTGATCTACGAATTCCCGGACGACCTGCACCTCGAGTTCAGCCACATCTATTTCGACCCTCCGGGTTTTTCGGGCGTGAAGGAACGGGTGTATGGTGCAAAGGGTGCGATCGATCTCGCCACCGCAACCTGGATGGAGCGCGATAAGAAGGGAGAAATCAAGCTGGATGTTCCCGACGCAGCCGAAGATTCCACCTATTTATCGCTAGCCGCCTTCATCGACAACGCACGCGGCCGCAAGACTCCGTTAAACAATGCCGACTCAGCCGCAATGTCGACGATGGTAGCCATGCTCGGACGCAAGGCGATTTATGAGAAGCGGGTAGTGAAGTGGGAAGAGCTTTAGGCTGCAGGAAGCAGGCGGCAGGACCCACGATGGCCGCGATGCCTTGCTGCCTCCTGCCGCCTGCCTTCTGTCAGCTCGGTTGTTCGAAATACCCCTGCGCCAACTCCGGCTTCTGCTCGAGCGCTTGCTTCCAGCAGTCGCGGGCTTCGTCCTGCTTGCCTTGGCTTTTGAGCACGTGGCCCAGGTTGAGAAGGGCTTCGGGGAATGAGGGGCGCTCCTGCAGAGCTTCTTTATAAAGGCGCTCGGCGTCGTCCAATTGGCCGGATTTCTGCAATAGCAGGCCGGTGTTGTAGAACAGCTCCGGACTGCGCTCGCCCTTGTCGATCAAGCGAGCCTGATAATCCAGCGCCTGGTCGAAGTTCTCGCGTTCCACAGCCAGCGCGGCAAGACCACGCAGTGCATCTACTGAGTTCGGATTGGACGACAGGATAACTTCGAAGGCCTTGGTGGCTCTTTCCTGATCGCCGACGTTCCAGCAAGCGATGCCTAGATTCAGGTGCGCCTCCGGCCAATCCTGCCGCTTCTGGACGCACGCCTCGAAAGCTTCGCTGGCCCCCTGGTAGTCGTTCCGTTCTAAGCGTAGATAACCGAGACGGAACCACACATCCTCCAGGTCCGGATTCCGGCTGAGCAACTTAACGTAGACTTTCTCGGCTTCTTCTTTGGCGCCCAGCTTGTCGAGCACCGAAGCGAGATTGTGCAGTACGTCCACCAGGTCCGGTGCGATCTCGAGAGCTTTTTCGTACGCCGTGCGGGCGGCGGCCAAGTCTCCGGATTCTTGATGCACCACACCCAGGTTCACATAGGCCTGCTTGGCGTCCGGACGAACGCGAGTGGCTTCTGAATATGCTTTGGCGGCTTCTTCCAGCTTGCCCGTCTTTTGATAGGCCACGCCCAGATTGAACCAGCGATCGAAGTTATCGGGCGTGTATTCCACCAGCTTCTCGCAGTAGTGACGGGCGGCTTCGAAATCGTTGGAGGCGAAGGCGGATGTCGCCAACCCCTCAAGTGCCGTTTGCGAGTTTGGACGCAGGGTCAGCAGAGCAGCTGAATAGTCGGCGATCATGGCTTGGTCCTTGCGGGCCATGCCGATCGTGACCATGTTGACCATGCATTCTTCCGACTTCGGGTTGGCGGCCAGAAGCTGCTGATAGATGCGTGCCGCATCATCGAAATTCCATTGCAACTGCAGCGTCACTGCTTTGCCGAACAACGCGGTGGTATGTTCGGGCTCATCCGCGAGCACGCGATCGAAACTCTCAGCGGCCGCCTCGGTTTTGTCGAGATGCAATTGGCAGATTCCCAGGCCCAGCCGGGCGTCGATGCGGCCTGGGTCTGTCTCAGCGGCCTTTTCGAAAAATTCGGCGGCTTCCTGCCAGCGTCCCAGCTTCTCCAGACACACCGCCATATGGAAGTTGGCGGCCGAGTGCCTGGGATTCAGGCTCAGCACTTTCGCATAACTTTTGGAGGCCTCTTCGTACTGCTCCAAATCATATTGGAGCTGAGCTTTGGCCGAGTAGATTTCCGGGCTCTCCTCGCCGCTAGCGAGTGCGCCATTGATCTCATCCAGCGCCTCTTCTAGATTGCCTTCCAGGTGCAGAGAAACCGCTTTGGCCAACGCGGGTACCCGGGCCGCTCTGTTCGAGCCGTTCTCCTGGGTTGCGCCGTTGGACGCCGCGCCATTAGACGAAGATGATCGCGATTTGCTTTGACTCATGCTCAGTTAAGGTTTCCATTTCTGCCCTCGGATCCAAAGGGCGCAAGATATGCACACAACCTGCCCAGCGTGTCGTATTGATGCGACACCTCCAGCCATCGGACACGCGCCTTTTCGCCGCGGTTGCAAAACAGGCCAACGCCGCCGCGTGGGATGCGATCGTCCGACCAGAAATCCACAATCTGATCTTGGGCGCGAATGGCAAAGTCACTGCCCTGGACGTCCACGCGGATGCGGTAGAGCATGTCCGCGCGGGTAATGAACGGCAGAGGTTTCTCCACGCGTGGTCCTTCCTTGCCGCCAATTACTGCGTAGCGCACCAGATGCACTATCGGCAGCGGACCCGGCTTCACAACAGTAAGCTTCACCGCGTAATAATTGTCCAGATTGGACGCCCGGAATGCCCAGCCCATGCCCTTCTGATCTATTTCACCTAGAAACTCGAAGCGATAGTCGGTGAGCTCCACGCTGGGCCGGAAAACTGCCAGTGGTCCGGGCTGCACAAAACCCGACGCGTCGTAGGACCAGCGGGTGGTCAAATTGGAACGGCTCTCCCACCCATCCAGTCCGGATCGAAAGTCATCCGTGTAGGCGATGGCCGCGCGGTTCACTATGCTCTTGTTCAGAGTGCTTAAGTTATCCGCCACCATCTTTTTAACGCCGGCGCCCGCTCCGCTCCCGATTTTCACTTTCGGCGTGGAAGGGCTGACGGCCAATGCCAGCAGAACTGGCAGCAGGACCGTCATGATTCTCAATTCTGAGGGGGCCTTCTTCCATGTGTCCGTCAGCCAGCGCCAGGAGCGCGCGGCGTCTGTCGCCAAATGATCCATCGCAATGTGGAAACGCGGCTCGCTCAATTCCTCGCTGTTTTCGGCGATTTCAGGGAAAACTTCGTCCTCTGGCGCGGAACGTTCGATGCGAGCCGTAAACGCTCGCGGTTCAACCGGCGCGCCCGGCAAAACAGGAGCGGCTGAAAATAGCGGCTCAGACTTGGATTGGGCTACGCTCGGGCGGCTGGTCGTATTAAAGAGTTGTGTCCCGAATTTCAGAGCTAGTAATCGATCCGGCAACCCAAACCACTTTCTTCGGCCAGGAGCCTCCACGGGTGCGGAAAATGCCGGCGCGGCCATGGTCTTAGGCCGGAACTCCAACGGTACCGGTTGCTTGATGTGCTGCTTGAGATGCGGCGCGAGGCCCTGGCCAGCCACACCCTCCATCCTGGTGTTCAGCGGAACCAAACCGCCTTCTGCGGGCGTTACCGCATCTTCACCTCCTAGCTCGGTGAATGCGATGCGATGTTCGTCGCAGCAGAATTCACCGTCCGTCAGGGTGCGGAGCGGCGCAAGCGCGATATTGCAGTACCTGCACTTCATGGGGCCTACCTATCTCGTTCCCATAATATGGCCGCAGCAGGGGAATAGCTACGCAGGAAAACACTTAAGCACCTGCTGGAAATCCCCGTAAGGCAGGATACGGCGTAGGACGTTACCCTTAGCAATTGGTGGTAAGTAGAATCTTCGGCCCCGGCCATGCGTCGCGCCAAACTGAGCGTCCACCAGGCAAATCCGGCCAATATGAGCGTGAAAGGCTGGAATCGCAGGAACTCAGCGAACGATTGCGTCAGCCAAGGCACCAGGTACAGCAGTACCAGCCATCCCGCGAAGACCTCGCGCTCCCGAACGCCCCTCTTCAGCATCACTCCAGCCGTGAGCGCCACTGCCGGACCCACCAGGATAGTGTCGTAAATCGGCGTGTACACATTGCAAACCAGCGCCGCGGAAAGTGTAGCTGCCCACAACAAGTCGCGTGAGGCCGCGCTCCATGCGGACGAACGCCACCAGGCAGCTGCCAGCGTCGCCAAGCCAGCCACAGCCACCACGGCCGCCAGGACCTCCGCCAGCGTAGAAGCATTCCCCAGCAACAAATGAAAAAACGAACCCAAATCTACATATTTGTTGCGGCGCAGCGCTGCCGCTCCGCCAGTTGCCAGACGCCCATAGAACTGCAGCGTATCGAGCCATGCCCCAAATCCTTTGATTCCCACGGTTGCAAGAGATGCCAGCCCAAGCGCGACCGCCCCTGTCAGAACCCCGCCCAGCATCCGCCAGCGCCGTCCGCACAACAGCATCAGAACCGGGATTGCGATGAGTGTCGGCTTGAACAGCGCCAGCGCCAGCGCGAGCCCGGCGACGAACCTTCGATTCCTGGCGCGGCAAAATACGAAGAGCGCGAGGGCTAAGAAACCGAGCACCGAAATCTGCCCGCCGATCCAGGTTTCCATGAGGAACGGCATGCTCCCGATCCCCAGTAGAAAACCGGTCTTCCGTTGTTCGGCGGAAAGCTCAACCGAACCGAGCAGCAGAAGAACCGCGGTTGAATACAGAGCCGCCGAGAAAATCAGCCACGCTACATAGGCCCATACGTAGGGCAACGCCGCAAACGACCGGTAGATGAGTCCCGCGTAGGGAGCACTCGCGAACACCAGCATTTGATCCTTGGGCGTCCCCGGCGCAGCCTCATGCTGCAGCGGCACTTCGAGAGCAAGATCGTAGAGACGCGCCGGTTGGTACTGGTTGAGAATCTTCCCGGCCACGTAGAACTGCACGAAGTCCCCGCCCAGCGGCCGGCCCATGAACGTCTCGCCCTGGAATCCGCGGACTATTGACAGCCCACACACGATCAGGGCGACCGCGATCGCCATTAGGCTCAGAGTGCGAGCTTCTCGGCTTCCCGGCAAAGGTCCGAACCAGTGCATGGCTATCTCGGGAATCGTCCGGATTTAAGGGAAAGTGTAGCCCCGCGCGTAAGCAAGGGGACAGGCGATTGGTCGTTACAGCGGAGCCGGCAACGTCAACGATGCTTTGCTCAGTGCCTTCTCGATCAGCTCCACCACCTCGCACTCGCGCAATCCCCGGGATATGGATAGTTCGGTGATCAGCATATGGCGGGCACGGTCCAGCATCTTCTTCTCCCGGAACGAGAGAGGCTTCTCAATCTGCAGCACGAGCAAGGTCTTTAGAACTTCAGCAATCTCCAGTAGAGTGCCTTTGCGCATTCTGTCCGAGTTTTCCTTGAAACGATCCTTCCAGTCGCACTTGCGCTTGGAGCTTCCCTCGGCCAGGTACTCAAGCACTCGCGAAACCTCGCCGTTCCGGGTCACTTTGCGCAGACCGATCTCGGAAACATGCGAGAAAGGGACCATAACGGTCATGCTGGTGTAGGTCAAGCGCAGGAGATAGAACCGTTCGGCTTGGGCGCCAAACGATCGCGTGCTGATGTTCTCAACGGTGCCTATCCCGTGGTTGGGATAGACAACCTTCTCACCAATTTGAAACAACAAGGTCATACGGAGACCGAAGCTACCTTGTCACTCAGTTTAGGCCATCTTGTTGGCTGCCCAACGCTAGAATCCAGAAGCACGATGTTAAGCCTAAGTGCTGACCTTGTCAACAGAATTTAACGCGAACCATTGCGTGAACCTCATTTTCAGATAGTAAATCGCACTTCTCGCAATTGCAGTGGCATCACTTTGGTGCGCGCGGCGTATGCGATCGTAATCTCAATCACTTCCGTTTTTCGGTACCGAATACACTTTCCAGTAGTGTCATATCCTGAAAACGGGATATTTCCGATCAAGTCATTTGTTTTCTTTCGGAAAATCCTGTATTCTCATAGTGAGTTACAGTCCTACGGGGTGGCATCTGAAGTGCTAGTTCTGAAGCACGGGAAAGGTGTAGTTAGGACCAGTTTGCCCGAGACCGGGCTTCAAGGGAAACGAGCGCTTTGAGGGATCTCAAGACCCAATTTGTCAGCGCCCTGCTGTTCATCTTGACGGTGGCTGCGGTGTGCTGCGCTATTGTCAATTTCCGGCAACAGAGCATGTACCGGCTACCGGACGATGGGGTAATCTGGGTGGACCGTCCGGAAGCGAGCGGCCAAAACTCAGTAGTAGCCCTCTACGTAACGCCGGGAAGCGGCGCGGACAACGCCGGCATTCACAAAGACGACGTACTGCTCCAAATCGGGGATGCGGCGATCCATAAAGTCATCGATGTTCCCCAGGCGCTTCAGCACGTAGTCACCTGGGACAAGGCGCGCCTCTATATGGTCCGGCGGGGTGGTATCCCGGTTCCCGCGCACGTGATCATCGGCGAAAAGGTGATCGACCGGGCAGTCTATTACCAATACATCGTTGGCGTAGCCTATCTGCTGATCGGGTTGTTTGTCTACTACCGGCGCGTCAGCGCGCCACGCTCGGTGCACTTCTATGTCCTCTGTCTGGCTTCGTTTATTCTTTATTGCTTCCATTACACCGGGAAGCTGAACGCGTTCGATCAGGTGATCGATCTGGGCAACTTTGCCGCCGGAATTCTCGCGCCTACTATCTTCCTGCACTTCTGCCTGGTATTTCCGGATCGCCCAAAGTGGCTTCGCAGGGGCGGGCTCATCGCTCTAGCCTACGTTCCTGGACTATTGTTGCTGACCGTGGACGTTTTGGTTGGAAAGCAGATTCTGAGGGTTTCCGCTTCACCGGTCGAGCTGAACTGGTTTCTGGACCGTGCGTGGCTGCTGTATCTGACCAGCGTCTACCTGGCCGGAGTGGCTGTATTGTGGCTCAAAACATCGGATGCGGAAGACCCGCTGGTTGGAAGGCAGCTCAAGTATCTTCGCAATGGGGCTCTGTTCGGGATCGTTCCGTTCAGCCTGATTTATGCCATCCCGTATGTCGCCGGCGTCCTGCCCGGCCATTACGAAAAGATGGCGGTTCTCTCGCTGATTCTGATCCCGGTAACCTGGGCGTACGCGATCCTGCGTTACCGGCTGATGGATGTCGACATCATCTTCCAGCAGGGCTATGTGTACACGCTAGCCACGCTGGTGGTGTTGGGAATCTTCTACGGTCTGATTTTTTCCTTCACCCGTCCGGAAGATTTGAGCCCTGCCGCGATCGTGGGTCTCATCGTTTTCGCGACATTTATTTTCCAACCCATTCGCGATTGGTTACAGGAGCAGCTGGACCGCTATTTCTTCTACAAAGACCGGTACGATTATCGGCGGACGCTGATCGAATTTGCCAAGGAGCTGAGTTCGGAAACTAACCTGGATGAAATGCTGCGCTCCGTGGCGGACCGGCTGGTTCACACGCTTTCCATTCAACATGTCGCGTTTTTCTTGGCCGGCGACACCGACGACCAGTTCCGTCTGCACATGACCATGGGGAACCGCAAGGATCGTGGCCAGAAACCGCTCGCGGAGCTCGATTTGAGTTTCCTAACGTCTCTGCCCGGAAAGCCCTATCTGTTTTTCGAGCGCACGCGGCATCTCTTGGACGTGGTCTCCCACGAGTGGCCCACGCGAGTACGCCACACGATTTCGGAACTCGATTTGACGTACTATTTCGCCTGCACCGTGCGTGGGCGGACCATCGCTTACCTCGCGCTAAGCCGCACCGACAAGGGCGATTTTCTTTCAAGCGATGATGTGGAACTGCTGATCACGCTCGCCGGCTACGTAAGCATCGCGGTGGAGAACGCCCGCCTGTACCGCTCTTTGCAGCATAAGGTGGAAGAATACGAGCGGCTCAAGGAATTCAGCGAGAACATTGTCGAGTCGATCAACGTCGGCATTTTGGCCGTCGACCTGGACGATCGCGTAGGGAGCTGGAACACGCAGATCGAGCGGCTGACGGGTATCTCGCGGCAAGCCGCGGTGGGCCGCAGGTTGAGTGAGCTGTTTCCAGCCGATCTCTACGAGCGCTTCGAACAGATGCGCGGAGATACCGGCGTTCGCAATATCTACAAATTCGTGTTGGGATCCCCGGCCGTCAACGGAAACGGCAATGCCCACGCCCATACCTTGAACATTGCTGTTGCGCCGCTGGTCTCGAAGGATCTGGAGCAGATCGGACGGCTGATCATCTTCGATGACATCACCGACCGCGATGAGCTGGAGCGGCGCTTGGTGCAAGCGGACAAACTGAGCTCTATCGGCCTGCTGGCAGCCGGCGTTGCGCATGAAGTAAACACTCCGCTGGCCGTGATCTCAACTTACGCGCAGATGCTGGCGAAACAGATTTCCGGTGACGAGCAAAAGTTCAAGCTGTTGGATAAGATCGCGAAACAAACCTTCCGTGCCAGCGAGATCGTTAATTCGTTACTGAGTTTTTCCAGAACTTCGCCCACTGAATTTGTGGAAGTGGATTTGAACAAAGTGGTCCGCGAGACTTTGACACTGATCGAACATCAGTTGGAGAAAGCGGATATCCAAGTGAAGCTGAGCCTGGAACCGGGGCTGCCGGGCGTGAAGGCGAATTCCGGAAAACTGCAGCAGGTATTTCTGAACCTGTTCCTGAACGCGCGGGACGCCATGGAATCCGGCGGTACGCTGGCCGTTCGCACCTGGAACGAGGAGGGGTTCGCCCGCATCGAAGTAGCTGATAGCGGGCAGGGCATTCCGCCCGAGCATTTGGAGCGCATCTACGATCCTTTTTTCACAACCAAAGGTTCCCGGAAAGGAACTGGCCTGGGTCTCTCAGTGACGTACGGTATCGTGCGCGAGCACGGCGGTACCATCCGCGTCGAGAGCCGTCCCGGAGCCGGCGCCCGCTTCCACGTAGAGCTTCCGCTGGCCAGGAAGCCGGTGCATGTCTGATCAACTCCCGGCTGACGACTTGGCGCCCCCACCCTACAAAGCACGTATTTTAGTTATTGACGACGAGGCGGACATTCGCGAAAGCCTGGCCACGCTGCTCGAGCTCGAAGGCTACAACGTCGAGTTGGCCGTGAATGGCACCGACGGCCTGCGCAAAGCCGAAGCCGGTAGCTACGATTTGATCCTGCTGGATCTGATGATGCCGGACCGCTCCGGCATGGAGGTGCTCAAAGATTTTCGGGAGCGTGATTCGGAAACGCCCATTTTCATGATCACCGCCTATGGCTCGGTGGAAGTGGCCGTGGACGCGCTCAAGAGCGGCGCCAACGATTATTTTTCGAAGCCCTGGGACAACGAAAAGCTGCTGATCGAGATCGATCGCATGATCGCCTCCAGCCGCCTGGCGCGCGAGAATATCCAACTCAAGCGCGCTCTGAAACAGCAGTACGCGTTCCCGAACATCATCGGCAAAAGCGAGCGGATGCTGCGCATTCTGGATCTGGTGACGCAAGTTGCGCCCAGCCGCGCGACCATCCTGATCACGGGCGAAACCGGAACCGGCAAGGAGTTGATCGCCAAAGCCATCCACGCGCACTCCGCCAGATCGAACCAATTGTTTGTTCCCGTCAACAGCGGTTCGGTACCGGCCGATCTGATGGAATCGGCGCTCTTCGGCCACATCAAAGGAGCCTTCACCAGCGCCATCGCCGCCCAAAAGGGATATTTCGAGATCGCCAACCGCGGCACCATCTTCTTCGACGAAATCGGAACCATCAGTCCAGAGACGCAAGCGAAGCTCCTGCGCGTGATCCAGGAGCGCGAGTTCATGCCTGTGGGGTCCACCGAGACCATCAAGGTAGATGTGCGCATCATCGCGGCCACGAATGCGGATCTCAAAAGGCTGGTGGAGGAAGGGAAATTCCGCGAGGACCTGTATTACCGCCTAAACGTCATCAACCTGGTGCTTCCTCCGCTCAGGGAGCGCAAGGAAGACATTCCGCGCCTGGTGGGTTTCTTCTTCACCAAGTACAGCCGGGAAAACGAGAAGTATCTGGATGACGAGCAGAAGAGCCGCCTGGAATTCGAACCGGACGCCATGCAACTGCTCATGGATTACAACTGGCCAGGGAATGTCCGCGAGTTGGAAAATGCCGTGGAGCGGGCAGTTGTTTTAGCCTCCAACGCCACCGTCTCGGTAGACGTCCTGCCGGACTCCATTCTGCAAGCCGGCGGCATTAGAATCCGGCGCGATGAAAGCGGCACGCTGCCGGCCGACGCGTCGTTATTCGAGATTGTCGCCGATTTCGAACGGCGCAAGATCATCGAGATGCTGGAAACCGTCAATTGGAGCCAGACGGAAGCGGCCGAGAAGCTGAGTATCCCGCTGTCGACGCTGAATCAGAAGATTAAACGACTCAACATCGACGTAAGACGGAAGGGTGCGGCGTAGCAGAGGCGCAGGGCGCCAGGCGGCAGGCAGCAGAAAATCAACGCCCGGTGACTGGTGCTTTGCTGCCGCCTGCAGCCTGCCTCCTGCCGCCCGTCAATAAATGTAATCAAGATTACATTTACTGACCTTGACACTACTACTTCACATGAAGTATCCTTAGCCTTCGTTCTGTCATTGGTGCTCTCCGGCCTACGGCCCACCGCGTTCTGTAGTTTTTTCAGGGCCGCGCCGA
>Ga0116135_1000344_pt1 | contig 25683 bp, 28 predicted proteins | sample June2015DPH_20_1_FD_89738 | JGI IMG/M metagenome (GOLD analysis project Ga0116135, IMG submission 89738) | Peatland microbial communities from SPRUCE experiment site at the Marcell Experimental Forest, Minnesota, USA - June2015DPH_20_10 | ecosystem: Environmental > Terrestrial > Soil > Wetlands... | reverse complement strand
GGTGATGGTGCCGACGGTGGACCTTGGGTTGTTCGAAGCGCTCTTCTGCTCGATGGCGATGGTCGGCGAAAGGCCCCGGAGATGGTCGACCTTGGGACGTTCGAGCTGGCCGAGGAACTGGCGCGCGTAGGCGCTCAGGGTCTCGACATAGCGGCGCTGACCCTCGGCGTAGAGCGTGTCGAACGCGAGACTGGACTTCCCGGATCCGCTGGGCCCGGTGAAGACCACGAACTGCCGCTTCGGGATGGCGAGATACTCGACGGCCAGGTTGTGCTCGCGCGCCCCGGTAATCTCGACAAAGGCAGGCTCGCGGGCGCCTTGGCTCGTGGCTGTCCCGGTAGCTGGGAAGCGATGCCGCCCGCGACGCATGGCAGGTGCGTTTACAGCCGTCCGACAAGATTTGCGAGAGCCGGGGGCCCCGACTCCGCACGCGACTCGCAACCTTTAGGTCGCGGCAGGTGGTTCGGAGCTGGGGATCGCTCGAGCCGTGGCGGCGGGCTGCCAATCGCTCCCAGGGTTCGTCGTGCGGCGGACCATCGAACTCAACGCCGCGAGCCCGCAGTTTCTCGTAGAGACCATCAAGATCGCTCGTGCCGAGCTCCACGTGGGCGCCGGCACGCATCGCCCGGGTGCCGCGCTTCACCTTTCGCCGACGGCATATTTAGCGCCAAAAGGCCAATCGTACCGCCGCCCCCTGCGTCATAGCTGGCCGCGAGAGAGAAGTCGCCCTGCGATGACCGCCAGGACAAGCAAAACACCATGAAAAGACGCGGGATTCGTCGCCTTCGCAGCAGCAGGGGTCGTCACACGCGCCCGCCAACCGAAGCATCGACAGCCCAACGGGCCCAGAACAGGCCGATCACTTTACGGGCTGAGGGGCATCGCGACGGGCAAGATGCACATATTGCCCACGCATGAAGGCGCTATTTCGACTGGGCAAAAGCAAGCGCCAAATGTGATTCCGCTCGTGGCCTCTTCGTAGCGAGCCTGCTGGGAGACATTCACGGGAGAACCGCCGCAGGCGCACTCCGAGCTGCAAACCTGTCCCGTAAGGATGACGATGCAGTCGGTCGCGAGGACACACGATTGGTCGTAGGTCGACAGATCGATGTCGACGCAGATGCCCCCGTCGGTCGCGGGGGGCGTGGTTGCCGCGTCAGCGCAACCCGAAGGCTGATTGCCTCCAACCGCGCAAAGCGTGCACTGACCGGCTAGACAACGCGCTTCTCCCGCGAAGGCGCAAGGGCAGCTCTCCAAGTTCAAGGGAGCCGTATCGGACGCGAAGCGCGCCGCCGCCCCGACGTTGACGGGCGTATCGCCGCACGAGCACTGGCCTTTGCAGACTTCGCCCGAGCGAACGAGCGCACAATCTTGATCGCTGCTGCACGTGAGGTCGGTGGGGGCGGGTTCGACATCGACGCACTTGGAGCCACCGTCGGTCGTTCCCGCGTCGACACCCGAATCGGCGGTTTTGACTCCCGAGTCCCCGTCGCCGGCTTCCGCGACGCCGCCGTCCTCGGCTCCGCCATCCTTGGCCAATCGGGTGCCGGAGTCGGAGCAACCCGCCGGCTGATTCGTGATGTCCGGCCCGCAAAGCGTGCACTGACCGGCTAGACAGTGCGCTTCTCCATCGAACGCGCAAGGGCAGCTCTCCAAGTTCAAGGTCGCCGTATCGGACGCGAAGCGTGCGGCCGCGCCCGCGTTGACGGGCGTATCGCCGCAGGCGCATCCGCCTTGGCAGACTTCCCCCGTGCGAACGACAGTGCAATCCTGGTCGCGTTCACAAACCAAGTCGGCCGCGGCGGCTTCGAAATCGACGCATACGGAACCGCTGTCGGTCGTGCCGGCCTCGGCGCCCGAATCGGTGGTTTGGGCTCCCGAGTCATTGCCAGAGGGCACTGCTGCGCTGAATGCGTTGCCCCCACATCCGGCGGCAAGCCACGTCACGAAAAGGATGGGAGCGGCGCGGTGAGGAGAGCCGGCGAGGGGCATGCTCGTGAATGGCAGCAAGATCAGCGCCACAACCCCAGAGCGTGGGGCAAGAGCCTTTGAATCGTGGGTTCACCCGCCGATGGCACAGTTGAAGTGGCACAACGTGGGCGCGACTGTCGCGGGCCTCGCCCCCGTTGTTCCGTTTCGCGCGTCGTTGTCGAGTGCGACGGTTTCCCACTCGAGTTGAGCCCTGTCCACGGGCGAGCTGAGGTGAATTTCATGAGCTCATCGCATCTGACTCCTTTCGGACTAGCCTTGCCTCGTCGCACTGCTCGGGCTACTCGCCCCGACCGCCGACTATCGTGCCCGGCCGTGAGACCTCCGAAGCCGGCCGCCCCAGTTTCCGGACAGGTCGGCCGCGCTCCCCCAACGTGACGCACTTCCCTCTAATGCCGCAGCGGGCCGGGCGAGCGAAGCGACTCGAGGCGGAACGACGCTTCAGGGTGATGCGGGTGACAGACTAAGAGTCAGGGCGACCCTGGTGACTGCACATTGCGCGCGACCCGCTGCCCGGCTTCGTGTACGCGAAGGCCGAGTCCGCAGCGGCCGCACTTGTTAACAAACGGCCGTACGCAAAGGCCGGCCCTGCACGTGTTGTGGTCACGGCAGTCCGTGTCGGTCTGGCAAGGGAATGCGCACTTGCCGTACTGGACGTTGCAGTGGTGGGTACCGCAGGGGACGTCGTTGGTGCACTGGAAGGCAAGCGGCCCGGGGACCGCCATCTGGCCGGACGCGCCGGGCGGAGGCACGGGCATCGGCGCCGGATACTGGTTGTAGGTGGGAGCGGGCGGAACGGGTTGGCCCGGAGGCGCCTGGCCGGGGGGGCGGATAGCCCGGGGATGCGGCGGTCGCCGTCGGGTTCATGGCCGGCTGCTGCGACGTGTCGTCCTGGCGTTTGCAGGAGGCAACAACCGCACAGAGCGACGCCACGGCCGTGAAGGCGAGAACCCGTTCTGTCCGGAAACCCATCCTGGACGATTGTCCCATAATTTTCGGGGAAATCGCAGGCTTGAAGGTGCGGCGGAACACGGGCAGTCTGAAGCACGGTGCGATGCTCCCGGCGCTGCAATTCAGCATCGCGATGGCCGCGGACGCGATCAATGAGCGGATGGCGCGGAGGTCGACCAATGGGAGCGGCGCTTCCCCGTGGCGTGTCAACCGGACTTGTGGAGGTTAAACCGTGCATACACTCATTCGCCGTGTCGTGTTGTTGGGAGGTAGCGTCGTCGTTGCTTGCGGAACCGGTACCTCGCCCAACGAGGGCGCAGGAGTTACCCATCCAAACGGATCGACGACGAGTTCCTCGGGGTCGGGCTACTACGAATCGAGTTCGACCGGGGCATCGACGGGATCGTCGTCGGCCGCAAGTATAGTCAACCCGGGGAGCTCCAGTTCCTCGAGCAGCTCTGAGTCGAGCTCCAGTTCGAGTGCGAGCTCGACCGGTGGGGCGAGCTCGAGCGGCAGCACGAGCAGTTCGAGTGCGAGTTCGTCCAGCAGCACGAGCAGTTCGAGCGCGAGCCCATCCTCTGGCAGTTCGCGCTCGTCCAGTTCGAGCTCGTCGAGCAGTTCGTCCGGTTCGAGCTCGAAATCGAGCGGTTCGAGCTCGTCCAGTTCCTCTTCAAGCAGCGGCGGCGGATCGTGCGCCCTGGGAACTTGGCTCACCGGCTACGCCGCCACCATGTTCGGCGATCATTCGTCGGGCGATTGCGCCAGTTATTCAAACTTCACCGACACGACCAACATCGCGGACTCGGCCTGCGTATCGGAAATGGAAGGAAGTGTCACCCTCGCCACTTACTCCGCAGGCGCCGCCAACGACTCGAGCTACTACGGTGCCCCGGGGGACTTGAGCAGCATCTGGTCCGGGGGCGAGTGCGAGTGTCAGGGCACGGACAGCACAGGCAATTGCACGACGGCCCCCTCCTGTCCCATGGAGCAGGACTGTGGCAAGTGCGTGGCGGTGAAATGCGATCCGAACGGTACGATTTCGGAAGGGGGATACAATCACGATCAGTACTGCGGCACCACAGAGTACGTGGTCATCGAGGTGATCGACGCCTGTCCTCACAATCACCCGACGAACGAAGCATCGAGCGAGGGCTGGTGCACGGCCACACAGGCGAATCACATCGACTTGAGTTGCAGCGCTCTCGGCGGCATCTCGAATTTGGGCACGGGTATTGGGGTGCAGGGCTGGCTCAACGTCGACGTTCAAGTCGTGCCCTGCTGTTTGGGGCTTGGGCTACACTCCCTGTGATCCCGTCGCTCTTCAGCTCGGCAGCTTTGAGGGGTTCCCTGTTGAGCTCAGCCGCATAGGAAGGTTAGCAAAGTTATCCCCACGCGCCAACGGGCAAGATGGTGCGTGCACAGCTCGGTCATTCGTCGAACCGTTCGCGGTGCTGGGTGCCCCAAGAGGCCATCGCACCCATGATCGGCTCCAGCGTCTTGCCGAAGGCGGTGAGACTGTACTCCGTCTTCGGGGGCACGACGGGGAACTCGGTGCGCTCGATGAGGCCCCAGCCCTCGAGCTCCTTGAGCTCGCGCGACAGGATGCGATCGCTGATGGGCGGAACTGCGCGCCGCAGATCGGAGAAACGCTGACGGCCGAGGCGCATGAGCGTCCAGACGATGCGCGCCTTCCACTTGCCGCCCATGATGCGCGACGTGAGCGCGACAGGGCACTTGAGCGAGGACGGCTTCACGAATCGACACTAACAAAATTTTCCGTACTTCCGCCCAAGGCCTTCCGACACCACGCTGAGTGCAAAGGAGCCCCGCATGAAAGCCCTCTGCGTCACGCCCGATCGCACCCTGACCGTCCGCGACGTCCCCGCGCCCAGCGACCCGCCACCGGAGCACGTTGTCCTCCGCATGGAGGCCTGCACCATCAACCCAGGCGACAAGTTTTTCCTGAACGCGCCGCCGCTCCGTGCCGCGCCGCGCAGCAAGCACGACGTCTGGGGCGCCTCGGGCGCCGGCACGGTGGTCGCCGTCGGCGCGAGCGTGCCCCCTGAGTGGGTCGGACGACACGTGGCCGTCTATCGCTCGCTGTCGCCGAGCGAGCACACGCTCGGCACGTGGTCCACGCTCGCGCAGATACCCGTGCGCTGCTGCGCGCTCATCCCCGATGGCCTCGACGCGCGTGACTACAGCGGCTCGCTGGTGAACGTGATCACCGCCTACGCGTTCGCGAAGCAGGCCCAGGCCGATGGCCATCGCGGCCTGCTCATCACCGCCGGCACGTCGGCCACGGGCATCGCGCTCGTCGGCATGACGCGCAGCTTCGGGCTCCCAGCGGTCGCCATCGTGCGCGACGAGGCCGGGCGACAGAAGCTACGCGGGCTCGGCGCCGACGAAGTCGTCGCGCAGAGCGATGCCAGCTTCGACACCAAAGCGCTGGCCGCCATCGAGCGCCGCGCTGCGACCGCGGTCTTCGACGGCGTTGGCGGCGCTCTGCTCACGCGACTGGCTCCGCGCCTCGCGCAATCTTCGACGGTCTACAGCTACGGTTACCTCGGCGGACACGACGTACCGCTCCAGATCCCGACGACGCTGCTCATGACGAAGGCGCTGACCCTGCGCAGCTTCAGCAACTTCGCGAGCCCGACCGTCCGCGATCCGCAAAACCTCGATGCGGCCCTCCGTCACATCGGCGAATTCCTCTTCCTCCCCCACTGCAAGACCCCGCTCGGCCGCACGTACACGTTCGAGCAGATCGACGACGCGATGGCAGCGGTCGGCAAGGGCGAGGGCAAGCCCGTGCTGCTGCCCGAGTGAGCTCTCCCTCCTCGACCGGTCGATGCGAAATCGCGCCCGCATAGGCTCTGCGTTCAGGTTTGCCCGCACCCCCGGCGTCCCCGAGGGTGCCAAGCCGGCTGCTCGGCAAGCCGCGGAGGTACAATGGAAGCAGTTTTTCGCGCACCTCGCCGACCGGTTCTCCGATGGCCACCGCTTCACCGACGGGTTGCCGCCAGGCGGCGACGGCGGAGGGGCCGAGCGGGTGCCCGCACAGGATGGGTGGGCGTGGGGTCGACCGGCGAGAGCGAGGTCCGCGGTGGTGCCCAGCGGATTCGATGGCCTAAGTACCAACTTACGAGTCGAGACTAGGGTATCCTTCGAAGCTCCTGCGTGACGCCCGCGTAGCCGAACGCCCCGTTTGGCTCGCCCGGCGCGCCCGGCGCGCCCTGCCCGAAGGTCAGTCCACCGCAAGCGTCGAGGATGGGAAAGATGGGCGTGGCGTCGGAGTTCATCACGACGGAATACGGCGGCCCGCCGGGGCCGGCCTGGATCGTTCCCTGGTCTGCAGGCGCGGTCGACGGGACGAGCTGGCCGCCATCCACTTTGACGAGATAGTGCCATGAGCCGTCGCCTGGAAACTCGATTCCGTCGCGCTCTTCAAAAATCGACAAGAGGCCAGCTGATTGCCGCACACCGCCCACCTTCCTTGAAGGCGGGCCAGCATATCCGCGTCACTGGCCAGCGAAACGATCGGGTCGAGACTGGGACCGCAGACTCCTGCCTGGTATTGCGCGATGACGACGGGCCCATAGTCGATCACATTCGGGGGCGCGAAAAATCGAACCCTGGGAGGCGACGTGAAGGCCACGACCTGCGCGCTGGCGACCTCTCCGCTGGGGAACGAAAACTGCGCCTCGAAGGTCCCTGGACCGAGCGTGGCCGAGGCATCGACGACCACGAACAGGCCGCTCTCGGCGAGATCGCTCGGGGGGGTGATGAAGTTGGCCCATTCGGCGGCGATGCTGGGGGGGCTCTGCCAAATGCTGAAGTGCCCGTCGGCCGTGAATTGGACGGAATTGCCGAGGGAACTCAGGCCCGCCTCGCAGGCCGTCCAGAGTCCGACCATCGCGGCGGCCACGTCCGAGGGCGACGCGTAGGTCGGGACGGCCCCGGCGTCGAGATCGCACGACGGCGACGGGTCCGCCAGATCGCCGGACCCATCGCTGCAGGTTCCCGACAGGATGCATGCGGCGGCGTCGACGGGATCGGTGCAGGCTGCGGCGCCGCCGTCGAGCGGCCCAGCGGCCGCGGGGGCACTGGACTGCATCCCCGGCGCGGCGGGGGGAGTGCCGTCGCCGAGGCCCCCGAGCTGGATCTCGCCACGGCAACCGCAAAGGGCGACGACCCCGGCGAGGGATGCCGACCCTCGGATGGCCCGATGCCGAATAGTTCTGATCATGACACACCTGCTCGTATCGTTTGCACGCGAGGGCGTGGCATCGTCACGGAATCGACGCGAGGCTGGTGTGGACGGCTGACAGAAATAAGCTGTTGGGGGCGACGGCCTCGAAGTGAGCGGCGCGCCGGCGAGCCTCGCCGTATCGGCCCCCGACGACGAGGGCCTGAATGGCGATGGCTTCCCGCTCCTCGGCCAGCTGCGGGTGCGTGAATTGGCGCGCGTGACGATCCGTCACGTCCAGGGCCGTGGCCGCGTCGTCTCGCGCAAGCGCGCGGCGTGCCTCGTCGAGCAAGGATCGTTCGGCCAAGAGCGATGAGGGCGGGTCCTGCGAGACGGCTCGCGCCGGTCGGGGCGGTGGCCGCGCCCCGACCGAGTCGGTCCGGTCGGTCGAGATCCGGTCGCTGGCTTTCGGCTCGCCGTCGGTCGCGACCGCCTGTGCGCCTTGCCGGCCGGTGGCGTCCGACGCGCCGGTTGCGCTCCCGGGTGACGGTCGCTCGACCGAGACCGTGCGAAAGGGAGGCGATCCGCGAAACATCGCGTGAAGCGCCGCACCCAGCGGCAGGCCCGAAAGCAGGCCCATGACGAAGACGGCCTTGCCCGACCGGATGGCTGCCGCCGCGAGCCCGCGTGCCCTCGGGCCGGCGGACGCGCTGTTTCCGGAAGCCCCCGCGATGGAGGCATCCAGGCGTACCCGAACTCGGTCGAGTGCCGCTGGCGGCACCATGGCCGAACGCTCGGCCTCGAGCAAGGTCGCGAGGTCCGGCTCGAGCCGCGGATATCCGGGATCGCTCATGGCCTTCCCTCGTGGACGCGCAGCCTGCGGACGGCGACCGCGAACTCCGCCCGAGCGATGCGGAGCCGCGAGTAAGCGGTGTTGACGGGAATCCCGAGCGAGGTCGCGATGTCGCTCATCGGGACCTGGTCGATCTCGTGCAGAACGAAGACGGCTCGCCGATCCATGCCCATCGCCTCGAGGGCCAAGAGGACGAGCTTTCGGTCTTCCTGAACCGAAAGCTGCCTGTCGGGAGGGACGCCGGGGTGCGTTGCTGTGTCCGGCTCGCCCGGGATCTCGTGACGGCGGTGCGCGCGCCGCCGGTGCTGCGAGGCCCGGCGATAGGCGAAGCCGAAGAGCCACGGGCGCACGGGCCGAGACGCGTCGTACTGTCCCAGGCGGCGATGAACTTGGAGAAAGACGTCGTGGGTGACGTCCTCGAGGTCGGCTGCCGGGACGCCCAGGCGCCGGAGGCTGCTCCAAACGTAGGCGGCAGGCATGCGGAAGAGATCGTGAAGAGAGGGGGGTGGAGAGTGGCCTTGGACCACGGTCGCGGAAGCCACACCTGTACTTGGGCGCACGCCGACCGACTCGTCACGGAAATCGCCACATGGCGCACGCAGCAAACGTCGCGGCGATCGGGGGAGGCGTCGACACCGTCCGGCCCGCAAACTCGAGCGCGAGCGGGTGCAGATTGACGACCCAGTCGGCGTAGAGCGCGACGGCCAGCGACTGCGTGATGGCCCGCTCGGAACCGAGGCGGACCCCGGCCGCCCACCAGGGCGCGGTCCGAGACTGCCTGTCGGGCACGCCATCGCTGCGGGCGAGCAGCACCCCGGCCTGCCCGAGACCGCATGCGGAGAGGGCCCCTGTGTGCGCGCAGACGCGGACGGTAGTCGATGCCATCGACTCGGAGACGCCGCTCGCTTTGGGGTTCGCGAGCGCCTCGCCGGCGGGCCCGTCGACCCGCGCGTCGATTCCGAGGGATGCAGCCCGAAAGCGCGCGGCTGCGCCCACGATCAGACCTACCGCGGGCTTGGGCGCGACGCCCAGCGAGACAGCCGGCCCCGCCTCCACCTCGAGCCGCAGTCGCGATGGCGGCGGGGTCACCGTCACGACGATCGCAGGCCTCGTTGGATAGGGATCTGCCGGAGGAGGCGGCACGGGCGAGCCAGGCACCGAATCGGCCGGCCTCGCGCCCGAGGGCTCCGACGGCGGCGGCTCAAGGATCGGCGCGCTCAGGCTACGAGGGTCGATCGCAATCGCAATCCCGAGCGCCGCGGCATCGAGCAGTTCTATGCATTGCCCTTGGGTGCGAAGCTCGCGGGCGCCGAAAGCTACCCCGCGGTCGTCGACGAGGAGAAGCCGGGCGACGAAGCCGTGCGGAGGCGCCGCGGCGATATGGACGACGACCGTCTTCGGCGCCCAGGCAAAGAACGGATCATATCCGACCCGAGCCGCGACGGCGCGGCGCAAGGCCGGCCAGCCCAATCGCCCTCAAAATGGATTTGCAGTTCGTCGTCATGACACGAGGTTCGGGTGCTCATGGCCGCTGCGCACTGCCGACTTCATCAACATTACGACAGACCGTCAGCCGAGCGGCGCTTCCTCGCGACGATTCGTGTCTCGGAGCAGCACAACGGGATTCGTCAGGTCCCTGGCTACGTTTGGATCGTCCGGTCCGTACCTGTCTCGTCGATGGCTCAACTCGGTTCGTCGTTCCAGTGATAACGAACGCCCAAAGGGATCTTACGTCAACACTACTGCCGGACGTTTAGCTCGCCGTCTCGCTGGCTTCTTTGTCGACCCACTTCGCGTAGTCGCGGCGGCGTGATGAATTCCATACGCGACCTTCTTCTCGGTGGCCATCGCAACGTCGGTCTTGCGCAGGGCGGCAATGAGGGAAGGCATGTTCCTGTACCCCTTGACGCGGCGGAGTCCCTGCGGTGGGTGCGCTACTCCTGCGGCGGCGCGACGAGCGCGAGGAGTTCGCGGGGACGATGAGGGCCCAAGGTTCGGTGCCCAGCGCCTTCGTGTCGCCGCTTCCGGCTTGCGACACCGATTATGGCCATGCTCTAGTCCCGCGCACGTGCCGATGGGGACTCCGCGAGGGGCATTCCGCTTCAACCTGCCCGCGCCACCGCAACTCGGGTGGTGGGCCGTCGTCGTGTTGTGTCTCGTCACGACCACCGGTTTCTATACGGACTTGCTCCGACTGGTGAATCCGATTGGGGAGAAGTACGTCCCGTCGTTCCCACCGGGCCAAAACGACTTTAGTTACGCCTACTACGGCGCGCTGGCGCTCATCGCTAGGCAGAACCCGTACCACAACAACCGCCCTGAATTGACGAACCCCATATTCCGGATCGCCGCCGTCATCGACCACGTCGAATTTAAGCAACTTTATCCTCCGGGACACCTACTGACCTTCGTGCCCCTCGCGCTGTGGAAAGGCGCCCAATGGGAAGAGGCCGCGCGGGTTTGGTCTCGCCTCAACCTCCTGTTTCTCCTTGGGCTGGCGACGCTGACCCTGGCGATCGTACGCCGCGTGATGAGTCTCCCGATGACGCCGCTCTGGATCGTCCTTCTCTTCGGCGCTCTCGCGCTGAACCCAGGCACCGAGCTCGGTCTCGAGCGAGGCCAAAGCGACATCCTCATTGCGCTCCTTTGCTGGACCGCCGTCCTTTGCTTTCTTCGAGGCGCGATCGGCTCTGCGATCTTCTTGGCCATTTGGGCTACGTCCATCAAGGGCTACCCCATTCTCTTCGCCGCTGGGCTGATTGGCTTGGCAGTCGCTCACCGCCGGTGGAGGCAAGCGCTCGTCGGAGTCGCGGTCGCCGGGGTCCTTCTTGTCCTACCGGTCTGGCGGTACTTTGCTGACGCGGCCAAGGGCACTCGTATGCGCGCCGAAATGTTCCAGGCGGTCTGGTTCAATCATGGCTTTCGGAACGTCGTGTATCGCTGGTCTCCCGCCTGGGCCGATCGGGGACGCACCGCACTCACAGCATTTGCGCTCGCGGTCACGGCAGCGGCCTGGGTCCAGATGCTCCGGGCCGTCAAGCAAGGTTCGGAGGCGGCTTCGGCCTTTTGGCTGGCGCTGTTCGCAACAGTCTCGCTCGGCACGGTTCTCGGCTACTCGGCGCTGAGCGTTTCTTACAACCTCATTTTGATCCTTCCTGGCACTCTGGTGCTCGCGGCTTCCCAGGACCGCGTCTCCGGCGCATTGCTGTCTCTGCCGCGGTGGGGATCGCATGCTCTGGGAGCGCTGCTGCTCGGGTGCCTGTTTCTGTTGTTCATCTGCCGCTTGGGCGATGATCCGCCTGGCTATCAGGGCAACATCCCGGGCGCCGCGTACGGGCTCGCGCTGTTGTATCCAACGCTGGCGGCGCTTTTGGCGCGGGGACTCAGCCGCCCGCTGGAAGGCTAAAGGCCCCTACAAGGGGGACTGGACCGTGCTCTCCGCTCTCCGCGCGAAGAACAGCATCTCGCCCGGCAGGCGCAGATAAACTACGGGTTTGAAGCGAAACACCGGTGCCAGCATCGCCGACATGAGGGAATGCAGCGGATAGCGGCGCAAGGAATTTGAGAGCGTGGCGTGCGTGGCGGCAAACGGGTACCGCTCCGTTCCGACGGGGTCGAGGCGCGCGACCCGCGCCAGATGGGACAGGCTCTTCTGCGTGAAGTATTGAATATGCTGCCCTTGCCAGTACCACCAGCGTCGTCCGAGCAGTCGCGCGAGCCATGAGCTCACATCGCCGGTCCAGATCACAAGGATCCCGCCGGGGCGTAAGAGGCGGGCGAGATTGTCCATCTCCGCGCGCGGATCCGGAAAGTGTTCGATGACGCCAATGAGCGATATTACGTCGAATTGCGGCCCACCTTCGCTGGCCAGTTGCGATAAGGTTTTCTGGTGGACGGAAAAGCCTCGGCCACGCGCTACGGCACAGGACCATGTGGACAGCTCGAGGCCCTCCACATCGAAACCGGCCGCGCGCCCGGCCTGCATAAAATCGCCCGTGGCGCAGCCCACATCGAGCAGCCGCCTACCGGCAGCATGTTTCTTCACGTTCCGCAGAACGGCCTCGGCCGCGAGACGCCGAGATTCCGCATGCTTGAGATACTCCTCGTCCACGACGTCTTGATAACGGTCAACCAACTGCTCGGGGAGCGGAGCGCAGAACAGATGCGTGCAATTTCTGCATCGCACGATCCGGAATGTTTTCGTGTGCTCGGGGCTGAAGGAATAAGAGAAGGAGACCTCCTCGAGGCGCTCGATCTCCGCCGGCCGAACCTCTTCGACGGAGGCCGAGTCGCAGATGGGACAACGCGTGCTCAAGGGGCTGCGTACGATGGTATTGGCGTGTACAACGACGTGCCCATGCCTGCCGTGGTGCCCGGCAAAAGCTCCAGAGGGGAGTCGTGCAGGCGCGGCGCTTCGCGATCAGACGTCTTCGGGTTTCCTCCGTATTCCCGGCTCTTCGGCTGAATGAGGGAGTGCAGCCCAAGTCTCCGAGCTAGTGCGACGTTCGACCGATGGTCGACGACGCTGATGTGATCCGCCATGGCCCAGCCCTCCGCGATGGTTCGCCGCAGCGTGTCCTCGACCTTGTCCGCAGGCATGATGACGACGATTTTCTTGTCTGGCATCATCGAATTTGGGGCCCGCCGGTCAACGTTCGCGCGCGGTACACTCACACTTCGGCCCGCTCACGGTCAAGTGCACCTTACGGTGCCGGGGCCCCCTTACGTTGCCACAGCGCAATAGTCATGCGGCAGAAGAGCGGGATGGCTCGGAAATTTCCGGTAATTCCGTAATATCCGTAAAGGCTTCTTACATGACCGCAGTGGTTTCCGCGGCTCTTCGTTGACCGATACGCTTTCGGCCGGCTACTCGCTCACGGAGCCGAAAAAATTCGCTGTCGGTATTCCCGTCGGCGATCGCGCTATGTTCGCGGCGTGGAAAGCCCACGCGTTCGCATCATCCAGGATCCAGGTTACCTTCCTCCGGCGCGCCGCGTAAAGTGCGTCGGGAGTTTAACGCAGAACCTCCGCGGGTATGTAAATATGAACCATGGTCGTTCCACCGCATGGCTTTTCGTGTTGCTCGCGGCGACCCTGCGCTGCAGCTCGGGGACGCAGGGGGCGGTTTCCGTTGGGTCGGACGCATCCGAAGGGTTCGACGCTTCAGGAGGGTCCAACGCTTCGGGGGGCTCCGACGCCTCGGGACAGAGCGATTCCACCATGGAAACCGCGCCCGACAGCAGCTCCGGCTCCGCCATTGGGGGCGGTGACGCAGGCGGCGCAACGGATGCTGGGAGCGCCGCAGGCGACTCGGGGAGTACCGGTGACGCAGCAAGCGCCCTCGACACAGGAGGCGCGGCAGACATGGGAAGCCTTGGAGATGCGAACCTCCCCGATAAGGACGCTTGCGCACCCGCGAGTCCGATCGCTTTTCCCGGCGCCGTCGGTTTCGGAGCGGCTGCCACGGGGGGGCGTGGGAGCGCCGCCTACCACGTGACTACACTAGACGACACGGGCGCCACCGGATCGCTTCGAGACGCCGTGAGCTCCGGGCCTCGCACGATCGTCTTCGACGTCGGAGGAATCATCAATCTGACCTCGGCCCTGAGCTGCAGCGCCAACCTGACCATCGCGGGCCAGACAGCGCCCGGCGGCGGCATCGCGATCGAGGGGCGAGAGGTTTCGTTCAGCAATTCGTCCAACGAGATCGTGCGCAACATCCGCGTTCGCCAAGGGACCGACGACCCGGATACGGGCAAGAGCGGGATCGCGGCCGATTCGGACATGAACCTCATCTTCGACCACGTCTCCGTAGAGTTCAGCGATTGGGACAACCTCGACATCAACAGTGGGGGGAACGTGACGTTTCAACGATCCATCCTCGGCGACCCGATCGGACAGCAGTTCAACGCGCACGTCGACAGCACTCCCGTCACCTGGTTCGAGAACATCTTTGCCAACGCGCACAACCGGAACCCGCTCGCCAAGGGCGACACGCAGTACGTGAATAACGTCGTCTACAACTTCCAATCGGGTTACACGCTCGGCGACACGGGGGGAAAATTCATGCAGGACGTCGTGAACAACTATTTCATCGTAGGTCCGTCCACTACCAACTCCGGCGATGATTTCTTTCAGCTCGGCAGCCAGTCGATGTATTTCGTGGGCAACATGCTCGACACGACCAAGGGCGGAACCTTGAACGGGTCGGCGATATCGCTCCCGGGCGGGATAACCGCGCTCTCGGCCCCTTACGCCCCCACGACGAGCTCGTTCGATAGCGCGAGCGCGGCGGAAGGCTATGCCTACGACGTCGCCAACTCCGGCGCGCTGCCTCGGGACGACGTCGATACCCTCGTCCTCGCGGACGTAACGTCGCTCGGAACGAGCGGTCATCTCTGGACTACTCAAGCGGCTACGGGCCTGCCGAACGGCGGGTACGGCACCCTCGCAGGCGGCACCCCCCCCGTGGATACCGACCGCGACGGGATCCCCGACGCGTGGGAGACAGTAAACGGTCTGAACCCGAACGATCCAGCCGACGCGATCCTCTATTGGGGTTGTAGTGGCTACACGAACCTCGAAGTGTATCTGAACCAGCTCGCCGATTCCCTCAAGCCGTGACCTAACGCCTACTGTAACCGGCCGGGCAAGGGCTGCCATGGCGACTCTATTCAGCCCGATCCGGTAGATTGCGTGGATTCCTTGGATCCGGATTGCGTGATCCACACGATGGCGCGCGAAAACGCGCTTTGGGGTGCGGAGAGGATTCGCGGAGAATGGCTCAAGCTCGGGATCAAAACCAGCAAACGCACGGCACAGAAGTACATGCTTGGCGGCCTGCATCATGACTATCGCAGAGCTGCATGAAAGACGCGACTTCGCACCGATTCGCGAAGTAGCCAGCACGGGCGCTGAACATGTTCATGCGGAGCCTTGCGTCCCGGCAACACGGGACGCCGCGTGCGATGGTGCGGATGGCCCCGGGCTGGTCCGTGCGGATTTGGGAGGTCGGATGCGCCTCTCAGCATTGAGGAGAGCGAAGCTCGGAACGCTGGGCCTGCGGTATCTTGATCGCCTCGGTCGTCAGGACGCCCCACAGTTCCTTCGGCATCGTGGCAGGAACCTCGAGCGCCCGCGCCTCGACGATCTCGGTCTTAAGCGAACGAAACCCGAGTTCCTCCCACGGTGGTGGGGCTCTTCGCTTCGCTGCATTCGCCGCGAGCGCACTTGCAATTGTCGTCATGGTTACGTCGCTGCCAGATTGCAAGATCGGGCCCGCACTCGGCATGGCACCACCCGCAAGGAAGGGCGCGGCACGAAACCCGCTTTCACCTGAGGCAGTCGAATCGCGCGATATGAACGCGTCCTGCAGAGTGTTCGCGGTTGCCAAAAGTTCTCGGTGTGGCGTTTTGCGAAGGGTCGGCGTGGCGAATCGCCAAGATCTCGGACGCACGCATGGGGGCGCGCCGGACGCCCTCAAACTCCTGCCGTCCAGCTCACCGGGGGCCCGCCGAACCGTTTTCGGGAGCCGGACAGACGTGACCAAAGCAATTGATCTCGTTTTCCTCGGGCCGGTGCGCGTCCTTCGGTGGATGCTCGCGCTCTTCGTCGGCCCCGTCGGCGTGAGCTGTCGTGAACGATGGAAACAACATCGGCGCCACACCCGACGCAAGGCGTGGCGCCAACGACGCGGCTCGGATCGTCCTCTCCACCGCAGCTTGAACAGCAGGTACAGCTCCGCAACGGCTCTTCCACGGCAGCGCTGGCAGCGGCGATGTGTCGTCCACTGAGTTCACGTACCTCACGTCCTTCCCGCACTCGGCGTCGGGCCCCGAACTTGCATTCCCGCGACCGGCTAGGAGGCTACCGCATGAAGGTTCTAGTTACAGGAGGCACGGGTCGCGTGGGTTCCGCTGTCGTGCGGGAGCTGAGGAAGCGAAAGGCTGACGTTCGCGTTTTGGCGCGCAAGGGGGACGAGACGTTGCCCGAGGGGGTCGAGCTTGCGCTGGGCGATCTGATGGACCCGATCTCGGTTCATAAAGCACTGGACGGCGTGGACAAGCTCTACTTGCTGAACGCGGTCACGCCCGATGAGTTGACGCAGGGTTTGATCGCCTACGATCTGGCAAAGAGGTTGAAACTGAAGCACGTCGTCTACCACTCCGTATTCCGCGTCGAGCAGTTCAAGGATGTCCCCCACTTTGCCTCGAAGCTGGCACTCGAAAACGCCCTGCGCGAGTTCGACGTGCCCTTCACGATTATTCGCCCAAACTACTTTTTCCAGAATGACGCATCGCTCAAGATCCCACTGACGAAGAACGGCATCTACCCAATACCCCTCGGGCCGGTAGGCATCTCGGCGGTCGACGTGCGCGACATAGCCGAGGTGGCCGCAATCTCGCTTACGACAAAGGGGCACGAGGGGAAGGTCTACAACCTCAATGGGCCCGATGTGTTGAGCGGCGCCAAGGCGGCGATGATATGGACGAAGGTCCTCGGCAAAGAGATCCGTTACACAGGCGAAAACATGGACGCCTTCGAGCAGCAGATGCGGCAGAATGGGCCCTCGTGGGCGGCGTTCGACATGCGCATGATGTTCCAGGGGTATCTGGAACGCGGGTTTACGGCGGAGGCGGGCGACCTCGAAGCGGTCACCAGACTGCTTGGGCACGCGCCACGCGTGTACGGTGATTTTGCGCGGGAGACTGCGCTTGAATGGCAGAAGGCGCGCGATGGTCATCAAGAGATAGGGCCAACTCCATAACCGAACCGCCGGGCGTACGCAGCGCCCGCCGGTGGCGGCGACAGCACCTGCGCCGCTGTGGGATGTGACCGGACTCCAGGGCGCGTGCAAGCACCTCGGCGTCGATGCGATCCATCTTGCGCCCGTGCTGACCGATCCCGAGCTTCTTGACGCGCGTCGTGTCGACGAGCTTGACCTCGTGGCCGCACCGAACGAGCTCGTCGTGGACGTGCCACGCTTCACGACACGGCTCGATGGCCACGTGCCACTTGGGCGCGTTGAACCCGAGCTCGTCCTCGAGCGCCGAGAGACCGTTCACGGGCCGTCGTGGCAGACCTTCCCATCGGCCACCTCGCAAAACGAGATCTGCTTCGCGCCCAGATCCAGACCTCTATTTCTCATCGCCGACCTCTCTTGGGCCCCCTCCTTCTGCGTCACCGAACGCATGGGGGTGCCTGCAGCCAACGCTACACGCGAGAGGTCGGCCCTATTCTCCCGCGAGACGTCGGCGGCCCGCTCCTTTCGGGCGGGTTCATCCCTCTCTTCGCAGCCGAGATTGCTCGCGAACCACGCAACATTCGCTTCCGGCTGGCGGCCCGCCTTGGCCGGCCGGGAATTCCACCCGAGGACGGCTGCGTGAGGTTTCCGCTTCTACATGACTTCCTCCTCACCCAGGCTTCGCCTGGCGCACCTGCAGCGGCGAACCGATGTGTCGCCCGACGAAGAGCGGAAACCGCCCTATTGGTGCCTGCCTAACGGCCGAGTGGTTACCAACCAAGCGAACGGATGGGGATATTCCGCGAGAGCCAGTCCCGTGATTCGCAACCGAGCGGCGCTTGGGCCCGTTGCCGTCGCGATCCGGATCGTCGTGTGTGTCCAAACACCGTGTCGGCCACGACGCGTGATCTCCGCGGCGGTCTGCGACTGGGGTCGGTCGGACATCGCGAACCTACGGGGAGACCTTCATGAGGGCGAACGGTCATGGTCGCGTACACGACTCGGCCGGCCCGACCGCGAGTGCGCTGGAGACGGACAGACGTCTTCGCGTCTGGATGGGTGGTTTGGCCTTGGCGAGCGCCATCCCCTTGTCGTGCGGCTCGTCCGACAACGGCTCGGCAACGCTAGACGGTGGGTCGGGGTCGGCCTCCGCCTCGGCCGACTCCGACGGCAGTGCCGGTCACAGCGCCATGCCTTCTGAGGGAACGTCGGGCAGCGCCGCCTCCTCGAACGACGCGTCGGCGTCGGGCAGCGTCGCGTCCTCGAACATCGGCTCGGCGTCGGGCAGCGCCTCCTCCTCGAACAGCGCCGCTTCCTCGAACAGATACGCATCGGTGGGCGGCACCCCCGAGTCGGGCATTGAAGCAGGAGCGGATGCGAACGCTGCACCCGGGATCGATGCGACGACGGACGGTCCCGTCCACGACGCGCCGGACGAACCCTACGTCTTGCAGAGCACAACGGCCGATTCTGCGCCAGCGCCCGGCGGGGGGACGGCCTTGCTCGCCACTGGCGATACCCGAAACGTGACTGAACCCACTTATCCACACACCTGCTCCACGCTATACGCACAGTTCACGACGAGCGATCGAAGTTCGCCGCCGAGCAGCGACGACACCGACCGGATCCAGGCCGCGTTGACCGCGTGCGACGGGACCGGGCAAAGTGTCGTCCTCGCGATGTCCGGGACGAACGACGCGTTCTACTCGGGCACGCTCACCGTAAGCGGAGAAGCCCTCGTTGTTGACGCAGGAGTGACGCTCTTTGGAAACAACAGTTACGCCGGCGAGCTCCTCGCCATAGGAGGGGTGAACTCCGCTCTCATGGGCCCGGGCACGGTGGATGGGCGGGGCGATCTCATCAGTGGCATACCGCGCCTGATTCAGGCGACTAATATTACCAACTTTACTGTATATAACGTGACGATCGAGCACTCGGGGAAGGAGCACCTTTATGTTCAAGGCGGAAACGGCTTCACGGCGTGGAATCTGACAGTCGCGACACCGGCGAACACCAAGAACACAGACGGGATCGACATCGACAGCCTCACGAATGCCACCGTCTACGGCTCATCGATTGCGGATGGGGATGACGGCATTGCCATCAAGACGAACGCGGCCGCCACGTCGAATATCACCGTCGAGAACAACACATTCCATGGCACGCACGGCATGTCCATCGGGAGTCAGACGTTCGACGGCGTCGTCAACGTACTCTGGAAAGGCAATACCGTGTACGGCACTGACCCATGGGGGAACACGTCGACGAACAACAACGGCATTAACATCAAGACGGATGTGGACTGCGGCGGAACGGTTCGTCAGGTAACCTACCTGAACACGTGCATGACCGGGGTGAAACATCTTCTCGTGTTCAACACCAGCTACGGAAGCTGCTCGGGCACGATGGGCACCCCGTACTTCACGAACATCGTCGTTGACGGGGTATACGCAACGGACTCGGCCTCGGGCGCCTATTCTGAATTCGAAGGATACAGCGCCGCCTTTCCGCTCGGTCTCACACTGGAAAACGTGAACCTCGATGTCACGACACAGCAAAACTCGCAGTACGCCAACGTCGGCCTCTACCAATCCAACCTCATTCCGTCGGGAACAGGCGTAGTGACACAAGATCGTGCCGGAGGGGGGTCGGTCCCTGCCTGCTCGTTCTGAAAAGCGCGCCGCTGAGCGTGCGGGCGAGTAGTAAACGTAAAGGGCGGCGGCCGACGAAGAGACGCGAAAACCGCCGCCGTGACATCACGGCGGACTCGAGTAAGCCAGCATCTCGCAGGCCGTCAGCCCCGCCGTATGCGGCGATCATTCGAGCGTGCACGATCTCGACGTCCTCGATCTCGAGGAAGAGCACTTCGTCGAAGCGCATGGCCTATTTTCACGACGCGCAGGCCCCAGGAGTCACCGCGATCCCGGGGGGTACTACTTCGTGAGCTCTGCGAGGATGCGCGCGTTTTTCTCGTCGAATCGTTCGAGCGCGTCAGTGAAGACGCGCCGCCGCCGCTCGGCCTCGTCGCCCTCGGGGCGCGTAGGTACCGTAGCCGTCTCGTTGACGGAGACGGAGACGGTCGGCAGACGCGAGCGAGCGCGGTTGGGCGATGACGACATGCCTCGATCTAGCAGCCAAGCTGCGTGGCAGCCAGGAGTCGGCCGAGTCTCCCCGCCAAGGACGGAGGTCTCCATCCGATCTCGCGTTCCGTCATGGATTGACCAGGGTGAAGATGCGGCACGTATCTGCAAGCGGCGCGCTGGTAACATCGTCGCCATGCGCTTCAATCGATCCGCGCCGCACGCGTACGTTGTTCCGGTGCTCACGGTTTCCGACGTGCGGGCGGCGGTCGTGTGGTATGAACGCGCGTTCGGCTTTGTCGAACACGTCAAGATCGGCGACGGGCATCGCGCGCAGCTCGGGTTACCGGGCGGCGCGGCCGCAGAGCTGATCGTCGCCGAGGTCCGCCCTGGCCGGCGCCTGCCGACGGCTGATCGCTCGCATCAGATCCTGCTGAAGGTCGAGGACCTCGCCGCGACCCTCTCGCGGGCGACTGCGAGCGGCGCGACGATTGCGGACGAGCTACGCGATCACCCTTATGGCGAGCGGCAGGCCGGACTCACCGATCCATTTGGCCACCAGTGGGTGTTGACGCAAACGCTCGTTGACACCGCACCCGAGGACTGGGGCGGCCAGACAATGCGGCCGCGCTAAAATAGAGATCACCTAACGCGGGAGACGGTGGGACGTATCCGTTCTGCGAGTCGCGTTCCTAGCGGACGCGTTTCGCCGAACACATACGCAGAGCCGGCAGCTTGGGAGCAATGAAGTGAGGATCGCGTTCACGGCCCCCGTCGTCGCTGCCGACGAAGAGCCAATTCTCTGCGGCCCACGGCAAGTCGCACCTTGTCCGCTCCTCGCGCCAGAAGCCGAGAAAGTCCGACTTTGGGCGTTATGACGACGCGAGTTTTCGCTGGTCGTCCCGGAACGTTCGGTCTTCCTACTCGCCGGCCGCGCGCCCCCTACCTTCGCCTTGGCTCCCCGTTGCGCCCCTCCCGCATCGCCGCGGCCTCGTCCTCGGCATCTCGCTCGCGCCCGGTGTCCGCCGGCGCAACCCGCACCTTCCCCGGTGACAGCTCAAGCCTCGCTCCCCGCTCCGAAGGAGCCTCAATCCGTGGCGCCTCGTGGGGAGTTCTCCGTGCCATTCGCTCGTCGTGCCGGCGCCGCTGGTTCTCGTGCCACCACTGCATCCCCTCATCGTGCTCCCGGAAGTCTTCCTCGCTGGCTGTCAGCGCGACGAGCGCGTGAATGGCCAGCCCGATGCCCCAGCCAAGCAAAGGCAACAACCAGATCCACCACGGCGTGAAGCTCAAGAGAACGAGACCGAGGACCAGGATCCCAGCGTTGACGATCCCGTAGACCCCCGCATGCCGATAGAGCATCAGCCGCTGCTGGCGGATCCAGGCATCGCGCTTCTTCACAAAATCGCCGCCCGTAGCGCTCGGGTCCTGCTTGCTGGCTCGCAGCGCGCGGCTGGCCTCCCGGAGGGAATCGGCATCGATACCCACCTCGGCAGCGACGGCGAGCAGATCCTCAAAGCCAAGCTTGGCCGAACCCTGGCGCTCAGCTTGCCGATCGATTGCCTTGGCGAGCACATCGCGGACCTCGCCCGTCGAGAAACGCTGCGCTTCGGTTGCGCCCTGCGGCGACCGCTCACGAGCTTGTCGGGGCTTCGCAGATCCGGGGTCGTCGCCTTCGCGAACGGCGGCGTCGAGGGCCTCCGCGACATCCTCCATGGAGGGGAAGCGATCCTTGGGGCGCTTCTCGAGCGCTCGGAGGATGACGTCCTGGATGGCGCGCGGCACCGCAGCATGATCAAGGGGGGCGCGGTCGACACGATCCGTGAGCACCGACGCCATTACGGCCATCGCATCACCCGATCCGCGCCAAGGAAGCCGACCCGCGAGCAGTTCGTAAGCGACGACACCCCACGCGAACTGGTCGGTGCGACCGTCGATCGCGTCGCCGCGGATTTGCTCGGGAGCCATGTAGACAGGGGTTCCCAGCTTGACGCCCTCGATCGTGAGCGTCGGAAGTGCGGGCGCCTCGGTTTCGCCGTGGGGGTCGATGCTGGCGCTCTGGCGGCGAGCGATGCCGAAGTCGAGCACCTTCACCACCCCGTCCTCGCGAACCATCACGTTCTCGGGCTTGATGTCGCGGTGGACGAGCCCGCGTCTGTGCGCCACAGCGAGCGCCCGGGCCACGTCGGCAAGCTCCGCGACGCACCTCGCCGCCGGGACTGAAGCCTCTCCGAACGCGCCGCGCAGCGTCCGACCCAAGACGAGCTCCATGACGATGAACGGCGTCCCCTCGTACTCGCCAACGTCGAAGATGGAGACGGCGTTGGGGTGGTCGAGCGCGGCCGCAGCGCGGGCCTCGCGGAGGAGGCGAGCGTTGGCATCGGCGTCGGCCTGCCCGTCGCGCCCGCCGTCGGAGATGACCTTGAGAGCCACGCGCCGCCCCAGCCGGGCGTCATAGGCGCGGTAGACGCAGCCCATCCCTCCCTGCCCGAGTGGCGCCTCAATCGTGTAACGATCGAACGTTTCGCCCGGCTTCAGCATCGGGCGGGACGATAGTGGATCTTGGCGCAGACATCCCGCAAAGGAGAAGGGCGCCTCAGCCAGCCAGTCTGCGCCAGCCAACGCCTCCCCGACGGGCCAGTTCCTCTTCAGATTGCAAGCTCCTCAGCCGTTTGCTGGCCTTGCTTGCGAGGCGGCTGCTGCCCACCGCGCATGGAACGTGCCCCAGCCAGATACGGTCCGACCACCCGAAGGCACGTCGGCGGACGGATCCGATTCGCCCTTCGGCAAGCCGGGGCGGAGCGGCAGCCAGGCCATCTCGCGCTCCTTCAGCGTGAGGCTGCCCGTTGTGCCGTCGGCATCGCCATAGCGTCAGCGTGAATGTGTTGCCCTCGGTGTCGTCACATCGGACGATGACCACACCGCGCGCGACCTCGACCGCGGACGAGAAGGTCTCCGTGACGGCCACGGAGATCGAGTCTCCCCGATTCGCGGGCCCGCCGCCACCGATGCTTCGCCGATGCAGCTGCGCACGTTGAACGTGCGACAGCCCAGGCGCGACTCCCCACGACGCGCTCTTTCGTCTTGAACGCTGCCGAACAGTTCCTCGCCGAAGGCCCGCGCAGCAGGAGCTTCGACTCCGCGGCGCGGATCGCAGCAGTCTCGTCGGCCCGCAGCTTGTTGAGCGAGGTCGGACGCGCGCGTCTCGCATCGTGTGCCGGCCCTACACCCTTGCTGCAGGGCGGCCATTCAGAGCTGCGTATGGGGAAAGAGGCCGTACGGGTTCGGTCCACGGCCAGGGGGCTGGCTGGTTGCGTTCGCGTTTGCGGCGCAAGCAGAGGCCGGAGCGCGCGCCGACCGGGGTTTGGCGGCCAAAAACTCGTTCGGCATTCATGCAGCCCCTTGAGTAGCGGTGGTGGAGCCACCGACGCGCGGAAGCGAGACGACCCTGCCACGGCTCGGCGGCTGGACGGCGCGCGCGACCGGCGCGTCGCGACCGATCGACATGTGAGGTCGGTCCTCGTACCTGCCGGACACCGAGGTTGCGACCCGTGCGTCGAACGCTGCGCCGAAGATGGCATCCCGATCTCGTATCAGCCGCGCCGGCACGCTCTGGGCGCCGATGGCGTGGTGCGTCATTCGCGCGCCGGCTAGCTTCGAAGGGTGGCCGCGAACGACTCGCGGCCACGAATCCAGGGAGACTCTCATGACGCAGTCCGCGGTGACCTTCGACTCTCTCGCCCTCGATCACGCGGGGCGCCGGTTAGCCTTCGCAAGAAGACCATCGCGTCCCTGAAAGACGACGAGCTCCTCGTCCGCATCGCATACGCTTCCATCAACAAGATGGACCCCGCGCTCGCCCAGCGGAACGTCTTCCCCAAACAGATACGCTTGTGACCAGTTACTATGGAGTTTGCCTTTCAGCCGCGGTGACGGCAGGTGCGTTGCCGATCTTTCCAAAGTAAACGTGGGAAGGCGCGGCTCGTCGTCCGAGGATGCTCCGGGCCAACCGCAATAGCTCGACACGGCTCCGGTGGAAGGCCCGCACCATTCGGCACCCGGGTTCTTCGATCTGGTTTGAACCGTCGGCGGCCCAGCCCGGTTGTTTGGTCAGCGGCGCCTACGCCCCACGATCCCCATATCGAAATCGAACGGCACCAACGCCTCCGCAACCCGGCGGTCGATCGTCTCTCCCGCACGCGTCGAAAATTGCCTAGGCTCGATCCGGATGACGGGTGGGCGCGTGGTGCTTCGCTACTTCCCTGTGCTCGGCCGCGCGCAGGCGCTCCGCCACGCATTGGCCGATGCCGGAATCGCGTTCGAAGACGTGCGCGTGCCGCCGGCAGAATGGGCGCACGTTCGTCAGGACCCCGCGTTCGCCGGTCGTTATCGTGCGCTTCCGACACTGTCGTGGGGCGATGCGACTGTGTCGGAGACGCTTCCGATCGCGTTTTTCCTGGCACGGCACTTGGGGGAGTACGCGCGCCTGAGCGACGAAGCCATCGCGGCTCGCGAGGCCGCCTGCTCCAGCAGCTACATCGACGTGATTCTGCGTCTCGCCGACGTGATTTATGCGGATTTGCTCTATCCCGGAGCCGACCCAGGCCGCAGCTTCGCGGCGATCGCGTCCCGCATCGTGCAGAAATTGGAGCTTCTTGACGGGCAAATGCCACACGGAGCGTGGATCGGCGGTGACACACCGGCGGTTGCGGATTTCTTCGTGATCGAGGCCTTCGAAAGCACACGCTACTTCTTGGGCCCCGCGCGCGATGCGCGGTTGCGCGAGCGCCTGCCGCGGCTCGGGCGCCTGGCTGACGCGCTTCGCGAACGGCCCCGGCTGTTCGCGGCGATGAAGAGCCGTCCGGCACGGTTCACGGCGCGCCCGGACGAGGATCGCGTGATCGAGGCCTTGCGCACGGTCGATCTCGGGTCGGCGGGCCTCTGAGGAGGGCGGGCCATGCCGAAAGAACGTCGCGGGACGGTCGAATACGACGCCAAGAAAGGCTGTGGGCGGCCAGGGCCCGCGCACCGCATTCGCTAGAAACGCCTCGTCGAGCGGCGCAATGTCCGCGTAGTCGAGGGTCTCATCCGTGAGACGGTCAACTCGCCCTAAGTTTGCTCACGGCGGTTCGCCTTTCTCAGCGAGAAGGATGCGCGGCGCGTCGTCCCCGCGCGCGGTGTGGGCGACGACGGCAACGGGACCGTCGAGCACGCCCAGTATGATGAACCGCTGCTCGCCGTAGTCGAAGCGGTTATCTTCGAACGAGACGCGGGGAGAGGCCGATCATTTCGCCGGGTGAAGAACCCGCACGTGGTGGCCCTCGGCCGACTCGGTGGTCGCAAGGGGTAGGATCTTCACTTCCCGTGATGTCTATTGCTTGCATGCATTCTGCATGATTTGGGTAGCCAAAATGCATCGGGGATTCTCTAGATCGCAACGATCGTCACCGACGCCCAGCAACATGGCATCTACTCGGCGTGTGGTGACAACCGTCCCTCAGCAGCCGTGAGCGCCCAGAAGCATCTTCTGCGTCGCGTCGTCCAGCAAGCCATCGTCGTCCATCCCGCCATCGTCGGGCGGGTCGTCCCCTGAGTCGGCTGCAGCGTCGGCGTACATCGAGTCGAGCGATTTCGCCTCCCCCCCGGAGGCGGACGCGGCGCCGCCGCTGTCATCGCCGTTGTCGCCACTCGCGCCTTCCTGCGAAGCCGAGTTTGACTTCATCACTCGCAGCGCGATGCGGACCTCGTCGAGGTCTGAAGTGGACCCCGGATTTCGGACCAGGGGTTAAGGTGGTACGGGAAGCCCGCTCCAAGACCGAGAGGAGCAGGACCAATGAAGAATACACGTGCCAAGCATACGCCAGAATTCAAAGCCAAG
>Ga0116135_1000343_pt1 | contig 25702 bp, 19 predicted proteins | sample June2015DPH_20_1_FD_89738 | JGI IMG/M metagenome (GOLD analysis project Ga0116135, IMG submission 89738) | Peatland microbial communities from SPRUCE experiment site at the Marcell Experimental Forest, Minnesota, USA - June2015DPH_20_10 | ecosystem: Environmental > Terrestrial > Soil > Wetlands... | reverse complement strand
GTGGTCCAAGCCGGTACGAGTGTTTCCGGCACAGCATCGAGCACTTCAATTCCCTCCGCTGCGTCCGTCACCCTCACAGTGACAGTCAACTCGGCGAGCCTCGGAGTCGCGCCCAGCGGAGCCATCACGCTCACTGCCAACGGAAGCACCATCGGCACTCCCGCAAACCTTGCTGCTGGAGCAGGGCTTCCAGCTTATAGCCAGGTCAAGATCACCCTTCAAGGGAACCAGTTGGCCGCGGGAAACAACACCATCACCATGACGTATGGCGGCGACGGAAATTACACGGGATCCTCTGGAACCGTTCAGATCAACGTCAGCCCGTCCAGATTCACGCTCGCGAACAGCGGCTCACTCTCTCTTGTTGCCGGCGCGACAACAGCGAACACCGCAACCATTACGGCCTCGCCCACAAACAGCTATGTGGGGACCATCAATCTAACCTGCGCGGTCACAACGGAGCCCACGTCTGCAATCAGTCCCGCGACTTGCACCGTGCCCACAAGCCTTAGCATCACTGGTTCCGCTTCGGCAAGCGGCACACTCACCGTCGGCACAACGGCGACGACGACTCCGGGGGCCTACGCGATTACAGTAACCGGAACCGATGCAACCACGGGCAGCATTACGGCGAGCACAATCGTGAATCTCACGGTGACTGCGCCCGCCAATCCAAGCTTCGCGCTAACAAACAGCGGCAACCTCAGCATCAATCCCGGAGCGGTGTCGGGAAATACTTCAACCATCACCGTCACGCCCTCTGGCGGATTTGCGGCGGCCGTGAGTCTCACCTGTGCGGTCACCACAAGCCTCACCAGCCTGAACGATGTGCCGACCTGCACCATTCCGTCGAGCGTAAGCGTTACAGGAGCGTCCGCAGTGACTGCGACCCTTACCGTGAATTCAACCGCAGCCACTTCAGCCGCGCTTCGCTATCCACTCCGTGGAATCTACGGTCCAGCCGGCGGCGTCTCGTTGGCCATCGTGGTCTTCTTCTGCATCCCGCTTCGGCGTCGGCGCTGGAGTCACCTCGTGGCGCTGCTCGCTGTCACTGCGTTTGCATCTGTCCTGGGTTGCGGAGGAGGCGGGACTTCTAATCCCAATCCCGGCAATGCCGGAACCACTGCTGGAAGCTATGTGGTCACCGTCACCGGGACATCTGCGGGCCAGACCACGCAAACGACTACGGTGAACCTAACCGTCAACTGAAGAGCATCGAGTGAGATCGATTGAAGCGTGTTTTGAATTCATGACGTGCAGTTGTGCGCAGTTACTGATGAATCAAATTTGAAAAATGTGAGGCAATATGTCTTTGAAATCAGTTCTTCTCAGTCTGATTGTGGTTTTGCCCCTTGGCGCCGTTTCTCAGACCAGGCCTGTGACCGAGCGCTCGCATGCAAAAGCAGCCGTTGCTCCGCTGCCGCAGTCCAAAGCAAAGACTCCCGCCGATCGCTTGCTGAAGCCTTACCTCAAAGCGCGACTGGCTGCAAACGCCGGCGCTAAACCCACGCAGTCAAACTCTGCCGTCACTCGGCGGGACGTTGCATCAGCCTCCACGCTGCCGAACTTCGGCGGATATGTGACGGCGCCGTTCTATCCCTCACGCCTCGAAGCCTCCTGCATTACTGACCCCTATAATTGCGGTGTCACAGTCGAGCTGACCGGCGACTTCAACAAGGACGGCAAGCCGGACATCGCGGTGCTCCAAGCTGACGGAACGCTGAATATCCTTCTCAACAATGGCGCAGGCGGTCTTGCCGCGCCAGTCTCTTACCTCAACCCCAACTACTCGTCCAGCTTTATTCAGCAGGGCTTCGCCGTGGACGTCAACAACGACGGTTACCCCGATGTTGTTGAATTCGACAGCAACAACGACGCTGTCATTGTCTTCCTGAATCAGAAGAATGGAACATTCGGCGCAGCGCAGACTGTTGCACTTAGTGCGAATTATGGTTCCATCGGCTCCATCGCGGTGGGTGATGTGAATGGCGACGGTTTCCCCGACATTGTCACTATTGCGTCGAACGTTACATCTCAAACCACCACCAGTATTACCGTGCAGTCGTACCTGGGAACGGGAAGCGGAAGTTTCACTACCCCCGGAGCAGCCCTCACGCAGAGCGTGACATTTCCCGGTCAAGACCAGATTCCAAGCTCCACCGGCATCTCCCTGGGCGACTTGAATAACGACGGCAAGCTTGACCTCGCCGCGGACATCGAAGAACAGACGTCACAAGGCGCCGGAGCGGTGGTTGCGACCATCGCATTGGGCAACGGCGACGGCTCATTTGGCGCCATCAATGTCACTAACCCCATCTCCATCCCGGTTCAGGCACCTCCCGGATTCCCCTTCCTCATCTTTGGAACGTCCGGCGTCCAGATCCTTGATTTGAACAACGACGGAAATAATGACCTTGCAATTGACGGTGGCGGCGCTTTGAACGTCGCGCTGGGCAACGGCGCTGGCGGCTTCACTTCGACAGTGCAGACCGCGAACTTTGGCCAGCCGATCCAAAACGTCTACGCCGATGTCAACGGAGATGGAATTCCCGACATCGTCCAAAACATCGGGCCGCTCAATGTCTGGATCGGCAAGGGCGACGGTACTTTCAGCCTGCCGGTGAACGGAAATACCTACATCAATGATTCAGGCGACCAGCAGTCGCTGGTTATCGCGGACTTCACTGGTGATGGCAATGCGGATATTGCGCAACTCGGCGGCGACTATAAGCAGGTATCGATCTTTGCCGGAAACGGAAAAGGCGCATTTCAAGGTGCGCTGACGCTCTCTTCCACAACCGACAGTTTTCCGGCGCCCGAAGAGCTGGATCTGGAAGCAGCAGGAGACATTGTGGGCAACGGCCTGACAGATCCACTGTTCCTCGATGAAGCCGAGGCAGCACCCTACGTTGTCTCCGCATTGAGCAATGGAACGGGCGGCTTTACCTATGTGACCGCGGTTTCTGCAACTGCCGATCCCACCTTGGCCTTCCTCCAGCCGGTCTCAGCCGACTTCAATGGCGACGGGAAGAAGGATCTTCTCATCGTCGATGGAGCGCTCGGCAATGGCCTGTCGGTCGCGCTGTCCAACGGCGATGGAACATTTCAGAATCCCATTTCTCTCGCCATGCCATCACTCGATTGCTCGCTCAATTACGCCGCAGCGGGGGATGTAAACGGCGACGGAAATGTCGACATTGTCGTAGCCTACCCCGGCGATGCTGCCTGCGGCGGCACCGATGGAACTCCCTCCGGATATATTGTGGCTCTCGGAAAGGGCAATGGAACATTTTCAACTCCTGTGTTCACAGCCAGCGGCAGTGAGTTGTATTCGGTAACCATTGCCGACATGAATATGGATGGCAACCTGGACCTCATCCTCGTCGACGATCCGTTTGACGGTTCTGGAAGTTTTGCTGTCGACCTGCTCCTGGGCAATGGAGATGGAACCTTCGGGACAGGTACCGCAGTGCTGTCCAACGCAGTCGTCAGCCAGGTAGTTGCGGGTGACTTCAATCAGGATGGAAAGCCCGACCTCATCGCATTCTCAGAAGGGAACGTGAATGTGGTGGAGATTGGCAGTGAGGAATCCGCCGGCATCGTGCTGCTGCCCGGCAACGGCGACGGAACCTTCGCAGACTCCAGCCAGCTTGCATCAGGCAACTTCTTCCTCAACGGCGCACTCGTCGATGTTAACAGCGACGGAATTCCGGACATCGTTGCTTCCCTCTATCTCACCACGGACCAACCGAACACCTACTATGGTCTCTCCACGCTGCTGGGCACGGGCCAAGGAAGTTTCGCGCCTCCGGTCAATTCATTGGAGTCGCTCGCATCCTCTCTGCCAATCCCAGGAAATTTCCTCAACGACAATTCCGTTGGTTTTGTAGTTGCCACCGCCAACGGCACCGCATTCTACCTTGGACAGGGCGGAACAACGCTCGGCCTTACATCCTCTGCGGCGTCCATCGCATTCGGGCAAACCGAAACTCTCACCGCGACCCTGACGCCCACACTCGCCGGCCGGCCGTCTCCTACCGGCACTGTCGCCTTCTATGACGGAACCACCTTACTCGGCTCAGTTCCCGTGAGCAGCTCAACAGCGGCCTACTCCTCAAGCACGCTCGCGGTCGGGTCCCACAGCATTACCGCGGTTTACAGCGGCGACGGCAACTTCAACCCCAACACTTCGGCTGCATCGAGCGTTTCCGTAACCACTCTTGCGCCCGCCTTCACCCTGGCTTCCAACCCCGGTTCCGTCAGCGTGACAGTCGGGCAGCAGGCGTTGGCAACGCTCACGCTCACCGCAAACGCAACCTTCGGCGGAAGTATCAGCTTCACATGCGCCGGGTTGCCAGCAAATGCAAGTTGCACCGTCAACCCCACGCAGGTGACGCTTTCCGCTGGAACTACCGCGGAGGCAACCCTTGTAATCGGGACCACGAACAGTGCGTCGAACAGTCATCCGCAGACGCTTCCATTCGCAAAATACGCGGGCGGATTGAGCCTGGCAGGATTGTTCTTCTGCGTCGCTTTCCGCCGCTTCAACCGCAGGGCATTCTCGATGCTCAGCCTGGTGTTCCTGGTATTTGCCGTCGCAGGGCTTTCGGCCTGCAACAATGGCAACGGCGTGAACACCGTAACGAAGGGAACCTACACGGCCACTATCACTGCAACACCCAGCGGCTCCACGGCAACTCCACAAACCGCAACCGTATCGGTCACCGTGCAATAGAGGTGTTCTCGCCAGTCAGTGAGAAGACGCATCGTTCGCATCGGTTAGTTCGAACAGAGAAGGGGAGCGCCTGTTTCAGGCACTCCCCTTCTCTTGCAGCTGCATGACCACCCTCCAATCCCGCCATCAGGCAAAGCGTGATTCATTCAAATCGAGGCAACGCGCGAAACGAGCGCAGCGAGACTCGGCTTTGACGCCGGCACAGGCCCGGTTGGAGCAGGCGAAGAGACACCCTTCCATTTGAACTTGACTGACGCAGATGGCAAGCCCATCTTCAATGCCGAAATCGTAAACACCTCTTGGATGCCTTTTCCGGGACGGGTGATCATCAAGCGGACCAACCGAGCGTGTCTAGCTTTTGTGTTCCTTCGATGCGATTTCACGCCGATTCACGTCCATTCCGGACTATAGCATTCTCGGAATTGGTGTAGACCGAAAGCACACACTCAAGTGGCTTTTTCCTCAAGAAAAAGCCACCTTTCACGGTACTGAAAAAGTCTATATGTATTCCGAAAATGCTCTAACGGGAACGAAGTCCCGAATCGAGGAGAGATTGGAGGCGCGGGTCGGAATCGGACCGACACAGTAAGGCTTTGCAGACCTGTTGAGAGTCTGAGATAACTGCATTAGTTTCTGCGCCTTGGTTCATCCTGGCAACTCCGCCAAAATAAAACGCGCAAGGCGGGAGTAGATTCCGTTGCAGCTTCGCATGGATTACAACCGGCGCTTCACTTAGTTGCTCCGCCTGCCCTCGCATCGACCGCCCGAACCTGCGCTACTGCCTCCACCAGAGTTGTAGCCACCGAAGCTGAAAGCGATTTTGCCAGCCGTTGCATTCGAGCCTCGCTGGCACGCTCAAAATTCCACAAGCCCGCGATCAGCGTTGGCGAATTCGCCTCTTCCCCGATGCTCTTGGCGATCTTCCGCGCATTCCCCGCCGCGAACGGAGGCACCGCAGAAATACATACCACGTCGGTCGACCGGCACTCGACGCTCGCTACCAACTCTGCTGGAGCATCCGTCACCGGGAAACTAATCGCCGGAAAGCCCTCCTGGGTTAGAAAATACGCGCACATTGCCGCCGCAATTTCGTCTGCCGCATCCCGCGCAGGTATGCAAAACACCCGCGTAGACCGCGTTTCCGGCACCACCCTGGTCGCTGCATCGGCCTCCATCAGCTCAGTCATGAATTCGTTGATGCTCTGCACGACGAATTCCTCGCGCTTTGCATCCAGCTGCCCAGTCTGCCGATCGCGTTCCGCCATGGCCAGTGCCGGAATCACGATGCGGTCGAAGACCGTGATCAAGGGCTTGCTTTTGCCCATCGATTCAAGCATATTCATAGCGTCATGCTGGTCGAGCGCCAGTAGCCGCTGATAGAAGATCACGTCGGGAGTCAGCACTGGCTCGTCGCCCAGGACCACGCTCAAGAACTCGAATTGCGACGAGTGCTTCCCAAGCACGCTGAGACAAACCGTCAGCGGCGTTGAAAGCACCAGCCCCACGGGACCCCAGATCACGGTCCAGAATACCGCTGAGACCAAAAGCGCAACGGCCGAAAGACCCGTATGAACGCCGTAGAGCATTGGCTCTATGATGTTTCCGACAGTGGCCTCCGTCACGGCGAAAAGCGCAAGCACACTAAGGGGTGTGCGCCATCCATCGGCTTCCGCAACCGTCACGGCAAAGGGCAGCAGTGCCGCGATGATCGGCCCGATGTAGGGCAGAAATCGAAGCATCAGGCCAAGCGCGCCCCACAGCAGTGGGCTCGGCACGCCCAACAGCCAAAGGCCAAGCGCAATCACCGTCCCAAAGCCCGCATTCACACCGAACTGCAGCATCACGTACCGGCTCACCCGGCGCCCCGCGTCGTCCATTGCCTTGGTGGTCGCCTGAAGCTTTTGCTCACCCAACAACCGCAGCAGCCTGTTGCGCAGGTTCTCGCGGTCGACCAGCATGAACAGCGTAAAGATCAGAACCAGGCCGGCAGTGCCCATCGGCTTGAGCACACTACCCGCATACTCGCGGATTGCCTGCATCATGTTGTGCTCAGTAACGATCTCGACCTTCAGAGGCGCCTGTACCCCCGGCGGCTTTGGGTTGTTGATCTCGACGCCCACATCTTCGAGAGCGGAAATGGCATCGTTGATGCTGCTCGAGCGTCCCTGCAGCGCCGCGATCTTACGCTGAATATTCTGCGTATCGGCGCGCAGCCGGCCGCCTATCTCCATCATCTGCGCCATCGCGAGCCAACCCACGGTCGCGAGCAGAGCGCATGCCACGACCAGCACCAGGCTCGCCGCTGCCGCGCGGGGGATCCGCCAGCCTTCCAACCGCTTGACCATGGGAGTGAGAAGGAAAGCCAGCAAAAGCGCAAATGCCAGCGGAATAAGAAGCTCCCGTGCGAAGTAGAGAATGGCAATGGCAAGGGCCAGGCCGAGTAGAGGCGCCAGCCTTGAGCTTCCGGTTTGAATGCGATCAGTCAAGCCTGGATATTACCAGTTTCTCGGGACAGGTAAGAAGTGCTGCCGGCGCATTTTTTGTGGGGCGGCTAACTCATTGCGAGGCACCACCCCAGAATCGGCGTCGTCCTGCGATGGCCATTGGCTTGCGTCCACTCTACGCATGCGCTCATTAATCCGAAGCGGTATATTCGATCGCGATGAAGCCGGATTATATTCGGCAATTGGAGCGTCGCAATCAGCAATCTTGAACCAATCGAATCCTCAGGTTAGGGGGAGGCGCAAAGGCTAATTGACTAAAGGCAAACGGGATGCTTTAATCAAACGCAAGTTTCCCCAACTAGGCTCAGAAGACAGTCAAACGTTGAGGATTCTGGGAGCATGCCTGCCGCTGTTGCTTTTGTTTCGCCGAAGCTGATTATTTAGCGAGGTCCGCGCTGTTGTAGCTGCTTTGCCCGGTTGTAATTAGGCCCGATTTAAGGGGCAGGCAACCGTAAGTTCTCAGGCTCTGCCTGAGGAACAGTCACTATTGGTCATTCCTTACCACACTAAAATGAGCATTCATCTGAGACTGGATATGCCGAGCCATCCTCGCTTCTTGTCTGTCGTCCGTGCCGCGATAGACGAGTTGAGCATGACGATTGGTCTGCCGAAAGAGGAGTGCAACGCTGTCATTTTGGCAGTCGACGAGGCCCTGGCCAACATCATTCGACACGCCTACAAGGATCGTCACGACCAGAGAGTCGAATTCGATTGTCTGGTCAGTGAGAAACAGATGGAGTTCACATTGCTGGACCAGGGTGAAGCACCGGACCCGGCAAAGATCTGCGCCCCATGTGCAGATGAGTTTGCACTGAGCGGCCGCGGTACACACCTGATCAAGGCAATCATGGATGAAGTGATCTACAAACAGGTTCCTGAGGGAAATCAATTGAAGCTCATCAAACGCCTGCCTGGCGCAAACGAACTTGCCCAAGGGGCATAATCCAGGAAGGCCCGGAGGGAATGCGGACTCTGGAGCTATGTATTTCGTTGAGTTACGAGAGACGGCGGAAAAAGGCTCCCGGTCAGAGCCAGCAAAGGATGCACATGGACAGAAAACTGGAGTTCTCAACTCGAAACGAACGAGATACCGTGATTGTAGATGTGGCCGGCCAGATTGACCTTGAGACTTCGCCGCCGATGCGCAAAGCAGCCCTGGAGTCTCTTAAAGGGACGCAGCGTCTTGCGATCAATCTGACGCTGGTGAAGTACATCGACAGCTCAGGTATCGCATCCCTGGTGGAAGTCCTCAAAGAGGGCCGCAAGTCCGGGAAGCGGGTGATTCTCTTCGGAGTGACCGGTGCTGTCCTGCAAGTATTGCAGCTTACGAGGCTGGTCGGGGTCTTCGAGATACTGGAAACCGAAGCACAGGTGCTCGACGCTTGAATCGGAGCGTGACCGACGCCACTGCCATGGAATCGGTCATTGGGAATACCGCTGAAGCAACTCCCCTGAACGGAAGGGCCGCACGATGAGAATGCTGGGGAAAATCGAGACTTTGCCGAGCGCGGTCGGGGAATGGACGATCGGAGGCTTGGCGTATATCGGAGGCCTGGCGACCCTCGCCGGCCAGTCGGTTTACTTCGTTTTCGTAGGCCCTTTTCGCGGTCAGCCCTTTCGACTCCACCGGGCAATCCAGCAGGCGATGGCAGTGGGAGTGGAGGCGATTCCCATTGTTTCGCTAATCACATTCTTTGTGGGTCTGATCATGGCTCTGCAAAGCGCGTATGAGTTGCGCCGACTGGGCGCAATGCAGTTTGTGGCCGGAGCAGTGGCTGTCTCGATTCTTAGGGAACTTGGCCCGCTTCTGACAGCCATCGTCGTCATTGGACGATCGGGATCTGCTTTCGCCGCGGAGATAGGGACCAAGAAGGTGACCGAGGAAGTGGATGCCTTGAGGACCATGGCCTTCAATCCTGTTGCCTTCCTGGTTGCGCCGAAGTTCCTGGCCATGCTGGTGATGGTGCCGTGTCTCACGGTATGGGCTGACTTCATGGGCATTGTGGGCGGCAGTATATTTGGTGTCGCCGGCGCCGGTTTTACCGTCGGATCCTACTTCCAGGCGACACGCGATGCGATTGTGCTGCACGACGTTTATACAGGCCTCATCAAGAGTGCGTTGTTCGCTCTTGTCATTACGGCAGTTGGATGCAAGGAAGGATTCTCCACCGGTGCGGGCGCCGAGGAGGTAGGGCGCTCGACCACGGCAGCTGTCGTTACGTCGATCGCACTTGTGATTGCGGTCGATCTGGTGTTCACGACCCTGTTCTATTTTCTGAACCCGTCGTAACAAAGGGATGGGCGCGGAGTTACGAGAGCCGTCCCCACGCCTGAATTCGGACCCTTTGCGTGCCATTACCGTAGCCGCCAAACGGCTGCACGAGGAGTGCTCACGATGAATGATGCCGGCGCGGCAGAAGCGGCAATTTCGGTTGTGGATCTTCGCGTGAGCTATGGCGATCGCGAGATACTGCACGGCATCACCTTTGACGTGCGGCGCGGAGAAACCATTGTGATCCTGGGCGGATCGGGCTCAGGGAAGAGCACTCTGTTGCGGACTTTGGTGGGCCTGGAAAAACCCAACTCCGGCGAGGTGTGGATTCAAGGTGTGAATACGGCAAACATTTCCGAACGCGAGATGGACGCCATTCGAAAAAAGATGGGTATGTCGTTTCAAGGTTCCGCCCTGTTTGGATCCTTGACTGTAGGCGAGAACGTTGCACTGCCGCTGCGCGAGCATACCGATCTGGAAGATTCAACGATCGAGATCATGGTGCGGATCAAGCTCGGACAGGTTGGCCTGGGCAGCTTTGAGCACTTCATGCCTTCGCAGCTAAGCGGGGGAATGAAAAAGCGCGCGGCGGTAGCACGGGCACTCGCGATGGACCCCGAAATCCTGTTTTTCGACGAGCCGTCGGCGGGGCTGGATCCGATCATCGCCGCCGGACTCGATGAACTGATTCTGAACCTGAAGAAGGCCTACGCCATCACCATGGTGGTCGTTACCCACGAGTTGTCCAGTGCGTTCCTGATCGCTGATCGCCTGGTTTATGTCGACCGCGGACATATCGTGGCGATGGGGACCAGGGAGGAGTTCATGGCGAGCACTCATCCTCGCGTGCGTCAGTTTCTTGACCGCGTGCCGGAGCCGGAAGTTACCGAGGAACTCGACTATCTGCAGATGCTCACCGGCGACGACATCACCACGAGGAGCTAAGGGCATGGAGCCACTGAGAATGAGGGAGCTATGAAAAGCAAGCGTGAAGAAGCGGCGGTGGGCCTCTTCGTACTAGTCGCAGCGGCGCTGATGATTGGAACAATCCTGGCTGTGGCGGGGACCTTTTCTGCGGGCGGCGTCCCTCACTACACATTTTTCAAGTCTGCCGGAGGTGTTCTACCTGGCGCCATGGTGCGATACGGAGGCATGGATGCGGGCAAGGTGAAGACCGTGCGCGTCGATCCCCAGGACTCGACACGAATCGAGATCGACTTCACCGTACGGCCTGGCATTCCCGTAAAGACCGATAGCATTGCGAGGATCACCGCCCTCGGAGCCCTTTCGGACAATTACCTGGAACTCAGCACCGGTACTAAGGGCGGCGCCCTGGCTCCGCCGGGGAGCGAGTTGAAATCCGCCGAGACGCTCGGACTGGGAGATCTCGGCGATGTGATCGGAAACCTGGCGCCCGTTGCGAACCAGGCTCTCGATAACCTGAATCAGCGCCTTGTTGAGCTGCAAGTGACGATAGCCCGCGTCAATGATCTGCTCAACGATAAGAACCGGGCGGACGTGAGCGCCAGTCTGGGCAACATCAATTCCATGCTCGCGGATAGCCGCCCGAAGGTTGCGGCGAGTCTGACAAACGTACAGGCCGTCACCGCCCAGCTCCTGCCAATGCTGGACAATCTCAAAACAACGATGAATGAAGCCAACACTGTCCTGTCGCACGTCGATTCGCTCGTGGTTGAGAATCATCAGGACATCCGCACCATAGTGATCGAATTGCGAGAGACGATGTCCACGGCTTCATCGCTCATGGAACAGCTTAAGAACACTACCAACAACAACGCGGACAATATCGATCAAACCATCTTGAACATCCGCGCGACCACGGAGAATATTAAAGAGCTGACGGATTCGTTGAAAAACAATCCTTCTCTCCTGATTCGTGGGAGTACCTTGAAAGATCGCAAGCCTGGAGACCCGATGAAGTAAGCTTTTTGGGGGATGACCTGTTGCTGCTTCCATCCGGCTGATTGCGGTCAGGGGCGGAATAGAATAAGGGCTCTTGAAACGAGCTTGAGGGCAAAGGAAAGAGGTTCACAATGAATCGAACAATCCGTTCAATTCTGTTATCGGTATTCGCCTTGACCCTGAGCGGATGCGGCAGCACCAAACCGATCAAGTACTACACCATTCAGCCCCTCACTGCGCCCGCGATTTCCACCACCCCACAGGCAGTGTCCCTCGTGGTTGCGAGCATCGGCGGTCCGGAGATTTTTCGGAGATCGCCGATCGCATATCGCATTGGCGGCAATGAGATCGGCACCTACGAGTACAGCCAGTGGGAAGAGCCGCCCGTGGAGATGATCCAAAGCAGCTTGATTCGACTGCTGAGAGAATCCGGGAATTACCAGTCTGTCGAGAACCTTTCAAGTATATCGAGCGGACAGTTTGTCGTCCGAGGGCGGCTCGTTGACTTCGAGGAGGTCGATGGCGCCGGCATTTCGGGACTGGTTTCGATGGAATTCGAACTCTATGACCGAAAGTTGGGAAAGGTCGTCTGGAGGCATTCCTATTCCCAATCCGAGCCGGTACAGGGCAAGGAGATGTCGGCAATCGTTGCGGCACTCGATGTTGATTTGGCTCGCGGTCTGAAAGAAGTTGCCGCGGGGCTCAATCAGTATTTTTCAACAAACCCTGCTGGAAAATCCTAGGCGGACGCTATTGAGATTTGACTCGATTCCATTCCACTTCAAAGCCCACGACCGATTCGCTCACCGGTAGTGCCGGCCTTATTCGGCTGACCTAAAAGCACTTTGTTCCATCGTGCAAACTCGACGCGGTCTGCAGGCCAGACGGCGGAGTCGCGAAATACACCAATGTTGATGGGTTTCGATTTGTCCTGCTCCATGCCATTTTGCTGGCAGCCCACACATCCTTCCCGCGATGAATAATCGAACTGCCAATTGAACATGCCTCTCGGCGACTCTGCCTCAATGTCGAGTTGCTTAGCCTGTGCTGATGGTTGGGGGACTGAACTGGTTTACAAGCTGTCGTTTCAGGACCACCAAAGGCCCCTTGATCGAGATAAAAATGAATGATTTCCGCTGGATATTTTGAAGACTCTTGCGGACCATTGTTTCGGCGGGTTTACGTCACGCTGGTGCCGGTGGAGGCGATCGCGGGACGCCTCCCGTAAAGACGTGGCTGGCGCCATTCTCCATTGAGTGGAGGAAGCGACCTAAATGTCAATCCAGTCAATCCAGATTCGCAGTAGTGAAGGTTAAAAATAGCGAATACCCCGCCGCCCGCCTTTCCGCGAGATGTCGGACTGCACGAAGTCGAAGACGGCAAATCCGAATCTCTCCGTATGTTGATCGGCGGTGAACTTTTCAAAGGAAGCGTTCCGGCATGATTGCATGCTCGTGCTATCGCATTTTCGGAGTTGGTGTAGACCGAAAGCACACACTCAAGCGGCTTTTCCTCAAGAAAAAGCCACCTTTCACGGTACTGAAAAAGTCTATATGTATTCCAAAAACGCTCTAGTCTGTCGACGCGTCGGAACCAGCATGCGCTCAACCCATTGATCGACCTTCTTGCCAGGGATAGTCAGCGAAGTACAGAATGATTTCAACCGTCTGCACATTGCTGGATTGCGACGGTCGGAAAGGTCTTCTTCAGCAAGGCTTCTCATGAAATTACTGCTCCTGTTAACGCTTTCCTCCGCGCTTTCCGCGCAGACTCTCACGCAGTGGACGCGTCCAACGAATGCACCGGTCATCACGCCCAATCCAGCCTCAGTTTTTCTCGATCCTGTTACAGGCGTTCAGACTCACTGGGAAGCGCTTCACACCTTCAATCCCGCCGCTGTGATGCGCGATGGCAAAGTCGTCGTGCTCTATCGTGCGGAAGACGATAGCGGCGCCGACGCAATCGGGATGCATGTGTCCCGCCTCGGATTGGCAACCTCTGCCGACGGCATTCATTTCACCCGCCAGGGTGCTCCCGTCTTTTTTGCCGCCAATGATGAACAAGCTTCACGCGAGGTTCCAGGCGGCGTCGAAGACCCGCGTATCGTTGAATCGCCAGACGGCACGTACGTCATGACCTACACGCAATGGTCTCGCAAGCGCTCTGCAGTTTCGGTTGGCGTCGCCACATCAGCCGATCTCGTCCACTGGATCAAACAGGGTCCGGCCTTCGGCGACGCAGGCAAATATGGCCGAATGCACTACAAATCCGCCGGCATCCTCACCCAGCTGGTCGGTGACAAACTCGTTGCAGCGCGGATCAACGGCTCTTTCTGGATGTACTGGGGAGAAAAGCCGGTGCGCCTTGCCAGCTCCACCGATCTGATTCACTGGAAGCCAGTCGAGGATGCGTCCGGCCAGCCCGTCGCTGTGCTCGACCATCGCGACGGCCAACCCGATAGCGCATTCCCTGAAGTCGGGCCGCCGCCCCTGCTGACTTCTGCGGGCATCGTCGTGCTCTACAACGCGAGGAACTCCACAAACCCGAAACTCGCCGATCCAAAACTCGGGCTCGGCGCCTACAGCGTGGAGCAAGCAATCTTCGATCCTCACGCCCCGTCGCATCTCCTCAGCCGCACTAAGACTCCTGTCTTCCAGCCACAACTTCCCTTCGAACGCAGCGGTCAATACGCCGCCGGAACGACCTTTGCCGAAGGGCTCGTCTGGTTTCACCATGCCTGGTGGCTGTACTACGGCTGTGCTGATTCCTTCGTCGGGGTCGCGGTCAGCGGGGGAGACTCAGGCGCATCTTATCACTGAAAAACTGAGCCCCAGCATTCCCAGTGAGGATTTGGCTGGAAGATATCTCTCAATCTCTCTCGCTGAATCCAAAGAGGCGTGGTGTTTTCACAGGGGGGATCCACGGATCACGCACGTCCAATGAACTCTGCCATGGACATCGTCGGTATCTTAGGGTGATGTGAGGTCAGGGTCTTCTGCCTTCTCGACATCTCAGGATCCGGCATGAAAGGGACGGCTTCCAGTAGTCCAGAGATTCATATGGAAAAACAGACTTAAGCCCTGAACGAATTGATTTTATTAAGGAAAGATTGGAGGCGCGGGTCGGGATCGAACCGACGCATAAAGGTTTTGCAGACCTCTCCCTTACCACTTGGGTACCGCGCCTTGGCAGGGCTGCCTCATTGTGTGCTTATCGCTCCAGACCACCGTAGCCAACCCGGCAGGCGCCGGAGGGCGGAATGGAGCGGGAGACGAGATTTGAACTCGCGACCCTCGCCTTGGCAAGGCGATGCTCTACCACTGAGCTACTCCCGCTTGTTGCAGTACTGAGTATACCGGGCGGCCAAAAGCAGGTCAAACCGCCTGCACCGCATTTCGGGCGCAAACCATTACGGCCCTAGATCGTCGCCGGCACTGCAGTTGCCGCCAATCCAGGCCGCGAACCCTTTTCTTCCCGCACAATCTGACCGTCCCGCATATATAAAATGCGGCTCGCAATCGAAGCCGCCTCGGGATTGTGCGTGATCATCAGCGTAGTCTGGCCCAATTCCCGGTTTGACTTCACCAGCATCTCCAGCACGGCATCCGAGTTCTTGGTGTCCAGGTTGCCCGTTGGCTCGTCGGCCAGAACAATCGCCGGCCGGGTAATCAACGCTCGCGCAATCGCCACCCGCTGCTGCTCGCCGCCGCTCAGCTCCGACGGCCGGTGCTGTAGCCGTCCCTTGATCGACAAGAGATCGCTCAGCTGGTCCAGATACTTCAGATCCAGCGGCTCTTTGCGCCCGCTCACAGCGTGTGCAATCTCGATATTGCCCATCGCCGAAAGGGTAGAAAGCAGGTTGAACTTCTGAAAAACGAAGCCGATGCGATGTTTCCGCAACTTTGTGCGCTCGGCGTCGTTCAGCGTGGCAAAGTCAATGCCATCAATCACCACGCGTCCGCTGGTCGCCCTGGTCAGCCCGCCCAGCAGATAAAACAGCGTGGACTTGCCCGAACCCGACGGCCCCACAATGGCCACAAACTCTCCGCGCTCCACGGCAAGCGAAACCCCGCGTACGGCGGTGACTTCAAGTCGGCCGGCCGCATAAACCTTGGTCAGGTTCTCGGCTAATATGATCGGCGAAGCGTTCTCAGGCTGCACATTCCCATTGTAAATGCGACGTACGCCCCGCTCCTCCCTTAGAATAGGAGTGCAGCAACTCCCAACGCAGGATTCTTTCCGAATGACAGTTGATTTGAAGTCCAATCTCGTTAGCTCTGTGCAAGCCGCTGCCGCCAAGGCCGGTTTGGCTCTGGTTTCCACTACTGAAGGCGCCGACTTCCATGGTCAGCCCACTGCGGTCTTTCAGCTCGGGCTCACTACCGGCGACGCCGCCGGGCGGACGCTGCGCCTGGAACTGAGCGAGGGTTTCGAATTCAACAAGCCCGACCTGCTGCCCACCATCACGGCTCACCTGGCCGGCGAAGCCAAGCGCCTGCGCAATCCCCGTCCCGAGTGCTACGTGACTCTCGGCGGCCTGCCCCTGGCCTTCGGCCAGTTCCAGTGGCCCTTCCACCGCTCCACCTCAGGAGCGGACACCTACATCGTTCACGGCGAAATTCACCTGGCCGACGGGGGCACGCACAACCTGCATGCCAAGGTCGCCGCGTCCGTCACGCTCACCTTCGCTGAGATTGTGCCCGCCATGGAGCAGCCCTTTGCCGAGTCCTTCGTCTACAACGCGGTGCGCAAAACTGTCGACTTTGGCCAGCTTGAATTTGTAAAGTCGGGCAACCGCCAGCCTGTACCCGTTACTACCCGCTTTTACAGCCGCTGGCAAAAGAAGTTCCTCTTCACTGAGACCAACGACGCAGAGCGCCTCGAATACCTGCTGCGCAAGGTGTACTGGCTCTCTGGAGTTCTGGGCGAGGGCAAGCCGGTATGGATCGCCGACCCCCGCGACGCGCAATATCTCAACACGACTGAGGCTGACCTGCTGCGCATGGCAGGCGACGAGGCTGGCCAGGGCCTCATGGCACTCGACGGCGAATTTGCCGCCGCAACCCCGCAGCTGCTGGCCCGCGCTGAAGAGTACCAGGCGGCGCTCGAAGCGGCGCTCAACTTCAGCAGACCGCATTTCAATGAGTCCATGCGTTCCGGTCACGCCAACATGTAGTGCAAGTTATGACGAGTGCCTAAGCCAGCGTCCCTCCGCAAGCCGAGCAGAATCGCGCACCTTGAGGGTTGGTCTGCTGGCAGCGTCCGCACGCAATCAGCGCTCCCGGCTGGCCGGTCGTCGGCGGCACATTCACCGTCACGTTCAGCGGCTGGCCCCATCCCGGCATCATGATCCCCAGCGCGGCCGCGATTCCCGCAGCCTGGATGGCGTTGAACTCGCGCACCCGCCCCGGCATAAAGAAGCACTCCAGAAATCCGAGAATCGCCGGAATGCCGGTCCAGAAAAAGATGCAGTAGAGAATCCCCAACCCCGTCCGCCGCAGATAGAAGTGGTGAATCCCGAACGTTCCCAGGAAGAGCGCCAGCAGAATTCCGACGACTTCGTCGCGTCGCACCGATTCATACTGCTGATAGAAAATGGCCTGCGGATTGGGATACGGAACGCTGCTCATGGCTGATTCTCCTTGCACTTCGCTTCTGTTTAAGATACGCAGCGGACCGACGCAGGGTTCCACGCGCCGCATTGCAAGCATTGTGCCATACCGACCCGAGGGCGATAGCATCTAATTCAGCTATGCAGGATCCCGTCCCTTCCGCCTCCGCCAGCGGCACCTTTCAAATCGCAGGCGACCTCCCCGTTCACCGTCTCGGCTACGGAACCATGCGCCTCGTCGGCGACGGCGCCTGGGGTGAGCCGGCCGATCCTGCCGAATGCCACCGCGTCCTGCGCCGTGCCGTTGAACTGGGCGTCAACCTCATTGACACCGCCGACGCCTACGGCCCCGAGATCGCCGAACGCCTCATTGCCGAAGCGCTGCATCCTTATCCGTCCGGCCTGGTCATTGCTACCAAGGGCGGCATCACCCGCCAGGGACCGGCCAAAACCGAGTACGTGGGCCGCGCCGGCTACCTCATCCAATGTGTCGAAATGAGCCTGCGCCGCCTCAAACTCGAACGGATCGACCTCTACCAGTTGCACCGCATCGACCCGCGCACCCCGCTAGAAGAAAGCCTCGGCGCACTGAAGCGCGTGCAGGAGCAAGGCAAGATCCGTCACATCGGCCTGAGCGAAGTCACCCCCGCGGAAATCGAGGATGCCCGCAAGATCGTCCCGATCGTAAGTGTCCAGAATCGATACAGTCTCGCCGACCGCCGTCATGAGGAAACGCTCAAATACAGTGAGCGGGAGGGAATTGCCTTCCTGCCCTGGTACCCCATGGCCGGCGGCAAGCAGCTCAAGCCCGACCATCCTTCGGCGCAAGCCCTGACCGCTCTCGCCGCCCGCCACTCCGCCTCAATCGCACAGCTCTCGCTCGCGTGGCTCCTGCAAAAGTCCCCTGTGCTCCTGCCCATTCCAGGAACGTCAAAAGTCGCGCATTTAGAGGAGAACGTTGCTGCCGCGACGCTCAAGCTCAACGTGGAAGAATGGGTGGAGATTGAAGGCGCATTCAAGGCGTAGCAATTCAGCGGGTTCTTGGAGCATTTGCCCGTTCTGAAATCGCACAAAACAGAATTGCCCATTCTCCGCTGCGGGAATGCGCGTGGTCATCCAGTTCAGCTGGAGACTCCCGACAGCGTCGGCTCCGTCGGTTCCGTCACCGACGTGTCCCGCTCCCAGCCTTCGTTCTCCAGCTTGATGTGCTCAATCGCAATCGCGTTTCCGCCGGCATCCAGGTCGGGCAGCGCCTGGTAGGCCGAAGGCCAGCAGCGGTAAACATTGTAGGCGCGCACCAGCTGGCCGGCCTCGTTATAAAACTCGATATAGATGTCCTTTCGGAAGTTGCCGGACTCCTCAGACCCCAGCCCAGCGCCGAAGTTCCACACCAATCCGGCCCAATCTTCAAACGAAGAGTCGTCCGTCACGCCGCGTTCCAGCGTGATGGCCTCATACTTGGTGCGGCCAGGTGATTTGTGCGACGTGTTCGGATCTCCGCCTTCGCGGTACTCAACCACCTCGGTGGAGCGCACCAGTGCGGAGATGCGCGAAACATCCGGGATATACGCGCCATCCCACTTCACGCGAAAATTGAAGTTCTTGTACGGGTCGAGCCGCGTCGGATTGCCAGGAAAGGTCGTCATGCGACGAAATATACCACCGCAACGACACAACTTGCAGCAATGTTCTTTCTCTCAATTACGGCTTTGCCTTGTCGTCTGTCTTGTCCTTCGCCTTCACCGTAGGCGTGAGCGAAGGCGCCAGCGGATCGCCCCAGATGTAATGGCCAAACCAGTTTTCGTTTTCTTCCATCACCGCGCGCTGCTGCTTCGGCTTGTTGATCGGATGTCCGAACCCGTCGTAGACCACCATCTTCACAGGGACGCCATGATCCTCCAGCGCCTGCCGCAGCTCAAAGCTGTTGGGCAACGGCACACGCCGGTCCGCCCCGCCATGCTGAATCAGCGTCGGCGTCTTCGCGCTCTTGATATACGTGATCGGCGAAGTCTTCGCGTAGATGGCCGGATCGTCCCACGGCGTCGCCAACAAATATTGCGGCGTAAACGGAGTAATGTCGGTGTTCGCGTAATAGGTCATCCAGTCCGAGATGCCCGCGCCCACTGAAACCGCCTTGAACCGGTCGCTCGACGTGGTGATGAACGCCGAAATGTATCCGCCCTCGCTCCAGCCCATCGACGCGACGCGGTCCTTGTCCACAAAACCCTGCCCGATCAAATAGTCCACGCCGGAGATCACATCCGCATAGTCGCCCACGCCCAGGTTGCGCACGTTCAGCGAGCGAAACTTCTCGCCGTATCCCGCCGACCCGCGATAGTTCGGCCGCAGAATCACCGCGCCCCGCGCCAGAAATCGCTCAATCGGGTAATACCGGTCCGCGCTGAGTGCCGGCAGATCGATCCCCGTCGGGCCGCCGTGAATCACCACCAGCAGCGGATACTTCTTCGCCGGGTCGAAATTCGCCGGTCTTATCAGCACGCCTTCAATCACCGTCCCGTCGCCCGACTTCCAATGCACCACCTCGCGCTTGCCCACCTCAAATCCAGCCAACTGCTCGCCCGCATGGGTCAGTTGCACCGGCTTGTCTGCCGGCAAGCCCGCGGCATAGATCTCCGGATATTCGTTGGCTCCCGTGCCGCGGTACGCCACATGCTTGAAATCCTTCGAGAACGAAAACGACCCCGCAATCTCCGATCCCGGCATCTCAATCCGCTTTACCGCTTCCGTCTTCGCATCCAGCAGAAACAACGACGAAGTGGTTTTTTGCAGCGCAGAGAAATAGATTCCCGCCGGCGCCCACTTCAGCAGATCGGGATCCTCGTCGAAGCTCAGCGTCAACACGCGCGGTGTGCCGCCATCGCTTGGAACGACGGCGATGCGCTGATCGGTATAGAAGAAAAACTTGTTGCCGTTGGACGTCACGTACGCAATCTCAGTTCCGTCCGGAGACCACTGCGGATCGTTGTCCGGCCCCGGCGTGTCCACAATCTTCTTCACCGCGCCATCGGCCAGCGTCACCGTGTAAATGTCCGAGCTGAATCCCGAAATCAAGTCCGGATCGCGCTGCGCACTGAACGCAATCCGCTTCCCATCCGGTGAAAACGAGAAGCCTCCCACGCTCATCGTCTCGCCCGGCGTCAGCAGCTTCGGCTCCGGCCCTGCTGTGACTCGTCCCGCCTTATCCGTCTTCGGCAACTCCACCAGCCACAGGTGCGTCATCTCGTAGTCGGCATGAATCACGTGGTAATCGCCAAAGCTCTCCTTGCGATCCTTCATCGCCTTGGTCTCCGGCGCCTCCGCTGCAATCGCGATGTGAAGGGAGTCCGGGGCCCAGTCATAGCCGCTCACGCCCTGCTCCATCTTCGTCAACTGCTGCGCCTCGCCTCCATCGGCCGGCATTACATAAAGCTGTGTCTTGTCCTTCGGCGAGTCCGCCAGCGGCGCCGGCCGGCTGGAAAGAAACGCAATCCACCGTCCATCTGGCGACCAATCCGCGCTGTTGCTCGACTTCGCCGCAGTAGTCAGCAGGTGACGTTCGCCCGTCGCAACATCCGCCAGCCAAAGGTCCGTCTCAAACGCGTTGCTCTCCCAGTTGGTGCGCGACTGCTCATAGATCACGTGCCTGCCATCCGGAGAAATCTTTGGTGAGCCCACCGAAAACATCTCCAGAGACTGATCGATGGTCGGAGTTTTGGCGGAAGCAGGAGTCTGGCCTAAAGCAGAGCCAGCCAACGAAAGGGCAACAAGCAGGGAAGCGACAGACACAAAACGTTTCATCAGGGAAAACTCCTTCGGCGGCTATGAGGGCAGTATATCCGCCTTTACGCAGCGATCCTCGGGTGGGCTCGTGTAAATCTCAGTGCGGCAATTTGCCTTGCTCGCATTCCATTTTTGTTTGGTTTCAGAATTGTTCCTGATCGATGGCTGCCAATTCCTCAGCAATTTCCAACTTTGCTATGGAACGCTGCACGGCGCGCAGCAGAATTTTCCATCCGACGGTTTGATTGAATGCGCAGCGCCAGCTAGTCGAAGATTTGCGGACGGTGCGGCCCGAACACTAGATTCACTGAGGAATATAGAATCGGAGTGTGCGGAGCAAAGTCGTCATTTGGAGGACAGCAACGATCTTGGGCGCCGTCGCTCTCTTGGCGGCACAGTCGTGCATGTGTGCGGATTACGCATTCAAAGGCGGTATCGATTTCCTCGACGGAAACTTCGGAGTATTTTTGATCGCAGCATTGGCCGGAATGGTTCTCTGTGCGGCCGGTCTTATTGGCTGGGGAGTATCTTCCAGTAAATCTGTGTGCGCCGGCCTTGGTACCGTGGCGCTGCTTGCATCGTTTGCTGTCTGCATTTTAGGAAGTCTCGTTGGCAGTACAAATGTGCATGGCCCTTTCTTCCTGATCTTCCTGCCAATGCTTTTGATCTCGCTCTCAGGACTCATGCTGTTGTTGATAGCTGCTGTCCGAAAAGGCTCGAGCAAAGCCTTATGAATCCTCTGACGTGACTCTACTCGATCTCGATCCGTTTAACCTTCGTCCCCCGCGGCAGGTCCTTGGTCTGCTCGCAAATCTCGCCCAGCAGCGCATAGTGCACCGACAAATCCGTCGGCTCCATGTTATCTAACTCGTAACTCCCGCCCAGCATGGGAGGAATCTTGAACCCATAACATTGATTCGGCCCAATCTTCATGCCCGCCTTCACGCAGGCATTCACCAGGCTGACCATCATCCACGTATCGGCATGATCGTCCTCATCGATGCGGGTCACAAACTGGTCGCAATCGTCAGCAACACGCTCAATTGCCCCGCGCCCCACGTCGAGCATGTGCACCGAACCATCTTCAAACACCGCAAACACATCGCCCACGCGATTCACCAGCCACACGTTGAACGTATTTGGCAGCAGGAATCGCCACGTCGATAAAAGCTCTTCCCAGTCTTTTCCTTCGAGATCGATCAGGTAATCCATCACATCCATCTAGAAATCCTCCCCGAAAAACAAGAAAGCCGCAACCCCTTCCAAGGTTACGGCTCTTCGTGGTTGATGTGGGGCTAGTTCCCCACACCTGCCAAACTCACATTTCCTTCACGCCTTCGACAAACGCCTTCAGCTTGCGGCTGCGCGAAGGGTGCCGCAGCTTGCGCAGCGCCTTCGCTTCAATCTGCCGGATGCGCTCGCGCGTCACCTGGAAGCTCTGTCCCACTTCTTCCAGCGTGTGCTCGGAGCCGTCTTCAAGACCAAACCGCATCTTGATCACCCGCTCCTCGCGCGGCGTAAGCGTACGCAGAACCTGCGAGGTGTACTCCTTAAGGTTCACGCTGATCACAGCCTCGCTCGGCGAAACCGCCTGACGATCTTCGATGAAGTCTCCAAGGTGCGAGTCTTCTTCTTCGCCGATCGGCGTCTCCAGCGAGATGGGCTCCTGCGCAATCTTCAGAACCTTGCGAACCTTCGCAACCGGAATATCCATGCGGCGCGCAATCTCTTCGCTCGATGGTTCGCGGCCCAGCTCCTGCACAAGCTGACGTGAAGTCCTGATCAGCTTGTTGATGGTCTCGATCATGTGCACCGGGATACGAATCGTCCTTGCCTGGTCGGCAATGGCGCGCGTAATCGCCTGGCGAATCCACCACGTCGCATACGTCGAGAACTTGTACCCGCGCCGGTATTCGAACTTGTCCACCGCCTTCATCAGGCCGATGTTGCCTTCCTGAATCAGGTCAAGGAACTGCAGTCCGCGGTTGGTGTACTTCTTCGCAATCGACACCACCAGGCGCAGGTTCGCTTCAATCAGCTCCCTCTTTGCCTGCTCCGCGTCCATGTCGCCCTGGATCATCTCGCGCTGCGTGCGCTTCAGTTCCGCAATCGAGACGCCCGCGTCCCCTTCGATCTTTTCCAGATCCACGCGGCAGTTCTTCTGCTGGCGCCGGTATTCCTTCTTGAGCTCCTCGCTCTTCGAGGCTTCGAATTTCTGGTCCAAAGAACGGATTTGGCGCTCCAGCGTGCGCATGGTGTCAACCGTCTTGTTGACCTTGTCCAGCAGCCGCTTGCGTTCGAGAGCCGTGTACTTCAGCTCGCGCACAATCCGCGATATGAAGACCTTCTCGCGCGCAATCAGCCAGCGCGCATGACGCGCTTCCTTGGCCTTCGCCTTGGTTGCCGCCGCGGACGACGACGCTGCCTGCTTCTCTTCGAGCGCCTGAATCTTTTTCTGGTGCTTCACCAGCGCGTCAATGCGAACCACGGTCGCCTTCACGCGGGTCTGCACCACCTCTTCGGTGAGCTCCTCCTCGTCGAAGACAACAACTTCCTTTACATTGCGTACGCCGCGCTTCAGGTCCTCGCCCAACGCCACAATCTCGCGAATCACGATTGGCGAACGCGAAATCGCCTTGAGCACGCGCAGCTGCCCGCGCTCAATGCGCTTGGCAATCTCCACTTCGCCCTCGCGGGTAAGCAGAGGAACTGTGCCCATCTCGCGCAGGTACATGCGCACCGGGTCGTTGGTTTTTTCCAGGGTGCCAGGCGTCAGGTCGAGCTCAACGTCCTCGCCCTCTTCAAGCTCGAAATCCTTGTCGGCGCCAAACTTCGGCCCGTCCAGAAGGTCAATCCCCTGGGTTCCAATGGTTGTGATCAGATCGTCCAGATCGTCGGCCGAGCCAATCTCTTCCGGCAGCATGTCGTTCACATCGCCGTAGGTGAGATAGCCCTTCTCTTTGCCCACTTCGATCAGGCTGTCAATATCGTGTTCGAATTTGTCGTCAATCGCCAAAATAATCCTGCTCTCTTGCGCAAAACAGTTTAGGCGCCGGTTTGCGCACCGGCGCGTGGCTTGGTGCAAGCGCGAAAAATATTTCCAGAAAGTTACTCATGGAAATAAACGCGCATGCGAACGCAAACCTGCGGTCACCCGCAAAAAAAGAAGCGGTCTCACGTGGTTGCTCGGAACAGGATGACTAGCGCTTCAGGTCTCACCTGGTTCGCCCGCGAGCCGGAGCTCATATGTGGGGCAGAGGGGGCGCGCATCCTCACAGAGATCAATAGATTACCACAGTCTGACCCGGTTTCACCAAGCAAAATCCGGTGGAAATCACGGTTCTTCCCGACTGTCTTCCCATCGGACCGGGCAAACTACTTTTTCAAACCCTTCCCGTCCTGTTTATTAGACGCATACCCCCGCCCGATTGATGCACGGTTTGCGCGTTTCAGGGCTGCTCCGGGAGCCCGCTCAGGCATAGGCGCTAAGCCTCCGGCGGCCTCTGGTTGTGCAGGTTTCGCAGTGCCCGGTCCATTTCCAGCTTTTGCTGCGTCAGCAGGGCCAGTTCAGCAAAGTCGGCGCGCCGCTCGGCCTCTGCAATCAGTTCCCGCAAGTCCCGCAGCCGGTGCACAATCGCGCGCTCCTGAATCTCCTGAACGGCGCCCAGAATCTCGTGCTCCTCCGGCGGCTTCACCTCCGCCAGCAGCGCCTCGGCCAGCAGCGCCCGCTGCGCCTCATCCTCCACCACGTCCATGGGATCCCTGGCTTGCCGGTTAATCAGCGCTTGCATTGCCGGATAGGTGCCAAGATGCTCAAACCATGCAGGTTGCTCCGTCAATGCCTGCGCCGCCAAGCGCCGGCCGTGCTCAAATTCAGGATCGGTAATGGCCAGCGCACGCAGCAGCACCCGCTCCACCTCAGTCAGCGCCGCCGATTTCACGTCAATGTGGTCCCGCCGCCTTAGCGCCGCCTGGCGCAGCTCCTCGCGCAGCACCGCCGAGTCGATCTTCAGCTTTTGCGCGGCATCGTGGGCAAACTGGTCCCGAGCCAGCTTCTCCGGCATCCGGCGAATGTGCGGAAGCAGGTAATTCATTGCCTTCACCTTCTGCTCCGCGCTCGCCCCCGGAAACATCTGTCGTGCCCGCTCAATCAGGTAATCGGCCTGGCGTCGCCCGCCTTGCAACGCGCTCACGTAGGCCCCGACGCCCCGCTCACGGATAAAGCGGTCCGGGTCCAGCCCCCCCTCAAGCGTCACAATCTTGATCGTGAACCCCTCTTCCGTCAGCAGCGCAATCGACTTCTCCGCGGCATTGCTGCCCGCCGCATCCGGATCGAAGTTCACCACCACATTCGATGTATGCCGCTTCAGCAGCCCCACCTGCTGCTCGGTAAAAGCCGTTCCGCTCGTCGCAATCACATTCTGAATTCCGCGCAAAAAGACTGAGATACAGTCCATCTGCCCTTCCACTAGGACCGCATACTCGAACTTTCGGATGGCGGCCTTCGCCTTATCCAAATTGAATAGCACCTGCCCCTTCGAATACAGCGGCGTCTCTGGCGAATTGATGTACTTCGCGCCCGCTTTGTCGCCTGTTTCCAGCGTCCGCGCTGTAAACGCGATTACCCGTCCGCCCTCGTTCGAGATCGGAAACATCACCCGCTTGCGAAACCGGTCATAGATCGGCCCCAGGCTGCCATCTCCCTGTTCCTTTGAACTGAAAAGGCCTGAAGCCCGGAGGGTCTCGTTGTCCGCCATCCCGCTCAGCCGGTCGCGCAGCGCGTTGAAGCTGTCCGGCGCGTAGCCCATTCGGAACGCCTTGATCCCCTCCGGCGTCATTCCCCGTCCAGTTAGGTATTCCCGCGCCAGCGCCCCTTC
>Ga0116135_1000342_pt1 | contig 25771 bp, 18 predicted proteins | sample June2015DPH_20_1_FD_89738 | JGI IMG/M metagenome (GOLD analysis project Ga0116135, IMG submission 89738) | Peatland microbial communities from SPRUCE experiment site at the Marcell Experimental Forest, Minnesota, USA - June2015DPH_20_10 | ecosystem: Environmental > Terrestrial > Soil > Wetlands... | reverse complement strand
TGGAAGGTTCGGGTAATGCAGTCGAACCATGCGGCGCTGCCTTTTTGGGAACGCGCCATTTCAGAATTTACAGGCGCCCCGGTTCGCCCAGTTCCCATCGAAAAGGACGGCAACTCCTGGCACATATTCTCGTTTGATTCGCGGTTACCCCGTTAGGTGTCTGGCGAGCCGCCGCGCGGTGAATCCGGCGCCAAATGCAAACCTCACCAGGGGCCCGAAAGTGTTAGCCGAGGGATTACCAACAAAATACAAGCCCGGTACGGAGCACTCGAACTTCGACGACAACACCGGCGTGTTGTCCACCGACCGAATTTCGCCGAGGATGTCAGCATTCAAGAAGCTTACGCGCCGGAGATCGGCAGTGTAGCCGGTTGCGGCGATCACATGATCGGTCTCAAGTACTTGCCGGCCCCCGTCACCTTGCTGAAGTTCAAGATGCACCTGGCCGTTTCGCACCGAGGCTTGCGCGATGTTCGACGCCAGGTGAAACTGAGCGTGGCCAACCACGCGCTCCTTAACCACCCAGCCAGCCGCGGGGCCCAGATGCTTCCGGACTACCTCCAATCGGAAGCGCTCCGGCATTTGCCGAAAAATCAGAGGCGCCGCGGTACAGAACAGGGAGCGCCAACCGGGGCCAAGACCCGTCATCGGGAAGCGAATTCGATCGAGAATCGGCCGCGGAATTGGCCCGGGCGGATCGTGAAAACGAAATACGGGCTTTCTAGCGACGATCTGTACCCTGGCTCCGGCGTCCAACAGTGCGGCTGCCACGTCTGCCGCCGAAGCTCCGGCGCCGATCACGGTCACGTTCTGCCCCCGGAAGCGGTCAAACGTGCGATGTGCGGAGCTGTGCGTGACGAACTCGTCCGCCAGGCCCGAAAGAATCGGCGGAACATATTGGAAGTGGCTTAGTCCGACGGCCACCACCACCCTGCGTGCGGTGGCTGTCTCTCCGTTGCTCAAGCCGATTTCGAAACCGGAGGAGGATCGAATCAGTGACACCACCGTTTTATTTTCGAGTTCCGGTACTAGCCTCTTCTGGAATTCCAGGCCGTAGCCTGAAAAAGTCTCCAAGCTAATGGGAATCCCTATGTCAGCGTACTGGATTCCCTTCTGCTGACAATAGTTAGCCAGCGTAAACTCCGACTCCGGATCGTAGAGCGTCGACGCAAAGCCTTCCGATTTCAGGTACATCCCTTGCGGCATATGGTTCAGCCACGTGTGCATCGGGCTGCCAAAGATGCGAAATTCGCCGCCCCGAGCCTTTAAGTGGGCTGCGATGGAAAGACCATAGGGGCCGGCGCCGATGATAGCTATATCAAGCATGGCGGATGTCTTAGAGAACCTTTCAGCTCGGCTAAGGGAATTTTATTAGTACCATTACTGACAGTAACCCTCCACAATCGGGATAGTAACGCTGGAAGTTCCATTGCTATTTAGTCCGTTGAACGGTACGATTTTAGAAAGCTTGTTTCCAAAAATTCTGCTCACAAACACGACGTGGTGGGCCTGCGCCTCGCGTTTGGCAATGGCTTTTAGCCGTGCTGGATGCGATGTAGCGGCCGTTTGCCCCTCGCGCGGCCATCCCCTACTGAAGACTTCATCGGTCCGGAAAACGTTCCCCTATAGAGCGCTTCATCCGCTAAGTTCACTCGAAACCGCGATCGGTGAATATAAGCCTCAATTAGTGGTTCCTTGCGACGACCGGGCCGTTCAGCATCTGCATGAATTATACGCCGCCGGCCCGGGCGCATCCGGAGGGGCCCTGTCGGCCCTGATTCAACGCTCGCTAGGTTCGCCCGCGAGCTATCCTATTGTTTCTAATCGCCTCGACCTTCTTGAGGCCGCCCGAGAAGAGGGAATTCGTGTACCGGAAACCAGCGCCATCCGCTCAGGCGACGATATCAAGTCTTTGCCCGCGCGGCAAGCGCCGCCGTGGGTAGTAAAAGCGGATGGAAGCTGGGGCGGACATGGCGTCCGGATTTCGAGCGACCTGAGTGAGCTGGAACACTCCCGCAGCGCGCTAATGAAACCTCTGAGCGCCACCCGTGCCGTAAAGCGGCTGATGGTGGACCGTGATGCGTTCTGGCTGCGGACCTGGTGGAAACACTCGCGCTCCAACGTGATTGCTCAATCTTATATTCCGGGGAATCCGGCGAATTGCGCGGTCTGCTGCTGGGAAGGAAAAGTGCTGGCGGCCATCTACGTCGAAGTGGTCCAAGCTCAAGGAGACACGGGATCCGCCACGGTAGTGCGTCTGGTCGAACACCCCGAAATGGAATTCGCCGCCGAACGAATCGCCAAGCGCTTGGGTTTGTCGGGATTCTTCGGTTTGGATTTTGTGATTGAGGAGGGCAGCGGCGACGCATATCTCATCGAAATGAACCCCCGATGCACTCCGCTTTGCCACCTCCAGCTCGGAACCGGACAAGACCTGGCAGAAGCGCTCTGGCGACAACTCACCGGCGCGCCATGGCGCGAGACCCCGACCATAACCCGGAACGATACGATTGCGTACTTCCCTCAAGCGTGGCACTGGGATTCAGAGCACGAACTGCTGGGCTCCAGCTTCCAGGATGTGCCCTGGGAGGATCCGGAACTGGTGCAGGAGCTTCTGCAGTTACCTTGGCCGGACCGCGGCATCCTCGCCAGAGTGTCCAGCCGCATTCGGAACACCACGTTTGCTGACCGGCGGTCGAAAGCCGGAGATTTCGAGGCGCCGGAACCGGTCTTGGCGGATCCCGCCAGACCGGCATTCGAAAGCTCGAGCCGCGGCTACTCAATGGCTGTGCCGTCAGTTGTTCCGCTTCGAAACCCCGGCGAGGGAGAGCCCTTGTTCCTGATCCACGGTGTGGAGGGCAAGGTGAGCCGTTTCCACAAACTGGTGAACTACCTGGATCCGCAGCTGAGTGTCTACGGCATCCAATCCCAGGCTTTGCTCGGTGAAAGAATCGCTCTCACTCGCCTGGAAGACTTGGCGTCATACTACTTGAGAGAAGTACGCGCTCTTCAACCCAGCGGCCCCTATCACCTTCTGGGATTCTCCTTCGGTGGGCTGATCGCTTTCGAAATGGCGAGGCAATTACACTCCGAAGGCCAACAGTTGGGAATGGTGGGAATGATCGACAATCGAAAAATGACGCCTGCCGCCGAGGCCGGCGATGCCAGTCCCTCTTTGAACGTTCCCCGCCCATGGCTAGAGCCGATGCGGAGACGCCTGAACGAACTACTTGGCCCGAAGGGCCTCAGCTATGGATGGGGAAAACTGCGCGCGCGAGGGTTAAGAAGCATCTACTCGCTGCTGGATGCGCTCGATCAACCCATACCTGCGTTTCTGCTGGAGCCGGGCGATATCAATTGGTTCGCCGCTCGACGCTATGTCCCGCAATTTTATCCTGGGCGAGTGACCTTGTTCCAAGCCGTGGAATCGCCGGATGCTTCCCGGCCCCCGAATGATGCATGGGGCCAACTATGCGGCGAAGGAGCCGAGATACGAGAGATCTCAGGACATCATGAGAATCTCTTCGTGGAGCCTCAGGTCCAAATGCTGGCCAAAGAGATTACAGAATGCCTGGCTGAATCTTATTGGCGGGCTGGGGCCGCGGTCGGGGCGCGCTGAACCGGCTACACGCTTGGCGGGATGGACGCGTCAAGCTAGGCAGGGAGGGTCCTCGATGCAGATCACTGCTGCTGGGTTAACCATCGCTGCTTTATTTGCTTCATCCGCGCTTGCTCAACAGACGGATCGATTGCTCCATTTCACCGCGACCAACTCCGCACAGAATTTTCAGGAGATCGCGACTGTAGTCCAAGCCATTTCCGAGATTCCGCAGGCGAATGTCGACGCTACGGAAAAATCCCTGTCGCTTCAGGGAACAGCCGGCCAAGTCGCGCTAGCAGAATGGCTGTTCACTAATCTGGACAAACCTACCAGCATTCGACTGGACAAGAAGGGCGCCAAGCACGAATATCGGACATCCGACACCTCGGACGACCTGGTCCGGGTGTTTTATCTGACCAACCCAGAAGTGCCGCAGGGCGTGCAGGAAATTGTCACCGCCGTCCGCTCGCTCGCAAACATTCGCTGGATGTTCACTTACAACGATCTCCGTGCCGCTGTCGTCCGCGGTACAGCGGAGCAGGTGAATGTAGCGGAATTTCTCTTCGACGCAATGGACAAACCCGGTATCCAACCGGCGACTCCGACCTCGCCCGAATTCCGCATGAACCAGCAGCCGGACAATCTTGTGCGTGTATTCTACCTACCCAACACCAAAACCGTCCGGGATTTTCAGGAAGTAGTCACGGTGGTTCGCAGCATCAGCGATCTGCGTTACGCGTTCACATATAACGCCTCGCGAGCCGTAGCGGTACGCGGGACCGAAGATCGGATCGCTTTGGCCAAGTGGATCTTCGAGAATTTGGACGCGGCGTCGACAATCGCCGCCCGCCCCAGCACCAACGAGTATCGTTTCTCGCCCACCAGTGACGACTTCGTGAAAGTGTTTTACCCGGCATCCACCTCTACGTCAGAAAATGTGCATGAAACTGCTGCGCGAATCCGACAAACCTTCAATATTCGAAGCGCATTCGGCAACAGCGCACCGAGCGCCATTTTGATCCGTGACACAGCCCAGAAAATCGCGCTAGCCGAGAAGCTGATCCAAGACCAAGCCAAATAATTTCTTATCCGCGTTCATTCGCGTTCATTCGCGGCCAATGGCCTTCCCCAACAGCATCTGCCGGACGGCCCCGAAAATCCGCTCCACTGCCGGACGCCGGTAGGCCCAGCGTTCATCCGGCTCCGGTGGATTCACAACCATAGTGGCATTGGCTTCAAACAGCAATAAATCGCCCGCCGGGCTTAAGCCGAAATCGATGCCCGCATAATCCAGATTGAGCGCGCTTTGAATCTGTTCCAGCGCGGCCATTGCGCGAGCCCCTAACACCGCCGGCATGTTTTCCAGAAACTCCGCATCCTCGGCGCGATGTTCGGCGCGTTCGGCCATTTCGGCGGTGAAATAGTGGATCTTCCAGTGGCTCGAAATCGCGACGTGCAGCGGATAAAGGCGGCCATCAATCATCATGACGCGGTATTTTCGAACCTTGCCGTCCGGCCCTCGCGAATCCAGATACTGGATAGCGGTCAACTCAGAGCCGGGCAGCGAAGCCACGGCATCGGCCAGCGCTCCCATGCGCTCCACGCGCACAAAATGGCGCCCGGTGTGAAAACCCGGCGTCCGTAGCAACAGCGGAAATTTAAGACCATGGCGCGCCAGCGTAGTTTCGGCATCGGGCGAGCTCAGCACCTCGCGTGACAATGTGACCGTTTCCGGCGCGATCACTCCCGCCAGGCGTCGAAGCCGCTGCGCATTGTCGGATCGCCCCGTAGCCAGCACCGCCGCAGGCGCGTTCAACAAGGGTGCGCCGCTGAGCGCCGCCAGCGATTGAGCAGCCTTGAGCGCCTCAGCGTTCAGATCCGCATCGCCGATCGCGTTGAATATTAATTGATGGCGCGGCAGCGGCTGCGAAAAATCGTAGAACTCGGGAACCACCACAGTGGTCTGGAACACACGGTCATCCAGGAAACTTCGTGTCGGGATGTTCCCGCCCGCGGCTGAAATTAGCAGCAACACAGACACCGGCGCCCCCTCGCCCCGATATGGCAAGGGCTGCACCGAACGATGTTCGAAACCCTTGCGGCGATGCAAAATCGCGCGTTCCGCATCTCCCAGCTCAGCCAGCACGTAAGACATTCCCTGGTGCGCCTCGGGATAATCCGGCGCCAGGCGCAAAGCCGTCTCATAATGCTCGCGCGCCGCTTCGTACTCGCCGTTCTGGTAAAGCACGTTGGCGAGGTTGACGTGGCTCACCTCATCCTCCGGATGCCGCGCCGCAGCCTCGCTAAATGCCGTGCGAGCCGCAGTCCGGTAGCCGGTAGCATACAGCAGCGTACCCAGATCATTGAGCGCGGCGCGATCCGCTGGCGCGCGCGCCAATATTTCTAGATAGGCGTTACGAGCTTCCAGCGTGCGGTCCAACTCAGTGAGCAAACGAGCGCGATCCAGCCGCGTGTCCACGGCCTCAGGCTCGGCGGCGATCCGCACTTCAATCTCGCGTAACGCAGCTTCGCGCGCCAGGCGCGGTGCCCAATTGGTATCGCCGGCGCTAACAGACCCGGTGCTCTGCGCAGCACGATTCGTCAATGAGCGCCCCAACGCCACCGTTCGTTCCACCAGCGCGTCTAAGTCGGCAGGCTCGGTGCGGTGATTCACGATAGCAGCACGAATCGCAAGCGTCCCGCCAATCACCGTCGTGGATGGCGCCGCCACGCCGGATTCCTGCAGCTCCACCGCGATTCGCGCATTCACGCGATGCCCCTCTTCCGCGCGGTAACGGAAACAAACGATGTTCAGTTCTACCGGCGCCGCTAGTTCCAACTCGGGCGTCCGAAGAATGAGATTTTCCAGATACCGCGCTAGCTCGCAGGTCTTCGCGATGGAAGCCCCCAACGCTTCCGCGCCGTACACCTTGAGCGTGAACCAGGTCTTGAGCGCGCGAAAGCCTCGCGAAAGATCCGGCCCGAAATCGCATGGCCACGGTGATCCAGCAGCCAATCCCTGCGCTTCGCGCCTTAAGTAAGGCTCCGATGTCGCGAATGTTTGCCGATGCAATAGTGCGTCGCGCACCAGCACAAAACCGGCATCGTACGGCACCTGTCCCCACTTGTGAAAATCGAAGGCTAGCGAATCGGCGCGCTCGATGCCTTTCAACCGCGGCGCCAACGTAGGCGCCAGCATGGCCAACGCGCCGCATGCGCCGTCCACGTGAAACCACAAATTCTCGGCACGCGCCACGGCAGCCAGCGCATCCAGATCGTCGATCGCGCCAGTGTCCACCGTGCCGGCAGTTCCCACTACTAAGAAAGGCGTGAAGCCATCACGCCGATCCGCTGAGATAGCCGGGCGCAACGCCCGAAGATCCATACGGTAGCGGCCATCCACGGCGATCCGGCGCAGCGCATCGCTTCCAATTCCCGCGATATCCAGCGCCCTCGCGATGCATCCGTGAACCGCCGTGGATGCGTAGGCCGTCAGCCGCTTGCCGCCCACTTCTACGCCCGCGCAGCGCGTCTCAAAACCCAGTTCCGTATCGCGCGCCACCAGCACTGCAATAAGATTCGCCATGGACGCGCCGGTAACGAACAATCCGCTGGCGCTTTCGGGAAATCCGAAAAGTTTCCGCATCCATCCGGTCACCTGCCGTTCCACTTCGATCGGAATGTGGTCGCGCCCTCCCAGATTCGCGTTCAATCCGGCGGCCAGCATTTCCGCCACTACCCCCACCGGCGTCCCGGCTCCGTGAACCCATCCCATAAATCCGGGATGCACGTTCCCGGCGGCGTAGGGCAAAATGTAGCGCGTGAATTCTTCGTGAACTTCAGCTAAATCCGACGGCCCGGCCGGAAGCTCGTCACGGAAACGCTCGCGAACATCCGGAGGGATCGGCTGCCAAACCGGACGATCCCGAATGTTTTCGAGATATTCCAAGATGTCATCGAGCATCCGGTGCGCCTGTCGCCGGAACGCGGGCCAATCTGCGGGATCGAGAGTTTCAGCGCCCATTACTGACTGCGGGAGGGCCCAGCAGCTCCGTTAAGATGGGCTTCAAAGCATCCGCCCAAACCTGGTACCCCTTCACCGTGGGATGCAGCTTGTCGGGATTCATCATGCCGTCGAACAGCTTGCCAGAGGGGTCCGCAAGCGCGGAGTTGATATCCAGGTAACGGATTTTTTTTCCATCGGCTAGTTTGGACAGATTGCTGTTGATCTTCTCGATAGCCGGCAGCACTGCCATTGCGTCATTGCGTGGAAAAATCGCGGTGACGATGATGGTGGCGTCCGGCGCTTTTTCTCGCATGACGCGCACAATCGCTTCCAGGCCGATCGAGATGTCCTGAACCTTCGCTTCATCGCCGTCCGGTGAAGCCGCATTCCCGACGTTGTTCGTACCCGCCAGCAGAACAATGACTTTCGGATTCACCCCATCCAGCTCCCCGTTGAGCAGGCGCCACAGGATGTTCTGCGTTTTGTCCGCGCCCCATCCAAAATCTTCCACATTCCAACCGGAGAAGTTTTTGTTCCAATTGGCCAGTAGCTCGGGATAATCAGCAGCTCCCCAGCGCCGCGTTATGGAATCGCCCTCGAAATAAATATCGGCGTGGCCCTTCTTCGCCTGATCCGACAGCCGTTGATGCGCGACCAAAGAAAGTGGATCCACGCGGCGCACAGGTTCTGAGGCTGGCTGCTCGCCAGCCAGCGCCGGCAGAGGCGGGTGTTTTACGAATCGATCTGCCCAGACGATGAAGTACTTCCAGTTCGGACCATCCGTATGTCCGCCGTCATGTTGCCGCCACGCAAGTGTGCCGTCCATCAATCCATCGTTCACCGGCGGCATCTTCGCCGTGCGATAGTCATCGGAGACACCTAGATCCTTCACCCCCAGCAGCCGGAATACCGGCCCGGCCGCGACCGTAGCCATATAGCTGCCCTGTTGATCCAGCCATTTTGCATCGCCCTTCTCGGGCACGCCGTAGCTGATGAAGGTCAACCGCGGCGCACACAATGCGATCAGCTCATGAGCGTCCACCGGTAAATCAGCAGCGGTCTTGCTGCCAAAAGTCGATTCGGCCGCGCCATACTTCAGGAAATTTCCAGCCATCCAATGGTATTCGCCGGAGCCCGTGAGATTTTCCACCGCTTCTCCAAAATTGCGCCGATGCAATTTTGCCCCGCCCTCGCCGGACGATCCAACCAGCACCAGCGCGAAGCGAGTATCGAACGCCATGGTCACAAGCGCGGCTTTGCCCCACCGCGAAACGCCTTCAATGCCGATCTGCTTGGCATCCACGCCTGGGTCCGATTTCAGATAATCCAGCGCACGCGAAGCGCCCCACCCCCACGCCCGCAGCGCGCCCCAATCGTCCGGTTTGCGCGGTTGGCCCTGGTTCGTCAATCCAATGATGCCCTTCGTTAAGCCTGCGCCATTGTCCGCCTGGATGCTGGCGGGATTGAGATAGGCATAACCCCAGCCGTCGGCGATCAACTGTTCCGTCGCGGGCGGATCCACAGCACCCGCAGGTTGCGGAAAGCCAGCTCGTCCGAACATTATCATCACAGGGACCGGGCCAGTTGCATCGGTCGGCAGCGCCAGCGTCATTTGAATATCGACATTGATGGACGGGCACAATGAATTGTCCACGTGACCAGTCAAGTTCCGCGACACCACCGCTCGGGATCCCGCCGTTGCCTTCACGGTTTCAGTTACCGTCCAAGTCACTTTCGGCACGTTCTTCGGAACTCGGCCCACCACTTCCCGCTCAAAATCCTCGACAATCTCAGGCCGGCGCTCATCCCACCACATTTTCGCTGTGGTGACTTTTTTGCCATTCTTCAGCGTCAAGACATCCGGGAGATCCGGGTAGGGATTGGCCTTCGACTCATCGTAATTGGCGTGATTCGGTGCGTTCTCGTTGCCGCTCGGCCCCGGGCGAAGCGCCTGGATGCCGAGTTGCTCCAGCATATTGCGATGGTCGTCGGCCGCCGTCCAATTCAAGGGCGCCTGTTGACCGAGCGCGACAACAGTTAAGATCGCCACCAAAAGCCCTCGATATTTCATGCTCCGCTCCAAGACAAAATGATATTCTATTGGCTCGGCATTCGTCGATTCATTCTCATAATGATCCGCTTTCGCTGGTCCGTCGCTTTTGCACTCGCCTGCACGTTCACAGTTCACGCTCAACAAATAATCTTCACTCCGTTTCACAAGTCCGGGATCTACGAACTCGGCGAGCGCGCCGGCTGGGCCGTGGAGGGATCTGGCACATATAGTTACGAGATCAGAAAAAACAATCGCGACGTGATTCAAACCGGCACGCTGAATCTTCAATCCGGCAGCCCGACCATCGAAACCACCGTCAGCGAACCGGCCATGCTCTACGTAGAGTTGCTGCCTGCGGCAGCGCCTGGCTCGCCCAAACATCTCGGAGCGGCAATCGCTCCGTGGAAACTGCAGCCTTCGGTTCCCCGCCCCCCCGACTTCGATTCCTTCTGGGATTCAAAACTCAAAGATCTCAGCCAAATCCCCATCAACCCTGTCCTCACGCCCACCGAGACCACCAAACCCGGCGTGGAAATCTACACCGTCCAACTCGCGAGCGTCGGCTCGCACGTTCAAGGCTATCTGGCGAAGCCTTCCAAGGAAGGGAAATTCCCAGCACTCGTGATCTTTCAATACGCGGGCGTTTATGCTCTTAATCCAGAGACCGTGACGGATCGTGCGGCGGAAGGCTGGCTAGCGTTCGATGTGGACTCCCACGACATGCCTCCCAATCAGGCCACTGGCGTAAGCGCCAATTACCAGGCGATTGGGAATACCTCGCGGGAAACGTCTTACTTCCTCAATATGTATCTGCGGGATTCGCGCGCCATCGATTACATTGCGAGCCGGCCCGATTGGGACGGAAAAACCATCGTCGCTCTCGGCACCAGCATGGGCGGGCAACAAAGCCTGGTAACAGCCGGCTTGAATCCCAAGATCACCGCCGTGATCGTGAACGAACCCTCGGGCGCCGATTCAAACGGTGATCTGCACGGCCGCAAATCCGGCTATCCGAACTGGCCGTCCGATGATCCTATGGTGATGCAAACGGCCCTGTATTTCGACACGGTCAATTTCGCCCCTCGTATCAAGACACCAGTGCTGGCCGCAATCGGATTCATCGATACAACCTGTCCACCGGCCGGCATCTGGACCGCGCTGAATCAGATTCCCGGCCCCACCGAAGTGATCCCCATGATCGAATCCGACCACAACCACATAACGCCTCAAAAACAAGAGGCCTGGAATTCAAGATCCAAACAAGTCTTGGACCAAATCCTGAACGGCGGCAAATTCCAGCCAGATCCAAGCCTGACCAGAAAATACAAATAGGATTTGCGTTCATTCGCGGCTAATCAATCTTCGCAGAGGTCTGCCCCCGCAGCCACTCGATAAACTCATCCGGCACGGCCATGGTGGACAATCTTCCCTGCCGCACCAGCGCCCAGTCATCGAATAAATGCGATTGCTTGATCGTGGCCAGCGTTACCGGCGGATCGATCCGGCGCAGAAATTCGAGCTCCACCACGGCTGACTTCGGATTCTTAGGATCGGGCCGCGGCTCAGAGGTTGCTTTCGCCAGTCCGACGATGGCTGCCTGCCCGCCGCTGTGATAGATGAGTACTCGATCGGCCGGCCGCATCTCGCGTATGGCGCGAACTGCCTGCGGGTTGGTCACTCCGTCCCAGACGGTTTTCTTTTCCTTGGCGAGTTGGTCCACGGCATAAGTTTCCGGGTCGGTTTTCGCAAGAAAGTATCGCATCGAAAACCAGCATAACGGGTTGTGGGGCAGGATGCCATCCTGCGCGCGGTTGTTAACCGCGCCCGTTTGACTGGCCCACCACCCAATATTGCCGTTGTACAATAAATGTTTCCGCTAGGCTCAGCGCTGCTGGAACACTCGGATCATCGCTCGATGGTTTTTGCTGGAGACCATCAAGAGCAATGTATACGGTGAAGGCTGATTTTATTGCGCTAACCCTGGCAGTGTCCAGCCTAACCATCGTCTGCGCGCCGTCCAGTGGTCAAACCAGCCAGGCCCCCGCTGACCTGCGAAGCGCCGTGCCAACGAATCCAGTTGCGCGAGTCGTGGATACCGTCGGCGCCGCGGTGGATCCAAACAAATATTTGATTGGTCCGGAAGACATCCTGTTTATCAAGGTTTGGCGCGAGAACGATTTCACCATGCCCGTCGCAGTTCGTCCGGATGGGAAGATCACCATGCCGCTGGTGGGCGAGGTGCAGGCCTCGGGCGTAACGCCCATCGAATTAACCAAAACCCTCACCGAACAGCTCACGAAATTCATCAACAATCCCGACGTGACGGTGTTCGTCACCGAAGTTCGCAGCAAGAAATACTACATCATCGGAGAAGTCTCGCGCCAGGGCTCGTTCCCGCTGGCGACTCCAACCACGGTGCTCGAAGCACTGAGCAATGCCGGCGGTTTTCACGAATTCGCCAATACCAAGAAAATCAAGATTCTGCGGGGCGACAAGGTCTACAACTTTAATTACAACGAGGTTACCCGGGCGAAACATATGGAACAGAATATCTATCTTGAAAATGGAGACAAGATCATCGTTCATTAGATCTTGAAGCAACACTACTGAGGCAACCCATGCAACCCCAGGAATCGCCCACAATCGCGCGCCGCCAGCTGGACGTTGAGGATTACATCGACATTATGCGTCGGCACAAGGGGTGGATTTTCGGTCCACTGTTCGGAGCTTTCGTGCTGTCGGTGGTAGTGGCGTTTCTTTGGCCCGACACCTACCTCTCCACTGCTACCATTCGCGTGGTGCCGCCGCAGGTCCCGGAAAACTTCGTTCCCGCCAACGTCAATATGGACGTTCAGGGCCGCGTCAATTCGCTGATCCAGCTTATTCTCGACCGCGCCACTCTTACCAACATCATCAACACCCACAACCTTTACAAAAAGGAGCGGGAGCGGCTGCCGTTGGACGATGTGATCGAAAACATGCGGCGGGACGACATCAAGTGCTGCCCACTGCTCGAGACCGCCAACGCGCAAAGGAGCGACCGGAATCAGTATCCGGCTTTCCAGATCGGATTCGCCTACAACAACCGCTTCATCGCGCAAAAAGTCACCACCGATCTGGTGGCGCGATTCCTGGAAGAGAACGTCCGGGAAGTCTCCGAGCAAACGGTCTCCACCACGCAGTTCCTCCGCGACCAATGGGACTCGGCCAAGAAGAAATTGGATGATATCGAGCAAAAGCTGAGCGTCTTCCGAACTCAGAACATGGGACGCCTGCCCGAAGAGCAGCAATCCAATTATCAGGGCTTGAACGCCATGCAGGCGCAAATGCTCACGCTGAATACCTCCATGAACCGCGTGAATCAGGAGAAGCTGCTCGACGAGAACCAACTGCGTATATTTCGCGAACAACTTTCTTCCCTGAAGGATCCTAATTCGCAGGATCAGGCGCAACAGCAGAAGAACGAGAAGCTGGCGGAGAAGGACCGTGAGATCGAGCAGTACGAGAATTCGCTCGCCACCGCGCGGGAGCGCTATAAGGAGGGGCATCCGGACGTGCAACACCTGGTTACCATGCTGGCCGCCGCCAAAAGGCAGCGTGAGGTAATTGTCAAGCAGGAAGAAGCCAAGAAACCGGATGCCACCGCCGCACGCGTGCCCAATACCCAGACGCTGAAAGAACAACGCGACCTGGACGTTGCCATCGAGCGCGTTCAGGGATTGATTCAGGCCAAGGATCTGGAGATGGAGGATTACAAAAAACAGTCCGTAGAACTGGAGAAGACCATCCGGATCTATCAGTCCCGCATCGAAAGCGTGCCGGTGGGCATCAAGGAGTACGATCAGCTAATCCGCGAGCGCGATCTGGCGAGAAGGGATTATGAGGATCTGGACCGCCGGTTGAACGCCTCCGCGCTGTCCACTGCTCTCGAGAACCGCCAGCAGGGAGAGCGGCTGGAGCAATTGGATCCGCCCTCCATTCCGCAGATCCCGACACAGCCCAAGCGGCCCCTCATCATCGCCATCGGAACAGGCATCGGCTTGGTGGCCGGCCTGTGTTTGGCCGGGGCATGGGAAGTGAAGGACACCGCGCTCAAGAGTCTGAAGGATGTGCGGGCCTATACTCAGCTTCCGGTGCTGGGCAGCATTCCACTTCTCGAGAACGACTTGATCGTGAGGCGCAGAAAGCGTCTGGCCTGGCTGGCATGGTCTACCGCGTGTCTCGTGGGCGTGATTATAATGTCCAGCTCCGTGGTTTATTATTTCGCCATGAAACTATGAATGTGGAATGTGAGGCAATCTCGATATGAGCCGAGTTCATGACGCGCTGCGGCGCGCCGGGCAGTACGGAGTGCTGGCTCCAAGTATCGGCGACCCGCGCGCCGGCCAAGCGGTGGCTGCCGCATCCATCCCAGGCCTGCTGGAGCTGGTCCGGACCATTCCCTACAACCCCGCGCCCGAAGCGCTGGTCATAGACGCGCTTCACCCTAATGAAGCCGCTACTGAGGAGTTCCGCACGCTCCGCACCAAGCTCAATCACATGCAGAGCCTGCAACCCATCCACACGGCCGTTGTCACCAGCCCGTCACCGGCGGAAGGAAAATCATTTGCCGCTATCAATCTGGCCCTCGCCGAAGCCCAGCTATCCGGCAATCTCACGCTCTTGTGCGACTTCGATTTTCGGCGTCCCATCGTACACAGTCTGCTGCAGACCGATCGCGGCCCGGGCATTACCGACTATCTGCAAGGCAAGGTCGCGCTGCATCAGGCCATCCGCAGAGTCGGCGACACCAATCTCTACATCATGCCCGCTGGAGAAGCGGTCATCAATCCACTCGAGCTGCTCAATCTGAAGGAAGTCAAACAAATGCTCGATTTCTTGCCGGGCATTTTCAATTGGGTGATTCTGGACAGCCCGCCGCTTTTGTTCGCCGCCGACGCGAATCTGCTGTCCACGTTGTGTCACGGCACTGTTCTGGTGGTTCGCATCGGCGCCACCACCATTGATTCCATCACGCGCGCGATGCAGTCGCTGTGCCAGAACAATGTCCTCGGCATAATCGTCAATGGTGCCCGCCGCGGCGAGCTCTACAGCCGCTACACCTACTACCACTCCCATTCGGAGCCTGCGCCAGAATCCGAAGCAACCGAACCACGATCGTGAGAATCCGTGAAATATGGTCCCCTTGCTGACGCGCAGGGCTACCCTGGGTAGTCCGCCGCTTTGTCCGAATTGTAGCCCCGCGCGTAAGCAAGGGGACAGGCGCCAGTAGCCGAACCGCGACCATGAGGGAGCCGGTGCCTTTGCCCATTTTTTCAAGACCTCCCCGCGCTCCCCAAAAACCGTGCCTAAATGGCCCGGTGTGTAGCCCGCCGGATACAGACTTCCGCAACCCCGCGCATTCAGCTAAAATGAAACCTCCGACTCACGCATTCCGGGCTTACCCCTGAAACCGAGCTTCGGCAATGGACGTCTGGAGAAGTTAGTCGCAGAGTGGAAAGGAACCCTTCTTAGATGATGTTTCACAGGCCTGGCCGCCTGCGAGTGGTCCTGTTGTGTTCAAGTATCTTTTCCACCCCGGCTATTTTTTTGCAAGCCCAGCAGCCCGCCGCTCAGCAACAGCCGCCGCAGCAACAGCAACCCGCGCCGCAGCAACCGCAGCCCAATCGGCCAGCGAGTCCCTTCGAGACCGTTCCCACAGCCCCGGTCCAGCCGCCGCCCGCGCAAGCTCCCAAAGAGCAGATTCAGAATGTGCCCGAGCCCAAACCAGAAGCCCCGCGCGCCACGCAGCCTGGACAGCCGCCCGAGGATATCATTGAGGCCGTCGAATTTCGCGGCAACCGGCGCGTTCGCCAGGACACTCTGCTGGCCTTGATCATCAGCAAGAAGGGCGACAAGTACGACGAAGACACCCTCCACCGCGATTTCATTTCCCTCTGGAACAGCGGACGATTCGACGACCTCCGCGTCGAGCGCGAGCCAGGCAAGGAAGGTTGGATCCTGCGCTTTGTTGTGGTGGAGCGGCCGGTTGTCCGATCCATCAAGTATGAAGGCAACAAATCCATCACGCAATCGGACATTCTGGACCGTTACAAAGAGCGCAAGGTGGGCCTGGTGGTGGAATCCCAATACGATCCCAACAAGGTCCAACATGCCAAGAACGTGCTGATCGAGATGGAGGCCGAGCATGGGCATCAATTCGCCAAAGTGGATGCCCAGCTGCGCCGCGTGCCTCCTTCTTCGCTCGAGCTGACCTTCAAAGTCGACGAAGGTCCCACGGTCAAGGTGGGCGTTATCGACATCGAGGGCAACAAGGCCTTTAGCAGTAAGGACGTTATCCGCGCGATGAAGAACCTGCATCCTCTCGGTATTCCGTACTCCATCCTGTTTGAAAATCTATTCGACCGGACTTACGATTCCACCAAGCTCGATGAGGACAAACAGCGCGTTCAGGTTTTCTATCAGGAACACGGATACTTCATGGCTCACGTCGCCGACGCCACGGTTACCATGCGTCAAGTCGGCGGCGCCGGCACGCACATCTGGCTCATCCATCCCAACAAGATTGGCACTCGCGCCGACATTAAGTTGGACATTGAGGAGGGCCGCAAGTATCACCTGAACAACATCACTTTCACCGGCGTGAAATTCTTCAAGACTCCGGACGCTCTGATGACGCCCTTGTTCGGGATGTCCAAAGGCGAAGTTTTCTCCACTGCCAAGTTGAAAAAAGGCATCGAGAACATGCGCAAGCTGTATGGCCAGTTTGGATTCATCGACTTTGTGGTGGAACCCGAGCCCCAGGCAGTTCCGAATACCGATCAGGTGGACCTGTCGCTCTCTGTCGACGAAGGCAAGCAGTTTTTTGTACGCCGTATTGATTTCTCCGGCAACTCCACCACGCGCGACAAGGTTATCCGGCGCGAAATGCTGGTGGACGAGGGCCAGATCTTCAACAATCACCTGTGGGAGCTGAGCATCCTGCGGCTCAATCAACTTGGCTACTTCGAGCCGCTGAAAGCCGAAGAAGCCGCTGATATCAAGCGCGACACCAAGACCGATACGGTGGACCTTACGCTCAAACTCAAGGAGCGCGGCAAGAACTCCATCCAGTTGAATGGTGGTGTCTCGGAAATCTCCGGCAGCTTCATCGGACTCTCTTACTCCACCAATAATTTTCTCGGGTTGGGCGAGACCCTGAGCCTCAGCTCGCAACTGGGTACGCTGCTTAGGGAGGTGAAGTTCGGTTTCACCGAGCCCTATTTATTCGATAAGCCCATCCAATCCGGATTCACGCTCTACGTGAACAGGTTCGATTACAATCAGGCCACCCAAGCCTCCATCCTTGCGGGGCAAAACCTGAACCCGCTGTTCAACCAGCTCGGAGCGCAAAACCTGCTCAATTATGTGCAGGACGGTTATGGCGGAACCGTGTTCGTTTCCTACGCCCTCAGGCGGTCCTTCGCTCGCGTCGGCCTTGCCTATGGGTACGACATCTCCAGCCTCAAGACCCTCACCACCGCGGCGTCGAGCTACTTCGACTACCTGGATTTTCAGGGCGTCGGCGGGCCTAATTCGCTGACCGGCATCCGTACCAGCAAGATCACACCGTCGTACACCTATAACACGGTCAATCATCCCATCACTCCCACCGGTGGAAAATCGCTTTTCTTTTCGTTCTCCTATGCGGGCATTGGCGGAAACGTCAACACTCTCTCGCCGACGATAGACGCGAAGTATTTCCGTCACGGCTTCAAGAGGGGCCATGTCATAGGCATGCATTTCGCTGGGAAGTTCATCACCGGATACGGCGGCAAAGTGGCGCCTCCTTTCGCCCGTTATTACATGGGCGGCGAAAATGATATCCGCGGATTCGATATCTGGGGCATCAGTCCCATCGCCTTCCTGCCGAGTGACGCTACCGTCAACGTCCTCAACAACGACGGCACGCAACGCATGCAGAAAATTTTCCTCAACGGCCAGCCGACGTATCAACCCGTGACCATGACCATCCCCACCTATCAGTTCGCTTATCCCGGTGGGGACACCAGCCTGGTTACCAATATCGAATACCGGATTCCTATTTTCGGACCGGTGGTACTGGCTGCCTTCGGCGATGCCGGAATCGACAAACTCTCGCTGCCTAGCCAGCTCGCCTTGAATCCCGGCCGCATTGAGGAGTTGAACGCCGAGTTTCCGCAGGCCAACTTCAGCGGACGCGCCTACATCGCGCCAGGCACTCAAAAACCCCGCGCCTCCACCGGACTCGAGTTGCAGGTGCTGATGCCCGTGGTGAACGCGCCCTTCCGGCTCTACTTCGCCTACAATCCGAGCGTCTTTCGCGGTTATATACAACCGCCCATCGCGGCCAATCGGGACGATTTCCCGAACGCAGCCACCTACCTCAACGCTATTGGAACAATCGGACAGCCCATCCCTCTTTTCGAGCGGTACACCACTGTCCGTTTCTCCATCGGCCGGACCTTCTAAGCAACGCGAGGCCGAAATATTGGATAGAATATAATGAATTCAAAGGTTAGGAGTTTCACTGTGAAAAGTATTGTCTCTGTATGCCTCGCCCTGGCTTTCGCCACGTCGGTGAGTGCCCAGACCACCGGTCAGACGGCCAGCCAGCCGCCGACCAAGGTCGCCGTAATTTATTTCCAAGGCGCTATTATGGGCACCAAGGACGGTCAGAAAGCCGCCGCAGATCTGGAAGCGAAGACGAACCCGAAGCGCAAGGAGCTTGAACTGAAGCAAAACGAAGTTAATGCCCTGCAGGATCAGTTCAACAAGGGGCAAAACACCTTGAGCGATGCCGCCAAGGCCGAGCTTTATAAAAACATCGAGATCAAGAAGAAGTCTCTGCAGAGAGATTTTGAAGACGCCCAGGAAGACGTCAAGCAGGAGCAGGACAAGCTTCTGCAACAACTGGCCGCCAAGATGACCGCCGTGATTGAGAGATACTCGCACGACCATGGTTACACGATGGTGCTGGACGTCAGCAACCCGCAAAGCCCGATCCTCTTTGCGTCAACTTCGATCGACATCACCAAGGACATCATCGATCTTTACGATCAAAGCTCCGCGGCCATGACCAATCCTGCGCCCGCCAAGCCCGCGTCCAGTTTGGCTGCTCCAAAGCCTGTCACGCCGGCCAAACCCCCAGCCACCAAACCACCCGGATCGAACTAGTGGGGCAGGGCCATGCCCTGCCGGTTAGAATGTTGCCTTGAGCTCCGCCACCAAAGTCGAGCTTGCGAGCGGCCGCAAGCTTCGCGACCGCAACAAGCCCCTCTACCGGCTAGCCCATTGGCCCATCTGGATCTTCGTTTTCTTCATCGCGCCCGGCCCCTCCACATTCGACCTCTTCGAGCACGGATTCGACTATCGCAAGCTGGCGTGGCTTGCGGCCGTGATCCTTGGCACCGGCATCGCGGCCCTGCGCGGCCGTCTTCCTGGAGTGGAACCTCGGCCCTACATAATCCGCTTCGTCGAAGATAAACCGAATCCTCTTTACCGCCGCGTCTGTTACACCTTCGCCTGGAGCGTGGTAATCGCATTCGCGATTCTGAATTTCACAGGGCTGATGCTCGCAGTAGCGACGGGCGCCTGGCGTCTCAAGCAAATTTATTTCTATGGCTACCTGCCCATCGCCATAACGATTTGGATTCTCGGCGCATTAGGACGCCTGCCGCGCGTGAAAGCCTCTACGCAAGGCGAAGGCACGGAGCGCCGCTATTTCTACGGTGCCGTCTGGGCGTGCTGCATCGCGCAGCCCATCCTAGGCATCCTGTGGAAGCTGCTACCGCACACCCGCTCAGCGGACGCGTTCAAGCTAGCCGTCTTCACTACCCTGATCGCGTCAATCGGATTCCTAGCCCACTGCGGCATTCTCCCCAGAACCCGCCCGATAGTCCCGGGCGAACTAGCGATCTCAGACTAAGACGGTTTCTGGTTCCTGGTTTCTAGTTTCTGGTTACCAACCACCGAACGCTCGTGAACCAGAAACAAGAAACCAGAAACAGTTTTCATTCCCACCTTAACGCCCGCACCGGATCAATCCGCATCGCGCGCCGAGCCGGAAAATAAGCCGCTACCACCCCGATCAGAGCCAGAAACAGCGCCGCGCCCGCGAACGTCCACGGATCCGTGCTCGACAACCCGAAGAGTTGGCTTTTCAAGTAACGCGTCAGCGCCAGAGAGAGCGGAATCGCAACCAGAATCCCCGTGCCGGCCACGAGCGCCACCTCCGCCATCACCAGCCGCACAATCGTCGCCGGCGAGGCGCCCACCGCCAGCCGTATGCCGATCTCCCGCGTCCTTCTGGCCACCATGAATGCCAACACGCCATAGAGACCAATGGCCGCGAGCAACGTTGCAAGTAAACCGAAACCCATGGAGAGCGCGGCCACCACGCGATCCAGCCAGATATTGTCGCTGATCAGTTGATCCATGCTTTGGAGATTGTTCACTGGCAGATTCGGATCCAGACGCTGTACGTCCCTGCGCGCCACACCGGATGCAAGCGTAGGATCCTGCACGGTTCGCACGTAGAACGTCATCCCGCCCGGATCTTGGCTCTGGCGATACGGCAGGTAGACGAATCGCGGCGTCACTTGCTTTACGCTGGAATACTTGCCATCTTTCGCCACGCCCACAATCTGGATGTCCAGCTTCACATTGCCGCCGCCAATGCCGAACCACCGCCCCACTGCGTTTTCGTTGCCAAAAAAGTAATGCGCGAATTTTTCATTCACGATCGCCACCTTGAGCGCTCCCGGCCCATCCGAGGCGGTGAACTCCCGGCCGGCCAGAAGCGGGATGCCGGCCACCGACAGGTAACCGGGGCAAACTTGGTCGAAGTTGGGGTTCATATCTTCGCCTTCCTTCGCCTGATATCCCGCCACCGTGATATTGCTGCCGGAATTGGACTCAGCGATCAGCCCCATGCGTGAACAGGTGACCGCGCGAACGCCTGGTTCCGAACCCAACTGTCCCAACAACCGGTCGTACAACGAGAGAATCTGCGCGCTGGCATAGCCATTGAGCTTGGGATCGATTTCGAAGGCTAGCAGATGGTCCGGCCGAAAACCCAGGTCCTGGTTCTTGAGGTTGTACAAGCTGCGTGCAAAAAGGCCCGCGCCCACCATCAGCAGCAGACTGAGTCCGGTCTGCGCGGCCACCAGCACCTTGCGGAAACGCGCCTGCCCACCTCCGCCCGCCACGCTTCCAGCTTGATCCTTGAGCGCCGCCGCGATACCGGAATGAGTGGTCTGAAATGCCGGCGCCAGGCCGAACAGGATTCCCGTGACAGCCGAAATCGCGATCGTGAATCCGAGCGTCCGAAGATCGGGAGTGCTGGAGAAAGCCAGTGGCAAACCAGTCTCGGCCGGAAGCGCCCGCAGCAACAGAGCCGCTACCCATGACGCTAGAAGGATGCCCAACGCTCCGCCGGCCGCCGCCAAAACCACGCTCTCCACCACCAGTTGCCGCATCACTTGCAGACGGCTCGCGCCCAATGCGAAACGGATGGCCATTTCCCGCTGCCGCGACGCTCCGCGCGCCAGCAGCAGATTGGCTACGTTCGCGCAGGCAATCAGCAGCACCAGACCCACCATCGCCATCAATGCCACCAGCGCCTTCGAGAACTGATTGCGCAGCGGCGAGAGACCATTTGCGCCATCCAACAACGAAAGATGCGTCTTGAGAAATTCAGTCCGCAGCCGCTGCGGCGGATTGTGCATTTGCCCCAACTCCATCTCGCGCAGCGAATACCATAGCGGATTCATCGCCGCTTCGGCCTGTTTGGCCGCGACGCCAGGCTTCAATCGCGCCACAATATTCAACCACCGGGAACGCCGGTCGTCCAAATCGTTCCAGCCCGGCGTGATCTGCGCCTTCATCATCATGGGCGCGAATATGTCCGGCGCATCGCCCACCACCACGCTCCGAAAACCGCGCGCCGCCACGCCGACAACCGTGAACGGATGGTCATTCAATCGAATAGTCTGATTCAATACCGTCGGATCGCCGCCGAAACGCCGCTGCCAGTAGCCGAAGCTCAACACAGCAACCGGGTTCGCTTCCGGCGCCACATCGTCGGATTGCTGGAACACCCTGCCCAGCGCCGGCCGCACTCCGAGCAGTTCGAAATAATTCCCCGAAACCAGCTCACTGGTGGCGTGCTCAGTCTGTCCATGCCAGTTCGCTGCGATTTCGTAATACAACGTCGCGATCATTCCGCTGAAAACGTTATTGCGGTCGCGCAGGTCGCGGTACATGGGATAAGAGAAATACAAGCCGCCCTCATCCCGCGACCGAAGTGAACCCTCATCACCGCCGGTAAAATGGAGCAGGGTAAGTTGCTCGGGCGCCTGCACCGGCAGGGACCGCAGCAGCACCTGATCCAGCAATGTAAAAATCGCCGTGTTGGCACCGATCCCAAAAGCGAGGGAAAGAATCGCCACCAACGTGAAGCTGGGGCTCTTCAGTAGCGTACGAACGGTATATCGCAGCATGGTTTAACCCTTAGACGACGATCATCGAAGAATCGTTGGCACAAAAATCTACGGTACCTCAACCAGCACCAGCGCATTCGGCTCCAACTCCAGATCCAGATAATTTCCCATAAGATGACCCCGAAGCGCCGCCGGAAGCTTCGTCGCGGCGTTCATTTTTTCCACCTGCTCCTCGGTGGGATAACGCGGACTCCCCAACGCCCGATACGCCGCTAGCGTATTCCCATGTTCGTCGTCCACCCGGCTCAGCGTAACTGCAGCATTACTCTGAACGTTCTCGAAACTCAGCCGGACCGTTTTCGACGACCCGGTCTTGCCAGGATCAACCAGGTTCCAAAGCGCAATCACCAGCACCCCGTCTTTCCGCTTGGTCACGATGACATTCGAATCCGTGTTCGCGATACGCTCTTCTCCCAGCTTATGCAGCAGCCCGAACGCATAATAGCTGGGTTTGTTGATACCGCCTTTTGCCCTCAAACCGAACATCCCGACAAACGGCTGCGGAATCGGCCCGCCTTCCTCAAACACATCGGAGAACGTCCAAAACGCCATGGCTTGCGCCAGGCCGTCGCACTCTCGAATCGTATTGGCCAGCGCGGCGCCCACATAGGACGTGTCGCGGGCGCCGTTCATTCCCGGCACATTCCACTCGGTCCAAAGCAACGGCAGCTTGGGCAGCGCCGAGCTCTCAATCTGCGTCTTCACCTTAGCCACCGCGCGGCACACGCGGTCATCCATCGGAATGTCTTCCTTCGTTCCGAAGAGATCCTCCACTGTGTCGTCGGCGTAGGCGTGGCTGGATACAAAATCCACAGGCACGTGATTCTCGGCCGCGTGTTTCAGGAACTCCGGCACCCAGGCAGCCGCCGCCGTCGCCGGACCACCCACTCGCAGCCGCGGACTAACGCTTTTCAGCGCGCGCGCTGTGTGATCGTACAGCTCGAAATAGCTCCTCTGTCTCGGAATGCCACCCCAAAAATCGATATTCGGCTCGTTCCACACTTCGAAGTACCATTGGGCTAGCTCTTCGGTACCGTACCTCTCCAAAAGGTGCCGCGCGAACGCAGTGATCATGCCGTCCCACTTCTCCCAACTCTTGGGAGGCGAGACATTCGGCTTGTACCAGAACGGATGCAACGCGTCAGGATTGAACGCCAGCTTCTTGGGCATGAAGCTGATCTCCACCACCGGCCACACGCCATGCTTCAAGAGTCCGTCGTAAATCTGGTCCACATAAGCGAAGTTATAGACCGGATTGCCGTGTTCATCTTCGTTGTAGACGCCCACTTCGTCGTGGAGAATCGCATGGAAGCGCACGTATTTGAGATCCGTGGCGGCCTTCACCGCATCCAGATCCTGGCGATAGCTGTCGCGCAGCGTCAGAATCGCGCGGCCGGAGCCAAACATTTCTTCCCAGAAATGTGGGAAGGGCGAAGTTGGCCCGTAGGCATCGATCCTCACCTGTGGCTGCGCCCACCCAAGCACCGTCCCGGCGCCGAAAATCACAATAAAACGCACGATCCACATACTCCTATCACAGCATGTTTGGGGACAACCTGACGTCTAAGGGCGCCACTTTGTCTAAGGTCCATCGAAGAACCACAAGTGTTCTCAAGCGCCCGACTTTGGCAATCCCATTGCCTTAAGGCTGGACATGCTAAAGAACATTGTGCGGTGCTCGCTTTTTCTGATCCTCGCCGCCTCGTTGCAGGCGCAGATGCTCGACGCTGTACGGCCGGATAGCGGAAAGATCGGCTCAGTTCTTCGCATCCGCGGAAACGACTTGGGCAAGGCAAAAATTGATTCCGTTTACCTGTCGGACCAGACGCTCGACATGATGGTGAAGGTGCTCAATCAAACCGACAACCTCATTGAGTTTCGAATTCCCCCATCGGTGAAGCCGGGCAAATTTCAGCTGGTGCTAAAAACGGCCGGCAAGGAGCCGCGCATCCTGGAACAGCCCTTTTTCATAAAAGTGGATGAATCCGGGGAAGCCGGCGAAGTGGCGGCCGGATCGAAGTAATTCCGGCAACTCACTTCTTCCCAGTCATCTCTCGAATAAAATCCACCTCGGCCTGCCGGTACGGTTTCCCGTCCGTATGAAAAACCTCGTGATGCCACACCGCCGGCTCGCGCCCAACATACGGCTTCTGCCAGGAATCCCACGGTAGCCAGGTCTGCGTCTTGCCCGCCACCAAGCCCCAATTGATGGCCGCAACTTTATACTTCTTCGCGATCGGCAGAATCCCCTCAAAGGTGCTCTTGACCCCACGCGCCATATACTCAGTGCAAAGAATCGGACGATGGAAACCTTCGAGCTCCCGTACGTGCTTCTCGAAATCGTCCGGTGCGCTGTAGTTGTGGAACGAAATCACATCCGACATTTCTAGCTGCGTCTTCTGCATCGCATTCAGCTTCTTCGGATCATTCCAGTCGCCGGTCCACACGCCGCTTGTGAGCGGCTGTTTCGGATTTGCGGCGCGCGCCCATCCATATGCTTTCGGCAACAGGGCCGCTACCAACTCCACTTTATTGCGCGGCTCCAGCTTCCCATAACTCCCATCGTTCACATTGTCCGGCTCGTTCCAAATATCCCAGGCCAAAATGCGTGGGTCGTTCGCGAAAGCTGCCACCACTCCTCGCACGTACGCCTCCAGCCGCCCATATTGCGCCGGATCTTTCAACGCCTCCGCTCCCGGACTCTGCACCCAACCCGAGTTGTGAATGCCCGGCGTCGGCGCGTGCTGTTTGCCCAGCTTCGGCGCCGGATCCCAGCAAGAATCGAACAACACAAACATCGGTTTGATCTTGTGTCTGTCCGCAATCCTTAGGAACTCGTCAATCCGTTTCTTGAACCCCGCGGCGTCCTGCTGCCACAGCAAATCATGCAGGAATACGCGCATGGTGTTCATCCCGAGCCCTTCCGCCCAGCCCAGTTCCAAATCGATGCGCTTCGGATCGAACGTGTCGGCTTGCCACATCTCCAGTTCGTTGATCGCGGTGGCGGGAATGTAGTCGCTCCCCACTAGCCAAGGCTCGCTCGCGTACCAGTCTTGCGCCTTCTTTTCAGACCACCGCCCGGTCTGCGCCACAGCCGCCGCGCTCAATAAACAAACGCCGATGATAAGCCGCCTCATGCTCGTATGAAGATAACAGATCGCGATAAGATTGAAGACGAGTGCGCCGTGACGCCAGTTTTTTCGAGGATCAAGAAATGGACCTCATCTACATCGCCAAGAAGCTGAAAGAAGCGCTGCGACTGGAATCAGCCCTCACCGAATCCGGCATCGAGTACGCTGTTGAACCTGATAAATACAGCGGCGGCGTCCTTTTCATGAGCGAGCGCATTGGAGCGTTCTTCTACGTGCTACCGGGGGCCTTGGAACAGGCCCGTGAAATCATGCGCCAGCACGGCTTCAAGTTTCAAGAATGGCACCAGGCCTAGCAAAATGAAAATCTTCCTCGCGATTCTTCTCCCACTCGCTTCGAGTGCCCTCGCCGATTCCCCTTTCGAGCCGCTGTGGCAATACCAAGGGACCTGGGAAGTCACCATGTCCGCTAACGGCGCGAAAGCGGCCTCCAACAGCAGC
>Ga0116135_1000341_pt1 | contig 25773 bp, 23 predicted proteins | sample June2015DPH_20_1_FD_89738 | JGI IMG/M metagenome (GOLD analysis project Ga0116135, IMG submission 89738) | Peatland microbial communities from SPRUCE experiment site at the Marcell Experimental Forest, Minnesota, USA - June2015DPH_20_10 | ecosystem: Environmental > Terrestrial > Soil > Wetlands... | reverse complement strand
GTTGCCTCAAAAGTTTCCTGTAGAGGTCATTTTCCCTTGACAGCGGGTCCACAGCCTATAAGATAGAGGAATATTTATTCATATCGATGAATAAATATTCATAATGAATAAAGCGCTACGGCAAAGAGCGGTTTTGGAAACCTTGAGGCAGGGGCCGGTAGCAAGTCAGGAAGATCTGCAACGGGCATTGCGCAAGCGGGGATTCAAGGTCGGGCAAGCGACTTTATCGCGGGACATCCGCGATTTGAACTTGAGCAAGACAGCGGCTGGCTACGCCGCCTCTCAAGATAACGGCACCTCGGGGCTGGCTCTGCCTCCAGTGCAGCGATTGGTGCGCGAGTTTGTATTGGATGTCCGCCTAGCTCAGAACTTGCTGGTGTTGAAGACAATTATTGGCAGCGCGCAGCCAGTGGCCGCGGCGCTCGATGAACAGGATTGGGAGGAAGTGGTGGGAACGATTGGCGGCGACGACACCATCCTTATTGTATGTCCGGATAAAGAGAGCGCGAAGAAGGCAGCGGCTCGAATCGAGGAGATGCTGGGTTGATGGCTGCAAAAGTAAAAGTCGCGTTGCTGGGCGCCAGCGGGTATTCCGGACTCGAATTGACCCGGATTCTCGAGCGCCATCCGCGGCTGGAAAGGCCGATCCTCCTGCGCCGAGATGGCGCTGACGGCGCTACAGATTTGGCTCAGGTGTTTCCGCAGTTAACCGGTAATGGGGGATATCCATTGCGCGCATTGTCCTGGTCGGAATTGAAGCGGCAAGGGGTGCAGTTGCTTTTTCTGGCGACGCCGCATGAAGCCTCGCGGGCATTGGTCCCGGAGGCGATTGCACAAGGATTGCGCGTAATTGATCTCAGCGGAGCATGGCGGTTGAAGCAGGCCCAGCACCGCGCTGTTTACTCGTTCCAGGATGCCGACGCTACGACCGCGGCCGAACTGACGGAAAGAGCGGTATATGGCTTACCGGAACTGAATACGGATCGCATCGCATCCGCGGACCTCGTCGCGAATCCGGGCTGCTATGCAACGTCGGTGATTCTGGCGCTCGCGCCTCTGCTTCGTGCCGGACTAATCGATCGCAGGCGCGGTGTTATCTCCGACTCGAAATCCGGAGTGTCCGGCGCGGGTAAAGCTCCGAATGCGCGTACTCATTTCGTTGCCGTCGCCGACAATCTATCGGCCTACTCCGTGTTTAGTCACCGGCATCTGGGAGAAATGGTTGAGCAGCTGGAGCTTGAAGATGCGGAACTGATCTTCACGCCACACCTGCTGCCGATTCCACGTGGAATTCTTTCGACCATTTACGTGCACTTAAATCGGCCGATGACTGCCCATGCAGTTGAATCCTGCGTGCGCGATGTTTACGCAGGCAAGCACTGGGTGCGCGTGTTTCCGGCCGGGCAGTTGCCGCAGTTGCAGTTTTCCCTGCACACCAACTATTGCGATCTGGGTTTTTGCCTGGCCGAAGATGGCAAGCGCCTGGTTCTGGTCTCTTGCGTGGACAACCTGCTGAAAGGCGCCGCGGGACAGGCGGTGCAGAACATGAATCTGATGTATGGATGGGAAGAGCGGGAGGGATTGCAATGACCATCGTGGTGAAAATCGGCGGATCGGCGATCGAGAATGCAGTAACCTTGCGCAAGTGCGCACGAGCCATCGCTGAACTCGCAAAGGATGGTCACCGCGTCGCGGTGGTTCACGGTGGAGGAGCCGCGCTAACCCGCATGCTCGAACGCCTGGGGAAGAAGAGCGAATTCGTGAATGGCCTTCGCGTCACCGATGCGGAAACCCGCGACGTCGCTCTGATGGTGCTGGCGGGAATCGTAAATAAGAAACTTGTCGCGGCGATTCAGTCCGAAGGGATGCCCGCGATTGGTTTCTGCGGCGGAGATGGAATGACATTCAGGGCACGTAAGAAATTTGTTCGCGGGCAAGATTTGGGGTTCGTTGGGGAGATTTGTTTTGCCGACCCGTGCTGGATTGAATCGTTGTGGCAGCGCGGCGGGATTCCAGTGATGGCTTCTCTCGCGCTGGGCGCTGACGGCGAATATTACAACGTGAACGCTGACGAAATGGCCGCATCGTGTGCCGCGGCTTGCCATGCCGACACCTTGATTTTTCTGACGGATGTGCCCGGTGTCAAAGATGCGACTGGGAGTGTGATGCCCTGGCTCACCACGAAACAGGCTGCGGATCTGGTCGCCCATTCCGTCATCAGCGGAGGCATGTTGCCCAAGCTGCAAGCGTGCGGACTGGCGCTGAAGCAAGGCGTGCGCAGGGTGAGAATCCTGCCCGCCGCAGAAGTTGAAGTTCTACCCCAGTTTTATTTAACCAAGCTGTCGTGTGGTACGGAGGTCACGTATTCATGAGTTCTTTATCCGCAAGCCGATTAAAAAGTGCTTCGCAATCGCAGAAGAAGGAGTTCGAATTGAACACTCACGTACACGGCGGTATGGCGGATATTCCCGCCAAAGAGCCGCAGACTCTAGCGTGTCGTGACCTGGTTTCCACGCGTGACCTTGGTCCGGACGGGGTAGATGCGGTCTTGCGGTTGGCCGCAATTATGAAATCGCGGCCCTCAGATTTTTGGCGCGCCCTCACCGGGCGGCAAGTTGTTATGTTTTTCGAAAAGCCTTCTTTGCGGACCCGCCTGACCTTTGAAGCCGGCATGGCGAGTCTGGGCGGCAACGCCATGTTCGTCGATCAGACGAAAGAACGCCTCGATGCCCGCGAATCATTAAGCGATGTCGCGCACAACCTGGAACGCTGGGTTGACCTGATCGTGCTGCGGACTTTCTCGCAGCGAACCATCGAAGGCATGGCGCAACATGCATCGATTCCGGTTATCAATGCGCTCAGCGATCTCGAACATCCTTGCCAGGCGCTAGCGGATTACATGACGTTCGCTGAAAGATACGGGGATTTACGCAATCGCTGGCTGGCCTATGTTGGCGATGGCAACAATGTCGCGCACTCGCTTCTGCTTACGGCCGCATGTCTAGGATCGCGAATTCGCATTGCCACTCCTCGGGGCTACGAACCCGATTCGCAGATCGTAGCCGATGCTTTGGAAATCGCGGTGGAAACCGGCGCCCAGATTGAATTGCTCACCGATCCGCACGAGGCGGTTGCGGGGGCGGACGCGGTTTACACCGATGCCTGGGTCAGCATGGGTCAGGAGAAAGAAGAACGGGAGCGGGCGGAGATTTTCCCGCCATACCAGGTTAATTCTGAGCTGATGGCGGAAGCCGCTCCTCATGCCGTGTTCATGCATTGCCTTCCGGCTCATCGCGGGCTCGAGGTGACGAACGAAGTAATGGATTCCGAACAATCGCTGATTTTCGAACAGGCGGAGAATCGCCTGCACGCACAAAAAGCGATACTTTATTTATTGATGGGCGGCGGCGATCGCCTGCCTGCGAGGAGTGCACATGCCTGAGACAGTTGTCCTTGCCTATTCCGGCGGACTCGATACTTCCATCATTATTCCCTGGCTCAAAGAGAATTATTCCTACAGCGTCATTGCCATGGTCGGCGACGTGGGCCAGGGGGATGACATCGAGGCCGTGGTCGAGAAGGCCTACGCCACCGGCGCGAGCAAAGTGATCGTCGAAGATCTACGCGAGGAATTCCTCACGGGATATGTTTTTCCTGCACTCCAGGCCGGAGCCGTGTATGAACATAAATACCTGCTGGGCACATCGCTGGCGCGTCCCGTTATAGCGAAGCATCAGGTGGAAGTGGCGCTGCGCGAAGGCGCGGCCGCGGTTGCGCATGGCTGCACGGGCAAAGGAAACGATCAGGTGCGCTTCGAATTAACCTATCAGGCCCTTGCTCCGGAACTAAAAGTGATTGCCCCGTGGCGAGAATGGACGCTCAAATCGCGGGAAGATTGCCTGGACTATGCGGAGCAGCATGGCATCCCTGTAGCCGCGAGCCGGGAGAAAATTCACAGCCGCGACCGCAACCTGTGGCACCTGAGCCACGAAGGCGGAGAACTGGAGGATGCAGCCCATGCGCCGCTGCCGACTACGTGGCAGATGACGCGCTCGCCGCAAGAGGCTCCCGATAAAGAAGAGCAGGTGACGATTGGCTTCGAGAAGGGCATTCCGGTTTCCGTGGGCGGGATGAAGCTTGATCCGGTTTCTCTGGTTGAATTGCTGAATGAAATCGGGGCGCGCAACGCGATTGGCCGTGTCGATCTGGTGGAGAATCGTTTCGTCGGAATCAAATCGCGCGGATGCTATGAAACGCCCGGTGGAACGTTGCTGATTGCGGCGCACCGCGAACTGGAAGCTCTGTGCCTCGAACGCGAGGTCACGCACTTTAAGCAACGAGTGGCTTTGAAATATGCGGAGCTGGTTTATTTTGGATTGTGGTTCACGCCATTGCGCGAAGCGCTGGACGCTTTCGTCGCCACAACACAAAAAGAAATCACTGGCACTGTCACGCTCTCGCTGTACAAAGGCAACGTTTCGATCGTGAGCCGCCATAGCGAGTACTCGCTTTACCACACTGATCTTTCTTCCTTCACCATGGGCGAGGAATATGATCAAAAAGATGCGGCTGGATTCATCCGCATTCTTGGCCTGCCGTCGCGCACCCGCGCGCGCGCTCGTGTGGAGGTGCAACGATGAAGATGTGGTCGGGCCGGTTCCAGCAGGCGCTGGATCCTCAATTCGAGCAGTGGCAGCGCTCTTTTGACTTTGACCGGCGTTTGCTGCGTTACGAACTTGCCGCGAGCGCGGCTCACGCGCGGGCATTGAAGGCTGCCGGCGTACTCTCGGCCGATGAACTGATCAGCATTCTTGAAGGCTTGCAGACGATTGGCGAGGCAGGAGCGGCCAAGGGCTTGGTCGAAGATGCAGAGGCGGAAGACGTTCACCACTTTGTCGAGAAGGAACTGGTCGAACGCATCGGCGAAGTGGGATACAAGCTGCACAGCGGGCGCAGCCGCAACGAGCAGATTGCGACTGATTTGCGCCTTTACGTCCGTGCGGCGATCGACCAGTTGCGCTCAGACCTGGCCGACGTTTGCTCTGCCTTCACGGAACGGGCGGAACAGGCAGCGGTCTCCGCGATGCCTGCGTACACGCACTTACAACACGCGGAACCCGTTCTCATCGGACACTGGCTGCTGGCTTACGTCGAGACGTTCTTGCGCGATGCCGGTCGGCTGGCCGATTGCCGCAGGCGTCTGAATGTGTGTCCACTTGGATCAGGAGCCATCGCCGGTGCAACTCTGCCGCTGGACCGCCCCTTTATGGCGGAGGGCCTCGATTTCTCAGCGCCGACGGCCAATAGTATCGATGCGACCAGCGACCGAGACTTCGTTCTTGAATTCGTGAATGCGCTTTCGCTGGTCAGCCTGCACTTGAGCCGCTGGGCGGAAGAGATGATTATTTTCTCATCGCAGGAATTCGGTTTTGTGAAGTTGCCGGAGGCTTACTCCACGGGCAGCAGCGCCATGCCACAGAAGAAAAATCCTGATCTTCTGGAGCTCGTGCGCGGCAAGACGGGGCGGGTGGTCGGAAACGCTACGGCCCTCATGATCACGTTGAAGGGCTTACCGCTTGCTTACAACAAGGATTTGCAAGAGACACAGGAGCCCCTTTTCGACGCGACCGATACCGTACAGACATTATTGCCGCTGGTTGCCGGCTGGATGAACGCGGTTGAATTTGACGAAGAACAAATGCAGGATGCAGCCCAATCCGGCTTTATGAACGCATGGGCTGCAGCAACCTATTTAGTGAAGCGTGGAGTGCCTTCGCGATTAGCGCACGAACAGATCGGCAAAGCCGTGAGGTTATGTCTGGAAAAGAATTGCGAGCTTCAGGATTTGTCTTTGGACGATCTGCGCGCGATCAATCCTGAAGTCGATCAGAGTTTTTACGAATGCCTGAAACTTGAGGCCGTGCTGGGGATTCACGATGTCATAGGAGGTACGGCGCCGAGCCGCGTGCGGCAAGCCATTCCGGCGGCACGAAAGAAAATCGAGACCCTACGCGAGGAGGTCAACCTTCATGCGCACGCGTAAGGCTATTCTGCCGGATGCCCAGCATATCCACCATCTGATCTCGGCTTATTCGCACGACGGCACTCTGTTGCCGCGCACCCTGCCGGAGATTTGCGAAAATGTCAGAGACTTTGTGGTTCTCGAAGATGAGGGACGCATTATCGGTTGCGGCGCGCTTCATCTCTACGGAACTCATCTCGCCGAGATCCGTTCCATCACGGTTGGTCCGCAGGTGCAAGGCAAAGGCGGAGGCAGCCGGCTGATGAAAGCCTTAATGGCGGAGGCGAAGCGGCACCGCGTGGATTGCATTTGTTTGTTTACTCGCGCGCCGGAATTTTTCGCGCGCCAGGGATTTCAGATTGCTCAACGCGAAGATCTTCCAGACAAAATCTATAAAGATTGCCACGTCTGCCCTAGATTTCATCGCTGTGATGAAGTTGCCATGGTGCGCGGCAAGCTTCCCACCTTCGCCATTCTGCCCGAACCGGCGAACTGGCTGGTGAAGCTGCAAGATCTGCACGGAAACCCGGCGTAGTATCAGACTGGGTTTCCCCTCCGCTGAAGTGTCTAGCCCCGCCTTCCGGTGCTATGATGCCCAGCGGAACCTAAAAATATGTCAATTGCGAGCCCCAGCAGTTCGACCACGGTCTCTCCTGAATCTTCTTCTACCTCCTACACCGGGCCTTTGGCGGTGGTGACCACGCTATTTTTCATGTGGGGCTTTCTGACCTGCCTCAACGATATTCTGGTCCCTCATCTGAAGCCGATCTTTGATCTGAACTATGCAGAGATCATGCTGATTCAGTTCGCTTTTTTTGGAGCGTATTTTTTGTTCTCCATTCCTTCGGCGAAGATTATCGATTGGATCGGTTACCAGCGCTCGATGGTGCTAGGTTTGTTGACGATGGGTTTGGGCGCATTTCTCTTCGTGCCCGCCGCCAGCGTACCTTCGTATCCGCTATTTCTTGTCGCATTGATCGTGTTGGCGGCGGGCATTACGTGTTTGCAGGTAGCGGCCAATCCTTACGTCACCGTTCTGGGCAAGCCGCAGACTGCCTCCAGCCGGTTAAATCTTACGCAGGCCTTCAATTCGTTAGGAACGTTTCTGGCACCGTTTTTTGGTGGATTCCTGATTTTGAGCGCCGTGCCAAGGTCCATGGAAGAAATTCGTGCTTTGGCCCCCGGCGCGCTTCAGGCCTATCGCCTGCATGAAGCTTCCACGGTGAAGTTGCCGTACATCGGCCTCGGGATCACCTTAGTTTTTCTGGCGGTTGCGATCGGAAGCTTCAAGCTGCCAAAAATTCCGCAGGCCCAGCACAAGGTCGGCGAAAAGGTCAACGACTCCATCTGGAGACATCCGAACTTGGTATTCGGTGCGATCGGTATTTTTGTATATGTGGGCGCAGAAGTCGCCATCGGCAGCTTTCTGGTGAATTATTTCACGCAGCCTGAAATCGGAGGACTAACTGAAAAAGTTGCGGCGAGTCTGGTTGCCTTCTACTGGGGCGGGGCCATGGTCGGGCGTTTCCTTGGCTCCGGGCTGTTGCAGAAGATGAAGGCCGGGCACCTGCTGGGCATTTGCGCCATTTGCGCCGCTGCTCTGGTGACGATCTCCATGCTTACCACCGGGCACTTCGCGATGTGGAGCATTATCTTGGTGGGATTCTTCAACTCCATCATGTTCCCCAGCATTTTCGCTTTGGGCGTCGCGGAACTGGGTCCGCTTACCGGCGATGGCTCCGGAATTCTAATCATGGCCATTGTTGGCGGAGCGCTGATCCCGCTTGCGCAAGGCGTAATTGCCGACAAGATCGGCATTCACCATGCGTTCTTTCTTCCCGTCATTTGCTATCTCTATATCTTGTTCTTTGCGGTAAGCGGGTCAAGGCCCAACAGCGAGCGCGGTATTCCTATAGCTCATTGATTATGCGGCGTGGGATTCTTCGTTGGAAGGTCGTCAGAAGCAGAGGGAAGCTCGATTGGAAGAAATCTAAATTAGAGAGTATTCACGGCATGCGCGAAGACATGCCGTGATGCCAAACGAAATCGCTTTGTCAATCAGGCCTGAACTGAGATCAGCTCCGGGGTGCAACGGGAATTCTGCATCAGCTTCACGGCATCTTCGGCAGTAAATCGACCCATCGCCAGAGCCATTTTCTTGTTGGTGGTGGTTTGAATAGGAGTGCGGTCGATGCGGAGGACGTACTCAGCGGCACGTGCTCCGCCACGATTCACTTTCACGAGGAACTTTGTATTCTTCATGGGGCTCCCTTTTGGCTCAGGATGACTGTTGCAGGAACATGGAGGTGCGATTTCACTAAAACTAATGTGACTTTTGGCTGGGCTGGCCGCTAGAGGCTTTGGAGGTTAGAAATCTCGAAAGCTCTCACTTGAAACGTTACGCTTTTATTACTATTTTGTCAACATTTGTATAGGGCACAACCAGTGGGGCTAGGGTTGCAAAACCTGCTTCGCCTGAGGATGGACTTGCTGGCTATTGAGTTCGCTGGCATCCCAGCCGCCGCCGAGAGCCTTCACCAGGTAGACGGAGCTTACCATCTGCTGGCCGAGAAGCTGCGTCTCCAGCCGCTGGCTGGTGAGCAGGGTAGTTTGCGCGGTGATAACGTCGAGGTAACTAGTGGCTCCGCCAATATAGCGGTTGTTGGCAATAGTCAGCTCGCGTCGCGCATCTTCGACTGCCTGATCTTGCGTCTTAAGAGCTTCCGCCAGGGTGTCCAGATTGCTAATGCCGTCTTCCACTTGCTGGAACGCCGTGAGAACGGACTGGCGGTAATTCGCCACAGCCCTATCGTAGGCCGAGCGGGCCGCAGCCAGATTGGCGCGATTGCGTCCGCCTTCGAAGATCGGCTCTAAGGCGTCCGCACCGAGTGACCAGAAGAGACTGGGTGCGTTCAGCAGCGGCGCGATCTGCGTGCTCTGCCATCCTCCAGAGCCGCTCAGCGTGATCTGGGGATAGAAAGCTGCGCGCGCGATACCGACCTGCGCGTTTTGGTAAGCCATTTGCCTCTCGGCCGAGGCGACATCTGGGCGGCGTTGCAGCATGTCGGACGGCACGCCCAACGGAACAGGAGGCGGCGTAGCATTCAAAGGATCAACCGGCACACTCACGCTGGACGCCGGCTGGCCTATCAGAACCGCGATAGCGTGGTCATATTGCGCGCGAGATTCTTGCACTAAAGATAACTGCGATCGGGTTGCATCGAGCAGCGCCGCTTGCTGGGCTACTTCGAGGCCGCTGGTAATGCCTTCCTGGTGCTGGCGGTTCACCAGATCCAATCCTTTCTGCTGGTAGCCTACCGATTCATTCACTACGTTGTACTCCGCATCGAGTTCGCGGAGGCTGAAGTAGTCGGCAGCGAGTTCCGCAGTCAACACCAACTGCGCATTCTGAAGATCGGCGGCGGTGGATTGGAGCGTGGCATTGGCGGCTTCGATACCGCGCCGCACTCGCCCGAAAACGTCGACTTCGTAGTTGATGTTGAAAGGAATGGTGTAGACGCTCTGAGTATACGGCGGAACTGCCTGCGTTACTCCGTTAATGATGACGGGCACTTCACCGTTTAGAGGACGATTTCCCGATCCCCGCTCCCGCACCACGGAAGGATCGGCCGAGAGCTGCGGGAATAATCCGGAGGTTGCAACCCGCGCCAGCGAACGCGCCTGCTCCAGGCTGTCGCGCGATGCGATGAGTGACTGGTTGGCTTTAAGCAACTGCTCCTCATAATCGTTGAGTCGGGTATCGTTGAATACTTTCCACCACTCGCCTTTGGCAATCTGATCTTTAGGCTGCGCCGGCTCCCATGGCGGTTGCGTTTTCCAGCCGTCCGGAGCAGGGACCGGCGCCGGAGGCCGACTGTAGCGTGGCCCAACCGTGCATCCGGCCGCAAGGCCGAGAAACGCAAGCGTCGCGAATAAGGCAGTACGTTTCACTACGCTCCACCCTTCTGTTGGCCCTGGGCAGGCTGGGCGATGTTCACCGGCTGGCCTTGCTCCAGCGAGTCTGCCGGGTTCACCACGATCTGATCCGTGGTGGACAACCCCCCGAGAACCTCAAGTGTCGTTCCGTAATCGCGGCCAATATTAATGGGACGCAGATCTACTTTCTTATCCGGCCCCACTACCGCGACTTGCGCGCCCTGCGCGCGGAAGAGCATCGTGTTCACAGGCACGGTGACCTTGTCCACGTTCGATCCGACGGCAAAGTGCACTTCGCCGAATGATCCCGGCAGCAATCGACCATCTTTATTCGGTACATCAACCTCGGTGAGTAAGGTGCGAGTGGTCGTGTCGATGGCTTCGGCTGTGCGCGCCACGATGCCGATAAACTTTTGCCCGGGAAATTCCTGCAAAGTCACAGGAGTCTTCGCGCCGACTTTGATATACGGGGCATACGCCTGCGGCACGCTGATATAGACGCGAAGAGGATCAACCCGCGCAAGATCAAACAGCTCGCGGCCCGCCGCTTGCGCGCCCGCATTGATCAGCGCACCCGGATCGACATTGCGCCGGGTGAGCACGCCATCGAACGGCGCGTAAACCTCTTTGAATCCTTCGAGCTGCTCCAAGCGGTGAACATTAGCGTCGGCGGCAGCCAGATTGGCCTGGCTTTGCTTGTACTGGCTTGCATATTGATCGGCTTCCTGCGCGGAAACGGAATCGGTTTTACGCAGATTTTCCCAACGGTCAGAGGTAATTTTCGCCAAATCCATCTGCGCCACAATCTGTTGGCGCGCCGCTCGTGCCTGATTCAGCTCCTGATCGACTTCCGGCGTATCGATTTTCGCCAGCAACTCGCCCTTAGTCACTTTGCTGCCAATGTCCCGGTACCATTTCACCAGATATCCGCTGGTGCGAGCATAAATTGGCGATTCTTCGTACGCCAGCAGCGAGCCGGGCAGAACCAGTTCCTCGTCGGGCTTCTCGGCCACCGGATTCACCACCGCTACGGTCGGAATGGTTTCTATTTCCGTTTCCTTGGCCAGGGCGCGCTCGTGACTCATGCGCGTGAGCAAGGTAATGCCGCCGGCAACTAGCAGGACAAGCAACAACACACCGACGATGGTGAGAGCCTTGCCCGCTGGCGCGGGAGGAAGCTCAGGTGGCCGTTGGATTGAAGGCGGCTGGTGACGGGAACGTTTCTGGATCTCTTCGATCTCTTCGTCCCGCTGAGCCTGAACCCCGACAGCATGAGGTTCTTCGTTCTGATCCTGCCTTGACCGTTGCGCTTCCGTTAATTTTTCCTGCTCGATCATTCTCCACTCCACTCCGCTTCAACCCCGATTAAATAATCAGTGACTGACAAATCAATGACTGACAAATCAACGACTGCGAAATCAACGACTGGAAAAATCAATTACGCTTTCTGTTCCGCTCGCGCCAGTATCGCTTGTCGGCGACTATGAAAAATTGCAAAGACACTCGGCACGAAAAACAATGTCGCGACGGTGGCAAACAGAAGGCCGCCGATCACGGCGCGCCCAAGCGGGGCATTCTGTTCGCCGCCTTCTCCGAATCCCAAAGCCATGGGAACCATGCCGATGATCATTGCCAGCGCGGTCATCAACACCGGCCGCACCCGCGTGTATCCCGCGGCCACAGCGGCCTTGATGGCAGGAACTCCTTCGTCAATTTGTTCGCGCGCAAAACTTACCATCAAGATCGAGTTAGCAGTCGCCACGCCCATGCACATGACCGCTCCAGTGAGCGACGGCACGCTCAGCGTGGTGCGCGTGAGCAACAGGAACCAGCAAATCCCGGCTAGCGATCCCGGCAGTGCGGCGATGATGATGAAAGGATCCAGCCAGGACTGGAAATTGATCACGATCAGCAAATAGACCAGGAGAATGGCGCCAACCAGCCCCACACCCAGTCCGATGAACGAAGAGCGCATGGTAGCCACCTGGCCCCGCACTACAATTTGCGTCCCGCGCGGCAGATGGCCGTCGAAAGTTTTGATTACCTTGAAAGTGTCGGCGGCCACAGCGCCCAAATCCCGATCCTGCGTGCTGGCGTAGACATCAATCACGGGCGCCACATTCCAATGATTCACCGATGCCGACCTCACCACCGGGGATATTTGCACCAGATTGCCCATCAGTTGTGGGCCCTGCTGCGAAGTGACGGGAATATCCATCAAATCCTGGAGGTTGGTCATGCGGTATTGCGGCGACTGCACCGCCAGCTGATAAGTGACATCATTCTTCGGATTCAACCAGAAGTTCGGCGAAGTCTGGAAGCTGCCGCTCAACGAGACCAGCGCGCTCTGCGCCACGTCGCGCGCCGTGAGCCCGACCTGCGTGACCCTGGTGCGCTCGATATCCATGTGCAACGTCGGCAGCGAAAGCAACTGCTGCACATGCACATCGGCGGTGCCAGGAATGTGCCGCATTTTATTGGCGATCTGCTGCGCGATCCCGTAGCTGCTATCCATGTCCTGGCCGATAATCTGCACATCAATCGGCGCCGGCAAACCGAAATTCAGAATCTGCGTAACGATATCGGCGGGCTGGAAAAAGAACTCAGTTCCAGGAAAGCGCCGCGGCAACACCTCGCGTAGATGCCGGGTAAGATCGGCGGTAGGCTCGTGGTGTTCCGGATCGAGCGCAATCAGAATCTCCGCATCGCTAGTTCCGATAGTTCCATTCGAGCTGTACGACTGGTTGATGCCGGAGTTGGGTAGGCCAATGTTATCCAACACCGTTTGTAACTGGCCACGCGGAATTTCCTGCCGCAGAGCGTTTTCCACTTCATCACACAATCGCGCGGTTTCTTCTACGCGCAAGCCAGGCCGCGCCCGCACATGCAGGCGCAACAGACCAGCGTCCACCTGAGGGAAAAAGTCTTCTCCTAAAAAGAAGAACAACCCCAGCGACAAAAGACAGAAGGCCAGGAAGCAAGTCACGAACACGCCGCGATGCTCGAGGGTTGTCTCTAACAGCGCTTCGTAGCCACGGCGGAAGTCTTCAAACTTGCGCTCGAAACCACGCTGAAAACGGCCCAAAAACGACTTCGGCGCTTCTTCCCGATGCTCATGCCCGCGCATGATGTACATCACCAGAGTTGGAATCAGAGTTCGGGAGAGAAAATAGCTCGCCAGCATAGCAAAGCTCACCGCCTCCGCCAGCGGGACAAACAGAAATTTCGCAACGCCCGTCAGAAAGAACATGGGCACGAACACGATGCAAATGCTTAACGTAGAGACAAAAGCCGGCACCGCGATCTGTTGCGCGCCGTCGAGAATCGCCTGCCTCATCTCCTTGCCCATGGCCAGGTTGCGCTCAATGTTTTCGATTTCCACCGTGGCATCGTCCACCAGAATGCCAACGGCTAGCGCCAATCCTCCCAGCGTCATGATGTTGATGGTCTGCCCAATCGCGCCGAGAAGAATAATGGAAACGAAAATCGAAAGCGGAATCGAAATGGAGATGACAATCGTCGGCCGCCAGTCGCCAAGGAAAATCAGAATCATGACGGCGGTAAGCGCGGCGGCAATCAATCCTTCACGCAGCACTCCTTGAATCGAAGCGCGCACGAACAGCGACTGGTCAAACAGAGCCGTAATCTTCAGCGACTGGGGAAGCGCCTGCGCTGCCTGCAGCACAATCTTCTTCACGCCCGCAACAATGTCCAGCGTAGAAGCATTCCCGTTCTTATAGATTGACATCAGAGCGCCGCGGTTCCCGTCCTGGCGCACGATGTTAGTCTGGGGTGCAAAACCGTCGCGAATGTGCGCCACATCGCGCATGTACAGCGTGGAACCGTTCGTCGTCTTCACCGGCAGATCGTTCAATTCCGGAATCGTCTCCGGTGTTCCATTCATCTCCACGTTGTATTCGAGCGATCCCATTTTGATGGTGCCGCTGGGCAGAATAATGTTCTGCGCGTTCACCGCGTTGACAATGTCATTCGGCTGAAGTCCGTACGCCTGAAGCTTTGGCAAGTCGAGATCAACCTGAATCTGGCGGACCTTTCCGCCATAAGGATACGGAGTAGCCGCGCCCGGCACCGTCGCGAGATAGTTACGAAGAAAGTTTTGTCCGAGATCAAACAACTGCTGCTCGGGAAGTGTTTTGCTGCTCAACCCAAGCTGAATAATGGGCGTGGTCGAAGCACTATAAGAAATAATCAGTGGAGGCGTAGTCCCCGGCGGCAAGCTACGAACTGTGGTTTGCGCGATGGCTGTGATTTGCGCAATCGCCCCCTGGACGTTGGTGCCGGGGCGGAAGAAAACTTTAATCACGCCCAATCCATAAACGGACTGGGATTCCATGTGCTCGATGTCATTGACCGTGGTGGTGATACCGCGCTCGGAGTTGGCGACGATGCGGTTCGCCATATCGTCCGGCGACATGCCCGTGTAAAACCAAACGACCGAAACCACGGGAATATCAATGCTGGGAAAAATATCAACGGGGGTGCGAAAGAGAGTGACGAAAAACATGATAATGATGACCAGCGCCATCACCACAAACGTGTAGGGACGTCTTAACGCTAATGCAACAATCCACATTTTTTAATCACCACCCCAAGAACAGAACAGAAAACCGGCAGGCGACGACAACTTGCCGGTTCGATTTTAGATTCGATACTCTCCGTATTGGATTCTAAATGGAAGACCGAATTTATGGTAGGGTAACACCATGCGCGATCAAGTCATGCGCCAGAAGTCTCGGGTTCTCCCTGTCGAAAGTAACGGCCACAAGCGCCCTCCGGGGCGGCCGCGAAGCGAGCATGCGCGCCTCGCAATCCTTCGCAGCACGCTTGAACTGCTTGCCCAGAAAGGGTTTTCGGAGTTGACTATCGAAGCGGTCTCGGCACATGCCAATGTTGGCAAAGCCACAGTTTACCGCTGGTGGCCGGATAAAGCCGCTCTAATCGCAGACGCCTTCGCCAGCAGTACCACCCGCCACTTGCACTTCCCTGATACGGGCTCGGTCCGCACGGATATGAGCCAACAGATGCAACAACTGGTAAAAGTCTTTCGCAGTCGCCGCGGCCGCATTGTTTCCGCTATGCTCGGCGCCGGCCAGAGCGATAACAGCCTCATCAAGGCCTTTCGCGAGCGTTTCATGATGCCGCGCCGCCAGGAAGCCTATGCCACGCTACGCCGCGGCATCCAGCGCGGTGAACTGCCAAAGAATGTGGATATGGATTTGCTGCTTGACTCGCTGTACGGCCCAATTTATATGAGGTTTCTCATTCGACATGACAGCCTTACTCCCGAATTCGTGCAAGGCATTTGCGAACTCGCATTGGGTCGATCCCGATCTTCTGCAAAATCGTTCCCTTCCGGAGTCCCTCACAACAATCGGCATCCTAAGCGTTAGGAAGGTTTTGACCGCCCAACTCGTGGGAGATGCTTGATGACATCCAGCGACGTGGTTTTTTGGGAAGTCGACACTCAAAAAGATTTCATGCTGCCCGGTGGCAAACTTTACGTGCCAGGCGCGGAACGCTTGCTGCCCAATATTCGCAAGCTCACTGATGCCGCTCGTCAAGGCCGCGTTTTTCTCATCTCCCACGGCTGCTACCACACCAAAGACGATCCGGAGTTCCGGACCTTCCCGCCGCACTGTCTGAAAGGCACGGAAGGCTCTGCGTTTGTTCCGGAAGCACTGACGGATAAAGTCGTCGTCATTCCGAATGATCGTGCAGCCGCAGTGCCCCGAGATATTTCTCTTTATCAACAGATTCTGTTCGAGAAACAGACCTTGGACATTTTCGAGAGCCGCCACGCCGGCAAATTTGTCCAGAGATTTGGCGATGATGTTGAGTTCGTGGTCTTCGGAGTGGTTACCGAGCACTGCGTTCGTTTCGCCGCTAAGGGATTGCTTGATCGCGGCCGCCGCGTCTCCGTCGTGCAAGATGCAATCGAGACTTTGCAGCCCGAGGACGGAGAGCGAACCGCCGCGGAACTGCGCCGACTCGGAGCGCGCTTTTTCACTACAGACGAAGCTATCGCGCTGCTTCACCCTTCCAGGTAGACCGCTGGGCAGGATCCTGTCGGAAGTCTTTGCGGTTAGCGGGCTGAGCTAGACCGGCGCAAGAACTATCTGGCCAAACTTTCGATCTCCTCCACTTCTTTCGAGGAAAGCCTCATGTCGGAGCTGGCGAGATCCTCGCTCATGTGTTTCGGGCTGGATGCGCCAGTCAGGGGCAGTATTCCGACAGCTCGTGCAAACGCAAAAATAACTTGCGCTGGTGTCCTGCTGTATCGAGCCGCAATCGTTTCGACCAGCTGGTGGTGAACCATTCCTACATTCGCCGTGAGCAGCGAAAATCCCTGATAAACAATATTGTGTTCGCGGCAAAATGACCGAACTTCCCGGTCCCAGCCGAGCCTGGCATAGCATCGGTTCTGCACGCATGCAGGAGCTTCCGAATGGACCGCTATCATTTGCTCAACATGCCCTAGAGAAACATTGCTCACTCCCAATAACCGGGTGCGCCCGGCATCGCGCTCTTTTCTCATCGCTTCCCAAGCTTCAGCATCTGCGTCCGTCCAGTTGTATCCGGACGACGGCCCGTGCAGCACAAAGCTATCAACATAGTCCGTGCCTAGATGTTCCAGCGAACTTGCCAGGGATTGTGCCACTTGGACTGAAAGCCTCGCCGCCGGATCGTACGGAAGCCGGTGATCCTGCCCGGGACGATACGTAAATTTAGTTTGAAGAAAAATATCCACACGCTTCGCCACGCCGGCGCGATACGCGACTGCTAGTCCTTCGCCTACTCCCGCTTCAAAGTAATGTCGCCGTTGGTTGGCGGTATCGATGCCGCGGAAACCAGCGCGCAGCGCCAGTTCCACCAAAGCTGCCGTTCGTTCTTCCTTCCACGCGGTGCCGTAGAGAAAATCGGGTAACGCTGCTCGCTCGGATCTTGAAGCTCGCTGCTCGACCATGCCGCTATTCTGTCACGAGCGTGCGCTCTCCGTTGCAATGCAGCGGTACAATACAGCCGTGGCTCCCACCCGAACACAAAACGATCGCAACTCCAAACGCCACCGCCATCCGATCTATGCCACGGAGACTTCCGGCCTGCTAATGATCGCTTTCCTGGTGCTCCTCATTACTGTAATTCGCCATTGGCACGCCATCCACTGGAGCATGCGCTGACGGTGGCTACACCACCAGGTTCTCCCTTGGTGGTTCTGCTCGGACCAACTGCCAGCGGCAAGACAGCTCTTTCTTTGGCACTGGCCGAGCGTTTTCACGGCGAGATCGTGAATTGCGATTCCATCGCTATGTTCCGGGAATTTGAAATCGGCACCGCCAAACCTACGGCCACAGAACGCTCCCGCGCCTCACATCATTTACTCGATTACGTTTCGCCTGAGGATCACGTCACCGCTGGTGAATACGCTCGCCAAGGGAGGAAGGTGCTCGAAGAAATTAAAGCTCGAGGAAATTTACCAATTGTCGTGGGCGGAACCGGCCTTTACTTGCGCGCCTTGCTGGAAGGCCTTTTCCCCGGACCACCGCGCAGCGAAGAAGTCCGCAAGCGTCTGCGTGAACTCGCGGCTAGCCGAGGCTCTGCCTATCTTCATCGTACTCTGCACCACCTGGACCGCGCCGCGGCAGAAAAGATTCACGCAAACGACACTCCTAAGCTCATCCGTGCAATCGAAGTCTGCCTGGCCTCGCGCCGGAAAATGAGCGAACTCTGGCAACAGCAGGGCCGCGACCCGTTGCAAGGCTTTCGCATTCTTCGTCTCGGCCTTGACCCCGATCGCACCGCGCTGTACACGCGGATCAACCTTCGCGCCCAACACATGTTTGAAGCCGGACTGATCAACGAAACGCAACGGCTCTTGGAAAAATATGGTACGGCTGCCGTCCCTCTCTCTTCGCTGGGCTACAAGCAGGCGCTACAACACATTCGCGGTGAACTTACTCGCGAGCAAGCGCTGCAAGCCACCCAACAGGTTCATCGCAATTACGCCAAGCGGCAAATGACCTGGTTCCGCCGCGAGCCCGAGGTCAATTGGTTGCGCGGCTTCGGCGACGACCCTCAACTCCAGGCCGAAGCGGAGACCTTGGCATTTAGTTTTACGCGTTAGGTCCCCAGTGTTCCAGGGATTCAGAATACATTTCGGCAACGAATGCTCTTTCGATGTGACCCATATCACTGACTAAAGAACCGCCATTTATTAGTTTTGGTCAATGATCGAAACTAATGACGATTTAGAGCGCTGGCGTCGCGCTGTAGACGAGGCTATGGAAGTTTGCCGCACGTCAGGCGCTTTTCCGAGGTGCGAAACATACACTCCGCACAAGAAAGGAACTCCGGCAATTTCGGATCCAGTCAGTAGTGCAAAAGGCGAGGAAACTCTCCGTCGAAGGGAGCTTCTGCAATTTCTGGATCACGCGAGAGCCTCTCTGCTTGAACGTCAAATTCAGATCAAGCTCGCGTCCCAACTCGGACTTCTCGGTTCCACCGACGAAGGAAAATCAACAGATGTTGCCTCGGAAATTGCCCACCTTCTCGACGGCTTGCTTGACCGATTTCACGACGAGAGAACCATGGAGATGCGTCAGATCTCAGGTTTGACCTCGTAGCCTCCGGTTCTTGTATTGTTACTTCTGCCCAGGAGCAGAGCGTTATGCGTGGCGGGCTCTAAAGCTCCCCAAACAATCCAAATCTAAAACTCATTCCCCGCGGAAACCCGTTCTGCTATCGTTGCCGCATGCATCGCACTGCCGAAGTTCTACTTTTCGCTGCCCTGCTCACGTTGCCAGCCTTTGCCAAAGATAAGTATCAGCACCCCGGTCCCATCCAGCCTATGTCGCATGCGGATAAAAGATGGGCCGAAAAAACGCTGCATAAGCTCACACTCGAGGAAAAAGTCGGCCAGGTCTTCATGATCTGGTGCCGTGCCAGCTTTCTGAACGTGGGAAATCCCGAATACCTACAATTGCTCGATGCCATGAACAAGTATCACGTCGGCTCCTTTGCCATGACGGTCCATGTCGACGGTCCGTATCTGCTTCGCAGCGAACCCTACGAAGCGGCCGAACTTCTCAACCGTCTCCAAAAAGATTCAAAACTCCCCTTGTTGTTCGCCGCAGATTTCGAACGGGGCCTCCCCATGCGGCTGATGGGAGCTACGGCGTTTCCTCACGCCATGGCCTTCGGCGGCGACGGTAAGTTAGAAGACGCCGAGAGTTTCGGCCGCATCACCGCCGAAGAATCACGTGCCATCGGAATTCACTGGAATTTTTTTCCCGACGCCGATGTCAACTCCAATCCTGCCAACCCCATCATTAACACACGCTCTTTTGGCGAAGATCCCAAACAAGTCGGCGATCTGGTGACGGCCTATATTAAAGGCGCACACGAGGGCGGCATGCTGACCACGGTCAAACATTTTCCCGGCCATGGCGATACCGCAACCGATTCGCACCTAGGCGTGGCCAGTGTAAACGTGGATCGCGCTCATCTCGATTCCATCGAGTTGCCGCCTTTTCGCCAAGCCATCGCCTCAGGCGTCGATGCAGTCATGGTCGCCCACGTCACCGTTCCAGCCCTCGATCCCGATCCCAACCATGTGGCCACCATTTCTCCGCCAATCGTCTCCGGCCTGCTTCAGGAGCAACTCGGTTTCAAAGGAATCGTCGTAACCGACGCCCTCGATATGGCGGGCCTCACTCACCTCTTCGCAAATAATATCGGTCGTGCCGCCGTCGAGGCCTTCCAAGCCGGAAACGATCTTCTGCTCATCCCCGCTGACTTTCCGGCCTCCTACAATGCCATGCTACAGGCGGTGCAGTCCGGCGAGATTTCCCGCGAGCGGCTGGACCGCTCGGTACTTAAAATCCTTGAAACCAAAGCATCTCTGGGTCTGCAACACGCTCGGCTGGTTGATATCAATGCCATCTCGACAGTCGTCGGGAAGCCGGAAAACCTGGCCTTTGGCCAACAGGTCGCCGATAGCGCTATCACTCTAGTCCGCGATGACGGCAAGGTTTTGCCCCTCAAATCGTCGCTTCAGAATCAGGGAACCGTAAAGCCCGGCCTTCCGTATACCACTCCAGAGGAGACGCGCAACCAAACAGTTGCCATTGTTTTCTCTGACGATGTGCGAATGGATTCTGGCCGCGCCTTCGGCCGCGAACTGCGCGCCCGAATCCCTGACGCGAACGTGATTTATATTGACCCGCGGATAGCCGCAGCGATGAGCGATGCCGTTATGGAGGCAGTCAACGAAGCTACGACCGTCATCGCAGTTGTCTACGTGGTCCCGTCCGCAGGCAAGATTGGAAATACGGTCGCCATGTCGGATGCCACCGGCGCTTTATTGCAGCAGGTGCTCGACCAAGCGGCGGGAAAAACTGAGGTCATCGCCATGGGAAATCCGTACGTGGGGGCGAACTTTCCGAAGGTCCAGAATTATATGTGCACGTTTTCCAATGCCTCGGTTTCGGAGATTGCCGCCGTCAAAGCCCTGTTCGGAGAAATCCCAATCCGCGGGCGCCTCCCCGTAAGCATTCCAAACATCGCGTCCCGCGGGGCGGGGCTGGACCGTCCTCTGAATCATCCCGAGCAAGCTTCAAGTGGAGGACCTACGCATGCCCAGCAATAAACTTTCATACTACACGGCGTATGCTGGAACCGTTTTCATGGCAATCTTGCTTCTGGCCGCATGCAGCGTCAATGTCGATAAGGGCGCCAACGGTAAAGACAAGAAAGTAGACATCAACACCTTTGCCGGAGGCATTCACGTATCGCACGATGCCGATCCTTCCGAAACCGGGTTGCCGCTTTACCCCGGGGCGCAACTTCGGGTCGACGAATCCAGTGACGACAAAGGCGCCAACGTTAACATCTCTGGCTTCGGATACGGTCTCAAGGTTGTGGCCCTCGATTATCAGTCGGACGAGCCGCCCTCGAAGATTCTCGCCTTTTACAAAGACCAGTTGAAAAAGTACGGCAACGTACTCGAATGCCACACTTCAAAAGAAAACTGGAATATCAGCATCGGAAACAAAACGAATTCAAACGAACTAACCTGCAGCGGCACCACCTCTGGTAGCGAGACAGAACTGAAAGCTGGTAAGCAGGATAATCAACACATCGTCTCCGTGCAGTCGCAAGGCAATGGCTCAAGATTTACCCTGGTCTACGTTCGTGCTCACGGCAAGGACACAGATATCTAAGGCGTTTCGCAGGAAGGGAACTATGCTTCGATCGACACTCGGTCCAACACCGATTATCCGACTGCTCGTTGCCGCGACGTTCTTGACCGCCGTCGTGCCCTCGCACTTGGCGTTTGCCCAACAACCGAGCAACGATCAGAAACAGAGCACCGATCAAAACAAGAGTTTCGACGTACAAAGCTCGGTCGGCGACTTGCACATGGGCAACGATGCCGATGCTCGAAAAGCTGGGCTTCCACTCTATCCCGGCGCGCGCCTGCACCACGACGATGAAAAAGACGGAGATAAAGACAGCAGCACCGCGAATCTCAGTCTCTTTACCAGCGCCTTCGGCGTAAAGCTAGTCATCGCAAAATACGATTCCGACGATGCTCCCGCGAAGGTTATCGATTTCTATCGGGAGAAGCTGAAGAAGTACGGCAAAGTGCTCGAGTGCCACACGCGTGAGCACGGTGGCACCCACGCCGATATCGACAGCGATGACAAGAAATCGAAAGAATTAAAATGTGAAGGAGACAACTCCGGTCCGGTCACCGAACTGAAAGTCGGCACCCAGAACAATCAGCATGTCGTAGCCATCGAGCCAAATAATAAAGACAAAAACGGATCAACTTTCGCCCTGGTCTACGTTCACGCTCGCGGCAAAGAAGGCGACATCTGATAAAGGTTCCGGGATGCCAAAGAGCAGCACTTAATGAAATGACAAGCGCTTGGAATTTCCACTTCCTTGCACCCGCCGTTCTTCCTGCGATACCTTCACTCTAGCCTTCCCGATTATCGAATGGACCATCCATGCCACAAATGCGGTCACTTGGTCGAAGACGGCAGGCCCTTCTGTGCGCAATGCGGCGCCCCGCAAATTCGCGTGGAGCTGCCCGAACTTGCCGCCTCCGCCGCCATCGCGAGCGACACCAATGAACTACCTAGCTTTCCGGCGTCCTCCAATGTCGCCGGTGTGCTCGGTCTTCCGGTTACCGCTGCCATCCAATGGAACAGAGCACTGCGCAGTTGCGCGATAGCGGCCTTGATCGCGGCCATCATCATGTCTCTTGGCCTGATGGTGCCTTTACTTGCCGCGCTGGGAGCCGGTTTCCTCGCGGTCAATCTTTATCATCGTAGCAATGCCGCCTGGATCGTAAACGCCCGCTCCGGAGCTAAACTGGGCGCGGCCTGTGGAATTCTTTTTTTTGCAATCGCCACCGTCCTCGAAACCGCAGCCATGGCGGTTATGCACACCGGCAACCAGGTCCGCGAGAAGGTAATGGAAGCTCTTCAGCAAGCCGCCGCCCGTTCCAACGACGCCCAGGTCCAAGCCGCTTTCGAGCAGTTCAAAACTCCCCAAGGCATTGCCCTCATGTTGGTGCTGGGCGTGTTCGTGTTGTTAATAATTTCAATCGCCGCTGGCAGCTTGGCAGGAGCCTTGACGGGCGCAGTTCTCGGCCGCAAGCGCCCCTAGCCAATGTTTATGTGGGGAGAGTTGCCAAGCCAGCCTTGAGCGCAGCCGGAGGGACTGGTGAAGCTCGCCCCTTTCCTCCCGACGACGGCAAATCGCATCGCCGCGCCATTCCCCCTTGCAGCGGCGCGCGCTCCCCGCGTATGATGCACGGTTTGCCTTCTCTCCACATGACCACGCCGTCCAGAGGATCGCTGCTCGACATCGAGCATCTTGAAGATAAGCAAATCCTCGACTTGCTCAAACTCGCCCGCCGGATGGATCCCCGCAAGCCGCGCTCCCTCCTGCGCGGCAAGCGCATTATTCTTCTTTTCTACGAAGCTTCCACCCGCACTCGGTCTTCCTTCGAAGTCGCCGCGCAGTCCCTCGGCGCGCTCACCACGCTCGTGCAATCTTCCGGATCGAGCATCGAAAAAGGCGAGTCTCTACTCGACACCGCATACACTCTGCGCGCTGTCGGAGCCGACGCCATCGTCATTCGCCATCCCTCCGCTGGCGCGCCTCATCTCATGGCGCGCCACATCGAGATCCCGGTGATCAATGCCGGCGACGGCATGCACGAGCATCCATCCCAGGCGCTGCTCGATGGGTTCACCATTCTCAAACACAAAAAATCGTTCAAAGGCCTGCGCATCGCCATCATCGGAGACGTCTACCACAGCCGGGTCACCCGCTCCAACTGCCATCTCCTCGCCCGATTCGGCGCGAAGATCACTCTGTGCGGACCGCCCGAACTCGTCCCCGATCTAGCCTCTACGCTTGCCCCTGGCCTCGCCATCACCCGCCACGTCGAAGGAGCCCTCCGCGGAGCGGACGTTGTAATGTTATTGCGTGTGCAGCAGGAGCGGCTTGCCGGAAGAAAAATTCAGTTGCAGGAATACATCGCGCGCTATCAGATGACCGCAGCCCGTTTGAAACTGGCCAAGCAGGATGCCATCGTGATGCATCCGGGCCCCATCATCCGCGGCCTCGAGCTGACTTCGGAAGTGGTCGACTGTCCGCAATCCGCCATCGTGGACGAAGTCCGCAACGGCGTTCCCATGCGCATGGCGATTCTGGCGCGCGCCTTTGGAAAGAACTGATGCTGGCAATAGCAAAAAGAGTTTATGTGGGGACACCTGCCCTGTCCGTCGAGCGAAGGTCGACTCTTCACTCTGTACAACGACAGCAAATTGCTCCACCCAGAAAAAGATGAACGATAAATCCAAACCAGCATCGCTCCTGATCAAAGGCGGCCACGTCATCGATCCCGCCGCTAGAATCAACGCGACCATGGACGTTCTTCTGCGGGATGGCCGCGTCGCCGAGATTGCGACACCGAACAAGATTCGCGGCGGAGCCGAAGAAAAATTCGACGCCCGCGGCCTGATCGTCGCGCCCGGCTTCATCGACCTTCACGTTCACCTCCGCGAGCCCGGACAAAGCTACAAAGAAACTATCGCCAGCGGCACCGCCGCTGCTGCCGCCGGAGGTTTCACCTCGGTCTGCACCATGCCTAACACCATGCCCGTGGTCGACACCGCCGAATGGGTCGCATGGATGCGCAATTCCGAGCGCGAAGCCGTCGTCAACGTTTTTCCCATTGCCGCCGCCACTCACGGTTCGCGCGGGGCTGAGCTAACCGACTTTCGCGCTCTCCAGCGTGCAGGCGCAGTAGCCGTCACCGACGATGGCAAGCCCATCCTCGAAGAGGATGCCATGCGGGCCGCTCTCCGCCTGGGCGCGGAACTAAACTTTCCAGTCGTGCAGCATGCCGAAGATACCCGGGTCACCGAAGGAGCTTCGATGCACGAAGGCCCCACCAGCTTCCGCCTCGGCCTGCGCGGCATGTCCGCTGCCGCTGAAGCGTGCATCGTCGATCGTGACGTAAGTCTCGCGCAGCAGATTCGCGAATCCCGCCTCCACGTCGCTCATCTCTCCACCTCCGACGCGCTCAAGGCCGTGCGCCGCGGCAAGCGCGCCAAAGCCCGCGTCACTTGCGAAGTCACGCCGCATCATTTCACATTGCTGGATCAGGATGTCGGTGAATACAACACCAATTTCAAGATGAACCCGCCGCTGCGCTCGGCTGCCGATCGCGAAGCCATCCTCGTCGCCCTCGCCGACGGCACCGTCGACGCCATCGCCACCGACCACGCCCCTCATGCCACCCACGAAAAGCAAGTCGAGTTCGAGCGCGCATTATTCGGCATTACAGGTCTAGAAACCGCCCTGGCGCTCGCGATTACCAAGCTGCATCGCGAGCACAAAATTCCTCTCACTCGCATCGTCGAACTCTTCACCGCCGGCCCCGCCCGCGTCTTCGATCTGCGCAGCCGGGGCTCCCTCGAGCGCGGCAACTTCGCCGACGTCACCATCTTCGACCCCAAAAAGCGCTGGACCTTCGAAGCCGCCAAGTCGCGCTCGCTTTCGCGCAACACTCCGTTTGATGGATGGCAATTTTCGGGGAAAGTCGTGGCGACCATTGTGGGTGGGAAAATTGTGTACCGAGTGGATTGAGCCCAGGGCCGAATGCGGGACCAGTCGCCCCCGCCTGTCGGGCCGAGCGAAGCTCGATAGCCGTTCGAGCAAGGTTACTGCACGGTCCCCATCCTCTTCCCCACCCGACCCAGAACTTCCAGCCCCTTTTCCAACTCCTCTTTCGTATGAGTCGCCGTCATAATCGTGCGAATTCGCGCCTTGCCCTCGGGCACGGTGGGAAATGCAATCCCCGTCCCCAGCACGCCTTCTTTAAACAGCTCGCGGGAGAAATCCATCGTAAGCTTGCCATCGCCAATAATGATCGGCGTGATCGGCGTCTCGCTCGCCGGAGTCGCCCGGCCGCCAATGTCGAAGCCGAGCAGCCCAAGTTCTTTTTTCCAGAAGCGCGTGTTCTCCCAAAGTTTTTGCATGCGCTCCGGTTCGTTCTCCAGGACATCGAAGGCTGCAATGCACGTGGCCGCCACCGACGGCGGATGCGAGGTGGAAAATAAAAACGGCCGCGCCCGATGATAAAGAAAATCGATCAGATCGCGCGTGCCGCACACATATCCGCCCAGCGCGCCAATCGCCTTCGATAAAGTTCCTACCTGAATATCCACCCGCCCGTGCACATCGAAATGATCAACCGTTCCCCGCCCGTT
>Ga0116135_1000337_pt1 | contig 25950 bp, 14 predicted proteins | sample June2015DPH_20_1_FD_89738 | JGI IMG/M metagenome (GOLD analysis project Ga0116135, IMG submission 89738) | Peatland microbial communities from SPRUCE experiment site at the Marcell Experimental Forest, Minnesota, USA - June2015DPH_20_10 | ecosystem: Environmental > Terrestrial > Soil > Wetlands... | reverse complement strand
TGGAAACGGGGTGACCGCGTTGAGATTGCATTTCCAATGGCTCCGCGCGTTTCGCGCTGGTTCAACGACTCGATTGCAATCGAGCGCGGCCCGCTTGTCTTCTCATTGAATGTTGGCGAGAGCTGGGTAAAGTTGCGCGATCGGGGAATGACAGCCGATTGGCAAGTGTTTCCAACGGCGCCCTGGAACTATGCATTGAATGTCGATGCCGCTGCGCCTGAAAAAAGCATCGCCGTCACGGAAACAGAAGTTCGCGAAGGCCCGTTCACCGGCAAACACGCGCCGGTCCGGATTTCGGTGAAGGCACGCAAGATCAATGGTTGGCGCGCGGACGACGGCGCTGCCGATCCGCTGCCGCAAAGCCCCGTTGCGAGCGATGCGCCAGAGGAGACGGTCACGCTGATTCCGTATGCGGCCGCGAAGCTTCGTATTACAGCCTTTCCTCAATGCAAATCGTAGAGCGGTCAGCCATGTCGCCTGGATGCGGTTCCAATGCCGCACACAGTCGGAATAGCTCATTGCAGCCGTTGCGTGCAGTATCCTGTGTTTTCATCGTTTGAAAGGCAGATCGAGCGGTCCAATTGACCGAAGAGCGCGCGCAAAAGCCTTGTATCGAGACCTTGAAGGGGTTGTGAGATGAAACGTTTTCATTCGTACGGCTTGCTGGCAGTCGCATTTCAAAGTTTTGTTTCAATCGGAAGCATTGCTCAGCAAGACGCGAGTGTTGTACTGCGCGCGCCGGCGACACCACTGGTTGTGCATGATCCCTACTTCAGCATCTGGTCAACGGGCGATCGACTCACCGATGGGCCCACCAAACATTGGACGGGCGTTCGCCATGAACTCAATGGGCTGGTTCGCGTAGACGCAAAGACTTATCGATTTCTCGGCAATGCGAATGGCGAAATTCCCGCACTGGAGGAGACCAGTCGCCAGATCACGCCGACCCGCACCGTGGTTACGTTGCAGAGTGCGGAGATTGAGCTGCGGGTTACGTTTCTCACTCCCGCATTTCCAGACGATCTTCGCATCATGGCCCGGCCGATCACCTACCTGGTGTGGGATGTGAAATCGCGCGATGGGGACAGGCACGACGTTGCGATTTATCTGGATGCCGATGCCGCGATAGCAACAAATTCCCGCGACGAGTCTGTTGTGTGGTCGCGTGCCGAGGTCAAGGGCCTTCACCTGCTGCGCACCGGCACAACCACGCAGCCCATGCTGGAGAAGTTCGGCGATAACCTGCGGATCGACTGGGGATATTTCACGATTGCGGTTCCTGCTGCCGAAGGCGCGAGCGAAGAAGCCGCAGGGAATGAGGCCTATCGCGAGAAGTTCCTCACTACCGGCACGATTCCAGAAGAGGATGACCTGGCGCAGCCGCGCATGCCGGCGAGCCGCTATCCTCCGCCGCCGACACTGAACCTTGTGTTGAAAGTTGGCTCGGTAGACGCGACACCCGTAACGCGCCACGTCCTGCTGGGCTACGACGATGGGTACTCGGTTGAGTACATGCAGCAGAGGCTCCTGCCCTACTGGCGAAAGGAGTTTCCGACTTTCAGCGCATTGCTTGAAGGTGCGGAGCGCGATTTTGAGCCGTTGAGGAAACGGGCCGAACAATACGATGCGGAATTGCAGCATGACCTGACGCAGGCCGGTGGGCCGGAATACGCGGCCATTGCAACGCTTGCATTCCGGCAGGCAATCGGCGCGCACAAGCTTGTGGAGGACGCGAGCGGCGTGGCGTTCTTTATGCCGAAGGAGAACTTCAGCAATGGTTCCATCTCAACAGTCGACGTGATTTATCCGTCCTCGCCTATGTTTCTCTTTCTGAACCCGAAGCTGGCGGAAGCGCAGCTGGAGCCTGTGCTGCGCTATGCGCAGTCGGGCCGATGGAAGTTCCCCTTTGCGCCGCACGACCTCGGTGTCTATCCGCTGGCAAACGGACAGTTGTATGGCGGAGGCGAAGTGAGTGAAGAGGATCAGATGCCGGTAGAAGAGTCCGGGGACATGATCCTGATGGTCGCTGCAATTGCCCATGCGGAGCACAATGCAGATTTCGCCGCGCGCTACTGGCCGCTGCTTACCAAGTGGGCTGAGTATCTTCTCGACAAGGGGTTCGATCCCGAAAATCAGCTTTGCACAGACGATTTTGCAGGGCACCTGGCGCACAATACAAATCTTTCCATCAAGGCGATTGAAGCGCTGGCCGCATACTCAAAACTTGCGGAGAAGCTTGGCGACCATAAGGCCGCGGCACGGTATGAAACAGCTGCAAAGTCAATGGCTGCGAAGTGGGTTTCGATGGCGAGGGACAAAGATCACTATAAGCTGGCCTTTGACAAAGACAATACATGGAGCCAGAAGTACAACCTGGTGTGGGATAACATCCTCGACATTCACATGTTCCCCGCGGAAGTGGCCGATGAGGAGATTGCGTTCTACAAGACAAAGGTCAATCTTTATGGGCTTCCGCTGGATAATCGCGCGACCTATACCAAGTTGGATTGGACGCTTTGGACTGCAACGCTGGCACGCAATCCGGCAGACTTCCAGTTATTGGTCCATCCGGTTTTTGAGTTCCTGAACCAGACGCCAGATCGAGTGCCAATGACCGACTGGTATGACACAATTTCAGCCCGCGAGGTCAGCTTTCAGGCGCGATCAGTGGTCGGAGGGGTGTACATCAAGGTCCTTGCTGATCCTCAACTGTGGAGCAAGTGGGTCGCGCGAGCGAGCAAGACCGCAGCTGATTCGAATCACGATGTGAGCAATAGCGTCAAATAACAGCGCTGCTTTCTTGAATGCCGCCCAATTCGCATAGCCAGACCATTCCTGGCTGTTTGTTCGAAGCCTGGCCCGCTACAGCAAATCCTGAGATGCTGTAACCCGAAACCACAATACTGAAGTTGACGCGACCATCAGGGAGAGGCAACCTTGCACGACGCCCCAAAGGACACACCTTCTCAGGATTTGCTCTAAAGCCTTCGGCCTTCTTCTCCAGCGCTGTGTTTGCCCGGGAATGATCGCGTCTTTGGGCTTTCAGGCATGTGATCGAGGATCGGTTCTCATCGCACCTCGACTGCAAGGCCTTTGCCGTCGTCCGCAACGGTGAAACTAACCTTCTGTGCTTTGCGGTCAATCGACAGTTTGACAGGTTTTGCATCCACCAGAATCTTCCCTTGCGCGGGACTCCAACCGTAAATCTCGGCGCGTATCTCCTTCCACCACGCCGGATAGCTGCCCTGATGCGGGCTGATATTCAGAACTAGTCCATCGGCGGACTTTTCGCAAGTGAACTCCATACGCAGAAAGTTACCCTGTTTGTACTCGTATGTCCTGCCATCATCCTGATAGAGCTGTCCCGCACACGAATCGCCAACATACACGCGCAGTGTCAATGGACCCTTAGGAGTCTCGTTGGTGCTTTGGACAAGCGGCTCGATCGGAAGGATGGTCCCTGCGCGAACATACACTGGCAGGCTGGCCAACGCTGGAGAAACGCGAACCGACAGCGGCACGGCCTGTCCCGGAAGGGCCGTTGGATCTTCGGGCAGTTGTCGGGCGGGCCCTGGAATCTTTGCGCCCGTCCAGAAGTCGTACCATTCCGTGGAAGGCAGTTCGACGGAGTAGTCGTCAATTTCGTCGGGATACGGCGGGGGAGCAATCAACAGATCCGGTCCAAGGAGAAACTCACCTGCAGCATCATTGTCTATGTCAATGGGATGATGGTCCGGCGCTGCGTCAGGAAACTCAAGAAACAACGGCCTGACAACAGGCATCCCGGTACGCGAAGCCTCTTCAGCAAGTGAATAAAGATAGGGCATCAGCTCGTAACGGGTCTCGATAAAGTGGCGACGAATAGCTTCCTGCTCAGGGCCTCCGACCCAAGGTTCCTGATCACCGGTTCCCTTCTCTGTGTGATCGCGATCGATGGGTTGGAAGGCAGCCACTTCAAGCCACTTAGTCAACAATTCAGGGGGCGGAGTGCCGGCGTACCCGCCAACATCGGCGCCACTGAACGCAAAGCCGCTCAACCCGAGGTTCTCAAGCATGGGCGTCGCAAGGCGAAGATGATTCCAACCGCTGCTGTTGTCCCCGGTCCATGTGGCGGCGTAGCGCTGTCCTCCCGCATAGGTGGCCCTGGTGAGAACGAAGGGACGGATCTCAGGATCAAGTGCGCGCAGCCCTTCATAAGTTGCACGGGAGTTTTCCATGCCGTATACATCGTGAATCTCTGCGTGTGTGGCCGTACGCTGAATGAATCCAGGCTCATCGACTCGGTGGACAACGTTTTCAGGCATCGTCTTGTTTGCCGAATCAAAGACCGAAGGCTCATTCATGTCATTCCAGAACCCTTCGACGCCATTGCGCCGCAGTCCGCTGTAGAGGGTTCCCCACCACGCCCGCGTTTGCTGCCGCGTGAAGTCCGGAAATACGCTCGGGCCTGGCCATACCCTCCCTGTGTAAACGGAACCATCGGGATTCTTGACGAAGTGATCGCCTGCCATGCCGCTGTCGTAAGGAGCGTAATTCTGCCCCGGCAGATTCGCGATGTGCAGATCTGTGATCGCAACAACGTGGAAGTCCTCCTTCTTCAGTTGCGCAATCATCCCAGAGAAATCAGGGAACGCGGCGGTATTGATTGTGAAGGGGCGATTCTGCTGCTGAAAATCTATATCGAGATAGATTGCGTCAGCGGGAATCGAGTCGGTTCTGAGGCGCTGGGCAACTTCAAGAACGCGGGCCTGGGTCATGTAGCTATAGCGCGATTGCTGAAAGCCGAATGACCAAAGGGGTGGAAGAGGTGGTGTTCCTGTGAGCCATGCATACGTCTCAACGACCTGCTTGGGGGATGGCCCGTAAAAGAAGTAATAGTCCAGAGGGCCGGATGCGGCGCCAAACGAATAGACGTCAGCAGTCTCTTTTCCAAAGTCGAAGCTTGTGCGCCATGTGTTATCGAGCAAGAGGCCTGCCGCATGACCGGCGCGATAGGTCATGAAGTATGGAATGCTTTTGTAAAGCGGGTCGGTCGACTCCTGGAAACGGTAGGCATCGGTATTCCAGAGCGTGAAGGCTTCATTGCGGCGGTCAAGCGGGCCTGCCTTGTCGCCAAGTCCGAAGTAGTGTTCGTCGAGAGGCATGGTTTTATAGATGCGAAACGCATCGCCGTCGAAGCGAATCGGGCGGGCATCTTGCTGCACAATGGCGCCGTCCAACGCGCGGACAGTGAGTTGAAGCGTCGTCTTATCGACTTGCACAATAAGAGCCTTGGTGCGGAATCCGAAATGATCTGCGCTGGCTTCGGCCTCGACCGGAGCAGTGCTCTTTCGCGCTGCGGCACGCACGGCCCAGGACGCGTCTTCCGGAAAATCCTTGGCGTGCGTAATGGTGATGCGCAGAACATCATCGCGCAGTGCGACGATTCTTTCATGCAGATCGCTCGATTGAATTTCAATGCCGTTGGGGAGCTGGGAGACGTTCGCTGAGAGTGCGGGACCAGGCGGATCTGCTTGCGGCAGACTCGATTGGGCGCGGATGATTGCGCATCCCTGGCATAGCAGAGCGAGGATAACGAAGATGTTCGCAGAACAAGAGCGGTATAAGCGCATGATGACTCCTGGGCTTAACTCCTGGGATTAAGTGATGCCCAAATTGGTTTTGATCTGAGACTGCAGGGGTAGTCTCGCTACGGCGTAGAGGCTTTGCCAGGTGGGGATTCCAGGGAAGAGAGATCGGGATCTTCGACGGTCTTGACACCACGGTCGTGGCGCTGCTGCTTGATCGCTTTCATCTGGTCGATCGCGAGGGATGCGTCCTTAAGATCGCCGACCTGGCGGTAGAGACGAGCAAGCAGATAGTGAACCGAGCCATTCTCATCGCTCGATACGCCAAGCTTCAACTGATCGATTGCGTTATGGGGACGGCCGGTTTCCGCGTAGACTCTGCCGATGAGAGCGTGGACATGAGCGAGCATTTGCGGCTTGACGCTGAGGCTTTTCGAGAGGAACGGCTCGGCCTCCGCAAATCGGCTTTTCGCCACCAGCGACTCCACCATCACAAGATTCAGTTCTGGGTCCTCCGGAGTGCGCTCAAGTGCAGTTTGCGCGGTCTCTATGGCCTTATCGATGTCGCCGTTGCCCAGGTATGCGGATGCCAGCCCGAGTCTTGCCGCCGCATCGCCTGGATCGACGCTGAGCGCTTTGATGTATTCGCTCTGGGCGTCGTCGAATCTTTCCAGTTGGACGTAGATGTCGCCAAGTAGAACGTGACTCTTTGCCGAGTCCGATTCCAGTTGTTGGAAGTGCGCAAGGGATTTGAGCGCAAGGCGCTGGTTGGCCTGGATAGACCAATAGAGAGCTTCCGGAGAATGCGGCTGCAATGTCTCAAGCGCGTTCGCGGCGCTGAGGGCACGATCGTTGTCGCCCGCAAAATACGAGCAGGCGGCAAGCAGCCTGAGCTTGTCGGCACGGGCCGTGTTAACCGCAGGACTGAGTTGCTGCGAACACAGCGTGAATTGTTCGGCGGCGTAGTTCTCCTCAGCCGTGTGGCGGGGCGAAGAAGCCTGTGCGGCCGGCTGCCGCGTAGGCAACTCGGCAGGGGTGACGGCATTTCCTGATTCTTGTCCGCCACTGAAGGCTGACAAAAGAGCATTGCGCAACTCCGCCGATATCGCGGTGTCCTGCTGAGAGAAGTAGCCCACAACCGCGGCGGCTGCGTTGTCGGACAGTCCTTCCAAAAGGACGCCCGCGTTGGAGCCAACGAAACCATGGTCGCGGGCCCACAACTGTTCAAGCAGTTTGACCGATTGCGCATTGTCTCCGCCGTCGATGGCGATGCGCGCCTGGCCGAGAAGCGCCATGCCGCACTCAGGATGCGCGGCGCGTTCAGCAGCGAACTCTGTAGCCGCGCCCGCCGCATCCCGGTGCCGGAGGAGCGCAAAGCCGAGATCCGAAAGGATGCAAGGAGGTTGAGGCTGCAAAGCAAGCAAACTCCGATAGAGGGTTGCGGCCTCGCTGAATCTTGCTTGTTTCTCCAGCGACTCCGCGTAGAGCGCACCGGCAAAGGAGGAACTCTTGTTTTCGATCGACATTTTGCGAGCGTCTGTTTCCACCTGGTTCAGGCGCGCAATCCCCAGAGCAAACCAGGCAGGGCCAAGCGTTGGGTCAAGCGCAGTTGCCTGCGCAAATTCGCGGGAGGCCTGGGAAAACTTGCCGGCTGCGAAATACGCACGCCCCAATGCGAGCGGCGTTTGCGGATCGGTTTTGTTGATCTTTTCCGCTTTGGTCAAGAAGGGAATTGCCTCCGGCGCCTTCCCCGTGCGCACGAGATCGATGCCGAGAAATAAGTTGGGTACATATAAAGCGGGGTTGAGGTGGTTGGCTTTCTGAAAGCTGAGGATTGCTGAAGGAATGTCTCCAGCCTGCTGCTGCATGAGACCCAGGTTGGCCCATAGCTCCGGCATATTCGGCTCAATTCCTACTGCCTTCTTGTACTCATTTGCAGCGGTCGCGTAGTCGTGCGCAGCCTGGGCCTGCTGCGCCGCTTCCATGAGCGACTCGAGCCTGGAGGCCGGCGCCTGCTGGCCAAGCCCGAAAGCGGGCCTGGCCAGCAGGGCCAACAACATCAGCGGAACCAATTTGTAGCAGTTGTTCACTAGTGGGTTACCAGTAAAACTTTCCGGCAAACTGGACAACTCTGGGTTGGAACGCGGTTGTGATTAGACCGAAACTACCGGGGCTGCCCAAGTTCGCATTCCCAGGTCCCGGAGCATAGAAATTTGGATGGTTGAAGGAGTTGAAGGTCTCAAATCGGAATTGAGCCCTCATTGTTTCTCGAATGCTCCAGTTCTTCTCGATGGCCGTGTCCCAGTTTTGATAGTGGGGCCCGCGAAGATTTGAGAAGTAGCGAGGAGCTGTGCCGAAGCTGCCATACGGTGCATAGGCGAAGGCCCCGATGTTGATCCAATCGCTGTGCGTTTGATGGGACGGTTTCGGATTCCCAACGACATCCGGCCTGGGATCGCCACCGTAGGAGTTCCAATCGTTTCCGAGAACGCTAATTGGAATTCCATCCTTGAAAGTTGCGATCCCTGAAATCTCCCACCCGCCGACCACGGAATCCGCGATGCGGCTCATTCCCGAACCAACCGATTTGCCGCGACCGATGGGCAGTTGATAAACGTAGCTGGCCACGAGGGCCTGCGGGATGTCGCCGGCGTCCACGCTCTTTTCGCCTGCCAGGTTGAAGTAGTTTGCCGTTGCGCCCCAGTTCGCCGATCCGTTGTACGACCAGCCGTTGTTGCCCTCAACGTTGTCGAGGAACTTGGAGTAGGTGTAAGAGACCAGCGCGGTAAGCCCTTTGCTGACGCGGTGGTTGTAGGTGACTTGCAGGCTGTTGTAGAGGGACTGGCCCAGAGGTGCGTCGTCCTGACTTACTCCGCAATACTGCGGGTATGCCAGGAGCAGCTGATAGTTTTGCAGGCTCGTTGCGCTATCGAGATTGCAGGAACTCGGAGCGATCGTTCCACCTTTCTCCAGGGCCTGGAGCGGCGCAGCGAAGGGGTTGAAAGCCGCCGTTCCGCTGAGGTAGTTGGATCCCATGGAGAGGTACTTCGGATTTAGCTGGTTGTAATTCCAGCCACTGGCAACCATGCGAACACCGCGGTTGCCGATGTAGTTTACGTCCAGTTGATCGTTAGGAGTGAATGCATACTGCACACCCAACAGCCATTGTTGAACGTAAGGGGACTGGCGGTTCCTGAAGACGCCGCCTGCGCCGTTGCCGTCCTGTTGATACGAGCCATTGGCGTTGCCGGTAATCTGTGCGTAGGTGCCGCCCCAGGGATTGCTGGTGCTGATATTCGGATTGGGAGTAACGCCGCCGTTCAAGCTTGGGTTGAGGTTGGTTGTCGCGGTGAAACCATCTGCATCCACTGAGCCGGAGCTGCTAACCGCTTCCGGATAGAAGATTCCGTACCCGCCGTGGATAACCGCCTTGGGGATCGCCTGATAAGAGAAGCCGATGCGGGGCGCGATGTTGTGGTAGTTGGGGTTGTAGAAGTAGCGGTTGCCGGGTCCCAGGAACTGGAGCGCACCAAGCAATGGCTGGCCCACCGAGTAACTGAGCGGGTTCAGCGCGTTCGGGTTAAAGATCGAGCCTTCGTTATGGCGCGAAGTGTACGGAGTTTGTATCTCGTAACGCAGGCCAAGATTCAGAGTGAGGTTGTGGGTCGGTCTCCAATCATCCTGCACGTACTCGCCCAAAAGATGATTCGATACATAAGGGGTGGTCGGAGTCCCAACGCTTGCGCCGTCCAGGACACCTAGCAGCATCTCAGCCACTCCGTTTCCGGTGGTGACGCCTGATCCTTGCAGCGGATTCGGTCCAGTGGTGAAGTTTCCGTCGAACGTAAGAGAGTCAGAGAAGTAGTTATACTGACCAAAAATCTGCTCTACGCCCATGAATCCAAAGTTCCAGGTGTTCTTGCCCTTCAGTTTGATGAAGTCCGCAGCGACTGTGCCGACAGGTCCGTGGTTGTTGACACCCTCGGTGTTCCCGCTGAATGGGCCGAGCTGAGAAATCCCATTTCCCACATTGATGGTAGGAAACAAGGGGTCCTGTTGAGTTACATAAGCCGGAAGTCCCAGAGTGGTCGATGGGTTGAAACCGAGCGACTGATTGATCGAGGTCTCATGCCATAGCTGGACGCCCGACGTGATGTTCATCGTGAAGGTGGGACTGAATATCCGCGTGAGCCCCGCCCACATGCCCCAGCGGTTATTGGGCCGCTGATTGCCCTGGCCTGCCGGATCCGATCCCCAGTTTGCGGCATCACCAGTCTTCTCCTCTTGCTTGTAGGAGTAGCGGAAATAGGCGCTGGTATTGGCGTTGAAATTCTGGTCGACCCTGATCCCGTACTCGTCCCAATGCGTCGGGGTGTTTCCGGCCAGTGTCACGTTGTCGGGCACATCGCCTGGCTTTTGCGCCGTCGGGTAATAGGTAAGCAGTTTGGCCCCGACAGGGTCCGGAACGTAGCCGGTGAGGTTGGCAAGAATATTGCCCGGTATCGGATCGCGTATGTAGCCGGTCTGCGTGGCCATGAGTCCGGTCACCGGATCGATCGTGCCCGCGGTGATGGCGCGGCCGCTGCGCGGGTCGTAAATCTGGCCCGGATAAATGGGACGGCCGAGAGCGTCAGTGCCCGACGACGTGGTCCCCAGTTGCTCGGAGAAGTTGCCGGCGAGGAAGTTCGTGTCCGGCACCGTGTACTGCGAAGGAGAGGGGGTGTTGGCGGAGAAGCGATCGTAGATTCCGTAGATGAAGGTCTTGTTCCGCTGCGGGTACAGTCCCGGAATGTAAAGCGGTCCGCCCGCGGTTACGCCAGTCTGGTTGCGGCTGAACGTGCAGATATTGGTGTTGAGGAGACCCTGGCAACTGCCGGGTGACTGGTAGTAGTTGAGGGCGTTGAAGTTGTTGCTGGAATAAAACTCGTACGCCGACCCGTGGAAGGTATTGGTGCCCGACTTCGTTACCACGTTGACTACGTTGCCGGTACTCCACCCGTACTGCGCGGTGAAGGAATTGTTCTGAATCTTGAATTGTTGTACCGCGTCCACGCCGGGCACGAAGATGACCGCGCCCCACTCGGTGTCGGTATCCCACGAGCCATCGACCAGGAACGCCGTGGTTCCAAAAAAGCCACCGGCGAAGTTCAGGAACGAGATGTCCTGATCCGCGGTGTCGGTTGTGTTGCTGCCGCCACCCAGGAGCAACTGCCCTTCGGAGGTGTTTTGCACGGAAGAGTTGAGCGTGATCAGCCCATAGACGTTGCGGAGGTTTAGCGGCAGTTCCACGATCTGCTTTGCGTCAAGGTCTGCCGCGACGTTGGCATTATCCGTATTCATTAGCGAGACATCCGAGGTTACGTTCACCGACACAGTCTCCGCCCCGACCGTCAGCGTCACATTTTGCGTGGCGGTTTCGGCGGCCTCGAGGACGATTCCGTTCTGTTGATATGTCTCGAAGCCCTTTGTTTTGACAGTCAGAGTATAGGTGGCCGGGGGAAGTTGATTGAAGGAGTACCGGCCTCCATCGTCCGAGGTGAAGGTTCGAGAGATGCCCTTCTCGGAACTTGTCAAAGTCAGGGTTGCCTTTGGCAGCACCGCCCCGGAGGGGTCAGTGACCACGCCGGAAAGGGTTGCCGTCGTTGTCGCCAGTTGCGCGTTGATCCACGGGGCACCACTCACCAGTAAGGCGAGCAGCATTGCGAGTCCACCCCAATTCCACAGAGACCGTGGTCTCCGGCTCCTATTTGTCTTCAATGTGTAGCCTCCATCATGTTGTTCCCCGCCGCTCCCTGGCTCCCCACGCATTTACAGCACGCTTGTGAGATCCATAGTGATCGAGGTTTGAAAAGCAGACCCTTTCTAGGCTTCTCGATAAGGAACTGTGAAGGTCCTTACAGCATCGATATGCAGGCTCCTTACGGCATTGCGAGAGAGGGTCTTTACCGTAAAGGCGCTTTTCTTATCGGCTGAATGGCTAGCTGAAGGTCATTTATTTTCATCGGCTTGGCAGGTTGTAGCTCATGGTATCACCGGTGCTTCGAGATGGCTGTATAATCGGTTCGACCAAGCGGAGCGTTCGATGGCGGCAGGTTTGCAAGAGCACGGACCCACAACTTCTCGTGAACCGCGCCCAGATGAGGTTCGCGAGCAGTTGAACCGGCTCCTGTCTAATCCCTTCTTTAGCCACAGCAAGCGGTTCCCGATCTTTTTGCGCTTTGTGGTTGAACACACTCTCGCGGGCGACGCAGAGAGCATCAAAGAGCGCACGCTCGGAATTGAGATCTTTGGGAGAGATGCGAGCTACGATACGTCATCCGACCCGATTGTTCGAGTGACGGCGGCGGAGATTCGCAAGCGCGTAGCCCAGTACTATCAGGATCCTGCGCATGAGAATGAGCTGCGCATCACCCTGCCTTCCGGCTCGTACGTTCCGCAATTCAATTGGCGCATGGGAGCGAACGATCCAGCTTTGACTGATGCGGAGCCGGACGCTGTGGAAGAGAATGCCATCGCGGAAGTGCATCCGCCGCAAAGTCGCCGCCATTCCTCGCTTGTGCTCGTGCTCACTTGCGCCGTTGCCGCTTTGCTGTCGGTGGGCGCGCTGCTCTTGTGGCAAACCATGCACCGTTCCGCGTTGGACTTTTTTTGGCAGCCGGTCCTGGCCACAGGTGAGCCTGTTCTGCTCTGTGTCGCAGACCAGACAGAGACCTCCGGGCAAATACTGCGGGATGCCGCCGATCCAACCCGACAGGTTCAGCTCAAGCCCATGAGCAAACCCACGGATAACCTCACCACAGTCGCCATCGACGATCTGAGCGCAATCGTAAGGATCGCCGGCTTGCTGCAGTCCCATGGAATGCATTACAGCCTTCGCGGCGAGGGAGTTACGAGCCTGGCCGACCTTCGGTCCGGCCCGGCAGTCTTCATTGGAGCCTTTGATAATGCGTGGACGCTGAGACTGACCAACCCGTTGCGCTATCACTTCTCCAACAATCCTGAGATGACAGAGGTTCGAATCGTCGATAGTACAGCTCCGCAACAATCTAACTGGGTAGTCGCGCGGGCGGTACAAGTCTCCACCAACAACTATCGCGACTACGCAATCGTGACCCGCTTCACCGACACAAATACCGGCAAGTTGGCCGTGATTGTCGCAGGTCTCGGGCGGGGCGGCACAATCGCTGCGGGGGAGTTTCTAACCGACCCAGGCGATCTGGCCCAATTGCAGCGCGCGGCGCTGGCAGCTGGCAACAAGAAGAACATGGAAATTGTGTTAAGCACCCAGATTATTGATGGCGAACCCGGCTCCCCAAAGTTGGAAGCCACGTACTTCTGGTAGAGCCTTATCCGCGCCTCAATCAGTTCCTGACGATTATTTAGAACGAATCCTGAATTAGTGTGCCTCGTTGCGTTTTGTTGAAGGTCGCGCGTGTGAATTTTGCGGAGATTTAACCATGCAACTCGTTGATTTGATTGGTTGCATGGACTGACTATGAGCCGGCACGTTTTTGTGATGAGAGCGACAATCTCTTGCGATTGGGCTGTTCGCAGCAACGGGCCGGTCCCACCGTCTTGGATATCTTGACTGCTCGATCGCGCGCCTACCCCATCAGGCGGATAAAGGCCTGACGTATTCATAACTTAGAATGCCGAAGTCAAGCTCGATGAGTCACGCAAATGCACCCGCATCCGGATGCGGAAATCGTGGAGACCGAGAGTACGATGGGCAGCAAACTGAGCGAAAGTTGCGTCCAATCTATTGATACTCGAAGGGATTGCAAGTTCCGTCAGCCTATTCGAAGCTTCCTGCGACCAGTTTGAAATTGCGAAGCAAACAGGGATCAACTCTTATGGCAGAAATTGCGCCCACCCGCTCTAAGCTCAGATGCGCATTCGCATCATCGTTCTAACCGCATGACAATTCTCAAGCAATCCAGCGACTCAGCCGAAGGCTCTCGATTCATGACCGCCATTACAACCATCACGCGAATGTTCGAAGGCACAAGTGTCAATCGGCGAATATTTCGTGCCGCCGCGGCGGTGACGGCTGCCGGAATCCTTGTGAAGGCCGTGGCAACCTTCAAGGAGTTTGTGGTTGCCGGCGTTTTTGGCCGCAGCGACGCCATGGATGCTTTTCTGACCGCATTCCTCATTCCAAATATATTGATCAACCTCATCTCCGAGTCGATGAATCAGGCGCTCGTGCCCACGCTCGTCCGGGTACAAGAGAAAGAGGGACGCGACCGGGCCCAGGAACTGCTCTCGAGTTCAATGCTATGGATCGCGCTGTTCCTTGGCATGGCATCGTGCGGAATGGCTGTGTTTGCTAAAGCGTACTTCCCGCTCCTGGCATCGAACTTTCCCGCGCCCAAGCTGGAGCTTTCCATTCACCTCTTCTTCGCGCTGCTCCCTATTGTGATGATCACCGGAATTGCAACCAACTGTACCGCCGTGCTGAATACTTTCGACCGTTTCGCACTCCCTGCGCTGGCGCCCGTGGTCACGCCGATTGCGATTGTTCTGGGCGCGCTTCTGCTGAGTGGCAGACTGGGAATCTGGTCATTGGTCTATGCAAGCCTGGCAGGCGCCCTGGTCCATTGTGGGCTGGTGGTGTGGCTAATGGAATCTCACGGTTACCGATTCAGGCTCCGGTGGCACGGCATGACGGCTGCGATGCGCGAAGTGGCGCAGCAGTACGGCCCGGTACTGTTGAGCGGCTTGGTCGCTTCGGGCGGGTTACTGGTTGATCAGGCGATGGCTGCCACTCTTTCTGCGGGCAGCGTTTCCGCACTGGCCTATGCCAATCGCTTCGTAACTGTGTTTCTCCTTGTTCTAGCCGGCGCGGTCTCCACCGCAGTGACGCCTTACTTTTCACAATTGGTCGCACAGGAGAACTGGGAGGGATGCAGGCACACAATTCGCACCTGGTTCAAGATCACTGCAATGGTTTCAGCGCCTGCTGCATTAGTCTTGATTGCCGGCTCTCACCTGCTGATCCGCTTCACTTTCCAGCATGGAGCCTTTGGACCAGCCGATACAAAAGCAGTTGCCCCAGTGCTGGCCATGTATGCGATTCAGATTCCGTTCGTCGTCTGCAGCCGGGTCTTCTACCGATTTCTGATCGCGATGCGGAGAACCGACCTGATTCTCTATTGCGGAATTCTCAACCTGTTTCTGGACATTGTGCTCAACCTGATCCTGATGCGGTGGTTTGGGGTGGCTGGTATCGCCCTGGCAACTTCGCTTTGGACTGCAAGTACGCTTTTGTTCCTGTGGTATTGGACTTGGAAGCTATTGCCAAGACAGGCACCGGAGGTTCCATGACCTTCTACCTTGTCCCCGGCTCGACCGGAAGACCCAGCCTCAACTATCGGAACGGGCGGAGCACTGAATAGAAAAGCAAGGCCAGCAGAAGCTCGATGCGCTTGCGAACCATGCGCAAAATGGACAGCCGTCCTGATACATTCCCCGCATGCCGACGGTAGAAAAGAAGAGGTTCGGGGATGTACCCCGCGCATCTGCGTGTCCATGCACATCGCGCACCAATCCAGGCGTCGTGCAGGAATGTCTTGTTCTTCGGGAAGGGGAGGATTTCCTGCAAAAGCGTAGATCTGAAGGCCATTGCTGAACCTTGAAACCGGTTCGCGATCAGATTTGGAATCAGCCTCGCGTCGAACGGCCACCGATTGAGGCGATGGTCCGTGACAATGCCGTTTCCGTCTTCGTTGATCAACGCTATGTTCGAAACGATCAGATCGAGTTTACTGTTTTTCGTGAATGCATCCACCGTTCGAGAGACTCGATTGGATGCCCAGACATCGTCCTGATCGCTGAGGAAGAGAACATCCCCTGTTGCGCTTCGTAGCGCTTGTTCAAACGACGCGACCACTCCTTGATTCTTGCCATGCCGCATAAGAATTATTCTGTGGTCCTTGAAGCTGGAAACAATGCCGGCAGTGCTGTCCGTCGAAGCATCGTCGACGATGATTACCTCATCGCAGGCATCAAGCTGAATCAGAATCGATTCCAACTGCCGGCGTAAAAACTTCTCGCCGTTATAAGTAGCCATGCACACAGAGACCTTTGGACGAACCCCGCTTGACCGGCTTTGGCCATGAATTGGCATATCCGGAAAGCGCCGAGCCAGTTGATCTTCCCAATCACGAGCGCGGCGCTTCTTTGAATGAAATAAACGGGCGCGCAAAGCAAGCATGGTCTCTCTGCGAAACTCCGGCTGGTCGTTATCCGCGAGATGTCTGATATAACGGCCAATTAAGCGGATGGTGCGTTCCACTCCCCCGAGCCAGTTCATTTCCATATCCCAAAGAGCTGCCTCCGTGGCGAGCAATTCGCGATACCTTTCTGCCGACATCCGCTTCTCCTTGTCGAGCATTGAGAAGTTATGGCGCAACTGCAAATCCCCAGCGATCATTACTCGCTTTCCAAACTTTCCTAATTGGCAGAACAGCCGCGTATCGCTGTAGTCGAGCCAAAAGCGTGGATCGTACCCTCCCATCTGGCGCAGCGCGCTGACGCGCAAGACCGCACCGGAATTGAATGCGAACACCTTGTGATCCGGAGTGCCGGTGAAGCCAGGGGGATACCAGGCTGGGAATGCACCTAAGCGAAACCGCAGTGGAGAAAGCATCTTCCCATCGCCGATAAGTTGTGGAACGATGGCGGCGATCTGGGGAGAAGAGCGAACCGATTCCGCGATCTCTTCTATCCTCGCCAGAAAATTGGACTGCAGATCAGTGTCCTGGTCGAGAGTCACAATCCAATCGAAGCCTTCCGCTAAAGCTAAGTCGAGGGCGCAATTATAGGCCGCAGCCAATCCGGGATTGTGTCGGGTACTCTCATACCATACCCACGGCGGCAATTCATGCGGAGGCGGGGCGCAGGGCGAGTTATCGATGATGAGCAGATGAAACTTGGTTTGAGCAGGATTGATGTGCCTCGCGGCCGCTAACAAGGTTTTGTAGCTCATTGAAGCCTGGACGGCTGTTTTATAGAGCACAATGACCGCAAGCAAGCCGATTCTATGTTCCTGGCCCAGACACTCGAGCGGCGCAGCGCTTTCGCCTCTTGCAGATATCACTTCCATGACTGAGAATCCAACAGACTGGGGTGCATGTCCACGTCAGACAAAAGGAGACCGGCAAAAGACATATCATTCCAGTGGAACAGCGCGACATGATGAATGCGGCTCATGCTGCAAGCTCCCTTTGCCGATTCTCGCGGGAGGCATGGAACCTCAATGTGTACTTTTCAGTTAATTGCTGAAAGACGACCAGGAAGAGCGTTGAAAGCGGAGTAAAGAGGTCGAAAAAGAACAGAAACATGATAGCCGCCAGAAGTACGGCAAATACCAATGGCGAGGTCGTTCTGTGCCCGGTCATGAAGTAGCCGGAGGCCAACCCAATCAGCAGATTGATGATTACAACTCCGAGGTAGGAGGCATCCATGAAGTAGGTGGAGAGATACGTGTGAGCTTTGTCGATGATCCGCGCATCGCTATCGATAAATGTCTGATTGGGATCCTCCGGAGTCCAGAATCCAGGCAAGATGGGATAGAGGCTTGAAAGATGAAGCTGTTCGTGGGGAAATTCCAGCGCGATCCAGCTCATGTCGGATATTGGAATCGAAAAATAGGATGCTGCCCACAGAAATGGCATCGGAGCGTCGCTGTAGGCTGACTTGATCTGGAGAAATTCCATAAAGACGGCGCGCGAGGTCCGGTTGTTGCCAAGAACATTGGCCAACATCAGTGCGCACAGAACGGAAATCGCCGCAACTACGTAGAGTTTGCGAGTCTTGACGCGGGAAGTGAGTGCGAAGAGAACGATGATTTGAAACGCCGCAAACATCAGGTTGAGACGAGTCAGATACAGGCCCATCACGATGGAAGCGAATCCGCCGAAGAACAGCTTGAAACGATAAGATGGATCGAGCGAGACGTTGACCAGGATTGCGACCAGAAGCGGAAAGAGTATCTGTTTCAAATTTCCGTATTCCAGATAGTCTTTGGTATCGAGAGAAAAGAAGCTGAAGGCGGGTGGCAGCCCTGCCGTCTTCAGGTTGATTGCAACTATTACAGCAGCAACCATTAGGAATATCAGGTTTATAATCCGGAGCTTCCTGATGTCCAGTTGGATATCTTCATACGACTTCGATTTGCGGATTCGTCCTGAGTTGAGAAGCAATATAAGAAGGTATCCTGCGACCATCGAGACCAGTGATATGGCGAACAGACGAAGCGGAATCCCCAAAGTCGGATAGCTGGAATCGGAAACATGAATGGAGAGCGCCGCAAGCATGACGATCCATATAAAACAGAACAACTTTACTGGATGACAGAAGAATGGAAGCGTTGCGGCGGTTCGCACTGAAAGCCATCTGTACCTTAGATTTCTCGTCGCTGTGTTGACTGTCATGATGGGTATCTCATTGCTCGCGATCAGCGTTTCCACTTGAGTTCTTCCTCAAGCACGAGGATGCGTTCACGGATGCCGGGGCGCTGAAGTGCTCGCTGACGTGCATCGAGAAGAACAAGAAGGAACATAGTGAGAAAGAATCCGAGGACCGCCCCGCCAAGTGCGATGAACCCGAGCTTTGGGAAGGTCTTCTTATCCGGTTCGATGGCCCGGTCGACCACTTGCACAAGCGCTCCTTCCCGGGCTTCATCGATTCGGGCCGCTTCATATTGCTTCATGAGGAGCTCGTAGAGAGCCTCCTGCAACTTTACTTCGCGGTACTTGCGAAGATACTCGAGTTCGATATCGGGGACCGCAGCGGTCGGCACCTGAATATCGCCACCGCCGGCATTCTGCTTACGCTCAAACTGCGCCAACTGGTCGCGCATTCCGGCGATCTGCTGATTGAGCTGCGCGAGATCCGGATTCTCGCTGGTTTCATAGGATCGGAGAACTCCGGCTTCGACTTCGCGAGCCGCGATCTGCGCTCGAAGAGATGCCAAAGCATAAATCTCTGATCTAGCCTGCGTTTCCGGTTCCAGCAATCCGGTTTTCTTTTGCATTTCATTCAGGTCTGACTCGGCTCGCGCGAGATCGGTTTTTGTCTTATCGATTTGTAACTCAAACACCTGTCTGCGTCGCGCGGCCTCAGTGATTGCGAGTTGCGAGTTGAGCAACTGCAGCCGCTCTCCGTACGCGTTCGCAATCTCGGCAGCGCGCCGAGGGTCCCTATCCCGGACAGAGACCGTAATCACGCCATCTTTGCTGGTTGAGATCGAACTTCTCGACTCGAGTTTTCTGCGCGCATCGGAAAAATGTCTCGAACGATAGACACTTTGGAGATTGAACTTGACAAGAATGTCGTCTTCAACAAACCGGCTCTTCAGCAACGTCACATAGAGGTCACCGGAAGGCTTGATGCCGAGGCCTGCAGCAGCGGCCGAACCTAACAGGCCTGCTCCGCCGACCTGACTAAGCAATGCGGAAGCCAGTGATGATTGCTGCTGGGGAGCCAGCAACGTAGTTGTAGCCGTGAATTGGTTCGGCACGAAGAGAAAGATAATGAGTGCCGCAGCCGCACAGCCCAGCGTTCCAATTGCGAGAAATCGCTTTCGACGCGAGATTAGAATGAGAAACTCCAACCACGGGAGTTCGATCTCGCCGCTTCGGCCAGGATCCGACATTGGCTTTTCCCGATCAGTCATCGAATCTCGATACCAGATTATGCGATTGATTGGCGAGGCCGGCGTCGAGGTTTGACGAGCGCAGCTTGTTCGCCTCGCGAGCGATCAGCTCTTTGCGCTGTTTCGCTGATGCTGCGCTTCTCTTGCCGTGCTGGTATGCCATAAATTTCGTTGCCGAACGAATTAGAGCTGCCGGCACTAGATGTGGAGCGTTGTGCGCGAGATATGTTAATTCGCTGCGAACGAAGCGCATCCCCTCACCGCCAGTTCCTCCGAACCGCCGCTCCAGCCAGCCTTCGGATGCATGCATCCGCCCGATATCGAAGTAGCGATGAAACTCCTGAGCTAACGAAAATGCGTGGGAGTGAACGACTGTGGCGTCGGCCGCATAGGCGATTTTGTTTTCGGCCAGCAACATATTAGCGACGACCTGCGTGTCTTCACCAAACCGAGCCTCAATCGGAAACCCGCCAACCCGCATGAGAGCGGCACGCCTGTAAGCGCCGAACGCATTTGAGAAAAAGATAGTCTTGAAACCTACAACAGGCGCGTCGTCGAGGGATCGTACGGCGGAGTTGTCCGGGTAATTGAAGAGCCGTGCATGAGCTTCAATAGGATCTGCGCCTTTGCGCGGTAACTGCCTCCCGTATGCGGCTGCAATGCGCGGATCGTCGAATCGCGAGAGAAGCCGATGGACTGAGTCTCTTTCCGCGAGCACGGCATCCTGCGTCATGTAAAGCAGACAGTCCACTTCGCCCGCAAGCTCAGCTGCCAGCTGTCGCGCTGCTCCGTGGCGGAATTCGCTTCTCTCGATGCGAATGACCCGCGCTCCACTTGCCTGCGCGAGTTCCGCAGTGTCGTCGGTCGAGGCGGAGTCGATCACGATCACTTCTTCCGGATGAATTGTCTGAGTCTGGACAGCGGTCCAGAAACCGGGCCAGTGTTCCCGCGCGTTCATTGTTGGAATGCAAAGTGTGAATCTCATGAAAAATTCTCCAGCGCCTATTCGCGCAGTACTTCAATCGCGGCTGCACCGATCGCCAGTTGCGAAAAGATCTGCGTCCAATCAAGCAACCCGCGCATAGCAGTCGGGCGCACAGTCTTCTCCGGGACCACGAGGGTGTCTCCCGGGTAAAGAGGCAATTTGCCGAAGTCGTTGTCCCAGTAGGTGGTGTGGTTCATTGAAGCTCGACTCACGACAGAGCCATCGGCACGAATCACGAAGATGTGTTTCTGATCGGCATTCCGGTCCGCTCCCCCCGCCAGTTGGAGGTATTTCAAAGTTCTGGCGCCAGGATGGTATAGAAACGAGCTTTGGTCATAGACAGAACCAACGATGTTGATAGTGGCCGGCATGGAAGGAACTGTGAAGCGGTCTCCGTCTTCCAGGGCGATGGGCGGGATAACATCGATGCCCGAGCTCCTTGGCTTGAGATCCAGGACGATGCGCCCTGTCGCGCGAAGCTGCCGGAGACGCGCTACCATTGCCTGTTCAGTGTCGCGAGCCGCCGCAGCACTGGCTACGTCTTGCGCTGACGTGGTGGCCGACGCGATCAGTGCCATATTGCCACGTTCAATCTCCATCTCAGCTGTACGTGCATATTCGTCGATGCGCTGCTGCTGAAGCTCGCGCGTGGACTCACGGGTGAATTCCGAACCGTAAAGATATGCATTGCTTGTCAATCCCCCGGCACGAACTACGAGGTCACGCAGATTCTCTCCAGGGCGAACACTATAGATCCCCGCGTGTACGAATTCTCCTTCCAGGTGCACGTATTTCGTCTGTAACTCCAGGGGTACGCGTATATCAGCCTCGGAAAAAATCGTGATGGTGTCTTCCGGCTCTACTGCGAGATTCTGGGTTGCGTCGTGGTCCAGCACAAGCTTGCCCAGATCGAATGGAATCAGCGACGTCTTCAACGTCTGCGGATCGAGGCGCTCGATTGCAGCATATTGCCAATTGATGGCTGGAGCGGCTTGGCGGATGTCATTCTGGATACGCGGCGTTTCGTTGTCAGAGTTGTTTTGCCTCGAAGTACCTTGGTTGCGTGCCGCGATGCCCTGATTCTCGTCGAGTTGGGTCGAAGCTGGAGCCAGACCCATCGGGGTCGCATTCCTGGTTTGTCTGTCAGCTTCCAACTCGCCGTTGATCTTGTTCCTTTCCAGAAGAGGCAGGAGATCGACGGGGTTTGAAGGCTGATGGATATCCGGTAAACCACCAGAAGATTCGAATTCGTTTACGGGCAGCCCCAGCTGGCTGCGCTTCCACCAGTAGTCCCTGCTCACGAGCGAATCGCGATCGGGAATCAAGTCACTGAGGCGCATGCCTTCATGCCAGCTGAAATGGCCAGGATTGGCTACATTGCCGCGCAACGTCACCGTCTTTTGATAGGCGGGAAGGATGGAATAGATGCGCAGGATGTCGCCATCCGCCAGAATGGTCCCGAGGCCTTTTGCATCGAAGTCAAATTCCGTGGCCTGGCGAAGTTGACGGTCTTCAATCCGCTCCAGTGAGATCTTGCCCCCGGACGCAATCGTCGAGGCTTTTCCCGCAGCTTGAATCAAGTCGCCGGCTGTTTCACCCTTGCGCAATTCGTATATTGCCGGATTGCGAATGCTTCCCGTGATTGCCACCTGCGCGCCGGCCGGTGGAATGTAGATCACATCGCCCGGTAAGAGTTGTATGTCCTTTGACTTATCGCCATCGATCAGCAGGGCATACAGGTCAAAGTCTGCGATGGTCTGGCTCTCGCGTTTGAGTTGAATGTGACGCATGGATCCATCGAGCGCCGGACCACCGCTCGCAAAGAGCGCATCCACCAGCGTACTTAGCGAACTGACCGTAAACACTCCTGGGTTGCGCGCCTGCCCCGAAACGTAGACCTGAATCGAACGAATACGCCCCAGGTCGACCGACAGATCGAACTTGCGATAAAGCCGGCCAACGGCCTCGCGCAGGTGACCCTCCAGTGCTGAATACTGGAGGCCGGCGACATGGATTTCTCCAATCCGCGGCAGATAGATATTGCCGGATCGGTCCACGCGCAGGTTAGAGCTGAAGTTGATTTCTCCCCAGATGCGTATCCGCAACTCATCTTCAGGGCCAATGACGTAAGTGGGCATCGCGGGAGCGAGATTGAGCGGCGCAAATGTGGAAGGAACCGTTTGAAAGAAACGTGCCCCATAGACAGGCAGGATTTGTCCTGTGGTGGCAGCGACGAACTTTTGGAATTCGGTCAGCGGTTCAGGAGGCAGTTTTGCTTGGGGTTGCTTCGCTCCGTATCGGGGTTCGCTGCTCAGACTGGCATCGTCGGCCGATTCGGTGCGACCCAGCCCGTATGAATTCGGCTGAGTCCGCCAACCGATCGCTGACTGCGGTGCTAATCCAAAGCCTTCCGCAGAATTCGGTGCACATCCTGAGCTTCCAACGGATGTTGGATCCATTTGAAGGGTAGGGTCCGTAGTGTTCGCGCAAGGATTAGGTGAACTGGACTGCCCGGCGTATGGACTTTGACTGGGTAAACTCTGTGAGTGTGCGGCTCCCGCACAAATCAGCAGAAACAAAGCACCAATCTCAGGCAAGACGCCAAACAAAATACGCAACGTCGGTGCAGCCAAGCTGACAGACGCAGAATTTAACTCTCGTGACTTGCATGAAACGAAGCTCTTCGGAACACGATCAGCGATCTTCGTGCGCATTCTGTCACCAAGCTCCAACCCTGCCGATTACGGCGGGAATCGTGCGAAAAAGGATTTGAATATCCGAAATGATGTTCCAATGCCTGACGTAGGTCGCATCCAGTCTTGTCCGCTCAGCGTAGTCGACTGTGCTACGTCCAGAGACTTGCCATAATCCCGAGAGCCCAGGTTTGGCCATCAGGTAGTAACGCAGTCGCTCACCGTACATGGGTGTTTCAGCAGTTACGATGGGACGCGGCCCCACAAGAGACATTTCGCCGGCAACGATGTTGAATACCTGGGGAAGTTCGTCCAGACTCCACTGTCGAAGAAACCGGCCAATGCGGGTGACGCGGGGATCGTTGCGGGTCTTGTTCGTGCGGGCGTGTAATGAGCTTCTGATCTTCGTGCTGTATCCCCGGAGCCGGAAAAGGTCGGATTCGGCATACATCGTTCGAAACTTCCAAATTCGGAAGGGGGCACCGTTACGTCCGATGCGCTCCTCTCGATAAAAGAGGGGGCCGTTGGAAGTGAAAAGAATTGCGGCGGCAATCATGAATCCAGGGATCGCAAACAGGCAGATCATCAGCATGGAGCCGACCAGGTCCACAAGTCGCTTAGCGTACGTGTACTGCCAAGAAAAAACTCCTTCATGCCGGTTGGTTACAAGGTAGGGCCAATTCAAGTAAGTCTCCGGCAAACGATTGGCCGGAGGGGGTTGGGGCAAGCGTACAGCGGAGGTGCGGGCAGGGGTCATTTGAACGCTCCCGTATGAAAAGTATGAAAAGAATCAAATCCGTTCCGTGACTTTCAGAGGTTGCGACCATCTCATCTTTCGCCGAGCGAAGCGATGCGACGTTCGCTGAACACGAAGAACCGTTCAGTCATGATCCGCGCTGTCCCAGGCAACGAAATCTACAACAAACAGAAGAGGATGCTTTCACGATCTTTGCTCGAACCTGCAACTGGAACTTCAGTTGAGAAAGGCCTCTAGCAGCCAACGAGCGACATGGACCCTTCGACGCATACAAATGGCCAAAGTTTGTATTGCTCAGGTGACTTAACGGTGAAATTTGACATCCAATAAGATAGGTGAAATTGGCCGGCGCTATGAGGACATCTCGCATTAAGCAACCACTGAAATTTGCAGGGGATGATCGATGGGAAGCGGTTCATCGCATCTTGCGGAGCAGGCATTTCGTGTCTTCTGCACGGCTTCGCGATTTTCTCGCTCACGTAACTGCTTCCGCGCTCCAGGGTACTCCGGAGGATGCCACTGAGAAGCAAATAGGCATCCAGGTTTTTCAGCGCCGGCCTGGATTTAATACCAGCGAAGACAGCATTGTGCGAAGCCAGGCGAGGTTATTGCGAAAGAAGCTTTCGTCCTATTACGCCTCCGAGGGAGCTTCCGAAGAAATCCGGATTGAGATCCCGAAAGGACGCTACACTCCGGAGTTTTCTCACAGAACTGCAAGTCGAGATTCTTCGTTGGCGAATGGCAATGCGCTGGTCTTGATTCCCGGTGAAACGGAACGGGACGAAGGACCGTTGCACGGCCCACGTCTATTAACTCGCGGGACAATCGTGAATGGTTCCACTGCTTCTGTCCCCTACAGGATCAATTCATCTTTCCGCACGAACCAAATGGACAGAGTCAGTCCATTGGATATCTTCTGGGGTTCGATCTTTAAAGGTCCTCGCCCAATGGTCATCTACAGTAATGAGCCGTTTGCGGAAAGCCCCGAAGAGGGGTTGCGCTACGCGAGGACGAAACCTCAAAACGCACCCGGTGGTCAGGTATTCGATCACCTCACGGGTGTAGGTGAGGTTCAGGCGGTCTTTCATATCACGAGGCTATTTGAGCGCAGCGGAGTTGAGTTCATGCTGAAACGCAGTGCATTGGTCCCGTGGGATGACGCCAGGCAGACCAATCTGATCTTCATCGGTTCTGTAACGGAGAATTCCGCACTTCGAGTTCTTCCGCCGACTGAGCATTTTCACCTCTCCCCGGGCGCGGAAAGCATAAGGAATAATGATCCTCTGCCTGACGAACCAAAAACGTACCACCGCTCAAACTACCCAATCACGCGGGACTACGCGATCCTTTCTTTGGGCGCTGGATTGACTCCGTCTTGCAAGGCATTGGTTTTCGCGGGACTGACGACACTCGGCACGCAGGCTGCTGTTGAATATGCCTGCAATCCGGAGACCGTCTCCGATCTGTTGCGGAAAGTTGGCCTCAACGACTCCGTCCGCCCCTTTGAAGCCGTTTTGGAAGTAAGCGTTACTGGTGGAGTTCCGATACTGACTCAAGTGGTAGCCATCCGCGTCGCCTAGAGCGTCCCGACTCACACGTCGAGGTTTGTAGATCGAGTAAGGAAGCTCTTGCTTCTATCCCGCCATTGAAGACCTTTTGCCGGGGGTGAGGAAAAGGCCACTTGGATTCCAAGTTTCTGTGAATTCACGGCCACCTGACATGCGGCGGCTTCGGGTTTCAGCTGGAAGCCAGAAGATCGGCCATGGGGCCGATTACGCTGATTGGCATCTTTGTTCGGCTCCCGACGCCGTCACTCGACCTGCATTGATTCGCCTGAAGGCGAGGGTTTGCTGAAGCTCTATCGGGGAACTTTGAAGTGTCAGAGCTCTTTACAGCAAATCCTGAGATGCTGTAACCCGAAACCACAATACTGAAGTTGACGCGACCATCAGGGAGAGGCAACCTTGCACTGCGCCCCAAAGGACACACCTTCTCAGGACTTGCTCTGATGCCGCTATTCTTCAGCTATGATGAGCGCGCTCAGGTGCATTCAGAAGGCGCATCGTGAGATTCCTGCGAGGCGTTACTTCGATTCGCCTGCGGTTCCCAGCGTTGCATGGGGCCAGCCGTTCTCCCAGGTCAGAGTCGAAATTTGCAGTGCTGGCTTGCCGGTGACTGCGTCGTATGCGTGGAACACGAGGATGTCACCCTCGGGCCGCTGCAGAACGGACTCACCGCCCGGCCCGAGCCATCTGCTGTTGGGCCAGAGAATCTGCGTGCCGCCGCCC
>Ga0116135_1000330_pt1 | contig 26170 bp, 20 predicted proteins | sample June2015DPH_20_1_FD_89738 | JGI IMG/M metagenome (GOLD analysis project Ga0116135, IMG submission 89738) | Peatland microbial communities from SPRUCE experiment site at the Marcell Experimental Forest, Minnesota, USA - June2015DPH_20_10 | ecosystem: Environmental > Terrestrial > Soil > Wetlands... | reverse complement strand
CCGCGCCACTTCGATCTGGTCCGCCGCATCGTCAATGCAGCCTGCATAAGCATTCAATAGACCATTCAAAATCTCGGCCCGCCGGCCCTCCGGCACGGAGCGCGTCAGTTCATACTGGAATTTCTTCAACCGGTCGTCCGCGAAAATCACAAAAAGCTTCATCCGCTCCGGAGGCGTCACCGCATCGCGAATGCGATCGCCTTCCGCATCCGTCAAATAATCTTTCTTCTCTTGCTGTGCGTGAACACTGCGCGCGCAAACCGCCGTCGCCGCCACCAGCAGCATCATCCCGCTCGCCAATCTCCAGCTCTGCCGCAGCATCGCGCGCTCCTAACTCTTCGGCTCTTCCGTCGACTCTGCCGTCGGCTTTTCTGGCGGCTTCGCCGGCGCAGCTTCCGGCCGCTTCGGGAAAAGTTGATGGATCATCTGCCGGTCCAGCTCATCAAGATCCTTGCGAACGTCCGCCAATGGTTTCTGATCGTCCTTTGCCAGGCTCACCATAGTATCGTCCAGGCGCCGTATGGACTCGCGCACCGCAATCTCGAGCTGCTTGTAACCATCGGGATGCGCCTCCACGTTGCGTTTCGTCGCGTCCAGCGATTTCTTGCTCGCTTCCGCTTCATCGCGCACGCGCCCGGCGATCTCGCCGGCCGCTGCTAAATCTCCCGCGTCAATCTTCTCGTGCATGTCGCGGAATTCGGCGTCGGCCAATTGCCCCACCAGATGGGCCTTGCGCACCGGATCAGTCTCTTTCTCAAATCGCGAACGCAACTCTGCCGTCCGGTCCTGGGCTACCAGCGCCCCCGCAACCAGCGCCACCAAAAGAACGGCTACCCAAAACCTAACGCGTGCCGGCAATGTACTACCTCTTCTTCTCGAGTTCCCGAGTGAGTGTTCGAACGCGCGCGCTTGCCTCGAAGTACATGTCGCTGTTCTCGTCCTTGTTCAGTTGCAAGAATTTCTTATAGGCATCGAGCGCCGGCTGCACTTGGCCCAGTTTATCGTAACAAGTGGCGCGCACGAACCAGCTTCCCAGCGGCGGTGTTTCCTTTTGCGCCAAAATGTCCAGGCCGTGCAACGTGGCCGGGTAATTCTTGTTCAGATACTCCGCCGTCACCAGATCTTTCAGCACATCAATGGACTGTGGATTCATTTTAATCGCGACAACCAGGGCGTTCACCGCGTTCGGGTAGTCTTTCTTTTCCAGATACGCATGCCCCAGTTGCGCTGGGAGGTCCGGATCCTGCGGGGCCAGAACAATCGCCTTCACGAGCACCGGAACGGCGTCGTCGTACTGCTTCTTGCGGAAATAAATCAGCGCGCGCAATTTGAGAGCGCGAAGCGATTCGGGCCCTGCTGCTGCGGCCTAGTCCAGCTCCGCCAGCGCGTCGTCATCTTTACCCGCGTCCACCAGCAGGGAAGCATGCTCCAGTTGCATTGTTGCATCGCCAGGATGCGCTGCGAGATAGACACCCATCTCCGTTGCCGCCTCGTCGTTCTTTTTCTGCGCCAGCAGCGCCCGTAACAATCCTTTATGCGCCTGTTCGGCAGCCGCGCCGGTAGGCTGCAGAGCCAGCGCGTCGCAAAACGCAGTTTCCGCCTCGCCGGCGCGTCCGGTCCTCAGCAACGCGAATCCCAGCGAATTGCGAATCTCTACACTCTTTGCGTCCAGCTTTTCCGCGGCTTGGTATTGTTCGATGGCCGGCGCATCCTTCTTCGTAGCTTCCAGAGCGATTCCCAGCAGCCATTTCGTTCGCGCATCTTCCGGCATCAGTTCCGCCGCTTGTTGCAGCGGTTCGATGGCCGCCGCTGGATCCGTGGGGATCAGCGTGACGCCCAGATTCTGATAGGCGGCGGCCATTTTTGGATCGAGCGCGATAGCCTTCTCGTATTCGCTCTTCGCGTCCGCCGGCTTCTGCAGCGCCGTGTACGCATAGCCCAAATCGTAATGCACCACGGCGTCGTCCGGCTTCTTCGCAAGATAGGCCTGATAATCCTGCGCCGCGCTGGCGTAATCCTGTTTGTTGACGGCATCTTCTGCAGCGGTAAGCAGGCGATTCAGTTCAACAGCGGCCGGGTCTTGCGGGATTTTAGTGCGGGAAGTTCCAACGGTCTGAGCAAATGCCGAGCCTGCGAATGGCAGAAGCGCCGCGCCCAAGAAGACGCCTAAAGCGCCAGACGCCAGCGGCCTAATCAATGGAGTACTCCGCCGTTTCATTCCGTCGGCAAATCAAGCGGCGGCGCCGGTGCGGCAACATCGCCCTTGTCACGCGCATGATTGCCATGATTCGCGCCATTGCCGTTGCGCCCGTTCAGCACTCGCGCCAAATATTTTCCCGTGTGCGATTGCTGATTGCGCGCCACCTGCTCGGGCGTTCCGACCGCCACCACGCGGCCGCCGGCCTCGCCGCCCTCAGGACCCAAATCAATCACCCAGTCCGCCGATTTGATCACGTCCAGATTGTGCTCGATGATCAACACCGAAGCACCACCTTCGATCAATTTGCGAAACGCCGTCAGCAATTTCTGTATGTCGTCAAAATGCAGCCCGGTCGTTGGCTCGTCAAAAATATACAGGATGCCGGTGTTCTCCTGCCGCGTAAGATGCGCGGCCAGTTTCAAACGTTGCGCCTCGCCGCCGGAAAGCGTCGTGCCGGATTGCCCCAGACGCAGATAACCCAGCCCCACCTCATCCAACACGCGCAACTTCGCCGTGACTTTCGGATGCGCCGCAAAAAAGGTTATCGCCTCGCGCGCCGTCATCTGCAAGACGTCGTGAATATTTTTGTCCTTGTAACGCACGTCGAGCACCGCGCTCTTGTACCGCGTCCCACGGCACTCCTCGCAAACCAGCTCCACGTCCGCAAGGAAACGCATTTCCACCGTGACGGTCCCATCACCCTGGCAAGCCTCGCAACGCCCGCCCGGAATGTTGAACGAAAAATGTCCCGCCGTAAATCCGCGCTTCTTCGCTTCAGGCGTCGTGGCAAATACCTCGCGAATCGGGTCGAACGCCTTCAGGTAAGTGGCGGGATTCGACCGCGGCGTCCGCCCAATCGGCGACTGGTCCACCATCTCCACGCCCGCCAGCAAATTGTCGCCTTCCAACCGGTCGCAGCATTCCTTCCAATTTCCGCCGCTGCGCTTCGCCTGCAGCGCCTTGTAAAGCACGTCGTAAACCAGCGTGGATTTTCCCGAGCCCGAAACGCCCGTAATCGCCACCAGCAGTCCCAGCGGGATCATCACGTCGACGCCCTGCAAATTGTGGCTGTGCGCGCCAATAATTTTCAGGAATTTTCCGGTTGGCTTGCGTCGCCGCGCCGGCACCGCGATTTTCAAATCTCCGCGCAGATAACGACCTGTCAACGAATGCGCATCCGTCATCATCGCGTCGCGCGTGCCCGCAAAAATCAATTTGCCGCCGTGCTCGCCGGCACCGGGGCCCAAATCGAGCACGTAATCCGCGGCCATGATCGTGTCCGGATCGTGCTCCACCACCAGCAAAGTATTTCCCAGGTCGCGCAAGCCCTTCAAAATTTCAATGAGCCGGGTCGTGTCGCGCGGGTGCAGGCCGATCGAAGGTTCATCCAGCACGTACAACGCGCCCACCAGATGTGATCCCAGCGAAGTCGCCAGTTGAATCCGCTGCGCCTCGCCGCCCGAAAGCGTGGAGGTCAGCCGGTCCAGCGTCAAATAATCGAGGCCGACGTCATCGAGGAACCGCAGCCGCTGCTGCGTTTCTTCCAGCACCTTCTCGACGATCGCCGCTTCTGTGTCGGTGAGCTGCAGATTCTGGAAGAACGGCCGCGCGTCCTTCACCGTCATCTGGCAAACTTCCGTGATCGAGCGCCCAGCGATCTTCACCGCCCGCGCTTCCGCGCGCAGCCGCGTCCCGCGGCAATCCGGACAAGTCGCATACCCGCGATAGCGGCTCAAAAACACGCGCACATGCAATTTATATTTCTTGCGCTCCAGCCAGCCGAAGAACCCCTTCACTCCGATGTAGTCCTCGCCCTTGTCGCCGTCCAATATGGCGTGCCGTTGCGCGGAGGTCAGATCGCGGAAGGGAACATCCATGGGAATTGCTTTCGCGCGCGCGAATCGCCGCATGTCCATCGTCAGTTGCCGGTAACGCGGCTTGGTCCACGGCTCGATCGCGCCTTCATTGAGCGATTTGCTTTTGTCCGGGATGACGCGGTCAATATCAAAATCCACGGTATTTCCGAATCCCTGGCAGCGCGGGCACGCGCCATACGGATTGTTGAACGAAAAAAGCCGCGGCTCTGGTTCCTGATACACGGCGCCGCACTTTTTGCATTCGAAGCGCTCGTTGAAGACCATCCGCTCGGGTTTCGCGCCAGCGGTTTCCGGCACAAATTCCAAAATCGCTTCGCCGCGCCCTTCCCGGTAGCAGATTTCGATCGAGTCCATTACTCGCGAACGCACTTCGGGCGAAAGCTCCAGCCGGTCCACCAGCACGTACACGGGCTTGGTGAAATCCACGTCCAGCAATTCTTCGGGCGTGGAGAATTCAAAGACGCGTCCGGCCTGATAAATCCGGTTGAATCCGCGCTTGCGCAGACTGATCAGCGCCTCGCGGATTGCATCGGCGCCCAGACGCGCCGGTTTGCGCGCTCGTGGAGCTTGCGGCGCATTCGTCACCACTTCCGGCGTCAGGATCAATTCATACAGCACATAAAACCGCCGACCCGCGGGCAACGCCAGGACCCGCGTCGCGATTTCGTCCAGCGTGTCCTTGCGCACTTCCTCGCCGCAGCGCAGGCAGAATGTGCGTCCGATACGCGCGTAGAGCAGGCGCAGATAATCGTAAATTTCAGTAGCCGTCGCGACGGTTGAACGCGGGTTGCGCGTGGAATTCTTCTGCCGGATCGAGATGGCCGGAGCGATTCCAGTAATCTCGTCCACGTCCGGCTTCTCGATGCGCTCCAAAAATTGCCGCGCGTAAGCCGAAAGCGATTCGATGTAGCGGCGCTGGCCTTCGGCGTAGAGCGTATCGAACGCGAGGCTGGATTTGCCGGAGCCGGAGACGCCGCTCACGACCGTGATCGCGTTGTGAGGGATCACGAAGTCTATGTTCTTGAGGTTGTGCACGCGCGCGCCGCGGACGCGGATCTCCTCAATATCGCCGGGAAGGGGAACTCCAGTAGCCGCGCCGGCACCCGAACCAGCGTCCGCCCCGCCGGGCGCACTCCGGCCCACGGAAACACCCTGCGATTCCGCTTCGTCCCGAGGCAGCTTGTCTACAGGCTCTGTCGCCATATGTGTAAACCAAAAATTATACGCCCAGCAGTCAACCCCCGCAAATCGCCCCGCCCCGCGCAGGTAATAGCCCGATTTCCGAGTCTGGACCAACTCGGATCAAGTCGCCGGCGATGTCGCTATTTAACTTTTAGACCGACCTGCACTTCAGTACAGTACCTCTACCGTACCTGCATAGTTATCATGTCCCATGCTCAAACGACACCGTCGTACGCAGTCCAGAATCACTAACCTCTTCGCACTCCTCGTCCTCGCGCTAGCCTCCAGCTCTTGTATTCATTTCGACATCAACCATCACGCCTCAATCGAAGCCATCATGCAGGCAATCCACGACTACGGGCGCGGCCACCAGGTCTTGCCTCCTCCGGCTGCGTCCACCGCAATTTCCGAGACTGAAGAAGGCTATCGTACCGACATCAGCCTTTTGCTCGCCGAAGAAAATTTCGCCGAGCTGGAAAAAATCGCCGCACAGAATCGCACCGAGCGCGGTCTTATGGTCGGCGGCGCCTGGAAGAACAACGTCTTCTTCAACGCGGCAGGCTATCCCGCCCACGAAGGCGAGATAACCGACGCCGACTATAAGTTTCAGATTCGTCGCATCGAAAAATGGATCGCTGCCTATCCGCAATCCTGCGCCGCCCGCATTACTCTCGCCCGCGCCTATACTGACTATGCCGATCTCGCGCGCGGCGACGGCTCGGCCGACACCGTGTCTGATATTCAATGGGATCTATATCACGAGCGATCCGGCCTCGCCACGGACGCCCTGCTCGCCGCCGCCCGCCTCCAGGAACGCGATCCCCATTGGTACGAGGCAATGCAGCAGGTCGCCTTCAGGCAAGGATGGAAAAACGCTCAAGCGCGCGAACTGCTTGATCAAGCGGTGGCCTTCGAGCCCAGCTACTATCATTATTATCGCGAATACGCCGATTACCTGAGGCCAGAGTGGTATGGCAAACCCGGCGCGATCTCGGCCTTCGCCGAAGAAGCCTCGGCTAAACTCTCCGAACCCGATAGTTCGATACTCTACTTCCGCATCGTCAGCTCGCTTGCTTGCAATTGCGCTCCGGAAATCGCAGAAACGCCCGGCGTCTCTTTGCCGAAAATCAGAGACGGCTACAACAACGTGCAGCGCCTCTACGGATTCTCGAATCTGAACGCCAATCGTTTTGCGATATTAGCCGTCCATCTACAGGACAAAGCTTCAGCTCAGCAAGCCTTCGCCTCCATCACGACCCCGGAACACGATGTCTGGTGGGGACCGCGCACCTTTGAAGCCGCCCGCAGCTGGGCAAATACTCCATAGCCCGAACTCGGTTTCGTGTCGCATTCAACTTTCGCCGTAGCTGCGCACGAACGCTTCGACCGCGAGCCACTCGCCTGCGCCGTCCGTCCGTACTGGCGCATCTTCAAGTGTGGAGTACAATCTGCTTTCCGCAGCGCCGCTAAATTGAATGAAGAAGGAGGCATCGGTGGGGCTGGGCATTACGCATTTCGCGCGCCTGATCTGGATCGTCCTTGATAGCGTCGGCATCGGCGAGCTACCTGATGCTGACGACTACGGCGACGTAGGCCGCGACACGCTGGGACATATCGCCCGATCGCGGGCGCTGCGTTTGCCGAATCTCGTGCGCCTGGGGCTTGCGAACATCAAGCCGCTCGAACATCTCACTCCGCCGACGCATTCAGCTGGAAGTTACGGCAAAGGCGCCACGCGCTCGCCGGGAAAGGATACCACTACCGGGCATTGGGAAATGGCGGGCATATGGCTCGATCAAGCCTTCCCGGTTTATCCGCACGGTTTTCCGCCCGCGCTGATCGCCGAATTCGAACGCCAGATTGGGCGCCGCACGCTGGCCAACAAGCCCGCCTCCGGCACAGAAATCCTGAAAGAACTGGGCGCAGAACACGTGCGCACCGGCTACCCGATCGTCTACACCTCCGGCGACAGCGTTTTCCAAATCGCCGCGCATGAAGATGTGATCCCTGTGCCAGAGCTGTATCGCATGTGCCAAGTCGCGCGGGAATTGCTGGATGGGCCGAACCGCGTTGGTCGCGTTATCGCGCGTCCGTTTACCGGCAGGGATGGAAATTTCCGCCGCACCGAGCGTCGCCACGATTACGCCGTCGAGCCGCCTCGGCCCATGCTTCTCGACGTTCTCGCCGAGAACAAAACACCTGTCTTCGGCGTGGGCAAAATTCACGACATCTACAACGGCCGCGGCGTCGAAGATTACGTCACCACCAAGAATAACGCCGACGGCATGGGCAAACTCACAGAAGCTTTGGCGCAGCGACCAAAAGGCCTGATCTTCGCAAACCTGGTGGATTTCGACATGCTCTACGGGCACCGCAAAGACGTAGAAGGTTTCGCCCGCTCGCTCGAGGAATTCGACGCGCTTTTAGGCCCGTTCCTCGCTGCCATGCGCCCCGACGACCTGCTCCTAATCACCGCCGACCACGGCTGCGACCCCGACCCCGTAAATCCCACCACGGATCATTCCCGCGAATACGTACCGCTCGTCGCGTATAGCCCTGGCACAAGCGGCGGCGCGGATCTAGGCGTACGCGAAACCCTGGCGGACATGGGGCAGACTGCGGCGGAAAATTTCCACACGAAGATCCCGCACGGGGTCAGTTTTCTGAATGAAATTTCACAACAGGGTAAGAAGGACTAACAGCCCGACCGAAGATTCGTGCGCCAGTCCGCCACATTCGCCGGAACAAGAACTCTTGGAGCGTCGCGGCTAGCCGCCGCACTCCAAAATGATTGAAGGACGGATGAATGGCGCTGAAAATGTAATGCGGGGAGGTAAAACTCTCGGCGACGGCTAGTCGCCCTGCGCGGCCTTCTGTGCGTAGTATCCAGTGCGCGTGCGCACGGTCAATTTCTCGTGCGCCTTCTGCGGATTCAATTCCACTTTCACGCTACGAAACGTCCCATCCTTAGCCGCATTCGTCGGGTAATATCCCAACGTATATTGATTCCGAATATCCCGCGCGACTTGCACGCAAACCGGGTCTACATCTTCGAGCCGGTCCGGAAAGAACGCCAGCCCTCCGGTAGACTCCGCCAAAGTCGTCAATTCCTTCTTCGATTTCCGCACCATCTTCTTCTGGTTCTTGCGATCTTCATCGCTAAATACGCCAATCGCATAAATCACCGCATTCGATTCCACCGCAGCCTTCACCGTGTACTCAAAGCTCTTCCGGCTAGCGTCGTCATCGCCGTCGGTGATGACCAGCAGCACGCGCTTGTCCTTGTGCCCCTTCTTCAAATGGTCCAGCGATCCAATAATCGCGTCGTAAAGCGCCGTGCTCCCGCGTGTGTCAATCCGTTCCAGCGCCTCATGCAATTCCTGCGGATTGCTGGTGAAATCCTCATCCAGATCCAAATAATACTCGTCGTTAAAATTCACCACGAAAACTTCATCCGCCGGATTGCTCGTTCGCACAAAGGAAAGCGCCGCCGCGTTCACCTGCGGCCGCTTTTCCTTCATGCTCCCGCTGTTGTCAATCACCAGCCCCATCGTTACCGGAATATCTTCTTTCGAAAATACGGAAATCTTCTGCTCCACTTTGTCTTCAAACACTCGAAAATCATTTCCCGTCAACCCCTCCACAAATTGCCCTTTGTCATCCACCACTGTGGCGTGCAAAACCACCAAATCCACGACAGATTTCAGATGATGGCTCTGATCGGCCTGAGTGTTGGAACCCGCAGCTCCAGGAGGAGGTGGTGGAGGGGGGTTGGGAACGGGAAGGGGAGTTTGCGCCCGAGCACAGGGCCCCGCGCACACAACCAGCAACAAAATCAAAAACGCAAAAGAAAGAAATCGCCTAATGTCCCGGCGCGTAATATCCGGTCTTGGCATAGACGGTAAGTGGGGGAAGCCCCTTCGGTGGGCGGAGCTTGATTTTGATCTTGCGCCATTTTCCATCGCGGTTGTGATCGCTCGGTCTGTATCCCAAGACATATTGATTGCGCAGCTCCATGCTGATTTTCGTCGCGACATCCGGCAAATCCTTCAGGTTGTTCACCGCGAAAGCGCGGCCGCCTGTCATCTGCGTCAAATCCGCCAGCAACGATGGCCCCATTTGCTCTTCTGTCGTTGGACCGCCATTCGGATCAAAAAGTCCGATCGCGTATATCTGCACATCCGCTTCGCGCGCGTACCTCCGAATGTCCGTCTCGGAGTACCGGCTATGATTATCGCCTCCGTCCGATATGATGAGCAACGCCTTCTTTGTGTTGCGTGCTCCTTTCATCTCACTCAGTCCCAGGTAGATCCCGTCGAGCAACGCCGTCTCCCCGCGCGCCGCCGTGAACATCAAATGATTCTGCAATTCCTCCACGCTTCCCGTAAAATTACTCGCCAGCTGCGCGCGATCATTAAAATTCACCAGCAGAAATTCGTCCTGCGGATTCGCCGTGCGGAAAAATTGCACCGCTGCCAGCCGTGATTTTTCGATTTTGTCAGACATGCTGCCGCTCATGTCGAAAATGACGCCGATCGAAATCGGGACGTCTTCACTGGTAAAGCGCACAATCTCCTGCTCGGTGTTGTCCTCAAACACCCGGAAATTTTCCTGCTCCAGTCCGGTCACGAGGCGCCCGTATGGGTCCGTAACCGAAATGGGAACGAGCGTAATCTCCGTCTCAGCCTTTAGAGATTTGCCTTTTTCGATTTTCTGGGAATTTTCAGGATGCGTGGGGCCCTGCGTTTGCGCCCCGGCGGGAACCGCTGTTAATCCACTACAGCAAAATATCAGCAACGCGCAAATTCCCACAACCCTTGCACTTCCAGCTGGCTGCGGTGCGCGGTATCTCAACTTGGCCCCCACCTCTGCCGCGGGACTCGCTTGGCTCTGGGCAGCTTTGCAGGTCGCTGGCGGCGATTCTATCACTCGCGATGCCCAAAGCAAGCGCCACGTGTAACTTCTATGTAACTTCCGATCCGTGCGAGCCGAGCAGGATTCAGCGCCTTCTACGTGTTAAGATGCCAGCGCCAGCGAAAGGTGAGCAACCCCCATGCCAAATTCCGGCGAACCGACGGTCCTGGTAGTAATCCCCGCGCGCTACGCCTCCATCCGCTTTCCCGGCAAGCCGCTCGCTCTCATCTCCGGCAAGCCCATGATTCAGCACGTTGTTGAGCACGTCCGCCTGGCCAGCCTCCCCACGCGCGTGATCGTTGCCACCGAAGACGACCGCATCAAGTCCGCCGTCGAAGCCTTCGGCGCCGAAGCCATTTTGACTCGCCCCGATCACCGAACTGGCACTGACCGCATCGCTGAGGTCGCCACCCACATCCCTGCGGACATCTATATCAACGTGCAGGGCGACGAACCCCTCATCGACCCCGGTACGATTGACGCCGTCGCCGCCGCCATGGCTGACGATGATGCCATCCAGCTTGCCACTCCCTGTTCCGCCATTACCGTGCAGGGTGAAATAATGGATCCCAACGTCGTCAAAGTCGTCCAGGATTTCGATGGCCAGGCGCTCTATTTTTCCCGCGCCCCCATCCCCTGGGTCCGCGATACTGGCGACCGCGTCGCCGCCCGCCACTGGAAACACATCGGGCTCTACGGCTATCGCCGCGACGCGCTGCTGGAATTTCCCACGCTGCCGCCCGGCGAACTGGAACGCATCGAACAACTGGAACAGCTCCGCTGGCTGGAAAACGGCTTCCACATGCATGTGGTAGAAACCATGTACAACGCCGTAAGCGTGGACGTTCCGGCCGACATCGAACGCGTAGAAAAGTTACTGCACGCCCGCGCCAAAAGTTCCACCCAATCCACCAATTAGGTCCCACCGCAGAGACGCGGAGGGCGCAGAGAAAACTGAAGAGCACAGGCAAGATTGCCTCTGCCACCTTTCCGCTTTACTCTCTCTTTCGGTGTTAAATTTTTCCGATCACCACCTCGCCTCAAGAAAAATTAATCCGCTGTGTAAAAATTCGTAATTTGACTCTCACCGCGAATCCCCGCATAATGTTTCGTACGCAGATCGTCCCGGAGGATTTCACCCGACTTGCGCACCGCCCCAAAATACATTTTTGTGACGGGTGGCGTGGTTTCTTCTCTCGGGAAAGGCGTAGCGGCGGCCTCGATGGGCTGCTTGCTCGAAAGCCGCGGTCTTCGCGTCACCCTTCAGAAGTGCGATCCCTACCTGAATGTTGATCCCGGCACCATGTCTCCGTATCAGCACGGTGAAGTTTTCGTCACCGACGACGGCGCCGAAACCGATCTCGACCTCGGCCATTACGAACGCTTCACTTCCGCGCATCTAACGCGCGACCACAACTGGACCACCGGCCGCTTCTATGAATCCATCATCACCAAAGAACGCCGCGGCGACTATTTAGGCAAGACAGTCCAGGTAATCCCGCACGTCACCGACGAAATCAAAGCCGCCTTCCGCAAAGTCGCCGAAGGCGTGGACATTGTTCTGGTGGAAATCGGCGGTACAGTCGGCGACATCGAATCGCTCCCGTTCCTGGAAGCGATCCGCCAGATGCGCCTGGAACTTGGCCCCGAAAACGTAATCTTCGTCCACCTGACGCTGGTCCCCTTCATCCCCACAGCCGGCGAACTGAAAACGAAACCAACGCAGCACAGCGTGAAAGAGCTCCTCAGCATCGGAATTCAACCCGACGTGCTGATCTGCCGCAGCGACCGTCCGCTAAGCACGGACCTGAAAGCAAAAATTGCGCTCTTCTGTAACGTAGCTGAATCCTGCGTAATTTCCGCGCCGGACGTCGGCAATATTTACGAAGTGCCGATGACGCTTGCGTCCGAAGGCCTCGACGAGCAAATCCTGCGCCTGTTGCGCCTCGAAGCTCCGCCGCGCGACCTGAGCCGCTGGCTCGCCATGCTCGAAACGCTCGAGCATCCTGCCGGCGAAGTGCGAATCGGGGTAGTGGGGAAGTACGTGCAGTTAGAAGACGCCTACAAAAGTTTGCGCGAAGCTCTAGGCCACGGCGGCCTGGCTAACCGCCAGCGCGTAGTGATCGAATGGATTGAAGCCGAAGAAATTGATTCGCCTGCCACTGCTGAACGCATGCTGCGCCACGTGGACGGCATCCTGGTTCCTGGCGGCTTCGGAAAACGCGGTATCGCCGGAATGGTTCATGCCATCACCTACGCGCGCGAGAAAAAAATCCCGTTCTTCGGCATTTGTCTGGGCATGCAATGCGCGACGATCGAATACGCGCGCCAGGTTTCGCACATCGAACACGCCGATAGCACTGAATTCGATCCCTCCACACCGAATCGCGTAATCTACAAACTCCGCGAGCTTCTCGGCGTGGACGAAATGGGTGGCACCATGCGCCTGGGGGCGTGGCCCTGCAAACTAGAGGCCGGCTCCTTCGCTGCCAAGGCCTATGGCACACTGGAAATTTCCGAGCGCCACCGCCATCGCTACGAATTCAATTGCGAGTACGAAGAAACTCTCACGCGCGCCGGCTTCCGCATCACCGGACGTACCCCCGACGGCGTATACGTAGAAATTATTGAAGCTCCCAACCACCCGTGGTTCCTAGGCTGCCAGTTCCATCCCGAATTTAAATCCAAGCCGCTGGCTCCGCACCCGCTATTCGCCGCGTTCATCCGCGCCAGCCTGGAAAATCGTCACCGCCGCCTGGCCTCGCCGACGGAGTCAAGAGTTACAGCAGCCGAACCCGCCACCGACTAGCAGCCGCGTCCTCATCTTTCTCTGTGTTCTCCGCCTTTCCTCCGTATTCTCTGTGTTGATGTTCTCGCTTTTCTCTGCGCAGTCTGCGTCTCTGCGGTAGCAGCGGTCCTGCGCCGCAATTCAAAGTTGAATTACCAACCATTCCCGCATAGTCTGTTCGCGCAACCATTCACTCACACATGCCACCCACCGCCAGCTTCCAGGTCGCCAACATCCGCTTCGGCGCCCAAGCCCCCCTGTTCCTAATCGCCGGCCCATGCGTCATCGAATCCGAATCCCACGCCACCAGCATGGCGGAAAAAATTGGCGCAATTGCCGCCGAGCTAAAAATCCCCTACATCTTCAAAGCCTCCTACGACAAAGCGAATCGCTCCTCCGTCACCTCCTTCCGCGGCCCGCAACTAGAGGAAGGCCTGCGCATCCTAGCCGCCATAAAAAAACACACCGGCCTCCTCATCCTCTCTGACGTCCACGACGTTTCCCAAGTCGGGCCCGCCGCCGAAGTCTGCGACATTCTTCAAATCCCGGCGTTCCTCTGCCGCCAGACCGACCTACTGGCCGCGGCGGGCCGTACCGGACGCGTCGTCAACGTAAAGAAAGGCCAGTTCGTCTCGCCCTGGGAAATGGGCAACGCCGCTGAAAAAATCGCCAGCACCGGAAACCAGAAAATCATCCTCACGGAACGCGGCACTTCATTCGGCTACCAAAATCTCATCGTAGATATGCGCTCGTTCCCCATCATGCGCAAATTCGGCTACCCAATAGTTTTCGATGTCACCCATTCCGTCCAACTTCCCGGCGGAGCGGGAAAGTCCAGCGGCGGCCAACCAGAATTCATCGAGCCGTTAGCGCGCGCCGGCACAGCGGCAGGCATTGACGGCCTATTCCTGGAAGTGCACGACAATCCCGCGCAAGCCCTTTCCGACGGCGCGAACGCTCTTCCGCTGGAAAAGCTCCGAGCGCTGCTGAAAAAAATTCTGCGACTCGCGGCCCTGACGCGCGAATGGGACGCCCAGCCCCAATGAGCCTGGAAACCGCCAAGCGCGTGCTGCGCGTAGAATCCGAAGCGATCGCCAGCCTGATCGATCGTCTCGACGCCCGTTTTGAAAAAGCCGTCGAACTTTTACACGGTTGCAAGGGAAGAGTAGTGGTGACAGGCCTGGGCAAATCCGGCCTGGTGGGACGAAAACTCGCCGCCACTTTCGCCAGCACCGGCACTCCCGCGCTTTTCCTCCATACCGGCGAAGCTCTGCACGGCGATCTCGGTATGCTCACAGCAGGAGACGTAATGCTGGCAATTTCAGCCAGCGGCGAAACGGCGGAATTAATTGAGCTGCTAGAAACGGTGAAACGCCTTGGTGTTCCGCTGCTCGCGCTCACCGCAAATCCGAAATCGACTCTCGCCCAAGCCAGCAAAATTGTTCTCGACATCGCCGTGAAAGAAGAAGCCTGCTCGCTGAATCTGGCGCCCACTGCCTCCACCGCCGCAGCCATGGCCATGGGCGACGCCCTGGCCATCGCGCTGTTAGAACGCCGCGGCTTCAAAGAAGAGGATTTCGCGGCTCTCCATCCCGGCGGCCGCCTGGGCAACAAACTGCGCCGCGTCGAATCCTTAATGCACTCAGGCGAAAACGCCCCCCGGGTCCTGCCCACGACGAAAATGCCCGACGTCATCTACGAAATGAGCCGCAAAGGCCTGGGTCTGGCCGCGGTCACAGAAGCCAACGGCAAACTGCTGGGCATCATCACCGACGGCGACCTGCGGCGCGTAATGCAGAAGCGCCAGGAAAACGTCCTCGCGCTCACCGCCGCCGATTGCATGACCAAAAATCCCATCACGCTCTCGCGCCACGAACTAGCCGCCAGCGCCCTGCGCGTAATGGAAGAGAAAAAGATCACCAGCCTATTGATCACAGACCCAGCAGGCAAACTGGAAGGCGTCTTGCACATCCATGATCTATGGACCCTGCAATTGCTCTGAAGTCTTGGCGTGGCCGTTGCAGTTGACTTCGTAACGCTGGCCTGACTGCCGGCAGGCGTCTCGCCGGCTCGTTGCAGTTGCTTTTGAATTTGTAGCGGCCGCCTGCTTTTTCTTTCTAGGCGGGCATCTTTGACGTCGCAGTTGAATTCATAACGCCGCAATACGAAGGAATCGCCCATGCCGATCAAAGAACTGAAATTTCCTGCGAAAGTCCTCCGCCGCGCCAAACCCGTCCGCGTCCTGCTAATGGACGTTGACGGCACGATGACCCCCGGCTACGTTTGCTTGCAGACTTTTCCCGACAACAGCGTAGCCGAGATGAAAATGTTCCACGCTCACGACGGTGCCGGCATCAAACTGGCCAGCATTATGGGCATTCGTACTGGCCTGATCACCGGCCGCGATTCTCCGGCCAATGCCCGCCGCGCCCGCGAATCCTCCATGGAATTTGTGATTCAAGGCCAGCCGAAAAAACTAGAAGCCTACAAAGCAATCCTGGTCCGCGCCGGAGTCACCGACGACGAGGTAGCCTACATCGGCGACGACCTTCCGGACTTGCCGATCCTCCAGCGAGTAGGGCTGGCCGTAGCAGTAGCAAACGCCGTCTACGAAGTAAAACGCGCCGCCCACTACATCACCACAGTCCGCGGCGGCGAAGGCGCCGTCCGCGAACTAGTCGAACTCATCCTGAAAGCCCAAGGGCGCTGGAAAAAAGCCATTCCGCAGGCGATCGCATAACTTCACGCACGACACGATGCGTCGCCGGGCGCGGTTGGGGGCGCGAAATTTAAAATCGCCACGGATGAACACAGATAAAGGCAGTGATGAAGGCGAGAGGAAGAGGAAAGCGAACAGAGATCCTTCGCTGCGCTCAGGATGACGGAGCGTCGGGGACACCCGCTACTCCGCCCCTACTCCTTCTGCCGCTCCTTCCGCATCTGCTCAAAAATCTGCTCGGCCCACCCCGGCGGTTCCGGCCCCTTGCTCAAATCTAATTTCATCCCTAGCGCCAATTTCCACCGGTCCATCCACAAAATTCCCGTCCCCACGTAAAGATCCGGTGTCGCATAAGCCGGATCGCTCATCGCCGCATCGAGCGACACAAACTTGTACCCGCGCATTTCGAGTTTCTCCAGTAGCGCATCCAAACACTCCGTATTCAAAGCATTATCGTGCACCAACAAAATCTGCGGGATCTGCCGACCAAACATCTCCGCCGATTCCTTCTCCGCATAATCAAAAACTGTATCCACATACTCCAGATACTCCTTCTTAGCTCGAGCCGCCATCTTCTTGTCCTTCTTTTCCAGCGCGTTCCCCAACGCATCATTAAACACGTAATCCGCATCCTCAATCGTGACCGGCGCAATCGTGTAACCCCGCTCCTTCAAGAACGCATCGAAGGCAGTCTTCACGTCCAGCGTCATCCCCGTGTTCAAATAGGGATGCCGAAAATATTTTTCGCTCTGTCCCGCCGCCTTCAACAGCGTTTCGGTGACGACCTCGCCGCGAATCAGGTCATCCTCATATTTCTGCAGAGGCGTATTGCTGAAATCGTCGTGCGCGAAGTTGTGATTCCCCAGCGTCAGTCCCGCGTCCAGCCACATCTGCAAGAGTTCCGCCCGCGCGTCGCGCTCGCCTGACACTTGCAGTTTCCGTTCGTTCACGAACCCGATCGCCCAAGCATGATGCGCCTTCAGCGCTGCCGGGATCCCCCGATTAATCTTCTGCAACTCCTTCAATTCGCCATACGCAAAATCATTGCCCGGAAGCGCCCCCGGCAAATCGTCCACCGTAATTGCGACGCTGCGCTGCGTGCCATGTTGCGTCGTGTCTTGCGCTCGACGCCCGCCCCAAGCGGTCACTGCACAAAGTAGTGCTCCGATTACGGCCAGCCGCAATCCCAACGCGTGAGTCCTCAAGAGTTCCTCGCTTTATATCAAGCTAGAAAAATCACGGCCGCCAACCCGTCGCCTGCCTCACTCAGTTTTTCCGAACCGCCCGCAGCACCGCTTCCGCGCGCAAAGCCCCCACCGGGGTATCTTCGTGCTTGAAATAAACGAACACATCTCCACTCAAAGCAAGCCGACGGACCCTCTCCGCCACAGCCCTCCGCGAATATCTTTTCTTCCGCAACCGCAAATAGCAAAAATCCGCCGTTACTACTTCCGGTGTCGCGAGCTTCTCCTCCTCCGCCAGACAAAGCGCCGCCCCACCTTTGCGCAGAGCAGCATACACGTCCTCACTGAACCAGGACTCATGCCGGAACTCAAACGCCGCGCGCACCCCAGCCGGCAAAGAAGCCAAGAAATCGCTTAGCCCCCCCACATCACACTTGAAATTCCCCGGCAACTGAAACAGCACCGGCCCCAGGTTCCCAGTTCGCCGCAAAGGCTCCAGCGAAGCCAAAAATTCCGCAGTAACCGCCCCCGCATCCCGCAACCGCTTGCTATGAGTGATCCGCCGGTGCGCCTTCACCGTAAACCGAAAATGTTCAGGCACCGCCGCAGCCCAGCGCTCCAGCAACTCCTCGCTCACCCGCCGCCCAAAGGTATAATTCACCTCCACCGAATTCAACCGCCCAGCGTAATGCTGCAAGAATTTTCCCGCTCCCAATTTCGCCGGATAAAACCCCGGCCGCCAGCTCCTGTACGCCCAGCCCGAAGTCCCCGCATAGATTTCTCCCATACGCAGCACATTCTAATCGTTCGACGAAATCTTGCGCGTACAATCTGCTCCCCGTTCGCGGACTGCCCGTACGGTAAGCGCACTCGCGTCCAAAGTGCTAGAATCGTGTTTTGCAGGTAGCCGCCATTAAGAAACCAGCCCGCCGCGAGGCACTATGGCTCCGCCAATCGAACTGGAAATCAACGGCCAGAAGTATCCAGTCCACTCCGATCCAGACACACGCCTCCTAACTGTTCTGCGCGACGAGCTCGGTCTCACCGGCACGAAATACGGCTGCGGCGAAGGGCAGTGCGGCGCGTGCACGGTCCTGATTGGCGGCTCCCCCCGCCGTTCCTGCCAAGTCCTCCTCGGCGAAGTAGTGCAGCCAGTCACCACCATCGAAGGCCTGGAAAAAAATGGCCAGCTCCACCCCGTGCAGCAAGCCTTCCTCGATTCCGACGCCTTCCAGTGCGCCTATTGCACTTCGGGAATGATCATCAGCAGCGTCGCGCTCCTCACGCAGAAGCCCAACCCATCGCCGACTGAAATCGTGCAATTCATGCAAGGAAATATCTGCCGTTGCGGCACCTACCCGCGCATCGTGGACGCCATTCAAAAGGCAGCGAAATCTATGGAGCAGCAAGCGCGATGAGCACTCCTGCCAACAAAATTACGCACGAAACCGCGCACGCCCCCGAACCCGAGCGCTACGAATTCCGCGAAGCCCCGATCCACCACTTCGGGCTCGACCGCCGCGATTTCTTCAAATTTTTCGGCGCCGGCATCATGGTCTTTGCTGCCGCGAATGACGCGCTGGCCCTGCAGGAATCCGGCGGCGGAACGCGCCAAAATCATTCCGACGAGCTGCCCAAGGAAATCACCGCCTGGCTGCACATCGCCGAAGACGGCAAGGTCACGGCCTTCACCGGAAAAGTCGAGATGGGCCAGAACATCCGCACTTCGCTAGCCCAAAGTGTCGCCGACGAATTGCGCGTCCCGTTCGAAAGCGTGCGCATGGTCATGGGCGATACGCAACTGACGCCTTTCGACGTGGGCACGTTCGGCAGCCGCACCACTCCCACCATGGCACCGCGACTACGCCGCGTCGCGTCCGCCGCGCGCGATCTGCTCCTGCAAACCGCAGCGAAAGAATGGAACATTGCGCCCGAAAAACTCGTCGCAGCAAACGCGACAATCACGGATCCAGCTTCGGGGCGATCCGCTAGCTACGGCGAACTCGCGTACGGCAAAACGCTCGCACAAAACCTTCCCGATGCGGACCCGGTCACGCCGCCATCCGAATGGACGATCGCCGGCAAATCGCTGCCGAAAGTAGACGGCCGCGCATTCGTCACCGGCCGCCACCAATACACTTCCGATCTGTGCCCCGCCGGCCTAATGTACGGAAAGGTTCTGCGCCCGCCATCCTTCGGCGCGACAATGACCGCGTGCGATATAACCGCCGCACAAAAATTGCCCGCGGCGGTCGTGGTCCACGACGGCGAGTTCGTCGCCGCCGCCGCCCCCAGCGAAAACGAAGCCGAAGAAGCCATCGCCGCAATTCGCGCCCAATGGAAAGAAACTCCGCAGCCTTCCAGCAGCGAACTTTTTTCGTACCTCAAGCAAAACGTAGACACGAGCGATCGCGGCGACCTCACGCAATCCGGCTCGGTACAAGACGGTCTCGCCCGCGCCGCCCATCGAGTCGATGCCACCTACACCGTCGCCTACATCGCCCACGCTCCACTTGAACCGCGCGCCGCCGTCGCCGAATGGAAAGATGGCAAGCTCACGGTCTGGACGGGCACGCAGCGCCCGTTCGCCACGCGTGACAATCTCGCCGAAGCCTGCCATCTCGCCAAAGAAAACGTTCGCGTCATCGTGCCCGATACCGGCTCGGCCTACGGCGGCAAACACACGCCCGACGCCGCTCTCGAAGCGGCCCGGCTCGCGCGCGCCGCAGGCAGGCCCGTGAAAATCGTCTGGACGCGCGAGGAAGAATTTACTTGGGCCTATTTCCGCCCAGCCGGCGTGATCGAAATCAAAAGCGGAGTTGCAGCCGACGGCATGCTCACCGCCTGGGATTTTCACAATTACAATTCCGGCGCCGCCGGTATCGCTACCCCGTACTCCGTCGCGAATCAGCACATCGAATTTCACCCGGTGCGCTCGCCCCTCCGCCAGGGTTCGTATCGAGGTCTCGCGGCCACGGCCAATCATTTCGCCCGCGAATCGCACATGGACGACCTTGCACATGCCGTCGCGATGGACCCGCTGGATTTTCGCCTGAAAAATATTTCCGACCCTCGCCTGCGTGACGTCTTTCAAGCCGCCGCGAAATCTTTCGGCTGGCCGGCCAAAAAATCCAAGCCTGGACAGGGCTTTGGAATCGCGGGAGGAATCGAGAAAGGCGGCAACGTGGCAACGTGCGCGGAGATTTCGATAGACGACGCGCGCGGCACAATTCGCGTCGTCCGCGTGGTCACTGCGTTCGATTGCGGCGCCGTCGTCAATCCAGACGGCCTGCGCAATCAGATCATGGGCGCGAACATCATGGGCCTGGGCGGCGCGCTTTTTGAAGCCATGGCCTTCGACGGCGGCCGCATCACCAACGCACGCTTCTCGCGCTACCGCGTCCCGCGCTTCCGCGACGTGCCCGACATGGAAGTCGTCCTCGTCGATCGCAAAGATATTCCCTCAGCCGGTGCAGGAGAAACTCCGCTGGTGGGCCTGGCCCCCGCGGTCGGCAATGCCATCTTCGACGCCACCGGTGTCCGTCGCACGGCTCTGCCGCTAGCTCCGCGCGCGTAGCATTTAACTCATTTCGCCACTCAGTTCGGATCCGCAGTCATGGACGCGCGGCGCCCCGTCGTGATTGAAAAATAATCGATCCACTGCGTGCGAATCCCGTTGGTGCGTTCGATCAGCTCTGGGCTGGGCTTGGCGCCGTGCTGCACCACCATCACCATGCCGGTATTGAATTTCCGTTGCGAGTGTTCAACATCGGGCACGCGCGGACCTTCCGCCGCAATCACCTCCTGAATCGTCACCTTGGTCCTGTCCGCCTTGAAAATAGGATGCCCGTTCGCATCCTTCCCCCCGGGAACCAGGTTGCGCAAAATAAAAAAGTCCGGGACCTCGGCGGGAGAAATCAGTCCCATCAAATAAAGGTCGAGATGCGAAAATCCAGTCGCGGGCACATAATAATCATCATCGAGCTGTGTGTACGTCCCGTCGAAATTATCCAGCCACACTCCGCCGCCCATGATGGAAGCTTCCGAAGGCCGCACGTAAGGGAAGGGAACGATCGCCTGCAGGCCCCTGGCCCAGTGCGTCGGCCCGAGCGGAATCGTCTCGTCGCCCACCTTCGCCGAAACGAACGCGGCCCAGCGATGCCCCATCTCGTGCGCGATCTGCGACATTCCATACATGTAAGGAGGCATCTTGCCGTCCTGCGAAATCTCCGCGAGCTGCTGCTGGTAGAAAGTGATGTCATGACCGTCGCCCACGGGCGCATCCTGCGGCGGCCGCTCCTGCATTTGGTTTGAACCGACGTAAACCGGCTGGATGTATTGCCATTGAAATCTTCCAGGTGTGCAGTACTTGTCGAGCCCGCTCTGCTTCGCGCCGATTCCGGTGACGGCCCCACCGATTGCTCCCAGAGGCCCGTCGCTCGGCGTCCCCGCTTCCTGGTTATCCACACGGAAATCCGAGTAGTAAGCGAGGAAGTCGTACTTGTCGCCCAGAGTCTTGATCACGCTGCACGTCAAATCGCGCGGATTCGGCAGCGCATAATAATGGAAATATTCGTAGAGCAACGGAAACGGCCCGTCCTGCTGCGTGAGCGCAGAAAGATGCACTTCTGGATTGCGAACCGCTCTCAGTCCGACCGGCCGCGCGGGAATTCGTGCCGCGGGCGTCTCTGAGCCCGCAGCGGTGCTTTCGGCAAACACCGCGATTTGTGCGGCGCCGCGCAACGTCGGCGGCAGTATCCCCCGAATGGAAATCGTGTTGCCGCTGACTTTCACACCGCGTGAGAGGCCGGGGCCGAACGCAATGTACCGCGATTTGCCAGTGTTGGCACGGCGTGGCGCAAAGCCGCGAATCGTCCATACCGCGTCGGCATCGGCCGCGCTTGCAGCGTCGCTGGAAAGTTTGTGCGTGGCAAAAAATAGGTTATAGCTGATTCCAGAAACTCCCGGATCTCCCTCGGGCAATATTGGGCCCGCCGTTTCGAACGTGACCTTCAGGAAAAATCCATCCACCAACGCAAGTTTCACGTTTTTAATATCCAGGTTCGCTGCTACCCCCGCGGCACTGGATGCAGAAGACGGCGAGTTTTTCGGGCCGCTCAGCGTTGCCAGCGCTTTTTCCACTCCGCCGGAGATCAGCGGATACACGCCGACGATTGCGTCCTTGGCTGCAAGCTCCTGGTACGACATTTCAATCGTGCCGTCCTTGTGCAGCACCGCCTGGAACCGGTTCAGCGTCTTGGTCCACGTAAAATCCTGAATGTTGCCCCACGGTTCCGTCACGTCCCACGTCACCACAACGCGATCGGCAAGCTCTTTCACGAATTCATTGCCAGACATGCGCGGCTTGAAAAACACGCAAATCGCGGGAACGGTATTCACCAGATTCGCGGCCCCTTCGCTGAGCGGATCGAACCGTCCGATTGAGACTCCTCCTTCATCACCGCGCGGTGGCGCGCTCCATTCAGTTGTCTCGTTGCTTTTTTCGCCGAACCGGATCGATCCGGTAACGCCCACCGAAAACGTATTCCAGCTCTTCCCCGAAAAGGGAAATGCGAAATTCTTCAGCGTCACGTCATGTCCGCTCAGCGGCTGGCCAAAATCAGCGTCCCAATTCAACGGAAGATTTTCCACGCGGTATCCCGCGCCAGCGGGAGTAAATCGCAGAGTGCGCTGGCCCAGGTCGAATAGCTTCTGCTGCCCCAGCGCGCCTTCATCCAACTCCAGCAGGATCAAGTTTCCCGTAACGGAGGCTTTGCCGATCGGTTTCCCCGCAGCCTCCCAGTCTTGCGCGCGCAAGCTGTGATGCGGAGCAAGCAGCATGCCGCAAATAAGCACTAGTGGCGGGAAGATAAGGGAATTAGGTCTAATCACGGTTCCTCCTGACAGTCGAGGCGCGCCGTATGTATACAATATCCAGGTGGCGAAGCGTAGTCATTTGACGTTCCCTCCACTTCCCGATGTCCCCGTCGCATCGCAAGCCCCCCAACCGCCTCTTATTTTTTTCCTCATTTCCGTCCGTTCGATATTGTGTGCGCGACAAGCCAGGCCGAGCGGCAGCGAGCATCAGCCCGGCTTGACCACTGTGGTAAATTTCGTCCACCGTTTGCAGGAGGCAGTAGGTGAAAGTGAAAATCCTCTATCGCATCGCTTCGGTTCTTCTGCTGCTTTTTGCCGCCGGACATACTTTCGGATTCCGTCAGAATAATCCAGAGTGGGCGGCGGACAGCGTGCTTGGCCTGATGCGCTCCGTGCACTTTGACGCGCAAGGGTTCAGGCGCACCTATTGGGACTTCTTCACCGCTTTCGGACTGTTCTTCTCGGTGTTTCTTTTGTTCGCGGCGGTATTAGCGTGGTTGCTGGCCGGGCTTCCGGCGGAGACTTTGGCGCGGGTGAGAAGCATCGCCTGGGCCCTCGCCATTTGCTTTGTTGCGGTCACGGCCTTGAGCTGGAGGTACGCCTTCACGACGCCTATCGTTTTCGCGAGCCTGATTTCGATTTGTTTGATTGCCGCCGCATGGCTCCCAGCGAAGCCAGCTTGAGCCATCGCTGGACAAACCACAGGCCCGATCTCCGGCGCAACGCCCGTGCAGCGGAAGCGACTAGCGCACCAACGCCGTTTCCTTCACGTCCGCCGTTCGCAACGGGAGCCGCACCAGAAACGTAGTTCCTTTCCCCATCTCCGTCACGAAAGTGAGCGTCCCCCCGTGGTTATCCACGACCACCGCGCGCGCCAGCGCCAATCCCTGGCCGGTCCCTTTCCCCACTTCTTTCGTCGTGAAAAATGGATCAAACATCTTGTCGCGCACTTCTTCCGGTATCCCCGTCCCGGAATCCGTAATCGAGATTTCCACCCAATCCCCATCGCTGCGTGTGGCAATGCGAATTATTCCCCGCGCGCCCGTATCCTTCACCACGTCCTCAATCGCATGCGCTGCGTTTACCAGCAGATTCAGAAACACCTGGTTCAAATCGCCCAGCTGGCAATTCACCGCCGGCAGTTCTCCCAATTCCGTTTCCACGTCCGCCACCGGTTTCAATTCGTTGCTCACCACGATCAATGTGCTCTCGATCGCGCGGTTGATGTCGCCCGCGGACTTTTGGTTACTGCGATCCACATGCGAGAATTCTTTCATCCCGCGCACGATCGTCGAAACCCGCCCCAGCCCCTCGAGCATGTGGTCCATCGCCCGAGGAATCTCTTCCTTCAGATAAGTCCAGTCTGCGTCGCGCTGCGCCGCGGCTACTTCCTGCAGCAACGCCGCGCTCACCGAACCATCTGCAGCAGCCTGCAGCAGCCTTTCGTATTTCTCCATCAGCTTCAGTTCGTGCTCGAAGGAATTCACCAGAAAGCGCGTGTTGTCCCCGACGAACTGAATCGGAGTATTAATCTCGTGCGCAATCCCCGCCGCCAGCCGCCCCACGGCCTCCAGCTTCTGGCTCTGGCGCACTCCGATTTCCTGGCGTTTGCGATCCGTGGTATCCACGAATGTCACCACCGCGCCCACCACCGCGCCGTTGCGACGCACGCGTCGCGAGCTGTATTCGCCGGGAAAACTGCTGCCGTCCTTCCGCCAGAAACTTTCTTCAATCAAGTGCGCATCTTCGCCCGTGCGCAGACTCTCGAACACCGGGCACTCTTCCTGCGGGTAGGGCGAGCCGTCCGCGCGCGAGTGATGCACCAGGTCGTGCATTCTTTTGCCCAGAGTCTCGTTCGCGTCGTCGTAACCCAGCAAACGCAGCGCCGCGGGATTGCAAAACGTGCAGTTTCCGTCGAAATCGATTCCGTACATCGCGCTCGGCGTCGAGTCCAGCAGCAGCTTCACCAGTTCGCCGCGTTCGGCAAGCTCCGCGGTGCGCTGCGCCACGCGCTGTTCCAAGTCGCTCCGCGCGTCGCGCAACGCCCGCTGGTTTTTCTGCAGTTCCTCCAACATGCCGTTGATCGAGTTTCCCAGGGTGCTCAGCTCATCCTGACCGCTCACGTGTACGCGTTCATCCGTCGCGTTGCTGTGCCCGATGCTGTGTACTTCGCGGCTTAGCCCGCCGATGCGCGACAAAATGAACTTCTGCAGGAAAAAAATTATCGCGAGCGAAAAAATTACGGACCCGCCCAATATCGTTGCAAACAAATACAGCTGGCTGAGCTTACCGCGAGCATAAATAGGGCGTGGTGTATCCACCTTCATCAGCAGGAACGGCGCGCCAAATATATCCTCCACGGTCACGTACCCCGCCACTTTTTCGTCGGACAGCGCTTCGATCGCGATATCCTTCCCGCCTCGCAGCTCCGCCTGCGCTTGCAGAAAATCATCGGGAAGCGCCGCTGAATCCATTCGCTCGAATGTGATGGTGGTGCGCGTCACGATCGCCAGGCGCTCGATTTCGCTCTGGTCGAATTTGCGCGCCAGCATAAAAACTCCGCGCGATTCGCCGCTGCGTTGCGACGTCAAAATCGGCCGCATCGATACCACGTAAGGCCCGTCAGCAAATTCCACCATCCCGTCCTGCGGCATCAGCGCCACCGCCGCCGGCTCCATTTGCCGCCGCGAGAATATTTCTCGCAGAACTTCCGCCGGCACTGCCGCCCGTCGATGTTTTTGCCGGTCGTATGCGCGCGCGAATACGATCCGGCCTTGCACATCCCGGATCACCACCAAGTCGAATCCCAGTTGCTCCATCTCGTTATCTTCAAATTCCGTTCGGATATCCGCCTTCCCAGGCGTCACCATGAATTCGCACATGCGGTCCCAGTAGGCGTAATCGTCGGTGCTGTCCGCCAGGTTCCGAAAATCAAGGTCCAGCACCGCCGTCGCGAATTCCACATCGCGCTTCATCTGCTCGTCTTCCAGCTGCCGGAAACTCGCCAGCACCATTTCCCGCGACACCACGTACACGATCGTGGTGCCGATCGCCAGCGTCACCGCGAATATCAGCAGCATTCTTTGTCGCAATCTCACCGATGCTCCCGGAGCTAACCGCAAACACTTACACAAGCGATATCGTCGGGAAACGAACAAAGTTTAGCGTCCGGTAGGGAACGCACCGCGGCTCGCGTCCACACGCGCGCCGCTTCACAGCTCTTGGGAGAAGTCCGCGAAAGCAGTGCGCGAAAGCAGCGCAGTGGGTGGTACGTCGGAGAGGTTCGTCAGGCGAATCGCGATTTAACCGCGAACTGCTGAGCTGTCTCGCAGTCACTTGATGTTGCGCGTTGGCGCGCAGCCACATGAGGTCCTCCCCGAAAACTGGTCCAAGCGAAGAGAGAGAAAATCCGGCAAAATGGGCGGCCTG